>Ga0076929_100107_pt1 | contig 162347 bp, 152 predicted proteins | sample HotLakConUCCSL28_FD_87104 | JGI IMG/M metagenome (GOLD analysis project Ga0076929, IMG submission 87104) | Hypersaline microbial mat communities from Hot Lake, Washington, USA - Hot Lake Consortium UCC-SL28 (version 3) (version 3) | ecosystem: Environmental > Aquatic > Thermal springs > Hot...
CCCGGTCGCAGCCGCAGGATGACGCCAGAGACCGTGAGGCCGTCGCCCGGTGCGCAATCGCCGGGCACCCGCGATGCCGGGCGAGGCGGCAGCGTGTGGCCCATGCCGGCGCCAACGGCAGGCCCGTCCGTCAGCGCCGGCAAGGGCGCGCCATCGTGAAGGCGATCGTCGCCGGGCGCATGCGTCAGCGCTCCCCGAAGGCGTCGCGGATCCGCGCCATCGCCGTCTCGATCCGCGGCAGCGGCTGGAGGAAGCTCACGCGGATGTGCCTGTCCTGCGGATCGCCGAACAGCGTCCCCGGGAACACGAGCACCCGCGCCTCCCTCAGGAGCCGCTCGCAGAAGGCGCTCGCCTTCTCGTCGCGGGAGCCGACGTTGACGTAGAGATAGAACGCGCCCCCCGGAAAGCCGTAGCCGAAGCCGAGGTCGCCGAACGCCTTCATGAGGAAGGCCCGCCGCTCGGCGTAGGCGGCCATCATCTCCGCCACCGGCTCCTGCGGCCCCGTCAGCGCCGCGAGCGCAGCGTGCTGGCTCACCGTGCAGGCATTGATGGACAGGGTGTGCCGCGGCTCCGTCAGCGCGCTCACGAACGCCTCCGGCCCCGCGAGATAGCCGACGCGCCAGCCCGTCATGGCGTAGGACTTGGAAAAGCCGTTCAGCGTGATGGTGCGCTCGCGCATCCCCGGGAGGGTCGCGATGGAGAGGTGCTCGGCGCCCTCGTAGATGATGGCGGCGTAGATCTCGTCGGACACGACGACGAGATCGCGTCGCACCGCGAGCTCCGCGATCCGGGCAATCACGGGAGGCGGCGTCACGGCGCCCGTCGGGTTGTTCGGCGAGACGAGGATCAGAGCCTTCGTGCGCGGCGTGATCCTCGCCTCGATCTCGGCGACGTTGAGCGCGAAGTCTTCCGCCTCGCTGGTCGGCACGGGCACGGGAATGCCGCCGCACAGGCGAACCGCGGTATCGTAGGTGGTGAAGCGCGGCGAGGTGATCAGCACCTCGTCCCCCGCCTCCACGAGGCCGAGCATCACGAGCATGATGCTCTCCTGGACGCCCGCGGTGACCACGATCTCGCCCGCCCCGTAGTCGAGGCCGTAGCGCTCGGCGAGATGGCGGGCGATCGCCTCCCTCAGCGCCGGCATCCCGTGGGGCGGCGTGTAGTGGTGCTGGTTCGCGTCGATGGCAGCCTTCGCGGCCTCGCAGATGTGGGCGGGCGTGTGAAAGTCCGGATCGCCGCGGCCGAGCGCAATGACGTCGTCGAGACCTGCCGCGATGGCGAGAAGGCGGGTGCGGCAGGATTCGTCCTGCGCCACGATGCGCCCGGCAAGGCGGCTCTCGAGCGGCGCTGCGGCCGCGGCTCGCCCCGCGAGAATATGTGACTGAGCGGACACCATCGGCCTCCCCTGCCGGCATCTTGACCTGCAGGCCTTGCCCCGCGGGCGGTGTCGCCCGGGCGGTGCAGTCGCGCACCGTCCGGTTTGACAACGTCGCGCCGGCGGACACACAGTGGCAAAACCCGGTTGTCGACAATGATCCGATCACTTCGCAGCGATCCCGTCAATGCCCGCATCGGCTCGAGCCGCCAGACGGCGGCGTCCGGCCGTGACGGCTCCGGCACGCCGATCGGCGTGCCGCTCCCCGAGCGCGTCGCCGATGCCCTGCGCGACGACATCCTCAAGGGCCGCTTCAGCCCGGGCGAGGCGCTGCGCGAGACCGCCATCGCCGAGGAGTTCGAGGTCTCCCGCGCTCCGGTCCGCGAGGCCCTCAGGATCCTCGCCGCAGAGGGGCTCGTGGAGTCGCTCCCCTACCGCCACACCCGCGTCCGCCGCATCACCAGCACGGAGATCGAGGAGGTCTACAGCCTGCGCGGCCAGCTCGAGGCCTTCGCCGTGGAGCGCCTCGTCACGGCGCCCGCTCCGGTGGACCTCTCGGTCCTGAGGCGGTCCTGCGAGGCGATGCGCCGCCATGCCGAGCGGCAGGACATGGAGAGCGTCAGCGCCGAGGACGAGAACTTCCACAGGCAGATGATCGCCCTCACCGGCCACGCGCTCCTGTCCGGCGTCTGGGACATGGTGACCATCCGCATGCGCTTCATCATCGCCATGCGCAACCGCCACAACGCCGACCCCATGGCGGTGGCTGACAACCACCCGCCCATCGTCGACGCCATCGCCCGCCGCGACATCGACGAGGCGCGCTACCTCATCGCCCGCCACGTCCGGTCCGCCGCAGACCTCATCGTCCTGATGGACGAGGACGCACGGGCGGACGGCGCCAGCGCCGGCGCAACGGACGATCCTGAACCGGAGGGACCATGAAGGTCGCCATCATCGGCGCGAGCTTCGCCAGAGCCGCCTACCTGCCCGCGCTCCGTCACGTCGAGGGGGCCGAGGTCGTCGCCATCGCGAGCGCGCGCCGCGAGAGCGCCGAGGAGGCCGCCGCAGCCTTCGCCGTGCCCCACGCCTACGACGACTGGAGGACGATGCTCGCGCGGCACGCCGTCGACGTCGTCGCCATCGCGACGCCCACGGTCACCCACGCGCCGATGACCCTCGCCGCGCTCGAGGCGGGCGCACACGTCCTGTGCGAGAAGCCGACGGCGATGAACGCTGCCGAGGCCCGCGCCATGCTGGATGCCGCGGTGGCGCGGGGCCGGGTGCACATGATCGACCACGAGCTGCGCTTCAACCCGAACCGGCGGAAGGTGCGCGACCTGATCCGCTCGGGCGCCCTCGGCACCGTCAGGCACGTCAACATCGTGAACGTCACAGCGGCCTGGGGTGACCCCGCCTCCCGCCCGGCGGACGACTGGTGGTCGAGCGCGGCGGAGGGCGGCGGGCGGCTCGGCGCCAACGGCTCCCACCAGGTGGACCTCGTGCGCTGGTGGCTCGGCGAGGCGCGCTCCGTCTGCGGGGAGGCGCTGACGCAGGTGCCCGACCGCGTCGACAGGAACACGGGCCGCCCGTGGACCGCGACCGCCGACGACCTCACCCACTTCTCGCTGCGCATGGAGAGCGGCGCCCTCGTCAACGTCCTGATCTCGGCGGTGGCGCGGCACGGTCTCGACAACTCGGTCGACATCGTCGGCTCGGAGGGGACGATCCGCATCTGCGGCACGAACGAGACGGTGCATTTCGCGCGCGCGGGCGAGCCTTTCGAGGACGTCGGCGTTCCCGATCCGAACGCCACGCTGGAGGGCGTCGGCGGCGGGGTGTGGAACGTGTCGGTGGTCGGCCTCATGCGCGAGTTTCTCGCCGCGGTGGCCGAGGGGCGGGAGCCGCGCGAAGGCGCGACGTTCCTGGACGGGCTGCGGAACCAGGAGATCCTCGACGCCGTCCACCTCTCCACCCGCGAGCGCCGCTGGGTGGATCTTTACGCCTGACGCCTGCCTCGCGAAGTCCCGGCCTCGCAGGGCCGGAAACGGCGGCGCCGGACGCACCGCGCGGTGCCCGCGTCCGCCGATGCCGCGCGGCAAGTCGCGGCGCGACGACGCTCGCCGCCTCGTTCACGCACGCCTGCCCGGATCGTTCGCGCGCGCCCGCCACGCAGGCGCCTTCGACATTGCCGATCATGGCCGGCCAGCGACGCGGGGCCGCATCCGTGCCGCGCATGGCGCCTCAGGTGTTCGTCCGGGAGCGCGACGGCCAGCGCGGATGGTGGTCGTCGATGACGAAGACGTGGGCGTGGTGGACGCGCCTGTGGCGGTGACGCCGCCCGCTCCCGTCGGGCCACAGGGCGGCGTGGGGGCCGTGGTGCGCCTCGTCCGCCGCGCCGTGGGCGTGCTCGACCTCGTCGTGCTCGTGCCACAGCTCGGCCGGATCGTGGCGCGGCCAGACGAGGAGGGCGGCGGCAGTGCCGAGCGCCGCCCCCGCGGCCAGCACCGCGAAGGCGGTGTCGAGGCCGAACCGCGCGCCGACGACGCCAGCGACCGGGTAGGCGACGAGCCAGCAGGCGTGCGAGAGGGCGAACTGCGCCGAGAAGAGCGCGGGACGGTCCTCCTCGCGCGATGAGCGCCTCAGGAGGAGGCCCGACGGCGTCTGGATCAGCGACACGCCCGCGCCGAGCGCCGCCCACAGGAGGAGCGCGCCCCCGTAGCCGGGCTCGAGGAGCGCCGACAGGAGCACCATCGGCAGGATCGCGCCACCCGCGATCATGACGCTGCGCGCCTCTAACCGCGCGAGGAGGCGCGGCAGCAGGAGCGCGACCGTGATGGACCCCGCACCGAAGGCGGCGAACAGGAAGGCGACGTCCCGCTCCGTCCCGCCGAGGGTGTCGCGCACGAGGACCACGGTGTTCACGATCACCATCGCGCCGGCGGACGAGACCGCGAGGGAGAGCGCGAGAAGCCCTCTGAGGCGCGGCGTCGAAAGGTAGATCCAGGCGCCGCGGGTGAGGCGCTGGACGAAGGTGCGCTCCGGCGCCTGGCGGGCCGTGGGCGGCAGCACCGCCGACAGGACGAGGGCCGCCGAGGCGAGGAAGCCGAGCGCGTTCCCCGCGAACAGCCAGTGGAAGGAGATGACCGTCAGCAGGAGGCCTGCCAGCATCGGCGAGACGAGCGCCTCCAGATCGTAGGCGAGGCGGGAGAGCGAGAGCGCCTCCGTGTAGGTCTCCTCGTCCTCCAGGATGTCCGGGATGGTCGCCTGGAAGGTCGGCGTGAAGGCTGCCGAGCACGCCTGGAAGAGGAAGACGAGGAGGAGGACCTGCCAGACCGCCGTGACGAACGGCAGGAAGAGCACCATCGCGGCGCGTGCGACGTCGAGCGTCACGAGGAAGCGGCGGCGCGGGAAACGGCCCGCGATGGCGCCCGCCAGGGGGGCGAGGCCCACGTAGGCGACCATCTTGATGGCGAGCGCCGTGCCGAGGACGAGCCCGGCGTCCGCCCCCGCGAGGTCGAAGGCGAGAAGGCCGAGGGCGACTGTCGTCAGGCCCGTCCCGACGAGGGAAAGGATCTGCGCGGCGAAGAGGTGGCGATAGGCAGGCGTGCGGAGCGGTGCGAGCATGGCCCGGTCCTCGTGGGCGGTCGCAGGGAAGGCGTCGATGCCTCTCCTGCGGGTGGCGGGGCCGCCTGGCGGCGACGGAACGGTCCGCGCCGGAGGGGAACCGGCGGGACCCGGGCCGGCCGGGCCGGCTAGAGGTACTTCGCGATGGCGCGGAACTCGGCCGTGAGCTCCGCGCGGTCCCGCCCGTCGGCGAGACAGTGGTCGATATGGTCATGGATGAAGGTGCGCTTGGCCGTCTCGAGCGCGCGGATCACGGCGTGGAGCTGCTGGGCGACCTCGGGACAGGGGCGGCCGTCCTCGATCATCCGGATCGTGGACGCAAGGTGCCCCTCGGCCCGGCGCAGGCGCTTCACCACATCGGGATGGGATGCATGCTTCATGGGATCGATCCTATCCCCTGGGAGGGGATGAGAACAAGGGGCGAGCCCCGCCTTCGCGCCGCGGGAGGCCACGCACCCCCGGGTCCCGGAGCCCCCATGGCGGATAGGCCCCCGCGGCGCTTGACGTGTCGCTCTCGCGCGGAAGAAGAGGAAGAAGAGGAAGAAGAACGCGCGCGTCCTCGAGCACAGGGAGCAAGGGGAGCACGGGGAGCGAAGGGAGCGCGGGCGCGGCTTCTCCTCACGCTGCGGAGCACCCGATCACCGCTCCGGCACGATCGTCATCCTCCCGCCGCCACCGGAACGCCTCGGCGGCAGCCGCCGCGAAGGGCGCACGCACCGGATGCTCTCGCGCGCCGCATCGCCTGCGGGAGCGCCGTGATCCCGCGGGGGCGGTCCGCCTCCGGCCTGCGACGGGCCTGATTGACATACCTGCGTACTGGTATACAGTTCGGCATCCTCTGGAAGGAGTTCAGGGAAGGCCGATGTCCCTCAGCGCCGAGCCGGCAAAATCTTCATCCTCGGGAGGCGCGGCGGACTGGGCCTTCGAACAGCTCCGCAGCCGCATCGTCGCCGGCGACCTGAAGCCCGGCGAGAAGCTCATCGAGGCGACGCTCGCCGAGAGCATCCAGGTCAGCCGCACGCCTCTGCGGGAGGCGATCAACCGCCTCGAGATGATGGGTCTCCTCGTCCGGCAGCGCAACCGCAGCGTGCAGGTCGCGCCGCTCTCGGCCGAGGAGATGATCCGCCTGTCCATGCTGCGCGAGGCGCTGGAAGGCCTTCTCGTTCGCCACGTGGCGACGCGGAAGGCCGCCGGCGAGATCTCCATCGCGCCGCTCGAGGTCCTGATCGACCAGATGTCGGCCGTCGATCCGACGGTCGGGTCGACGCTTCTCCTTCGCCTCGGCGAGCGTTTCCACGTCGAGCTGAGCCGCCTCAGCGGTGATCCTCTCGGAGCGCGCTTCCTCCAGACGGTCGTCACCAACATGGAGCGCTATCGCTACCTCGTTGAATACTCTGGCGAGCGGATCGGCGCCGTCATCAGGGAGCACAAGGCGGTCATGGACGCGATCCGAAGCGGCGATGCCGATCGGGCGGAGCAGGAGATACGCTCCCACATCGAGGCCGCGCGAAGGTTTTACATGCGCCGTCTCGACGAAGCCGACGTCGGAAGCGCCAATCGGAGTCCAAAGGGAGCAAGATGAAAAGCCTGATGATGATGCGGGGCGCACGCCGCATCATGGACACCTGCGCCAACGTGAAGGCCGGCGAGGAAGTCGTCGTCGTCACCGACTACGAGACCGCGGAGGTCGGCGAGGCGATCGCCGCCGCGGCGCTCGAGCGCACCGAGAAGGTCAACCTTCTCGTCATGCCGCCCCGCTCCATCGATGGCGAGGAGCCGCCGAACCCCATCGCCGCGGCGATGCGCGAGGCGGACGTCATCTTCACACCCGTCCGGCAGTCCATCACCCACACCTACGCCGTCAAGGACGCTCTCGGCGCCGGCGCCCGCGCGGTCATGCTGACACAGTACAATCCCGGCATGCTGATCCGCGGCGGCGTCTTCGCGGATTTCGAGGCGATCGAGCCGCTCTGCCGGCGCGTCGGCGAGCTCCTCGCGGGGGCGGACGCGGTCCACCTTACCACCCCTGCCGGGACGGACCTCAGGCTCAGCGTCAAGGGCCGGCCGTCGAACCCGCACCCCGGCATCGTGCGCAAGGCTGGCGACATCACCACGGTGCCCAACATCGAGACGAGCTCCTCGCCGGTCGAGGGCTCGGCCGAGGGCGTCATCGTCGCCGACGCCAGCATTCCCTACTAAGAGATCGGCCTCCTCGCCGAGCCTGTGCGCTTCGAGGTGCGGGACGGGCGCGTGCAGTCCATCGAGGGCGGGCGCCAGGCCAAGGACCTTGCCGATCTCCTGCGCCGGCAGAACGCTCCGGAGGTCTACAACATCGCGCAGATCTCCTTCGGCCTGAACCCCGACTGCCCGATGGAAGGGGTGATGCTGCACGACGAGGGCGTCTACGGCACGTCCCACATCGGCATCGGAACGAGCGTCCTCCTCGGCGGCGAGGTCAAGACGCTGACCCACTTCGACGCCCTGATGTGGCGCCCGACCCTCACGCTCGACGGCAGGAAGGTGCTGGAGGACGGCAAATGGCTGCTGCCGGAGGCGGCCGTGATCCACGAGGCCGCATGAAGCCCCTCCCCGCCTCGCGACCGGGGCGCCCGACGCCCCGGACCGCCGCCTTCCCGGGAGAGGGCGCACGGTGACTGAGCCGGAGCCCGTCTTCCCCCGCGAGGCGGCGCGGCCGGTGGCGATCCGGATCGCCATGTTCGCCATCGCCGTGTCCATGGCGCTCTGGCAGCTCTACTCCAACGGCCTCGCCCTGATGCCGAGCATCTGGCAGTACGCCGTCCATCTCGGCTTCGCGCTGGTCCTCGGCTTCCTCGCCTACCCGGCCTTCGGGCCATCGAACCGGCGCGGCTACCTTCTCGACATTGCGCTGGGGCTCGTCTCCATCGGGGCACTCGGCTTCATCCTCTACAACTACGAGGCGATGGTCTCCCGCTTCGGCATCTTCCTGCCGTCGGAGACGATCGCCGCCGGCGTCCTCGTCGTCCTCGTGCTCGAGCTGACGCGCCGCGTGCTCGGCTGGCCGCTCACCATCATCGCCGGCCTCTTCATCCTCTACGCCTACTTCGGCTACCTCCTGCCGGAGCCGTTCGGCCACGCGGGCTACCGCCTGTCGCGGATCGGCAGCTACCTGATGCTCACCTCCGACGGCGTGTTCGGCACGGCGCTCGGCGTGTCGGCGACGCTCGTCAGCCTCTTCATCATCTTCGGCGCCTTCCTGAAGATCACCGGCTGCGGCGCATGGTTCATCGACCTTGCCAACTTCGTCACGGGGCGCAGCTCGGGCGGGCCGGCCAAGATGGCGGTGGTGTCGAGTGCGCTGATGGGGACGATCTCGGGCAGCGCCGCGGGCAACGTCGCCACCACGGGCGCCTTCACCATCCCGCTCATGAAGGCGACGGGCTACCGCGCGGAGCAGGCCGGGGGCATCGAGGCGGCGGCCTCGACGGGCGGCATGATCCTGCCGCCGCTCATGGGCGCGGGCGCGTTCGTCATGGCCGAGTTCCTCGGGATCTCCTACTCGACCGTGGCGATCGCCGCGGCCATTCCCGCGGTCCTCTACATGTTCGCTGTCCTGCTCCAGGTGCACATGTCCGCCCGCCTCCACGGCCTGCGCGGGCTCTCGCCCGAGGAGATCGTGCCGCCGCGGCTGATCGTGCGGTCGGCCTACAGGGCGCTCCCGCTCGTCGTGATGATCTACCTCATCTTCTTCGAGCAGTTCTCGCCGGTCTACGCCGCGTTCTGGTCCATCGGCAGCGTCGTCCTCGTCGGCTTCCTCAACGGGACGCTCTGGCGCTTCCGGGGCGTGATCGACGCTCTGGCGTCTGCTGCGGTGGCGATGCTGCCGATCGCTGCGGCCTGCGCGGCTGCCGGGGTGATCGTCGGCGTCCTGATGCTGACGGGCGTCGGCTTCCGCCTGTCGAACATCATGATCGACCTTGCCGGCGGAAGCCTGCCGGTGCTCCTCGTGCTCACGATGGTGTCGTCCATCATCCTCGGGATGGGGGTGCCTGCGACGGCGGCCTACATCATCCTCGCGGTCCTCGCCGCCCCCGCGCTGGTGGAGCTCGGCGTCGACCCGCTCGCGGCGCACATGTTCGTCTTCTACTTCGGCGTCATGTCCAACATCACGCCGCCCGTGGCGGTCGCGGCATTCGTCGCGGCGGGGATCGCCGGCACCTCGCCGAACCGGGTCGCAGTGGAGGCCTTCCGCATCGGCTCGTTCGCCTTCCTCGTGCCGTTCATGTTCATCTACGCGCCCGAGCTCCTCCTGATCGACCCCGATCCCCTCCGCCTCGCCGTCGCGCTGGTGACGGCGAGCGGCGGGCTCGTCCTGTTCGCCGCCGGCATCCAGGGCTGGATGCTGGAGAGGATCTCCGTCCCGGAGCGGCTCGGCCTCGTCGCCTGCGCCATCGTGCTCGTCATTCCCTCGGCCCTCACAGACCTCGTCGGCACCCTCGCCGCGGCCCTATATCTCGTGGTCGTCGTGCGCCGCCATCGCGGGCGGCGGGCCGCGCTCGCGGCCCGGGAGGCGAACTGATGATCCCCCACGCCACCCTCAGGATCGGCCTCCTCGCCCCGCCGCCCAACGTCGTCATGGAGGTGGAGATGCCGCGCCACCTGCCGGATCACGCGAGCCTCCACACGATGCGCGTTCCCCGCTCCTCCTCGGAGGTGACGCCGGAGAGCCTGCGGGAGATGACCGGGAACGTCGAGTCAGCCACCCGCACCCTCGCCATGACGCGGCCCGCGCTCGTGGTCTTCGGCTGCACCAGCGCGAGCTTCATCAACGGTCTCGGCTGGGACAGGGAGCTCGCCGCGCGGATCGAGGCGGTCGCGGGCGTTCCCGCAATCACCACGACGACCGCCATCGTGGAGGCGCTCGGCGCCGTCGACGCCCGCCGCGTCCTCCTCGTCACCCCTTACGTCGACGCGGTGAACAGGACCGAGATCGCCTTCCTCGAGGACAGCGGCTTCGAGGTCACCGGGCTTGTCAGCTTCAACATCCTGGAGAGCGCAGAGATCGCGGCGGTTCCCTCCGCCGACGTGGAGAGCGCGGTCCTCGGCGCCAGCAAGGCCGCGTGCGCCGCTGACGCGGTCTTCATCAGCTGCACCAACCTTCGGACGATGGACCGGATCGCCGCCGTCGAGCGGGCGCTCGACCGTCCCGTCGTCACCTCCAACCAGGCGACCGTCTGGCTCGCAGCGCGCACCGCGGGCTTCATCCCCGTCGCGCATGCCGCCGGCCGGCTCCTGGAGGGCGCGGCCACGACACCGGCCGCCCCGCGCGGCGAGCCAGCCGGTGAATTTCCAGGAATGATGGGAGAAGGAGCGAAATGATGAGACTTGTTCGCAGCGTCGCCGGCGCGACCGCGCTCGGCTTCGTCCTTGCCGCCGGCCTGTCGACGGGACCGGCCGGGGCGCAGGAGCGGCTGACCATCGCCACGGGAAGCGCCGGCGGCGTGTTCCTTCCGCTCGGCACGGGCATGGCCGAGCTGATCAGCGACAACATCCCCGGCGTCTCCGCCACCGCGGAAGCCACCGGCGGATCGGCCGAGAACGTGCGCCTCGTCGGAACCGGCAGCTCGTCCATGGGGCTCGCCATGGCCGACGTCGCCTACTACGCGCGCACCGGAACGGACAGCTTCGAGGCCGAAGGCGCCTATGAGGGCCTCGCCGGCCTCATGATGACCTACACGCAGGTCATGCACGTCCTCGTCCCCGCCGACAGCGACATCGAGACGATGGCCGACCTTGCGGGCAAGCGCATCTCGCCAGGGCCCGCGGGCAGCGGCACCGCCTTCATGGGCAACATCCTCCTCGACGTCTACGGGCTGACCGACGACGTGCGCCTCGACAGGCTGACCCACGACCAGCAGTCGACCGCCCTCGGCGACGGCCGCATCGACGCCGCATTCTTCCTCTTCCCGCCGGGCGGCGCCGCGGTGGAGGCCTACACCACCGCCCACGACGCCCGCTTCATCCCCATCGACGATCCCGAGGCGATCGCGAAGATCTCGGAAGACTTCCCGTTCTACGCGCCGGCCGTGATCGCGGCGAATACCTACACGGGCCAGGACGAGCCGGTCGACACCCTCGGCGTGTCCGTCTCGCTCGTGGTGAACGCGGACCTCGACGAGGAGACGGTCTACCATATCACGAAGCTCCTCAACGAGCAGTCCGAGGATCTGGTGCAGTATCACAACGCCGCCCGCGCCATCACCACCGAGACGGCGCTGAACGGCATGCCGATCGAGCTTCATCCCGGCGCCAGGCGCTACTACGAGGAGATCGGCCATGAGGGCCTGAAGAACTGATCCTTCCCGCCCTGCGGCGCCGGGCGCACGGCCCCGGCGCCGCTCCCCTCTCCCGTCCGTCCGCGCGGCCCGCCCGGCTCCCCCGCGCAGGGACGGCCTGCCTTCGGACCCGATGACAAACGTTCGCATCGCCGTCGACATCGGCGGAACATTCACCGACGGCGTGGCCGTCGAGACGGACTCTGGAACCATCTGGATCGAGAAGGTGCTGACGACGCCGGACGATCCGGGACGGGCCGTGAGCGCCATCGTCTCCGGCCTCGTCGGGAAGGTCGCCGCCGCCAAGGGTGCGACGTCCGGGCGCCCCGTGGTGGCCGAGGTGGTCCACGGGACGACGCTCGTCACCAACGCGCTCATCGAGCGCAAGGGCGCGCGCACGGCCCTCGTCGTCACGCGCGGCACGCGCGACACCCTCGAGATCCGCCGCGAGCTGCGCTACGACCTCTACGACCTCGGCTTCCGTCTTCCCGAGCCCCTCGTCGCGCCCGACGACAGGCACGAGGTGCACGAGCGGATGGACGCTGGCGGCGGCATCGTCCGCCCCCTCGATGCCGGAGAGATCGAGGACATCCTGGCGCGGCTCGAGGCGCAGGACATCAGGACGGTCGGGATCTGCTTCCTCCACGCCTATGCCAACGACGCCCACGAGCGGGCCGTCGGCGAGATCCTGAAGGCGCGGCGGCCGGGCATGTTCGTCAGCGAATCGGCTGCGACGGCGCGCGAGATGCGCGAGTTCGAGCGCATGTCCACAGTGGCCGCCAGCGCCTACGTCAAGCCGCTCGTCCACGACTACCTTGCAGGTCTCGAGCAGCGGCTGACCGCGCTCGGGCTCACGGCCCCGTTGAGGGTGATGCTGTCGAGCGGCGGCTTCACCTCGAGCGGCGCGGCGGCCGAGACGCCGATCCTCCTCCTGGAGTCCGGCCCCGCCGGCGGCGTCCTCAGCGCGGTCAACACCGGCCTCGGCGCGGGGATGGACAACGTCCTCGCCTTCGACATGGGCGGGACCACGGCGAAGGTCTGCGTCGTCCAGAACGGCAAAGCCGACACCACCGCCTCCTTCGAGTGCGGCCGCGTCCACCGCTTCAAGCGCGGCAGCGGCCTGCCGCTCCTCGTCAAGAGCGTCGACCTTCTCGAGATCGGCGCGGGCGGGGGGAGCATCGCGCGGGTGAGCGAGCTCGGCCTCCTCGCCGTCGGGCCGGACAGCGCGGGCGCGGTCCCCGGACCCGTCGCCTACGCAAGGGGTGGCACCGAGCCCACGGTCACCGACGCGGACCTTTGGCTCGGCTATCTCGATCCCGACCGCTTCCTCGGCGGCGCCATGAGGCTCGACAGGGACGGGGCGGGGCGCGCGCTCGCCCGCCTCGGCGAGGCGCTCGGGATGGGGACCGACGAGGTGGCCTTCGGGATCCACAACCTCGTCAACGAGACCATGGCGGCGGCCGCCCGCGTCCACGTGGCGGAGAAAGGGCTCGACCCGCGCGACTTCGCCCTCGTCGCGACGGGCGGCGCGGGGCCTGTCCACGCCGTGGAGATCGCCCGCAAGCTCGGGCTGAAGCGGGTCCTGTGCGTGCCGGCCGCGGGCGCTGGCTCCTGCCTCGGCTTCCTCGCGGCGCCCGTGCGGATCGACCGCACCTTCGTCCACAACCGCCGCGCGCCCGATATGGACTGGGAGGAGGTCATCGCCGCGATCGCCGCCCTCAGGAATGACGCCGAGGACGAGATCCGCCGCGCCGGAGGCGATCCTGCCGGAACGATCTTCGAGATGGAGGTCGAGATGCGCTATGCGGGCCAGGGCAATACGGTCACGGTCACGAAGCCCCTCGAGGCGCTGGCGCCGGGCATGACGGACGAGCTCGTGGAAGGCTTCGAGGCGGAGTATGGCCGCCTCTTCGGCCGCACCGTGCCGGACGGCGTGGCGGAGACGGTCGCCTGGCGCCTCGTCGCCCGCGAGCCGCTCCGCGTGACCCGCTTCGCCCGCGCCGACGCCGCCCCGGAGGCGGGCTCCGGCGCCCCCCGCACGCGCCGCATCTGGCGCACCGACACCGGCGGCTTCGGCGAGGCGGCGGTCCACGCGCGGGCGGATCTTGCGGCAGGCAACCGCCTCGAGGGGCCGCTCGTGGTGGAGGAGGCTGAATCGACCCTCGTGGTGCCGCTCGGCGCGCGCGTCACCATCCTCGAGGACCTCACGATCCTGGTGGAGCTCTGACGCCGTGACCCGACAGTTCGACCCCGCGAGCCTCGAGATCCTCTGGACGCGGCTCATCAGCATGGTGGACGAGGCGGCGGCGACGCTCGTGCGCACCTCGTTCTCCAACATCGTGCGCGAATGCCACGACTACGCCGTGGTGCTCCTCGATGCCGACGGGCGCCTTCTCGCGCAGTCGACGCAGAGCATTCCCTCCTTCATCTCGACCCTGCCGGCGACGGTGCGCCACGTGGCGGCGAAGTTCCCGGTGGAGGCGATGGCGCCGGGGGACGCCTTCATCACCAACGACCCCTGGCTCGGGACCGGCCACCTTCCCGACATCAACATCGTCGTCCCCGTCTTCCGCGGCGGCACGCTCGTCGCCTTCTCGGCGAGCGTCGCCCACTCGCCGGACATCGGCGGGCGCATCCGCTCCCCCGGCATCCGCGAGCTCTACGAGGAGGGGCTGCGCATCCCGCCCCTGCGGCTCTTCTCGCGCGGGGAGCCGGAGCGCGCGGTCCTCGAGATCCTCGAGGCGAACGTGCGCGTCCCCGAGCAGGTGCTCGGCGATCTCTTCGCCCAGCTCGCCGCGAACCGCATGCTCGAGCAGCGCCTCGACGAGCTCCTCGACGAGAGCGCGCTCGACCTTCGGGCGTTCGGCCGGGAGATTCAGGGCCGTGCCGAGGCGGCGATGCGGCGCGCCATCGAGGCGCTTCCCGACGGCAGCCACAGCTTCGTGGTGGAGGTGGACGGGTTCGGCGATCCCGTCCGCATCGTCTGCCGCGTGACGATCGCCGGCGACGGTATCGAGGTCGACTATGCGGGCACCTCGCCGGAGCTTAAGCGCGCCATCAACGTCGTCCCCGCCTACACCTTCGCCTATACGGCCTACGCGCTGAAGTGCGTCCTCTCCCCGGGCGTGCCGAACAACGATGGCAGCTTCCGCCCGTTCACCGTGAAGGCCGAGGAGGGCTCGATCCTGAACCCGCGCTTCCCCGCGCCGGTGGGAGCGCGCGCGATGACGGGCCACCTCCTGCCGCCGGCGATCCTCGGCGCCCTCGCCGAGATCGTGCCGGACAGGGTGCAGGCGGCGCCGGGCTCCCCGCTCTGGTCCTGCCATCTGACGGGCGAGGACGGAGGGCGGCGCTTCGCCTACCAGGTCTTCCTCAACGGTGGCCAGGGCGCCTCGGCCGGGAGCGACGGCTATCCGACGGTCAGCTTCCCGAGCAACCTCGGCAACACGCCCATCGAGGTGCTCGAGGCGCAGGCGCCCGTGAGGGTCCACCGCCGCGAGATCCGCCGCGGGTCGGGCGGCGCGGGCCTCCACCGGGGCGGCGACGGGCAGGTGATGGAGATCGAGCTCCTCGCGGACCGGCCTGCGACTGTGGCCTTCATGGCGAACCGCCTCTCGGTCCCCGCGCCGGGCCTTGCGGGCGGCGGCGCGGGCGCGACGGGCGAGGTCCTGCGCAACGGCGAGCCCTTCGACCCGCGGGAGATCAGCCTCCTCGAGCCCGGCGACAGGCTCCTGCTCGCGACGCCCGGCGGCGGAGGGTTCGGCGCAGCGCCGGCGCACGGTGCGCCGGGCGACGAGACACGGGGAACTGGCCGATGAATCCGGGCAAGCTGCCACTGATGGCCTCCGGCGCGCGAAAGCTCGTCGAGGTCTGCGCCGACGTTCAGCCGGGCGAGCAGGCGCTCGTCATCACCGACATGAGGCAGGATCCCCTGCTGGCGGAGGCGCTGGCGGCGGCCCTCGTCGCCCGCGGGGCGATCCCGCTCGTCCTCACCCTCGCGCAGGGCAAGCTCGATTCGGGCGAGCCCCCCTCCCCCGCCGCCGCCGCCATGCGGGCCGCGGACGTCGTCTTCATGCCGGTCAGCGTCTCGTTCACCCACACCGAGGCGGTGAGAGAGGCCTGCGCCGGCGGCACGCGGATCGTCGCACTCACCCAGTGGACCGCCGACATGATGATCGGCGGCGGGATCGACGCGGACTTCGCCGCCATCGAGCCGCGGGTGCGCAGGGTCGCCGCCGTCTGGGACGCGGGCGAGACCGTGAGGCTCACCACCGAGGCCGGCACCGACCTCACGCTCGACATCCGCGGCCGGCTCGGGACACCGCACGCCAAGACCGGCATCGTCCGCCGCGGCGAGTTCCATCCCGTGCCCGACATCGAATCGCCGGTCTCTCCGGTGACGTCGGAGGGCGTCATCGTCTGCGACGCGTCGATCCCCTATCTCGGCATCGGCGTCCTCGAGAGCCCCGTGACGCTCGAGGTCCACGGCGGTCGGGTCGTCTCCATCGCTGGCGGGCGCGCCGCGGACGTGGTGAGGCGCGCCTGGGAGGCGATGGACGATCCCCACGTCTACAACGTCGCGGAGCTCGGCCTCGGCATGAACCCGCACTGCCGTCTCATCGGCGTGATGCTGGAGGACGAGGGCGTCGCCTCCACGTGCCACATCGGGACCGGCACATCGACGACGCTGGGCGGCACCGTGAAGGCGGCCTGCCACTACGACTTCGTGATCCACGAACCGACCATCCACGTGGACGGCCGCCTCCTCGTGGAGCGCGGCAACCTTCAGCTTCCCGCCGACTGAGGCGCAACGCCCGGCCCCGGTCCTCACCGGATCATGCGGCAGGGTCGGCCGGCAGGCGTCGGCCATCTTCCGCGTGGCGCCTGCCGCGATCTCCTCCGGCGGGGCAGGCGCTGCCCATGCAGGTGGCGCAGCCGTAGCCGACGAGCCGGAAGCCGAACCGATCACGACGATCCGGTCGTTGTCCGGCTGCTCGCCGCCCTGCGGGCTGACGGGGACGAGAGCGGGTCCGGGCGCGTTGCCGGCGGGATGCTCGTTGACAGCCGCAAGCCGTGGGGCGACAGTAAGTTCCTGAGAGCGGTCAGCGGATAAGGCCGCCCGGCGCCGGTCACTGGGGTCTTCGATCGCAGGAGCCCCGACCCGACCGGCGCAACGGAACAGGCGAACGGGCACGAAGAGCGCCCGAGGGAGGAAGACGGAAATGACAGAACGTCCTCGCGACGTCACACGGCGTCGTGTCCTGAAGGGCGCAGCCGCCACCGCAACCATCGCCGCGGTCGGCGGATTTCCCTACATCGCCAGGGCGCAGGCGAACGTGATCCGCGTCGGGATGCCGACCATCCTGTCCGGGCGCGTCGCGCTTCTCGGCGAATCGAGCCGCTATGCGGCCGAGCTCGCCGTCGACCGCTTCAACGCGGCGGGCGGCGCGGGCGGCAGGACCATCGAGCTCGTGGTGCGCGATTCGAAGGCCCAGCCCGACGAGGCGGCCCGCGTCACCCGCGACCTCATCAACTCGGACGGCTGCGAGGCGATCATCGACGCGGAGGCCTCGACCGGCTCGTTCGCGGTGCAGGAGGTGATCCGCGAGATCGGCGTCCTGTGCATCCACACCAATTCCGAGACGTCGTCCCTCTCGGCCGACCCCAAGATCCGCTCCGAGACCGCGTTCCGCTGCGCCCGCCAGGGCATCCACGACGCAGTCGCCGGCGGCCTCTACGCCTCGCGGGCGGCGCAGGAGGAGGGCAGGAAGCGCTGGATGACCTGCTCGCCAGACTATGCCTACGGGCGGGACAACACGGGCCAGTTCCTCGAATACCTCAAGATCTTCGCCCCCGACGTCGAGGTGGTGGACCAGGCCTGGCCGAAGCTCTTCGAGCCCGACTACACGGCCTTCGTGACGCGCATCCTGCAGCAGCGCCCGGACGCCATCTATTCGGCGCTCTGGGGCGGTGACCTCGTGTCGTTCGTCGAGCAGGGCAACCTCTACGGCCTGTTCGGGGGCAACATCGGCTTCTTCTCCGGCTCGCTCGCCGACCCGCCCGTCCTCAACGCCATCAAGCAGCTCCCCTCGGGTCTCCACTCGGTCTACCGCTACGACGCCAACTTCCCGGACGACGAGAGCAACAAGGACTTCGCGTCGGCCTATCAGGAGCGCTCTGGCGGCCCGCTGCCGACCAACTGGTCCTGGCAGAACTACATGGCCGTCCAGTTCCTCACCGAGGGCCTCAGGCGGACCGGCGGCAACACCGACGGCAAGGCGCTCGCGAGCGAGATCCGCGGGATGACGGTGCCCTCGCCGTTCTCCGAGCGCGGCGAGATGACCATGCGCGACAGCGACCAGACGATCATCTACTACCCCGTCGCCTGGGGCCAGACGCGGTCCGACCCCCGCGCCATGGTCGACTGGGTGCCCGGCGACTGGGAGCAGATCCTCGAGCAGGAGGCGGACTGGAAGGCGCGCGAGGGCTACACCTGAGCGCGATTTCCGCACCCGCGGTAGCCCGCGGGGCGAAAGGTGGCCGCCGGGCGATCCCCTTCCCCGGCGGCTCAGGTCGCGGCAGCGGCGGCGCCTGCCCGCGGGGCACCGCGGGAGTGCAGCGTCCGGCGGCGGCATCCCGGCTCATGCGGCACAGCGCACGCCGCACGCGGGAAAGCCCCCCATCGCGTCCCTGCCGCGCCCCTAGGCCGGAGTGAAGGCCGCCAGGCCGAAAGATCCCGGAGAGTGAATTGGACCTTGCAGCCCTTTACGACTGCCTGACGACCGTCTCCTGCGCGAGCATGCAGATCTCGAGCGGCCTCCTCATGGGCATGCTCCTGTTCCTGGTCGCCTCGGGGCTGTCGCTGATCTTCGGCGTGCTCGGCGTGATCAACTTCGCGCACGGCTCGTTCTACATGCTGGGCGCCTATCTCGGCTACACGGCCTTCACCGCGACAGGCAGCTTCGTGGTGGCCCTCGTGGTGGCGACGCTCGGCATGGCCGCATTCGGCGCGATCTTCGAGAGGGTGTTCATCTCGCGGATCTACGGCCGCGACGTGCTGATGCAGCTCCTCCTGTGCTACGCGTTCGTGCTGATCCTCGACGACGCGGTGAAGATCATCTGGGGCGCGGACTACCGCCTCATGGGCCTGCCGCCGACGTTCGCCATGCCGCCGATCTTCATCGGCGGAGGGCCGGTTCCCGCCTACTACCTCTTCCTGATCGGCTTCTCGGCGCTGGTGGGGCTCGTCCTGTGGCTCGGCGTGACGCAGACCCTGTTCGGCAAGAAGGTGCGCGCGGCCGCCGTCAACCCGCAGATGGTCTCGGCGCTCGGGATCAACGTGAAGCTCCTCTACGCGTCCGTGTTCGCCATCGGGGCGGGGCTCGCGGGCATTGCCGGCGCCCTCGCGGCACCGATCCGCAGCCTCACGCCCGGCATGGGACTCTCGATCCTCATCGAGAGCTTCATCGTGACGGTGATCGGCGGGATGGGCTCGATCTTCGGCGCCTTCCTCGCCGCCATCATCATCGGGCTGACGCGTTCGCTCGGCGCCATCGGCTTCCCGCTCTTCATCGACGGCGCGATGTTCGCCATGATGGCCCTCGTCCTGATCCTGAAGCCCTCCGGCCTCATGGGGAAGGCGGCGTGATGCGGCGCGGTCTCCTCGTCGATCTCGCCGTGGCGGCGGCCGCGTTCGCCGTCATCGTGGCGCTGCCCGTCATCTTCCCGAGCCCGGCGCTCAGGGACTTCGTCATCTACGTGATGGCCTACGGGCTGCTCGCGCTCTCGCTCAACCTCCTCACAGGCTACACCGGTCTCGTCTCGTTCGGCCACGCCGCCTACTTCGCGAGCGGCGCCTATGCCTTCGGCCTCCTGATGCAGTCCGGAGCGTTCTCGGTGCCCGTGGCGCTGGTGCTCGCCATCGCGATCACGGCGCTGTTCGCGCTGGTGGTCGGCGCGATCTGCGTGCGCCTTACCGAGATCTACTTCGCGTTCCTCACCCTCGCCTTCCAGATGCTGTTCCACAGCGTGATCCTGACCTGGGTGTCGCTGACGGGCGGCGACCAGGGGCTGATGGGCGGCATCCCGCGCACGCGCTTCCTCGGGATCGACCTTCGCGATCCGACAACGTTCTACGTCTTCTGCGCGGTGCTCTTCGTCGGCTCGGCGCTCGTCCTCAGGCTGATCACGCAGTCGCCGTTCGGCTACACGCTGCGCCTCATCCGGGACAACCCGCAGCGGGCCGCCTTCCTCGGCGTCAACGTCAACCGGGTGAAGCTCCTCGCCTTCGTCCTCGCGGGGACGTTCGCGAGCGTCGGCGGCATCATCCTCGCGCTCTTCGCCTCAGGCGCCTATCCCGAATTCGCGTTCTGGACCACGTCGGGCGAGGCGATCTTCATGGTCATGCTCGGCGGCACCCAGGTCTTCATCGGGCCGCTCGTCGGCGCCATCACGCTGCAGACTCTGAACCACTTCGTGACGATCTACACGGAGCACTACGAGCTGGTGCTCGGCATCGTCATCCTCGTCGCCGTCCTCGGCCTTCGCCGCGGCATCGCGGACTTCGTCTGGGAGAAGATGGACGACGCCTCCCGCAGGAGCGCGAGGCGCACGCCGCCGCCCCGCACGGCGGAGGTTCTTCCGCAGGCGCCGCGGGCGGGCGCACCTGCGGCGCCGAAGGCGGCCCCCCGTCAGAGGGAGGATCTATGACCGCTTTCGGGGCGGATGCCGTCGTTCTCCTGACGGGGGGCGCGAGCGGCATCGGCGCTGCGTGCGCTCTGCTGGCGGGCGAGCGCGGCGCTGCCGTCGCAGTCGCCGACATCGACCGCGACGGCGCGGAGGCGGTGGCGGGGGAGATCCGGCGGCGGGGCGGCAAGGCTGCCGCATTCGCCATGGACGTCAGGAGCGAGGCGGACGTCGAGGCGACCGTCGCAGAGGTGGAGACCGTCCTCGGCCCCGTCACCGGCTGCGTCGCCTCGGCGGGCATCCTCCAGACGCCGCTGCCGCCAGAGGAGCTGCCGATCTCGGTGTACGACGACGTGATCGCCGTCGACCAGCGGGGGGTCTACGTCACCTGCGTCGCCGTCGGGCGGCGCATGGCGGTGCGGGGCGCGGGGTCCATCGTCACCATCGCGTCCATCGCGGGGATGCGCTCCATGCCACTCCATCCCTACTCCCAGGCGAAGGCTGCGGTCATCTCCATGTCGGAGAGCCTCGCCGCCGAGTGGGGGCGCTCTGGCGTGCGCGTCAACGCCGTCTGCCCGGGCTACACGCTGACGCCCGCGCTCGCGGCCGCCATCGACAGCGGCAAGCGCGACCCGACGCTCCTTCAGGACAACGCCGCGCTCGGCCGGCTCGTGACGCCCGAGGAGATCGCCGAGGGTGTCCTGTTCCTCCTGTCGGACGCTGCGCGCGCGATCACCGGCATCTCTCTTCCCGTGGACGCGGGCTGGCTCGTCGCCCCGTCCTGGCACACCTATGGCGGGCTGCGGCCGCGGAGGGGGAACGCCGATGCTTGAGGTGACGGATCTCACGAAGTCGTTCGGCGGCGTCCATGCGATGCGCCACGTGAGCCTTTCCTTCCCGAAGGGCTCACTGACGGCGATCATCGGGCCGAACGGCGCCGGCAAGACCACCTTCTTCAACCTCGTCTCGGGTCACATCAGGCCCGACGCGGGGCGCGTCGTCTTCGACGGCACAGACATCGCGGGCCATGCCTCGAGCGAGATCGCGCGGATGGGGCTCTGCCGCGCCTTCCAGGTGGCGAGCCTCTTCCAGGGGCTGACCGTCGCCGAGGCGCTCGCCGCGGCGGTCGCCTCCGCGCGCGGCGCCACATGGTCGCTGTTCGGCCGCTTCCCGCCGCAGGACGCGCGGGTGCGGGCGGACGAGATCATGGCGCTGACGGGCCTTTCCGACCGCGCCGACGACCTGTCGCGAAACCTTCCCCACGGCGAGCAGAAGCTCCTCGACATCGCGCTCGCCCTCGCCCTCGAGCCCAAGGTGCTCCTGCTCGACGAGCCGACGGCGGGGATGGGCGCGGAGGAGCGCTGGCAGATGATCGACAAGGTGAAGGCGCTTTGGGAGGCGACCGGCCTCACGGTCGTCTTCATCGAGCACGACATGGACATCGTCTTCTCCATCGCGCAGGAGATCCACGTCCTGAAGTACGGGCAGGTTCTGGCATCGGGCACGGCGGACGCCATCCGGAACAACCCCGAGGTGATCGACGCCTACCTCGGGACCGACCACTTCCTCCCCGAGACGGAGCAGATGGACGCATGAGCGCGCTCCTCGAGGTCGACACCATCGACGTCTTCTACGGGTCGAGCCAGATCCTGTTCGACGTGTCGCTCGCCGTGGAGGCGGGCCAGACGATGGCCCTCATCGGCCGAAACGGCGCCGGCAAGAGCACCACCTTCAAGGCAATCGCCGGCATCGCGCCGCCGAAGGACGGTGCGATCGTCTTCCGCGGCGCGCGGCTCGAGAAGCAGTCGCCCTACAGGATCGCGCGGCTCGGCGTCGGCTACGTGCCGGAGGACAGGCAGGTCTTCCCCGAGCACACCGTGGAGGACAACCTCAGGATCGCCGCCAAGCCGGGGCCTGGCGGCACCTCCTGGACGCTTGGGCGGATCTGGGAGGTCTTCCCGATCCTCGCCTCCATGAAGACGCGGATGGCGGGCCGCCTGTCGGGCGGCGAGCAGCAGATGCTGACAATCGCCCGCACCCTCATGGGAAACCCCGACATCCTGCTCCTCGACGAGCCGTCGGAGGGTCTTGCGCCGATCATCGTCCAGCGGATCGGCCAGCTCATCCTGGAGCTGCGCGAGGCGGGCGTCTCGATCCTGATGGCCGAGCAGAACATGCACTTCTGCCTCAAGGTCGCGACCCACGCGACGGTGATCGACAAGGGCGAGATCCGCTTTGCCGGCACCATCGACGCGCTGAAGCGCAACGACGAGGTCAAGGCGCGCTACCTCTCCATCTGACGCGGCGTCACCAGCCGCGGGACGGAGAGGCGGCCGGCCCCGCCTCGCCCCGCCCGCCCCGCTTCAGCTCATGTGGAAGCCCACGTAGCCGCCAGCCGCGATGCTGGCGCAATGGTCGGCATAGCGCTTCATGCCGCCCGCGTAGGGCAGGAACACGCGCGGCTTTCCCGGCACGTTGGCGCCGAGATACCAGGACGAGGACGCCATCGGCAGGAGCGTCGCGCTGGCGGCCTCGTTGACGTGGTCGACCCACCGGGCAGCGGCCTCGGGGTCCGCCTCGATGCGCTCGAGGCCCTCAGCGCGCATGTGGGCGATGCAGTCCCCGATCCACTCGACGTGCTGCTCGATCGGGACAGGCATGTTGCACAGGACCGACGGACTGCCGGGCCCGGTGATGGTGAAGAGGTTCGGAAACCCCGGCGTCTGGAGGCCGAGATAGGTGACCGGCCCCGCATGCCAGGCATCGGCGAGGCGCCGACCGTCGCGGCCGCAGATGTTGAGCCCGAGGAGCGGCCCGGTGAAGGCGTCGAAGCCCGTCGCGAAGATGATGACGTCGAGGGGATAGGTGGCGGCCGTGGTGCGGATGCCCTCCGGCACGATCTCCTCGATCGGCTCTTGCCTGAGGTCCACCAGGGTGACGTTGTCGCGGTTGAACGTCTCGAAGTAGTTCGTGTCGATGGGCGGGCGCTTGGTGGCGAAGCCGTGGTCCGTGGGGGTGAGCTTGCGGGCGACTTCGGGGTCCTTCACGATCTCGGCGATCTTGGCGCGCAGGAAGTCCGAGGCCGCGTCGTTGGCAGCCTTGTCGGTCAGGATGTCCTTGAAGGCGGCACGGAAGCGCAGGCCGCCCACCTCGTAGGCCTTCTCGAAGACCTGGAGCCGCTCGTTCTCGGGAAGGTCGTGGACGCGGTGCTCGGGGATCGGGAACGGGTGGCCGTTGGTGGTGGCCCTGGCGTGCTCGCGGATCGCGCGATAGTTCTTCTTCGTGTCGGCGAGGAATTCGGGCGTGAGCGGCTGGTTGCGCGCCGGGATCGAATAGTTCGCGGTCCTCTGGAAGACGGTCAGATGCGCGACCTCGGGCGCGATGGCCGGCGCGAGCTGGATGCCGGTCGATCCGGTCCCGATCTGGCCGACGCGCTTGCCCGACAGGTCGACGCCCTCGTGCGGCCAGGCGCCGGTATGGTACCAGTCGCCGGCGAACGTCTCGAGGCCCCTGATCTTCGGCACGTTCGCCGTCGACAGGCAGCCGACCGCCGTCACGAGGAAGCGCGCCCGGAACGTGCCCCTGTCGGTCCTCACCGTCCAGGTCGCCGAGGCGTCGTCATACTCTGCGCCGAGCACGCGGGTGGACAGCTGGATGTCGCGCTTGAGGTCGAGCCTGTCGGCGACGAAGTTGAGGTAGTCGCGGATCTCGCCGTGCTCGGGATAGCGCTCGGTCCAGGTCCACTCCTGCTCGATCTCGGGCGAGAAGGAATAGCTGTAGTAATAGCTCTCCGAATCGCAGCGGGCGCCGGGGTAGCGGTTCCAGTACCACGTGCCGCCGATGCCGCCCGCCTTGTCGACGACGCGCACGTCGAGGCCGAGGTGGTCGCGCAGCCGGTGAAGCGCATAGAGGCCGGCAAAGCCCGCGCCGATCACGACGACGTCGTGGGAGCTCGGTGTATCCTGCCCGTCGGCCGTCGCCGCGGATGCATCGTCCATGGATCGCTTCCTCCGTTCTCGTTGACGGGCCTCGCCGTTTGCCGTTCTCGGGAAGACGGTCGAAGGATCCGCGGATCCGGCCGGCGCGGTGACGGCGGGGTGGCGCGGCTGGCATGGCACCGTCCGGGAAGGGGAGCCGACCCACACGGGGATGTCAACTCCCCGCACCGGGCGGTGCGACCCCGTTACCACGCAGGCGCAGGTGGACGCGCGCTGGCCGGTGGCCGGGAAAAACAGCCACTTCCCCGATTGCGGACGGGGCGAGGATGAACCACAGTGGCGAAGGTCGGCCGGCCGGCGCCCGTCCCCTCCCGGGCCTGAAGGCGCGGTGCAGGCACGCCGCCTCTCCCCGAGCCGCCCGGCTCTCCCCGGATGGAGCTTCAGGATGATCGACACCGGCCTCCCTTCCGCCGAGGCCTTCGGCGCGTCCGCCGCGCCGGCGGATCTTCTCGCGCTGAACGAGAGGCTGCGCGCCGAGCACGCCCGCCGGCCGGAGCCCTGGGAGTTCCCGGTCGCGGAGGTCAGGCAGGCCCGCAACGAGGGCAAGGGCATCTTCCCGCCGGCGGTGCCCGACGAGGACGCCGTCGCGACAGCCGTCGAGGGTCCCGCGGGGCCGGTCCCCGTCCGGGTCATCGTGCCGAGGTCGCGGGCAGCGCGCGGCACCTTCCTGCACATCCACGGCGGAGGCTGGGTGTTCGGCAACGCGGTCGAGTACGACCTGCGCCTGCGCCGCCTCGCCGAGAGCGCCGGCGTCGCCACCGTCTCGGTGGACTATCGCCTCGCGCCCGAGAATCCGTTTCCGGCGGCGCAGGACGACTGCCTCGCCGTCGCCCGCGCCGTCCTCGCGGGGCGGATCGACGGTGCACCGGCCACCGGCTGCGCCATCGGCGGCGAATCGGCCGGCGCACACCTTGCCGTCGTCACGCTCCTGCGCCTGCGTGACGAGGACGGTGTTCTGCCCTTCGTCGCCGCCAACCTCGTCGCGGGCATCTACGACCTGTCGATGACCCCGAGCGCCGAGCGTTGGGGCGATGACAGGCTCATCATCGGCACGCGCGACATCGCGAACTTCGTGCGCTGCGCGGTGCCCAAGGGGATGGACCTGCGCGACCCTCTGGTCTCGCCTCTCTTCGCGGACCTGACGGGGCTTCCGCCGGCGCGCCTGTCCGTCGGCACCGAGGATCCGCTCCTCGACGATTCCCTCTTCATGGCGGCGCGGTGGGTGGCGGCGGGCAACGCTGCGGAGCTCGCCGTCACGCCCGGCGGCTGCCACGTCTTCGAGGCGTTCGGCACGGCGACCGGCGAGGCCTCGCTGGAGGCGGCGGACAGGTTCATCTCGCGCCGGCTGGATGCGGCGGCGCAGGCCCCGACCGGCTGATCGAACGAAGGCGGACGCGCCCCGACGAAGGCCCCGCCGCCGCCGGCGCATCCCGGCGCAGGAGTGCGAAGAGCGACGTTCATGGATGACAGCTTGCGAGGGCGACGGTTCGATCGGGAGGCTGCCGGCGGGGCGACCCTGCAGGAGCCGCCCCCATGGGGGAAGTCGCCGCGCACGACGAAGCGGCTCGCCTCGCTCGACGCGGCGATCGAGGCGTGCGGGCTGAGGGACGGCGCGACCGTCTCGTTCCACCATCACCTGCGCAACGGCGACGGCGTCCTCAACACCGTGATGGACGCGCTCGCCCGCCGCGGCCTCAGGGACCTTCACGTCAGCGCCACGTCCATCTTTCCCGTCCACGCGCCGCTCGTCGACCACATCCGCGCTGGCACCGTGAGCCGCCTGTCGGCGAGCTTCATCGCAGGTCCCGTCGGCGAGGCCGTGAGCCGCGGGATCGTCCCCCATCCGGTCGTCCTGCGCACCCACGGCGGCCGGGTGCGGGCGCTCGACATGGGCGAGGTGGTGGTCGACGCCGCCTTCGTGGCCGCGCCCGCCTGCGACGACCTCGGCAACGTGTCGGGGCGGCTCGGGCGCGCTGCGTGCGGAACGCTCGGCTATCCGCAGAGCGACGTCGAGGTCGCGCGCAACGTGGTCGCCGTCACCGACACGCTGGTGCCCTTCCCGGCGGCGCCCGTCGACATCGCGCAGGGGAAGGTGGACTTCGTGGTCGTCGTCGACACCATCGGCGAGGCCTCAGGCATCGCCTCCGGCACCACGCGCCCGGCCGGGGACGCTGCGAGCCTTGCCATCGGCGAGCGCGCCGCCGCCGTCATCGCAGCGAGCGGCCTCCTCGCGGACGGCTTCTCCTTCCAGACCGGCGCGGGCGGCATCTCCCTCGCCACAGCCGAGGCCGTCGGCCGCCAGATGGCGGCGCGGGGCGTCACGGGGAGCTTCGCCTCCGGCGGCATCACGGGCTTCCACGTGGCGATGCTGAAGGCCGGCCTCTTCCGCACGCTGATGGACGTCCAGTGCTTCGACCTCGAGGCCGTGCGCTCCTACCAGAGCGACCCGCGCCACCAGGCCATGTCCGCCGCCACCTACGCCGCCCCCCACCTCGGCGGCGCCGTCGTCGACAGGGTGGACGCGGTGGTGCTCGGCGCGGCGGAGGTGGACCTTTCCTTCAACGTCAACGTCACCACGAAGGCCGGCGGCATCGTGATCGGCGGCTCGGGAGGACACGCCGACACCGCCGCCGGGGCGCGGCTCGCCATCGTCACCACCCGCCTCACGGCCGCCGGATACCCGAAGATCGTGCCGGAGGCGCTGACGGTGACGACGCCCGGCGCGACGGTGGACGTCGTCGTCACCGACGGCGGCATCGCCGTGAACCCGGCCCGGCAGGATCTCCTGGAGCGCCTCCGAGGCGCCGGCCTCCCCGTCGTCGGCATCGATGAGCTCGCCGCCCTCTCCGCGGCCGACGCCACGCGGCCCCAACCGCCCCGCGCCGAGGGCCGCGTGGTGGCCGTCAGCGAATACCGCGACGGGACGGTGACCGACGTCGTCCGCCAGATCGGTGAGGCGGACCTGTGAGGGTCGTGCGCGAGGCGGACCTCGTCGACAGCATCGCCGACGCGCTGCAATACATCTCGCACTTCCACCCGCCCGACTTCGTGCGCGCCCTCGCCGACGCATGGGCGCGGGAGGAGAGCGAGAGCGCGAAGGCGGCCATGGCGCAGATCCTCGTCAACTCGCGCATGGCCGCCATCGGGCGCCGACCGATCTGCCAGGACACGGGGATGGTGAACGTCTTCCTCGAGATCGGCGTCGGCGCCCGGCTCGACCTCTCGCGGCCCCTCCAGGAGGTTGTGGACGACGCCGTCCGCCGCGCATGGCGGCTCGAGACCAACCCGCTTCGCGCCTCCGTCGTGGTCGATCCCATCGGGGCGCGGCGCAACAGCGGGGACAACACGCCCGCGATGGTCCACGTGGAGATGGTCGCCGGCGACAGGGTCGATGTCGACGTCTCGGCCAAGGGCGGCGGGTCGGAGAACAAGGCGAAGTTCGCGGTCCTCAACCCCTCGGCCTCCGTGGCGGACTGGGTGGTCTCCACCGTGGAGACACTCGGTGCGGGATGGTGTCCTCCGGGGATCCTGGGCATCGGCGTCGGCGGCTCGTCGGACAAGGCGATGCTCCTCGCCAAGAAGGCCCTGTCCGAGCCCATCGACCTGCCGCAGCTGCGCCGCCGCGGCCCGCGCGAGCGCACCGAGGCGCTCCGCCTCGAGATCGCCGACCGCGTGAACGCGCTCGGCATCGGAGCGCAGGGCCTCGGCGGGATCACGACGGTCCTCGACGTGAAGATCCGCACGATGCCCACCCACGCCGCGTCCCTGCCGGTGGGCCTCGTCCCGAACTGCGCCGCGACCCGCCATGTCCACTTCACGCTCGACGGCTCCGGTCCCGCGCGCCTCGCGCCTCCGGACCTCGCGGACTGGCCGCAGATCCTCCTCGACAGTGCAAGCGCCGGCGCGCGCCGCATCGACCTCGACGCGCTGACGGAGGAGACAGTCGCTTCCCTGGAGCCCGGCGAGACGCTCCTCCTGAGCGGGACGCTGTACACGGGCCGCGACGCGGCGCACCGGCGGATGGTGGAGATCCTCGATTCCGGCGGGGAGCTCCCCGTCGACCTTGCCGGCCGCGCCATCTACTATGTCGGCCCGGTGGACGCCGTGGGGGACGAGGTCATCGGCCCGGCAGGTCCGACGACGGCGACCCGCATGGACCCGTTCACCGACAGGGTCCTCGCCGGGACGGGTCTGAAGCTGATGATCGGCAAGGCCGAGCGGGGGCCGGAGGCGGTCGCCGCCATCGCGCGCCACCGCGCGGCCTACCTGATCGCCGTCGGCGGCGCGGCCTACCTCGTCTCGAAGGCGATCCGCGAGGCTGAGCCGGTCGCCTTCCACGATCTCGGGATGGAGGCGATCTATCGTCTCCGCGTGGAGGACATGCCGGTGACCGTCGCCGTCGACGCGCGCGGCAGCTCCATCCACGCCACCGGCTTCCGGCGCTGGCGACGGGATGGCGCGGTGAGCGGTGCGCCCGGCTGAGCCCGGCCGGCGACGTTCAGAACCGCACGATGCCGCTGACGAGCGGGCCGTGCTGCACGGCGTCGAAGACGAAGCCGTCGTTGCGGTAGTCGACTCCGAGGGCACGGTAGGCGCCGAGCACGCTGAAGCGGTCGTTGATCTCGTAGCCGACGCCCGCAAGGACATCCCACGCGGTGTCCGAGGAGACGCCGAAGCCGCCGATCATCCCCCACGCGGTGGCATACCAGGGCGAGGCGCCCTGGAGGCGTCCCTTCGCGCCCACCATCGGATCGACCCATGTCTGATCGAGGTTGCCCCGCACCACGCCGCCGAGCGGCCCCGTCAGCGCAACATCGCCGCCGACGTGCCACAGCCGACCGCCCGCCATCACGTCGAGTGAGGTCCTGCCGGTCTCGGCCATACGGTACTGGCCCATCAGCGTGCCGGTGACGATCTCGTTCGTCGCGGAGGCCGAGACGAAGCCGAGGGGGCCTGAGCCGTCAGCCGAGACGCGGGTGTAGAGAAAATCGGTGAAGACGCCGAAGCGGTCGTAGCGGGCTTCGCCCGCAGCCATGAGCGCGATGTCGAGATTTTCGAGAATGTCCCCAAAGCTGGCGCTGACGTCGGCCGGGGGCAGCCCGGCGACACCGACGGACCCGTCGAGCGAGGCCGCCCAGACGTAGACTCCGAAGGTCGCGCTCCAGCGCTTGTCGAACGCCTCCGGCTCGATGGAGGGCGCCGGCTCGGGCAGGAGGTCCGCCGAGAGGGCGGCGTTCGAGAGTCCGAGGAAGGCGGCGGCCGCCAGGGCCATGCCGACGGATGCGCGCCATCGCGCGGTGCGCACCGTCTTGCGCGCCTTGGCTGCGCGTGCGTCCCGCTCCGGGCGAGGCGGCGCGGCCTCAGCGGCAGACGTGTACTCTCCGGTCCGAAACAGGCATGGCATCTTGGCGTTCCCTCTTGCGTCCAAGGCAGAACGAACGCTTGCTCGCGTGGCGTCTTCAACTGCCCGATCAACAGAAATGTCGTGAGGAGAGGTCCCGTCAACGGCAACTCGAAGCCGTGACCCAGAAAAGGCACCGAATGATGCCGATCTGCCACGGTGGCCGAGCGACCTTCGCATGATGTCGACGCGACCTTGGCAAGATTCGTCATCGTGCGCTCCCGGTGTCCCGGTGAAGATCCCGTCCGAGACGGTGCCGGACAGTGGCGTGGAACGGTCGGGGTGACGCGGCGGGAAGAGCGGTGCGCAATCCATCGACTGGCCATTCAGGAACAGTCGCGTTGCCCGTCGTCTCCCTGATGGGGAAACGGCCCCGATACTGTCCATCGGTGCAGAAGGCCGTCCGTCCGATCACTGCGTGCCATCGCGACGTGAGCCGGTCAGCGCGACGACATGAGGGGTCCTCGCCCCTGCCTGTCGACACGGCGAAGGGGAGCCGGACGAGACAGCATTGGCGGCCCGATGGGGGGCTTCCACAGCGTTCCGTCCTTCGATCGGACCTTCAGGGCCGCCTGCGCGCCAGGGGACAGGCGCGACCGCGCCGGGCCGCCGGCTCACTGGGCGGCGAGGCCGCCAGTCGTCCGGCGCCACACCCGGACGGCGGACCGCCGGGCCGAAGCGCCCGCCGTTCGAGGAGACTTGCAAGAGCCGGCCAAGAGCCGGCGGGTGCGGTTGCGGGCCGCTGGTCCTTGGCCTACGCTCCGCTCGCCTGCCGCTCGGGGGCGTGTCGAACGAAGCGTAGGAGAGGGGCCAATGGCGGCCGAACGTCCGTCGGGATTTCCGCCACGGGTGCGGGTCGTCGAGGTGGGACCGCGTGACGGCTTCCAGTCCGTCGCCGACTTCATCCCCACGGCCCGGAAGATCGAGATCCTGAACGCGCTGATCGGCGCCGGGATCGACGCCTTCGAGGCGACCTCGTTCGTCTCCCCCCGCGCCGTTCCCCAGCTCGCCGACGCCGCAGAGGTGATGGCCGGCGCCGATCGCAGCCGCCGGCCGCTCCTCACGGCGCTGGTGCCGAACGCGCGCGGCGCCGAGGCCGCGGCGGCCGCGAACGTGGACGCCATGGTCGTCTTCGTCTCCGCGTCGGAGAGCCACAACCTCAAGAACCTCAACCGCCCGCGCGCCCAGTCCCTCGAGGGCGTCGTCGAGGTCTGCCGCATCGCCGGCGCCGCCGGGATCGACGTCAACGGCGCCATCGCCACAGCCTTCGGCTGCCCGTTCGAGGGCGATGTGCCGATGGAGGCGGTTTTCGACATCTCCCGCGCCTACCACAGGCTCGGCATCCGTCACCTCACCCTCGGTGACACCACCGGCATGGCCACCCCGCCGCTCGTGAAGGAGCGCGTGCGCACCCTCGCGCGCGAGCTTCCCGACATGGAGGTGGCGCTCCACTTCCACAACACGCGCGGGATCGGCCTCGTGAACGTCTACGCCGGCCTCGAGGAGGGGATCACCACGTTCGAGTCGTCCGTCGGCGGGCTCGGCGGATGCCCGTTCGCGCCGGGGGCGAGCGGAAACATCTGCACTGAGGATCTCGTCTACCTCCTGCACGAGTGCGGGATCGAGACCGGGATCGACCTCGACAGGCTGCTCGCCGTCGCCCGCCACGTCGCCGAGGTGCTGGGCCGCGACCTGCCGGGACAGGTGATGAAGGCTGGTCCCCGCCTCGCGACGAGCGACATGAACGCGGTCGCGACCGCCTGCGGATGAGCCCCGGGGACGAGACCGCCGCCCTGCGGCAGCCGCTCGACGGGATCCGCGTCGTCGACCTGACGCGGGTCCTGTCCGGCCCCTTCTGCACGATGCTCCTCGGCGACATGGGCGCCGAGGTGATCAAGGTGGAGCCGCCCGGCAAGGGCGACCCCGTCCGCCTTCAGGGCGCCGGCCGCGACGGCCTCAGCTGGTATTTCGCCGCCTTCAACAGGAACAAGAAGTCGGTGGAGATCGACCTCTACACCGGGGAAGGCAAGGCCCTGCTGACGGGCCTCATCGAGACGGCGGACGTCCTCGTCGACAACTTCCGCCCCGGCGTCATGGAGAAGATGGGCTTCGGGCGGGAGAGGCTCGAGGCGCTGAACCCGCGCCTCGTGACCGCGAGCGTCAACGGCTACGGCTCCACGGGGCCCTACGTCGACCGGCCGGCCTTCGACTTCATCGCCCAGGCGATGAGCGGCTTCATGAGCGTCAACGGCGGCGCCGACCATCCGCCGCTGAGGGCAGGCCCTCCCGTGACGGACCTCGTCGCCGGCCTCTACTGCGCCTTCGGCATCGTGAGCGCTCTGAGGGCGCGGGACATCAACGGCGGACGCGGCCAGCACGTCGAGACGGCGATGATGAACGGCATCCTCTCGTTCATGGCCTTCTTCGCGTCCGACTACCTGTGCGCCGGCAAGCTCCCCGAGCGCACCGGCAACGACCATCCCATCGTGGCGCCCTACGGCCTGTTCCGCGCCAGCGACGCGGAGGTGGCGGTGGCGCCGAGCAACGACGGGATCCTCATGCGCTTCCTGCGCACCATCGGTCTCGAGCACCTGATGGAGGACCCGCGCTTCGACACCAACGAGAAGCGCGTGTCGCGGCGGGCCGAGCTCAACGCCATCATCGACGAGCGCATGGGGACCGAGACGCAGGACACCTGGATCCGGCGCCTCAACGCGGCGGGCGTGCCGGCAGGCAAGGTGCAGGACCTCGCAGCCGCGCTCGCCGATCCACAGGTTCGCGCGCAGGACATGGTGATCGAGGTCGACCACCCGGGCCATGGTCCGGTAGAGATGCTGGGCTTTCCGGTGAAGCTCGACCGGACGGCCTGCCGTGCGCGCCTGCCCGCACCCCGCCTCGGCGAGCACGACGAGGAGATCCTCGGCCCCCTGCGGCGCGCCCTGGCGCAGGCGGCGGCGGGGCAGGAGCGATGAGACGAGGGCCGCATCTGCCGGCCTGACGGCGCATTGTGCCGGAACCTGGAGTGCGCCGCGCGAACGGCGCCGGAAGACGGGAGGAGAAGACCATGAGGACGAATCTGAGGACGATGCTGTCGGCGGCGGTGCTCGCGGGCGCCGCGACCCTCGCGCCAGCGCACGCCGACACCATCGAGATCCACAACACCATGAGCGCCGGGGGCTCCGAGGAGGCGGCCCTCCAGCGCTTCAAGGAGATCATCGAGGAGCGCTCCGGCGGCGAGATGACGGTCAACGTCTATCTCGCGAGCCAGCTCGGCAACGAGGCCGAGGTGCTCGAGCTCCTCAACATCGGCCAGACGCAGATGGCGCTGACGGGCGGCGCCTTCATGGGCCAGTACGCCAAGGAGTACGACGCCGTGTCCGTCCCCTTCGTCTTCCCCGACTGGGAGGCGGTGGAGCACTACATCATGGAGACGCCGTCCGGCGAGGCGATGCAGGAGCAGGCCCGCGAGCGCGGCAACCTCGTCTACCTCGGGCCGCAGATGCGCGCCTTCCGGCACATGACGTCGAACCGCCGGGTCGAGACGCCTGAGGACCTCGAAGGGCTCCCCATGCGCCTGCCGCAGATCCCCGTGTGGGTCGACGTGTGGGAGGAGCTCGGCGTCCAGGCCGTCGTGATCCCGGCCTCAGACATCTACCTCGCCATGCGCACGGGCCAGGTAGAGGCCCACGAGAACAGCCTCGCCTCCCCCTATACCCGCCAGCTCTGGGAGGTGCAGGACTACATCATCACAACGGCGCACCTCTCCTTCCCCTGGCACTGGGTGGCCTCCGCCGACTGGTGGGACAGCCTGTCGGACGAGGAGCGCACGATCGTGAGCGAGGCCGTCGAGGAGGCGCGGCAGCACGGCATCGCCGTCGAGCGGGAGAAGGACGAATACTATCGCGAGGCGCTCATCGAGAACGGCATGACCTTCGTCGACGTCGACCAGGGACCGTTCCGCGAGGTTGCGGCGCCCGCGGTGGAGCGCGCCCTCGCCGGCATGGCGGACACCGTGCGCGGCGACATCGAGGCCGCCATCGAAGCCTCGAGGCAGTGACGGACGGAGCGGGCCGCGGTTCAAGGCCGCCGCGGCCCGCCCGGCCGCGCACACGCCCCCCGGGTTGTCGCGCATGATCGTCGACAGGATCGAGGCCGTCGTCGCGCGGCTCATCGAAGGCGTCGCCATGGTGCTGATGGCGGCGCTCATCGGTGCCATCTTCTACTCGGTCGCCGCGCGGCAGTTCTTCAAGCTGTCGGTCGCGTGGTCAGAGGAGGTGGGGGCGGGGCTCCTCGCCTGGATGGTGCTCCTCGGCGCCGCGGCCGCCTGGTCGCACCGCCGGCACATCGTCATCGACGTCATGCTGCGCCGCGTGCCGCTGCGGCCCCGCTGGCTCCTGTCCATCGCCATCGAGATCGCCTCCCTCGGCCTCTTCGTCGTGATCTTCGACGGCGCCACGTCCATGATGGAGCGAAGCGCCCACACCTCCACCACCGCCCTCGGGATCAGCTACACCTGGCTCTATCTCGCGCTCGCCGTCGGGCTCGGCGCGATGATCCTGTTCAGCCTCCTTCACCTTTGGCGCCTTCTGGTCCGCGGCACAGCGGTCGTCGAGCGCGCAGCCGCGGAACCGGAATGGAGTACCTCCTAGTCTTCCTGGGGCTGATGGTGCTCCTGTTCGCGATCGGCGTTCCGGTCGCGGTCGCCATCGGCCTCACCTGCCTCGCCGTCCTGGTGATCCAGGGCGGGATCGACAACGTTCCGTCGGAGCTGTTCGCGCTCCAGATGCTGAGCGGGCTCAACAACTTTCCGATCCTCGCGATCCCGTTCTTCATCTTCGCCGCGTCGATGATGAACGTCGGGTCGGTGAACGCGCGGATCTTCGACTTCGCCAACGCGCTCGTCGGCTCGATCCGCGGCGGCCTCGGCCACGTCAACGTCCTCGCGAGCATGATCTTCGCGGGCATGTCGGCGACCGCCGTGGCCGACGTCGCCGGCATCGGCCAGCTCGAGCTGAGAGCCATGAAGGAGCGCGGCTATCCCCGCCGCTTCTCGGTCGGCATCACCGGCGCCACGGCCATCATCAGCCCGGTCATCCCCCCCTCGGTCGCGATGGTCGTCTATGGCTGGCTCTCGGGGACATCCATCGCCGCCCTCTTCATCGGCGGCATCGTTCCCGGAATCGTCATCGGGCTCGCGCTGATGGCAACCACGTTCGCCGTGTCGTTCTTCATCGACCTGCCGCGATCGCCCCGCGCGAGCCTGCGTGAGCTCGGGCGGCTCTTCGTCCGGGCGCTGCCGCCGCTGATGACGCCGGTCATCATCGTCGGCGGCATCTGGTCGGGCTACTTCACGCCGACCGAGGCCGGGGCGATCGCCTGCGTCTACGCCCTCTTCCTCGCCTTCGTGGTGTTCCGCGACGTCTCGTTCGCGGACTTCCTCGGCGTCCTGCAGCGCACGGTCCGCTTCACCTCCATCATCCTCTTCATCATCGCCATCGCCACCTTCTACGGCTGGCTCCTCGTCAGGCTCAGGATCCCGCAGGAGCTCGCACTCCTCCTCGTCGAGCTCGACATGTCGACGACGGGCATCGTCTTCCTCATCATGCTCTTCTTCCTGGTGATCGGCTGCTTCATGAGCGTCGTGGAGGCTGTGCTCATCTTCACGCCGATCTTCATGCTCACCATCCAGTCGCTCGGCATCGACCCCGTCTGGTTCGGCGTCCTCATGGTGATCACCCTGTCGGTCGGCGTCATCACGCCGCCGTTCGGCAACGTCCTGTTCGTGCTCGTGGAGATCGCCGGGATGCCGTTCGAGCGCGTCGTCGTCGCGGTGCTCCCCTTCCTCGTGCCGATCATCCTCGTGATCGTGCTCCTGATCCTGGTGCCGGACATCGTGACGTTCCTGCCGGAACTTCTCGAGTGACGGCCGGCCCGCCGCCCCGCCACCCCTTCGATCTCGACGGCCGCCGCGCTCTCGTCACGGGAGCCTCCCGCGGCCTCGGGCTCGAGATCGCGCGCGCCCTCCACGCTGCGGGCGCCGGGATCGTCCTCAACGGCCGCGACGAGGCACGCATCGCCGAGGTCGCGGGAACGTTCCCCGGGGGCGCCGCCGTGGAGACGGCGGCCTTCGACGTCGCGGATGACAGCGCGCGGGAGGCCGCGCTCGCGCGGCTCCTGGCCGGCGGCGGGATCGACATCCTCGTCAGCAACGTTGGCGCCCGCCGGCGCGGCCCCATCGGCGAGTGCCCGCCCGACGCTTTCGCAGCCCTCCTCGGGGCGAACCTCGTCGCCCCGTTCGCCCTCGCAAGGACCCTCGCGCCGGCGATGGCGGCGCGAGGCTTCGGGCGCATCGTCAACATCGCGTCCATCGCCGGCGACAGGGCGCGGGCGGGGGACGCGGCCTACACGGCGGCGAAGGGCGGCCTCTCTGCGCTGACGCGGGCGCTCGCCGCCGAGTTCGGTCGCACCGGCGTCACCTGCAACGCCATCGCCCCCGGCTTCTTCGCCACCGAGACGAACGCCGCCATGCTGACCGACCCCACGGTCACCCGCTTCGTGGAGGAGCGCATCCCCCTCGGCCGGTGGGGGCGGCCGCAGGAGGTGGCGGGGGCCGCCGTCTTCCTCGCCTCCGACGCGGCCTCCTACGTGAACGGTCACGTCCTCGTGGTCGACGGCGGGCTCTCGAATGCCTTCTGACGCGGTGCCCGCGCGCGACCGTGGCGGGCTCGTCGCGGTCCTCCTCGCGGGGCTCGCGACGCAGGCGCTCGCCACCTGGGCTGTGCTCGCCCTCCCCTCGGTGGCGCCGAAGGCCGCCGACAGCCTCGGCGTCGACGTGGTGCTGATCGGCTACCACGTCTCGCTGATCTACACCCTCGCGACCCTCTCGTCCGTCTTCGCGGGCGCGCTCGTGATCTCCTGGGGCGCGTGCCGGACGAGCCAGGTCGCCCTCCTCGGCTCCTCGCTCGGCTGCGTCGTCATCGCGGCGGTCCCCTCCTTCGCCACCGCGGTCGTCGGCGCGATGCTGATCGGCTTCTGCTACGCGCTGACCAATCCCTCGGCGGCGGCCCTCCTCGCGCGCAACGTCGGGCCGCGCAACCGCGGACTCGTCTTCTCGCTGAAGCAGGCGGGCGTGCCGGTCGGGGGAATTGCCGCGGGACTGGTGACTCCGGCGATCGCGGTCGTCCACGGCTGGCAGGTGGCCGTCGCCTCCACGGCCGCGGTGGGCGTCGTCCTCGCCCTCCTCCTCGTGCCCTTCCGCCCCTCGTGGGACGCCATGAGGGCTCCCGTCGCCGGCATCCGCTCCGACACGATCGCCGGGCTGAGGCGCGTCGTCTCCACCCCCGCCCTCGTCTTCCTGTGCGGCTTCGGCTTCCTGTTCGCCGGGATCCAGCTCACCATCATGACGTTCGCCGTCGCGATGGCCGTGGAGGAGCTCGGGTTTCAGCCGCTCGTGGCGGGCGCGCTCCTCGCCACCATCCAGGCGGCGGGCTTTGCGGGGCGCCTCTTCTGGGGCGCCGTCGCCGACCGGATCGGGAGCAACGTGAGGGCGCTCGCGATCATCGCAACCATCGCCACAGCGGGCTGCCTCGGCCTCGCGGGGGTGGCGGAGGGCGGGCCGGCATGGCCGGTGTTCCTCGTCTGCGGCCTCCTCGGCGCGTCGGCGATTAGCTGGAACGGCGTCTTCATGTCCGAGATCGTGCGCCATTCCGATGCCGGCTCGGTGGGCACGACGACAGGGGTCTCGATGGTCTTCGTCTTCGCGGGGGTGATCCTCGGGCCGGCGATCTTCGTCTCGCTCCACGGCTGGCTCGGCAGCTACACGACCGCCTTCGGCGTCCTCGCAGTTCCGACGCTCATCGGCGGGTTGGCGATCGTGGCAGGCCCCCGCCTCCTCGCCACGAGCTCCCCCCGAAGAGGTCCGCCGCATGACCCAACCCTCGCCGACGCCCGCGATCCGCAGCCGGCGCGCCAGCCATCGGCGGCCGACGCGCCGCACCGTCGCGGCACCTGAGGCGGGAACGCCGGGGCGCGGCCCCACCGAAGGAAGGAACCCCGCGCGCTCCGCGAGCGATGTGCAGTTGCCGAAGATGGTGCCAGCGTGCGCCCTGGCCGAGAAAGGGAAGGAGCGAGCGATGATCCCGAAGGGGTTTGCGAAGGCGTCTCCCGCCATCTGGGCCGCGGCCGTTCTCGCCATCGCCGCCGCCACCCCCGCGGCCGGAGAGGACGACGGGGCGTCGTGGCTGCCCTCGCTCGTCACGGACACACCGCAGCAGGGCTTCGACCTCGCCATCACGATCGCGCGCAAGGCGGTCACGACGACGCAGACGGACGCGGAGACGCTCCATGCGCTGCGTCCCAACTATGCGCACGATGCGCATAGCCTCATCGACGTGTCGGGAGTCGTCGCCACCTATTTCGCGACGATCGCGGAGGCGAACGACTACTGGCGGGACTGAGGCGCGTTCAGGCGAAGCGCGTGCGGCGCGCCGCCGGGTGCGCCACACTCGTGCGCGGCGCCGTCCACCGGAGGCTTGCCGCGCGGACCGCGCACCTGCCTCCTGCGCGCCGAGTGCGGCAAGGTGCGCGGCGCTCTGGAGGAGCTCGGCCTCCCGGGCGACAACCGCATCGCCCACACGAAAACGCCCGGTGAGGGCAATGCCTTCACCGGGCGTTCGATCATCCGTAACGGGTGCTCGAGGAGCAGCCGACGTGCAGCCGGACGCTTCCGACCGGCTGCGCGCCGGTTCAGCCGACGAGCTGGAGGTTTCCGGCGGACTCACGCCCGTCGCGGCCACGCTCGATGTCGAACGAGACCTTCTGGCCCTCGTCGAGATGCTGGAGGCCTGCGCGCTCCACGGCGGAGATGTGCAGGAACACGTCCCGCGTGCCGGTCTCGGGCTGGATGAAGCCGAAGCCCTTCTGGAAGTTGAACCACTTCACGGTGCCATTGGCCATCGTGATCTTTCCTTCAATTCATTGCTGCCCGCAACGTGCGGCAGCGCGGCGCAGTCAGAGCAAAATCGGACTGCTACCGGGAAGGAGACAGTGATCGACGATGATAACCTAGCCATCCTCATGTGGGAGCGCCCTCCCTCCACCGCAAGGGCGAATGTTCACTTTCGCAACGGCGAATGTTCACCTGGCGAAAATTCGCCGATCGAAAGTCGCCTCCGAGGCACCGCAGCGAGCCACCCCGAAGGCCTGCGCGATTTGCCCGTCGCGCGCCGGGAGGCACGCCCACTTGCCGCAGGCCCGGGAAGGAATGCGCGCTGCCTCAGGATGCTCTATGAGGGCCGTCGCACGACGATCGTGCAGCAGGGAGGACGCAGATGGCAAAGGAAAACATAGGCTTCGTCGGCGTGGGCATGATGGGCCACGGCATGGCGAAGAATCTGCTGGCGGCCGGCTATCCGGTCACCGTCATCGCTCATGCGAACCGCGCGCCGGTCGAGAACCTCGTCGGGAAGGGCGCGAGGGAGGCCGCGACGCTGGCAGAGCTCGCCGGGGCGTCTTCCATCGTCCACATCTGTGCGCCCGGATCCCCCGAGGTGGAGGCGATCGTGGATGCCCTCGCACCGGCGATGGCGCCGGGCTCCGTCGTGGTGGACTGCTCGACGTCGGACCCCAACTCCACCATCGCCCTTGCCGGCAGGCTGGCGGCCGGCGACGTCCACATGGCCGACGCGCCCCTCGGCGGGACGCCCGTGCAGGCGGAGGCGGGGGAGCTGTCCACGATGGTGGGGGCGGACGCTGCGGTCTTCGACAGGATCAGGCCCGTCCTGTCGTCCTGGGCGAAGAGCGTCGTCCACCTCGGGCCGAACGGCACTGGCCACAAGATGAAGCTTCTGAACAACTTCCTCTCGCTCGGATACGCGGCGCTCTACGCCGAAGCGCTGGCCCTGGCGGACAAGGTGGGGATCACCACGCAGCAGTTCGATTCGGTGATCCGCGGAAGCCGGATGGACTGCGGCTTCTACCAGACCTTCATGGGCTACGCCCTCGAGGGCAACCGGGAGTCCCACAAGTTCACGCTGAAGAACGGTCTGAAGGACCTGCGCTACCTCGAGTCCATGGCGAACGGCGTCGGCCTCGCCAACCCCGTCGGAAACTCGGTCAAGAACAGTTTCGCGCTCGCGCTCTCGGCCGGCGGCGACGGCCCCGAGGACTACGTCCCCCACCTCGTCGATTTCGTCGCGCGACGGAACGGCATCGACCGCGGGTAGTGTTCTTGTCGATCAGGTCGAACCGACCTGATCTCCGAGGAGACGGACGACGCCGTTCTCGGACAGGTGCCGGCGCGGGCGCCCCGTTGGAGCCGCGCGGGCGGCCCGTCGTCGAAGTCCCATCCCGTGCGGCCCGTCGGGAGGCGCGGCAGCCGTCACGCGCGCCGTTCGCGTCGCCCTCCCCGAGCGCAGCGGCCGGAGAGCGTGCCCGTCATGAAGGGGTCCTCGGAGGCGCGGCCTGTGGCCTGAGGGCGGCGCGGACGGCGGTCAGGCTGCCGCCGGGTCGCGCCGGCGGCGCGTGATCCGGCGGACGGCGATCCTCACGAGAGCGAATCCCGTCTGGAAGATCACGCCGAAGACGAAGACACCGATGGCGAAGACCACGAGCTTGTCGCCGAGATCGGGCCAGCGGTCAGCCTCGCGCAGGACTGCGGCGACGCCCTCGTTGACGCCGATGGCCGCGGCCGCGCTCGAGGCCATCACGAGCACCACGAAGGCGCGCACGATGTTGGGCAGGAAGAGGAGCGCGAGCGCCGTCTCCCCGACCCTCATGTGGGCCACCGCCTCCCGGCCGTTGTCCGCCGCGTAGGCCGCGGCGTAGGGCACGAGGGAGAGGGCGACGATGGTCGTCTCCGACGGCGTCACGTCGATCCCGAACGGCGCGAGCTGGTAGGGAATTATGTTGAGGAGGAAGAACATCACGACGAACGTCGGCGCCGCGCGCATCAGCCCGAGCACGAACGAGGCGAGACGCCCGCCGAGGCCGCGCCCCGCCTGGACGAGGCCGAGCGGCACGCCGAGGAGGACGCCCAGAACGAGGGAGATCGCGGCGATCTCGAGGTTGACCACCATCCCCGCGAGGAGCTCGGGCAGGAAGCCCGAGCGCAGCACCTCGACCAGCGTCGTCATGCCATGCGCTCCACGCCGTCGACCCGCCGGCGGACGGCGTTGCACGCCCACACCACGAGGACGACGACGCCGATGTAGAAGAGGAAGACGAGGGTATAGGTCGTGATTCGCCCGGGCGCGAAGGAGGTGATGTCCGTCAGCGTGCTGAGGAGCTCCGGCGCGCCCGTGAAGCTTGCGATCGGCGTGCCCTTGGCAGCGTTCACCAGGAAGGACAGGATCTGCGTCATGGAGCGGCGGACGGCCTCCCTGTAGAGCGCCAGTGTGAGGGGCGATCCCGGCGAGCGCGCGCGGCGGAGGCTGTCGGCCGCCTCGCCGATGGCCTGCCCGGCGTTGCCGCCGTTCATGAGGCCGAGCGCCACGATGGCCGAGCCGATGGCGACGGCCGCCGAGTACCCGAACAGGGCGTGGGACACCGCGCTCGCGACCACGAGGGTGAGGATCACCGGCGAGGACTGGAGCGTGACGACGACGAGCCAGGTCGGGGCGCGCACGATGGGGCTCGGGACGGCGGCGAGGAAGCCGAACAGGAGCGCGAAGGCGAGCGTGGCGGCGAGCGCGCCGAGGACGAGGACGAGGGAGTTGACGACACCCGCCACGAAGAGGTCCCAGGCCGGCATCGTCGTGAGCATCGGAAGGACGGGCGCCGCGCCGACGGTGCGCTCCAGGAAGGCGAGCGCCGCCTCCACCTCCTCCTTCACGGGCGTCGGCGGCGGCGTCGCGTCGAGCGGTGGCATGACGCAGGCCGGATCGGTGATGGCCGAGGCCGGGAGGCACTCCTGCGTCCGCCACAGGTCGTGCTGCTGGCGGAGGAACTCGGTGAAGATCCCGTGCTTCTCGCCGAGGGCCAGGAGCTCGCCGTCCCTGTGCATCGTCTGGATGACGAGGCCGACGGCGGTCGCGAGATCCTCCGCCCCCGTCCGCGCGACGGCCGCGCCCCAAGGCACCGGGTCGAAGCCGATCTTGGCCTCGAAGCGGGCGCCGAAGGCGGGATCGGCGAGGTAGGAGGCGAAGAAGCTGTCGTCCTGGGCGGCCATGACGCAGCTCTGGTCGCCGAGGCGCTGGGGCAGCTCACTCGCGAACTCGAACAGCATCGCCCTCACCTGCCGCTCGATGAGCTGCGCGTTGGCGTAGTTGCCGATCGTCATGCACACGCGCTGGCCGACGACGTCGTCCCAGCCGTCGACGGGCTTGTCGCGCGCGGCGACGATGATCGTCTCGGACCTGTAGTAGTGCGGGCGGATGAACCGGGCCTCGCCGTCGCGCCGCGTGTTGTGGCCCATGGTGGCGATGACGACGTCCGCGCCGCCCTCGGCGAGGATGGAGATGCGCGTCGCGGCACGCACGCGCACCCACTCCACGTCCACGCCGAGCCGGGCGCCGACGGCGAGCGCGACGTCGATGTCGTAGCCGGAGCGCTCGCCGTCCACGTTGGCGGCGAAGAGCGGGTAGAGCTCGCGCACGCCGACGCGAAGACGCCCCGCGCACAGGACGGCGACGAGACGGTCGGCGGCCGGATCGTCGCACCGTTCCGGAACGGCGGCGCGTGCCTGCGAGAGGATGCGCTCCAGCGCCTCCTCGGGCGTCTCCGCCGAGACGGTGCCGGCCGCGGCGACGACGGCGAGGAGGAGGGCGAGCGCCCCGAGGAGGACCGACCGGATCATGACGCTGCGGGGCTCTTCCCGGCGCCCCGGCCGATCGCGAGGACGAGGACCTCGGCGAACGTGTGGGGGCCGATGCGGTGGATTGTGCGGCCGCTCTCGCGGGCGAGGACGTCGGGCGTCATGAGCGCCACCTTCTCCTGCGGCACGGACACGACGACCGTGTCGACGACCCTTGCCTCGAGCCCCTCCCCGGCGAGGATCAGCCGCGTCGCCTCGATGCCGATGAAGGCGTTGTGGACGAGGAGTGCCTGACCGCCCGGCGCGAGGTGGGCCGACAGGCCGGACAGGAACGGGTCCATCAGCGCCCTCCCGTCCGCCCCGCCGCCGCTCCAGGAGGGGCGGCGATCCCCGTGGGGCACGGCCTCCATCGGAAAGTGGGGCAGGTTCGCGACCACGAGGTCGAAGGCGCGTCCGCGGACCGGGTCGAAGAGGTGGCCGCGGTGGGCTTCGCGGCGGTCGCCGAGCCCGACCGCGCGGAGGAGGCGCAAGGTCTCCTCCACCGCCTCCGCCTCCCGGTCGACGCCGCACAGGTGGCGTGCGCCGAGCGCGCCCGCCGCCGCGAGAAGGACGCCGCTGCCGCAGCCGACGTCGAGCACGCTTGCCCCTTCCGCAAGGTCCGGGCGGCGGCGCATCGCTCCGAGGAGGGCGGCCGTGTACTCGCTCGGGCGGAAGGCCTGGCGGGGCTTCGGGTCAGCTGCCGTGTGCAACGACGACTCCGTCCGCCGGACGGTCCTCGCAGGGGCCGAGCCGCGCGATGTGGAGCTTGGCCACCGGATCGTCCGGGCACATCGCGAGGACCTTTCGAAAACGGGCGAGCGCGCCTTCCGCGTCGCCGGAGAGCATGGCGTCGAAGGCCGATCGCGTCGCGTGCGCCAGCGCCTCGGTCTGCGGCGAGGGCGCCACCTCCGGCCCCGCGCCATAGGCGCCGAGGAGCTCGTAGACGATGACGCGGGCATGACGTCCCTTCACGGTCACCTCGTCGATGGGCCGCACGCACAGCCTGTCGCCCGCCTCCCGGAAGGTATCCTGGCTGATGCACATCAGCGTGCCGAACGCCTTGTTCATGTCCTCGAGCCGGGCAGCCACGTTCACGCCGTCGCCGAGGACGGTGTAGCTCATGCGCTCCTGCGAGCCGACGTTGCCGACGAGGACGGCGTCGGAGTGGATGCCGACGCGCAGCCGCATCTGAGGCGCCTCCTCCTCGCGCCAGTGCTCGTTGAGAAGGGCGAGCTCGTGCTGGATCCTCAGCGCCGCGACGCATGCATGGAACGCATGGTCCTCGAGCGGCGCGGGCGCCCCCCAGAACGCCATCACGCCGTCGCCGACGAACTTGTCGATGGTGCCGTGCTCGCGATGGACCTCGCGCGTGACGATCTCGAGGATCTTCGAGATGCGCGCGAGGAGCTCGCGCGAGGCGATACGCTCGGCGAGGGAGGAAAAGCCCGCGACGTCGGAAAAGAAGATGGTCAGGAAGCGGCTCTGCCCGCCGATCTCGAGCTTCTGCTCCGACTGGATGAGCTGGCGCACGAGGCTGACGGGGACGAAGCGCGCGAACGCCTGGACCGCGAGATCGAGCGTGTCGAGGGCGTTGCCGAGCGTCGCCACCTCGCGCACGCGCGAGCGCACCGGCGGCAGGTCCGCGCTCGGCCTCAGGGACTGGATGTGCTTGACCTTGCTCGCCATCCTCTGGAGCGGCGAGGTGATGAGGCTCGCGATGACGTAGACGGCGACGAGCTGGACGATGACCGCCGCGAGGCCGATCATCACCATGCGCCGGTCCTTCGCCTCGAACGCGCCGGTGAAGTCGGACGCGGGCGTCACCGTGAAGAGGCGCCAGGGCTTGCCGAAGCTGTCACCGAAGCTCGACAGGCCGGCGATGTAGTCCTCGCCGCCCCAGTCGAACCTGTATATGCCGTCGGAGAGGTCGGGCGGACGCGACGTGTAAGCGAAGGCCGCGAGGCGGTTCTCGATCTGCGAGACGTGGGGCAGGTCCACGCCGGCGTTGTCGCCGCCGAACCTGGTGGTCGCGTCGGAGGCGCCGAGCACGAAGCCCCGGTCGTCGAGGAGGTAGCTGACGCTGTTGTCGCTGATCGGGTAACGCGCGAGATAGGCGGAGAAGCCGTCGAGCGTCACATCGGCTGCGACGACGCCCCGCACCTCGCCGTCCACCGAGTAGGGCCGGGCCAGCGTGAAGCCGACGAGGCCGAACGCCCAGAAGAGCTCGGGGTCGGTGATGGTGGTCGTGCCGGCATCGAGGGCCGCGCGATACCATGCCCGCCGGCGCGGGTCGTAGCCGCTCTGTGCCGAGACCTTCCCGAGCGCCGCCCCGTCCGCGTCGAGGAACACGTAGCGGTCGAGCACGGGCGGGCCGAGCGCGGGCTCGACGAGGCGGTAGGCGTACTTCGCCCCTTCCGGCGGCAGTGCGTCGTGGACGGGCGCATCGGGATCGTGGATGCGTCGCGCCTGGCGAAATGCGCCATCCTCCATGCCGACGTAGAAGTTGAGCACCGTGTCGGAGTGCTGCAGGACGCGGAGCAGGTAGCTCAGCGATCGGTCGTCCTCGAAGAAGTCCGGCTGCTTGTGGCCGAGCTCCGCCGCCGGCTCGACGATGGCGGCGAGCGCGTCGAACTTGCCGACGATCTCCTCGATGGCGGTGGTGCGGAAGCGCTCGATGAGCTGGACCGCATTGCTGTAGGCGACCGTCTCGCTCGCCCGGTAGTTGATGTCGATGACGAGGAGGAGGACGGGGACCGTCATCGCGACGAAGGCGACGACGACGGTGGCCTTCAGCGGGAGCACGAACGCGCGGAGATGCCCCGGCGGCGGACGGCGCCCGGGGTCGTCGGCCAAGGTCGGCTCGCTCTGTCGGCGAAACAACAAGCGTCCCCAATCGTGCCGCGATGCGCAAGGGAGGCTTCCGCGCGGCGAGAAGGAGGCAGCCGCGCGCTCCGCGCCCCGGAAAAACGCTTAAGGTGTCGCCGCCGCGCGCACAAGCGCAGAGGGCGGCGGGCGCGAGGCCGCGTCGCCGCGTCGCCGCGAGCGGTGCCCCCGGCCGGGTCCCTTTCCGGGACGGGTTCGCGCGGCCCTTCCAGCGGTCGCGCCCGGCGCTTCGCGGCGGTGGATCGGCGGCCGCCGCGATTGCGCGGGGCGGCGGTTTGCGCGATGGAATGCATCGACGACGCGGGGAGATGCGCTTGAGGATCGCCGGGCTTTCCTTCATCGCCCTCTCGGCCCCCGTCCCCGAAGGCAAGGCCTGCGGCATGAAGAAGGCGCTGGCCGAGCGCCCGGCAGCGCATCGCGCGGGCGGGGGCCGTCGGCGAGGCGGGGCAGACCTGCGTGGAGGCGGCGCGCAGCGTCGGTCTCACGGAGGGCGCCATCCTGCGGCGGCACATCCTGCGCAACGTGCTGCCGCTGATCGTGACGCAATGCATGATCCTCTTTCCCCTCGTCCTGCAGATCGAGGCCGCGCTCGGCTTCCTCGGCCTCGGCGTGCAGCCGCCGACGCCCGACCGGGCGCGATCCTCGAGGAGGGGAAGGACGACATCCGGTTTGCCCCCCGATGTCGATCTGCCCGGGACTTGCCGTCCTCGTGACGGCGCTCGCCCGTATCCTCGTCTGCCGCGCGCTCCTGAGGCGGATCGAGCGGAGGTGAGGGCCGCCGACCCACGACGCTGGAGGTGACACCGTGGACACGGATTTCCTGAGACCGGCGCTGATCCTCGGGATTCTCGCCATCCTCATCGTCCTGAACGTGCTGGAGTTCAGGGGCAAGCGGCGGCGGGACGCTGCGGAGATGGCCGCGCTCGGCATCGACGAGCGGCCGGACCTGTGGCTCGCGCGCAAGCAGTACCTTCAGACCCAGAACGTCGAGCAGGTGGCCCACATCATCAGCAGCGTCCTCATCGCCCTCCTCGTCGCGGTTCTGACGGCATGAGGATCGTCGTCTTCGGCGCCACCGGCGGGACCGGGCGTGCTGTGGTGGAACGGGCGCTCGCAGAGGGACACGCCGTCACCGGCTTCGCCCGCGATCCCTCGACGCTTCCGGCCGCGGCGAACCTGACACCCTTCGCCGGCGACGCCATGAAGGCGGAGGACGTGGCGCGCGCGCTCGCGGGACAGGACGCGATCGTCGTCGCCCTCGGCCAGCGCCAGGGCCCCTCCCCCGGCGGCACCCCGAAGAGGACGACGCCGCGCAACGTGTGCGAGGTCGGAACGCGCCACATCGTCGAGGCTCTGCCGCCGGGCTCGGACGTGCCGATCGTCGTGGTCAGCGCCTTCGGTGTGGGGGAGACGCGCGACAGGCTGCCGTTCGCCTACAAGGTGTTCTATCGCCTGTTCCTGCGCGCCGTCGTCGCCGACAAGGAGCGGCAGGAGGCCCTCCTCAAGGAGACGGGGCTGAACTACGTCCTCATCCAGCCCGCGGCCCTCACGGACAAGCCGGCGAGGGGGACGTGGACGGCGAGCACCGAGGGCGCACTCGGCCGCACGGAGGTCTCGCGCGCCGACCTTGCCGCCTACATCCTGAAGATCCTTTCGCAGGGCATCCCCGAGCGCCGGACGGTGGCCTTCTCGGGCTGACGACGGGCACCGCGAGGGGCGCGGCGCGCTGCCGAGTATTTCCTTCGGGTCGACTTCGCTTGACACGCTTCCTGGCCGGCGCGATCCTTGCACAATCCTGATGCAGGGGAGAGTGCGATGCTCAGCGCGGAACAGCTGTCTTTCTACCGTGAGAACGGGTACCTGATGATCCGCGAGGCGATTCCTGCCGAGACGGTGAGCACGCTGCGGCAGATCGCGTTCGACTTCATCGAGAAGTCCCGTGCCGTCGATGCATCGAACGACGTCTACGACATCGACGAGGGACACAGCCCGAACACCCCCCGCCTCACCCGCATCAAGCTGCCTCACAAGCAGCATCCCGCCTTCGCCGACCTTCTGGCGAGCGCGGAGATCAAGGGCTACCTGAAGGACCTCGTCGGCCCCAACGTCGCCCTCCAGACGAGCAAGCTCAACACGAAGGCGCCAGGTGGCGGCGCCGCGGTGGAGTGGCACCAGGACTGGGCCTTCTATCCCCACACCAACGACGACATCCTCGCCCTCGGCCTGATGCTCGACGACGTCGACGAGGCGAACGGTCCGCTGATGGTGATCCCGGGCTCCCACAAGGGCCCGGTCCTCTCCCACCACAACAGGGACGGCGTGTTCTGCGGCGCCGTGGATCCGGACGATCCGGACTTCCACTTCGACAAGGCGGTGACGCTCACCGGCAGGGCGGGCGACATGACGGTCCACCACGCCCGCGCGCTCCACGGCTCCGCGCCGAACAGGAGCGACAGGCCGCGCCTCATCCTCTTCTTCGAGTGCCACTCGGCGGACGCCTGGCCCCTTCTCGGCGCGGGCTCCTACATCCACCAGCTCGGCCAGAAGGCCATCTGGGAGGACCTCCACGCCCGCATGATCATCGGCAGCCCCGTGATCGAGCCGCGGATGGAGGCGCTTCCGATCCGCATTCCGCTGCCGCCCGCGCCGCAGGCCGGCTCCATCTTCCAGTCCCAGCGCTCGGGCGGGGCGAGGAGCGCCTTCGCCGCCGAGTAGCCGGGACGGGACCAGACACGAGGCCGCGCAAAAGCGGTCCGCACATCAACGACAATGGGGAGAGACGCCACGTGAAGACGATGATCGCCACCCTGTGCGCCGCAGGGCTTCTTGCGGCTGGAACCGCCAGCGCCACGGCGCAGACGACGCTCACCTTCGGCGGCTCGGACGCCGTCGGCTCTCTGCTCGACCGCGCGAACAGCCGCTTCTCCGAGCTCGTGACCGAGCGGACAGGCGGCGAGGTGACGGTCAACTTCATCTCCGGCGAGCAGCTCGGCAGCGACATCGACGTCATCCAGCAGATGATGCAGGGCTCGGTCGCGCTCTACGGGGACGTTCTCGACTGGTACGGCAACTGGGTGCAGGACTTCAACATCCTGAACTGGGGCTTTACCTTCAACGACAACGACCACATGCAGGCGTTCCTGGAGGGCGACCTCTACAGCGCGCTCGCCGAGCAGCTTCGCGAGGAGCAGGGGCTGCGCATCCTCGCCGCGGCGCCGACGCAGCCGCGCGTCCTCTTCGCACGCGAGGCCGTGTCCGACCCGGCCGGCCTCGCGGGCAAGAAGATGCGCGTGCCGGAGATCCGCACATACCTCCTCCTGTGGGAGACCCTCGGCACGCAGCCGAGCCGCCTCGCATGGGGCGAGATCTATCTCGGCCTTCAGACCGGCACCATCGAGGCGTTCGAGGGACCGATCAGCGCCGTCTTCGCGGCGAAGACCTACGAGGTGGCGCCCGAGGTGATGCGCACGGACCATCTCGTCTCCACCTACCACATCACCATCAACGACGACGTCTTCCAGAGCCTCTCCCCGGAGCACCAGGAGATCATGGTGGAGACCGCGCGCGAGGTGACGCAGTGGACCCGCGAGCAGGCCGAGGCGGAGACCGAGGAGATCCTAGGCAAGATGGCCGAGGGCGGCGCCACGATCCACCAGGTCGATCCCGGCCCCTTCGCCGAGAAGGCCCGCGCAGGCGTCGAGGAGATGGAGGCCGACGGCGTGTGGAGCGAGGGTCTCTGGCAGAAGATCAGGGACATGGGCGGAAGCTCCTGACACCGTCGCGAAGGCCTCGCCGGACCACGCCCGGCGGGGCCTGACCCCGCCCTCGCACAGCCCCGCAGATCCGCCGATCCGCCGGCCCTGGAGCTCAGATGGATACCTTCCTCAAGGTCTGGCGCCTTGGGCTGCGCGGGCTCGGCCACGTGGAGCAGGTCGCTGTCGCCCTCCTCCTCGTGAACATCGTCGTCAGCATCGCCGCGCAGGTGGTCTCCCGCTACCTGTTCGGAAAGCCCATCGTCTGGGTGGAGGAGGTGGCGGTCTACTCCTTCATCTGGGCGACGTTCCTCGGCGCCGGCCTCGCCATGAAGTACGACCGGCACCTGAGGATCAACACCTTCATCGACCGGCTCGGCCGCTACGGCGCGCCGCTCATGCGCGCGCTCGGCGCACTCTTCGTCGTCGTCCTCCTCGCGAGCCTCATGCCGACTCTGATGGCGGCGATCGGTGTCGAGATGCGGCGGCGCACCATCGCCCTTCCCGTCCAGCTCCCGGTCGCCTGGTTCTACTCCGTCCCGCTCCTCGTCGGCATGGTCTCCATCGCGGTCACGGCGGCCTATCATGTGGGCGTCGAGATCCACCGCCTGTTCGGTGGCGCCCCTCCGCCGCCGATCATGACCCTGCCCGACGCGGGCGAGGAGGAGCTCGAGGCGGAACTCGAGCGCACCCTCGCCGGCCGGAGCACCCGTGCGACGGCCGACGACCCACCGCCCGGTGCCGCCCCGGAGAGCGGGCGATGAGCATCGCGGGCCTCTTCGCCCTCCTCGGAGGCTTCGTCGCGCTCCAGATCCCGATCGCCTTCGCCCTCGTCGGCAGCGTCGTCATCTTCCTGACGCTCACCTCACCGGTTCCGCTCACCGTCGTTGTGCAGCGCATGGCCTCGGGCCTCGACAGCTTTCCGCTGCTCGCGATCCCCCTCTTCGTGCTCGCCGGCAACCTCATGAACCACGCGGGGATCGCGACGCGCATCTTCGCGCTCGCCCTCGCGCTCCTCGGCCACGTGAAGGGTGGCCTCGCCCACGTCAACGTCGCGGCGAGCATCGTCTTCGCGGGCATGTCGGGCGTGGCGCAGGCGGACGCGGCCGGCCTCGGCACCGTCGAGATCCGCGCCATGCGCCGCGCGGGCTACGACCCCGCCTTCGCGGGCGCCGTCACGGCCGCCTCCTCCATCATCGGCCCCATCATCCCGCCGAGCGTCATCATGGTGATCTACGCCGTGCTCGCGGGGGTGTCGGTGGGCGACCTCTTCCTCGCCGGCATCCTGCCGGGACTCGCGACGGGGCTCTTCCTGATGGCCCTCGTCTGGTGGCTCGCCGCCACGGGCCGCATCGTGGCGCCCACAGAGCCGCGCACCACAGGCCGCGGGGTGCGCCGCGCGTTCGTGCGCGCGCTCCCGGCACTCCTCGCCCCTGTCATCCTCGTCGCAGGCCTCCTCTCGGGCGCTGCGACCCCCACAGAGCTCGGCGCGATCACGGTGCTCTACGCAGCCCTCGTCGGTTTCGCGCAGCGCGAACTCACGGTGCGCCGCGTGTGGCGCTGCCTCGTGGAGACGGGGATCACCACCGGCGTCCTCGTCTTCATCATCGCGGCCGCCGTGCCGTTCGGCTGGGTCATCTCCGTCAACAACCTGCCCGCACAGCTCGCCGCGACGATCCTCTCCTTCACGGACAATCCCTTCGTCGTTCTCGCGATCATCAACGTCATCCTGCTCATCGCGGGCCTCGTCCTCGAGACGACGGCGATCCTCCTCATCGCGGTTCCCGCGCTCCTGCCCATCGCGCTCGCGCTCGACATCGACCTCGTCCACTTCGGGGTCATGATGGTGTTCAACCTCCTCGTCGGCGCAGCGACACCGCCGTTCGGTGTGCTCCTGTTCATCATGATGGACATCGCGCGGGTGAGCTTCGGCCAGATCGTCCGGGCCATGCTGCCGTTCTACGTGCCGCTGCTGGCGGCCCTCCTCCTCATCACCTACTGGCCGCAGATGGTCCTGTTCATCCCGAGACTGCTTTCCGGAGACTGATCGCCGCCTCGATGACGAGGAGGCCGGCTCTTCCACGAACCTGGACTGAGGACCGGCATCCGCGCCACCGCCCGGGCGCGCGTCGGCGACACCCACGTCATCCCGCGCGGTGGCGCACGCTGCCGAAGAAGTCCGGCGGGAGCCTCAGGAGGTCGCGGGAGGCCGTGCGCTCGATCATGAGCTCCGCCTCGCGGTCGGCGGCGTCGAGCACGGCCGCCTCGTCGACGCGCAGGGCCTTCCTGTCCTCGAGCACCACCTCGCCGCCGACGATCACCGTATGGACGTCGTTGCCGTTGGCGAAGGCCGCGGCCCTGTAAGGGGCCATGTTGAAGGGCGCCATGTGGGCGCGCGCAAGGTCGAGGAGCACGATGTCCGCGCGCTTGCCGGGCTCGAGGGAGCCGATCTCGCGCTCCATCCCGAGCGCCGCGGCAGCGTCCACGGTCGCCATCTCGAGCGCCTTTCCCGCGGGCAGCACCGAGGGGTCCCGGAAGTGGGTGCGGTGGTAGTGCATCGCCTGCTGGATGTGGCGGAACATGTCGGCCGAGCGGTCCGGCGCCGTGGCATCCGAGCCGAGGCCGACGACGGCGCCCGCCTCCATGAGCTCGATGGCGGGGCAGCGGCCCATGATGGACGCGACTGCGCTCGGATTGTGCGCCACCGCGGTTCCCGTGTCCGCGATGAGGGCGATCTCCTCCTCGTCGATGTCGATGCAGTGGGAGAGGAGCGCGCCCGGGCCGAGGATGCCCATCTCCTGCGCGCGGCGGACCGAGCCCTTCCAGTGCCCGTCCTGGGTGAAGACGACGCCCGCCTCGCGGGCGATGGCGCGCACGCGCTTCGTGTTCTCCATCGCCTCGGCGAGGAGCTGCGGGCCGAGCGCGTCCACGTGCTCGTCGCGCAGCACGGGGGTGAGGAGGGCGACGCAGATGCGCCCGTCGCGCGCGCCGTGCCAGTCGCGCAGCACGGCGAGCGAGGTCTCGAGCTGCTCCTCGAAGGAGACCGGCCGCTCGTGGCGCACGCCGTCCACGAAGTCGGCGTAGGTCTTCGGGTGGGGCGGCCGGGTGGGGCCGACGACGAGGACGTCGCGGGTTCCGACCGCAAGCACGCCCTCGGCGTGGGCGGCCGCGTATTCCGGCCGGTCGGAGCGCATGATCGTGTCGCCGCCGCCGAGAAGAGAGACGCCGCAGGTGACGCCGAAGCGCAGCCGCTCGAGCGCGGCGAGCTCGGCCTCCGCCCGCCAGAACTGCGGCGTCGAGCCCACCGTATAGACCATGCCGCAGAGCGCCTCCCACGCGCCCGGCGTCGCGATCCCCATGGACTTCACGAGGCCGTGGCCGGCGTGGGCGTGGACGTCGATCAGCCCCGGCATCACGAGCTTGCGCGCGGCGTCGACGACGCGGGGCGCCGGATGGGCGGCCTCCACCTCCTCGCGCGGGCCGACGGCGACGATGCGGCCCGCCGTCACCGCCACGGCGCCGTCCTCGATGACGCGCCGCTCCGCGTCCATGGTGAGGACGGGGCCGCCGGAGACGAGAAGGTCGGCCATCAGGCGCGCTCCGGCGATGCGGGAAGCGTGCGCACGTCGAGGACGCCGTCGTGGCGCATCGTCCAGCCCGGATGATCGCCGGCGATGCCCGTGCGGTGGGTCTCGCAGTAGCAGAAGAGCCAGGGCGGATCGGCGACGAGGATGCCGTGGATGCGCCGGAAGAGGGCGTGCCGGGCGGCATCGTCGGGCGTGCGGGCAGCCTCCTCGATCAGCGCCTCCGCCTCGCCGTTGTGGTAGCCGAGCCACCATGAGCCCTGGTGGCGCGCGTCCACCTTCTCGCGCAGCACGCGGTAGGTGGACATGGGCGAGGAGTCGAAGACGCACATGTCCCTCACCTCGCCGAGACGCACCATGTGCGCGTAGGCGACGCGGTCCTCGATCCGCCGCACGTCGAGCGTGACGCCGATCCGACTGAGCTGGCGGGCGATCTCCGCGGTGAGGGCCTCGGCCTCGTCCGGAAGGCGCGTCGGCGTGTCCACCTCGATGGCGAGTCCCTCGGCGCCGGCCTCGGCGAGGAGCGCGCGCGCAGCGTCCGGGTCGGCCGCCTCGCCCGTGGGCGGAACATGGCCCGGATGGACCCGGCTGAACGGGCCGAACAGCGGCACGCCATTCCCGCCAAGCACGGCCTCGACGAGCCGCTCGCGGTCGATCGCGAGGTTGAGGGCGCGGCGGATCCGCGAATCGGCGAGCCGCCCGCGCGCGACGTTGAAGATGTAGATGACGACGGTCGGCTCCATGTGGTCGACCATCGTCGCGCCGGGGACCTGCGCGTCGTGGGGGATGCGCACCGCGACGTCCGCCGTTCCCGAGGCGAGCGCCGCGAGCCGCGCACCCGCGTCGGGCTCCCGGCGGAAGAGGATCCCGGAGAAGGCCGGTCGGCCCTCGTGATGCGCCTCGTGGCGCGCGAGGCGGATCTCGTCGGGGCCGACGCTCTCGACCCGGTAGGGTCCGCTTCCGACGGGTCTTGCGACGGGATCGTTGAGCACGTGGGGGGCGGCCACGTAACCGTAGCAGAGGATGTCGAGGAGGTCGCTCATGGGCGCCGCGAGAGCGATGCGCACCGTCGCGGGGTCGGGCGCGGTGATCTCGGCGCCGGTCAGATACTGCGCGTAGACGCCGGGCGCGCCGAGTGTGACGCCCATGTCCGGCCGCGCCATCCGCTGCAGCGTCGCCACCACCGCCTCCGCGTCGAGCGGCGTCCCGTCGTGGAAGACGACGCCGCCCGCGAGGCGGAACGTCCACACCCGGCCCTCCCCGTCCACCTCGAAGGCGCTGGCGAGGCAGGGGACGAACCCCTTGTCGGTGCGGCGCACGAGCGTGTCGTAGACGGCGTCGAGGACGGCGAGGGCGTCTGGATTGTCCGTCGCGTTGTGCGGGTCCGCGAGGACGAGCCTCGGCTGGACGATGGTGAGCATCAAAGGACCCCTTCCTCGACGAGGTGGCAGGCGACGGTGTGGCCTGGCGCGATCTCGCGGAGCGCCGGCCGCTCGGCGGCGCAGCGCTCCACCGCGTGCGGGCAGCGCGTGCGGAAGGGGCAGCCCGACGGCAGGACGTAGGCCGACGGGACCTCCCCGACGAGCTCCGCCGCCTCGCCCTCCGGCGCGTCCAGCGCGGGGGCGGAGGCGAGAAGGGCGCGGGTGTAGGGATGGCGCGCGTCCTCGAACAGGGCCTCCCGCGGGGCGAGCTCCACCATGAAGCCGAGGTACATGACGCCGATCCGGTCGGAGATGTGCCTCACGACCGAGAGGTTGTGGCTGATGAAGAGGTAGGCGAGGCCGAACTCGTCGCGCAGGTCCATCATGAGGTTGAGGATCTGCGCCTGGATCGACACGTCGAGCGCCGAGACCGGCTCGTCGGCGATGACGAGCTGCGGCTCCACCGAGAGCGCCCGCGCGATCCCGATCCGCTGGCGCTGTCCGCCGGAGAACTGGTGAGGATAGCGATGCGCCTGCTCGGCGTTGAGGCCGACACGCTCCAGGAGCGCCAGCGCCTTCTCCTCCCGCTCCCGCGCGCCCATGCCCGTCTGGCGCATGGGGTCGACGACGATGTCCTTCACCCTCTGCCGCGGGTTGAGGGAGGCGAACGGGTCCTGGAAGATCATCTGCACCTTGCGGCGGATCGGCAGCATTTCGCGATAGCCGAAGGCGGAGATGTTTTCCCCCTCGATCCTGATGGCACCGCCCGTCGGCCGGTAGATCCGCGCGATGGTCTTGGCGACGGTGGACTTGCCGCACCCCGACTCGCCCACGATCCCGAGCACCTCCCCCCGGTCGAGGGCGAACGAGACGCCGTTCACCGCGTGGACGACGCGGCGCGGCGACAGGATGCGCCCGTGGGAGAAGGCAAGGCGGTCGAGGACGCCGCCGGACACCTCGAAGCGCTGGGTGAGATCCTCCACCTCAAGCAGCACGGTGTTCCCTCTCGGGATGGAAGCAGGCGACGCGCTGGCCGCCGAGGTCGACGAGCTCGGGCCGCTCCACGGCGCAGCGGGCGCTGGCGCGGGGACAGCGCTCGCGGAAGGCGCAGCCCGGCGGCAGGCGCCGCACGTCCGGAACGGTTCCCGGGATCTGCGCGAGCCGGGGCATGTTGCGCGTGAGGCTCGGGATCGAGCGGATCAGCCCCACGGTGTAGGGGTGCGCCGGGCTGTCGATCACCGCCCGCACCGGTCCCTGCTCGACGACGCGCCCGCAATAGAGGACGACGATGGTGTCGACCGTGCGGGAGACCACGGCGAGGTCGTGGGTGATGAGGATCATCGAGAGGCCGCGCTCGCGCACGCGCTGGCGCATGAGCTTCAGGATCTGCGCCTGGATTGTGACGTCGAGCGCCGTCGTCGGCTCGTCGGCGATGAGGAGCCGCGGCTCGGCGAGGAGCGCGATGGCGATCACGACCCGCTGGCGCATGCCGCCGGAGAACTGGTGCGGATACTGGGAGAGGCGGCTTGCGGGCTCGGGGATGCCCACATCGGCGAGCATCCTGATGCAGCGCTCGCGCCGCGCCTCGCCGTCGAGGTTCGTGTGGAGGCGCAGCATCTCGTCCATCTGGTGGCCGATGGTGCGCACGGGATTGAGCGATGTCATGGGGTCCTGGAAGATCATGGCGATCTCCCCTCCCCTCACCCGGCGCAGCTCCTCGTCCGGCAGCCCGACGAGTTCGCGCCCCGCGAAGCGGACGGAGCCGCCCTCGATCCTGCCCGGCGGATCGACGAGGCCGACGATGGAGAAGCCCACCACCGACTTGCCGCCGCCCGATTCCCCGACGAGGCCCATGATCTCGCCCTCGCGGACATCGAAGGAGACGCCGGCGACTGCGTTCACCGTCCCCGCGAAGGTGTGGAAGCGGGTGACGAGGTCGCGGACCTCGAGGAGCGGCGCCGTCATTTCAGCCTCGGATTGAGCTCGTCGCGGAGGAAGTCCCCGAAGAGGTTGATGCCGAAGACGAGAAGCATGATGGCGAGCCCCGGAAACACGCTCGTCCACCAGAGGCCCGAGAAGAGGACGTCGAAGCCGTTCTTCACGAGGAGGCCGAGCGAGGGTTCGGTGATCGGAACGCCCACCCCGAGGAAGGAGAGCGAGGCCTCGATGAGGACGAACGTCCCGACCTGGATGGTGGCGATGACGATGAGCGGCGTCAGCACGTTCGGCAGCACGTGGAAGGCGATGATGCGCCAGTCCGGCAGCCCGGCGACGCGCGCCGCCTGGACGTATTCCTTCTCGATCTCCGACAGCGTCGAGCCGCGCGTCGTGCGCGCGTAGACGACCCAGCCGACGGCGGTGAGGGCGATCAGCACCTTGTCCACCCCCGTTCCGACGGCCGACATGAGGAAGAGGGCGATCAGGATCGAGGGGAACGAGAGCTGGATGTCGGCGATGCGCATGATGACGCTGTCGGCGATCCCGCCGTAGAAGCCCGCGAGGAGCCCGAGCGTCGTGCCGATCACGAAGGAGGCGGCCATGGCGACGAGGCCGATCATCACCGAGACCCTTGCCCCGTAGATGACGGAGGCGAGGATGTCGCGCCCCTGCCCGTCCGTGCCGAGGGGGAAGCGCGCCTCGCCCCCCTCGAGCCACACGGGCGGCTTGTAGCTGTCGAGGAGGTTGAGCGAGGCGATGTCGTAGGGGTTCTGCGCGACGAGGGCGGGGCCGAACAGGACCGCGAAGGCGAACAGGGCGATCAGCAGCGTCCCGGCGATGGCGGTGGCGCTTCGCGTCCAGTTGTGGACGAACTCCGACTTCAGGACCGCGCTCATGCCCGGCTGACCGTGATGCGCGGGTCGATCAGCGTATAGGCGATGTCGACGATGAAGTTGATGACGACGAAGATCGCCGCGACGAGCATCAGGTAGACGACGATGACCGGCCGGTCGGCGCGGTAGATCGAATCGATCAGGAGCTTGCCCATGCCCGGCCAGGAGAAGATCGTCTCGGTGATGGTGGCGAAGGCGATGAGGTCGCCGATCTGGATGCCGAAGATGGTGACCACGGGGATCAGCGCGTTCTTGAGGCCGTGGCCGTAGAGGACGTCGCGCCGGGGGGCGCCCTTGGCGCGGGCGAACTTCATGTAGTCCTGCCGCGTCACCTCCATCATCCCGGCGCGGGTGATGCGCAGCAGGATCGCCATGGTCCCGAGGGACAGCGTGACGGCCGGAAGGATGATGTGGTGCCATCCGTCGAGGGTGAGAATCGACCAGCGCACGCCGAAGAGCTCTGCCGTGTCGCCCCGGCCGGACGAGGGAAAGAGGTCGAACTGCACGGCGAACAGGAAGATCAGCACCATGCCCACCCAGAAGGACGGCAGCGAGATGCCGAGGAGCGAGCCCGTCATGATGACCCGGGAGACGCGGCTTCCCGGGTTGGCGCCGGCATAGACGCCGAGGGGGATGGCGACGAGGAGGGCGAGCGCCATGGCGACGGCGACGAGCTCGACGGTCGCCGGCATCCGCTCGAGGATGAGGTCGAGCGCGGGCTGCTTGAAGACATACGACTGGCCGAAGTCTCCGGACAGGAGCTTTTGCAGGAAGATCCAGTATTGCTCGACCATGCTGCGGTCGAGGCCGAGAATGCGGCGCGCCTGCTCGATCTCCGCTTCCGTGGCGTCGATGGGGATGATCATGAAGACGGGATCGCCCGTGAAGCTCATCATGGCGAACACGATGACCGACACGATCCAGAGGACGAGAACCATCTGGATCAGGCGCTTGACGATGTACCCGAGCATTCAGGTGTCCACGGAAAGAGGATGGTGGCGCGCGACCGCCCGCGGTGCGCGCTGGCCGCCGTTCGGCCCGGCCGGGAGGCGGGAGGGGCGAGGCGATGCGCCGGGCGAAGGAGCGAGCGCGTCATGATCCGGTCGGGCGCTCCCGCCCGAACGGATCGCGCCCATGCCGCCGTCGATCAGGAGTCGACGTCGATCTCGTAGGCCCACAGGAACTTGTCCACGCGAGGCTCGAGGCTCACGCCGTCCCTGACGGCATAGATGTCCTGCTCGTAGTGGACGGGGATCATTGGGATGTCCCGCATGAGGATCTTGGTCGCCTCCTGGAGGGCGGCGTCGCGCTCCTCGATCTTCGCGGTCGCGTCCGCCCGGTCGACCAGCGCGTCCACCTCCGGGTTGGAGTAGGAGCCGCGGTTCACGTGGCCGTAGCCCTCCTTGACGCCGCGCGAGTAGAACAGCGCAGCGTACATGTTGCCCGCATCGCCCGACGGCACGTCCCAGCCCGACATGATGAACGAGGAGTTCGGCGTCGGCACGCGGATGTAGCCCCAGAAGTTCGACTTCGGCATCACGTTGAGCTTCAGGTCGATGCCGATCCTGGCGAGCATCGAGGCGAGCGCCTGGGCGATCTGCCCGTCGTTGACGTAGCGGTCGTTGGTGGCGTCGAGCGTCATGGCGAAGCCGTCGGCGTGGCCCGCCTCGGCCATGAGCGCGTTCGCCTTGTCGACGTCGAAGGCGTAGATCTGCCGGAAGTTCAGCCCGTTGACGTGGCCGGTGTGGGAGGCCGGCACGTACTGGTCGGACGGCGTCGAGAGCCCGTTCATGACGATCTTCGAGATGGCGTCGACGTCGATCGCCCGCGCGATCGCCTCGCGCACGCGGCGGTCCTGGAGCGGGTTCTCGCCCTCGATGGTCGGGCTCTCGGGCCGGAAGTCCATGGCGAGCACGAGGTTGAGGAGCGAGGGGCGCGTCAGGACCTCGAAGCCCTCCTCGCGCTTCACGCGGTCGACGTCGCGCACGGCGAGGTCCTGGATGACGTCCACCTCGCCCGTCAGCAGCGCTGCGGTACGCGTCGCGGGGTTGGTGATGGGCCGGAAGGTCACCGTCTCGATCTCGCCCTCTCCGGCGAAGTAGTCGTCGAAGGCCTCGAGGACGAGGCGCTCCTCCTTGATCCACTCCTTCAGCGCATAGGGGCCGGTGCCGACGGGCTTCTGGTTCAGCTCGCCGTCGCCGAGCCCGGACGTGTACTCCTCGTCGAGGATGAGGATCTCGGCGAGATCGTTCGGCAGCACCGCGTAAGGGGCGGGCGTCGTGATCTCGACGGTCGTGTCGTCGATGGCCTTCACGTCGGCGATGTTGCGCACGAGCCCGGGCCGGACGGACTGGCGCGCCCGCTCGATGGTGTAGACGACGTCGCTCGCGGTGAACGGATTGCCGTTGTGGAAGGTGACGCCCTCGCGCAGCCTGAAGCGCCACGTCGTGTCGTCCACCAGCTCCCAGCTCTCGGCGAGGCCGGGACCGAAGGACAGATTCGCGCCCCGCCGCACGAGCGGGTCGTAGATGTGATAGAACATGATGTTTGACGAAAGCTCCTCGCCCGCCTGCGGGTCGAGGACCGACGGATCGGCCGTGAGGGCGATGGTGATCGCCTTGCCGTCTTCGGCGAGTGCGGCCGCGGGCAGCAGTCCCGTCAGCACCGTGGCTGCGAGAAGCGTTCTCTTCAGGGCCATTGAGCGTCTCCTGATGGACATCGGCGGGTCTGTCGGCGTCATCGCGTCGCCGTCTGCATCTCGATCTGGTAGCCTTCGGGGTCGTTCATGACGAACACCCTGATTCCGAGCTCGTCCGAAGTCTTCGGATCCGTGAGGCCGTCGACGCCGCGGGCGGCGGCGTAGGCGTGCCATGCGTCGAGATCCTTCACGCGGATGCAGAGCTGGACCGGCTTGACCGGGTGGGCGCGGTTCATGCCGCGCGTCTCGTCCACCAGGCCGACGTGCGCGGTGCCTGCGATGCGATAGATCTTCGACCAGCCCTGGTCGATCACCAGCGGCAGGCCGAGCACCTCCTCGTAGAAAGTCATCGCGGCGGCGAGGTCGCGGTAGTAGAAGAAGGTGATGGCGAGTTCGTTGTCGCGGATGTCCGGCCGGGGAACGTCACTGTTCGCAATGCTGCCTGCCTCGTCCACCAGCGCCCCTCCGGCGACCATCGCCCGAAGGTGGAGCGTGAGGGGTCGCATCGCGCTTTGTCAACCGCTTGTGACGCCGCCGGCCGTCGCTCCGGGGCGCGAGGATGCATCGGGCCGAGACAGCGGCCCTTCCTCGGCGGCCCGCATCCGCTTCGGACATCTCGGGGGGCCGCAGGCGAAGGCGCACAGCGTTGCGGCACTGCGGCGACAGCCAGGAAGAGGCTGGAAATCCCCGCTGTTGTTGAACACGATGCTCCGAAGAGAACACCTGCGCGGGCGGGGCCGGTCCGTGGCTGACGGGGCCGGCGCTCCTGCCGCGGGCACCGCCGCGCCGTCATCGACAAGAGGCCGAGGATGTCGAATTTCGAGTTGCTTGCGCTCGCAGGTTTTGCCGTCGCAGCCGTCGCCATGCTGCTCGTCACGCAGAGCAAGCGGCGGGTCGACTGGCCTGCCTGGATCGTCCCGGCCGCGGTGGTCATCCCGTTCGCCGCGCTGACGGGCGTTGCGATCGCCGAGCAGGGCCTTTTCGGCTTCTGGCAGATGCTGACCGGCTCCCCCTGGGGGCTCCAGGTCTGGTTCGACCGCCTGATGAGCGTGACCGCGGCCTTTTTCCTTCTCCAGAACCGCGCCCGGGCCGTGGGCATGAAGTCGGAGGTGTGGGTGCTCGCCGTCATCTTCACAGGCAGCATCGGCCTCTTCCTGATGCTGGCGCGCACCATCCGCCTCGAGCGCAGGGCCGCCCGCACCGACGGCTGATCTCGCCCCGGCCCGCTCCACGGCTGCGCGAGCGGCGCCGCCGACAGACAAGGATGGCGCCCTTCGCTCAGCCCGGCGGCGCCGCGGCGGCACGCAGCGCGAGGCCGCCGTCCATCTGGAAGTCCTGCCCGGTGACCCAGAAGGCGGCGTCGGAGGCGAGCCAGGCGACGGCCGCGCCCACCTCCCCCGTGGTGCCGAGCCGGCCGAGCGGATGGCGGCCGAGCCGGGCGGCGAGCGTCGCCTCGGGGTCCGGCGTCTCGGCGATGGAGCGGCGGGAGAGATCCGTCAGGACGAGGCTCGGGCTCACGGCGTTGACGCGGATCCCCATGGGCGCAAGGTCGAGTGCCATCTGCCGAACCATCCCGATCGCGCCGGCCTTCGCCGTGCAGTAGGCGACGCGCTCGGCGTGGGGAACGCTGCCGGCGATGGAGGCGATGACGACGATCGCGCCACCCTCCGTCATGAGCGGCGCGACGCCCCGCGCGAAGAGGAACGGCGGCAGGACGTTGGCGTCGAGGATGCGGCGGAACTCGGACAGCGAGGAGGTGACCACCGTCCCCGCACCACTCGCGCCGGAGCTCACCACCAGCGCGTCGATGCCGCCGAGCGCCTCGCGGGCCGCGGCGACCACCGCCTCCACGTCCGCCTCCACCGTGGCGTCGCCCGCCCGCCAGCCGGCGCAGGCGCTCCCGATGGCGGCGGCGGCCCCGGCGAGGACATCCTCCCGCCGGCCCGTGAGGAAGACCCGGCCGGACGCGGCGAGCGCCTCGGCGGAGGCAAGGCCGAGCCCCGTCCCGCCGCCGACGACGAGTGCCCTCACAGCGTGAACTTCCGCGAGGCGACAGTGGACGCGCGGATCGCGTCCCAGTCGAGGGCGACGCCGAGCCCCGGCCCGGTCGGAACCGGCATCTCGCCGTTCACGAGCCCGTTCACCTGGTCCGAGTAACCGCACGCATAGGGAGGCGTGATGTTGGCCATCCCGGGCCCGATCAGCGCGAGCTCGTAGAAGTGGGTGTTGCGGATCGCCGCCACGCAGGCGCGGTGCGCCGGGCCGCAGGCGTGGATCTGCACGTCCATCCCGATGGACTCGGCCATGTGGGCGATCTTCATCAGCCCCGTGATCCCGCCGTCGTATTCGGGATCGGCGTGGATCATGTCGCAGCCGCCAGCGAGCGCGAACGCGGCCTTCTGCTCCGGCCCCCGGATGTGCTCCGACACGAGGAGCGGCGTCGCGAGCTTCTCGCGCAGGAGCTTCTGGCCGAGAACGGATGTGGAGGAGTCGCGATAAGGGTCCTCGTACCAGAACGCTCCCGCCTCGTCGCAGGCGCGGCCCACGTAGAGCGCGTCCTGCCAGGTCCTGAGCTCGCACCCCGGGTCCACCATCACCTCCATGGCGTCGCCGACGGCCTTGCGCACGGCGAGCACCACCGCAGCCTCCCGCCGCTTGTTGCCGTCGTGCCAGCCGTGGATCTTGAAGCCCGCGAAGCCGCGCTCGCGGCACTCGACGGCGTAGTCGGCGAACGCCTCCACCGAATCGAGGCCGCCCGGCTCCTCCTGCCCGTGGTGGGTCGAGGCATAGGTGGGGAGCGTCTTGCGGTAGGCGCCGAGCATCGTCGCGACGGACATGCCGTACTTCTTGCCGACGAGGTCCCACAGCGCGATGTCGAGGGCGCCGTGGCCCATGCCGTCGTAGGCGCGGATCTCGCGCTTGAGGTCGTCGTAGATGAGCTCGCGGTGCTCGGGATCGCGCCCGAGAAGATGGGGGGCGAGCATGACCGTCTGGCCGAGCGCCGCCTCCGTCCCGACCCAGTGGGCGCCGTACTGCCCCTCGTGCCCGTCGTCGGTGACGATCCGCACGGCGTAGCGCATGGCCTTCAGCGTCGAGCCCTTCGCATGGCGCAGGTTCGACACCCCCATCGCCCTGTGCGCACCGAGATCGAGGTCAGGAACCTCCACCGTGAACGAGACGACTTCCACTTCCGAGATGATGCACATGGAGGACCTTTCCGGATCAGGTGCCGTAGCCGAGGAGGATGCGCGGCAGCCCGAGGGTGATGGCGGGGACGTACATGATGGCGAGGAGGCCGAGAACGAGGACGGCGAGGAAGGGCATCAGCGGCCGCATGGTCGCGGCGTACTCCACCCCGCCGATCTTGCAGGTGAGAAGGAGGAGGACCGCGACGGGCGGCGTCAGCGCGCCGAGGAGGACGGCGATGATCGTCACCACCGAGAAGTGGATGGGGTCGAACCCGAACGCGGCCGCGATGGGGGTGAGCACGGGCACGACGAGGATGAGGGCAGAGATCGTCTCGATGAACATCCCGATGAGGAGGAGGATGATCACGATGAGGAGGAGGACGAGGGCGCCGTTGGAGGTGACGGTCGAGAGCCACTGGGCGATCGCCGCGGGAAGCCCGGCGCGCGCGATGATCCACGAGAAGAGCGCGGCGCCCCCGAGGATGATGAGAATGCTCGCCGACGAGACGGCCGTCTTCAGGACGTAGCGGTAGAGGCCGACCGGGCCGAGGCGGCGGTTGAATGCCGCATAGAAGAGCCCGTAGGTGACGGCGACGATCCCGGCCTCGGTCGGCGTGAACACTCCCGAGAGGATGCCCCCGACGATGAGGACGGGCATCATGAGGGCCGGCGCCGCGGCGACGAACGACCCGCCCACCTCGCCGAGCGACGCGCGGGCCTGGCGCGGGGCGCCGATGGTATCGGCCTTCAGCCAGACGAGGACCATCATGATCGCGGCGAGGACGAGGCCCGGGACGATGCCGGCGAGAAACAGGGTGCCGATGGAGAGCCCCGTCATGGAGCCGTAGAGGACCATGAGGATCGACGGCGGGATGATCGGCCCCAGGATCGACGATGCCGTGGTGATGACGACGGACCACTCCGGCCGGTAGCCCTCCCGCTTCATCGCCGGCAGCATCATGGAGCCGACCGCCGCGCAGTCCGCTGCCGCCGAGCCGGAGATGCCGGCGAAGAGGACCGAGGTCAGGATGTTCACCTGCCCGAGCCCGCCGCGGATGTGACCCACGAGCGAGCGGGCGAAGCGCACGATCGCGGCCGTCACGCCGCCGACGTTCATGATCTCGCCAGCGAAGATGTAGAGGGGGATCGCGAGGAGGCCGAAGGAATCGAGCGAGGAGTAGAAGCGCTGCGGCAGGACGAGGAGCGGGACCGCCCCCTCCACGGCGAGCGCGAGGACCGCCGACAGTCCCATGGCGAACGCGATGGGCACGCCGAGGGCGAGGAGCACCGCGAACGCCGCGAACATGAGAAGGACGATGGTCATAGGGTGTCCGGGTGGGCCGCCGTCCCGTCGTCACCTTCCCGCGCGGCCGGCCGCGCGAGGATGGCGAGGACAGACAGGGCCGCGCCGATGGGGATCGGCGCGTAGAACCAGGCGCGCGAGATGCCGAGCGTGATGGAGCGCCCGTTGAGCGCGCGCTCGGTGAAGTCCCAGCCGTACTTCGTAAGGACGATGCAGAAGACCGCCGAGCAGGCGGCCGCGAGGGCGATCTTGCCCCGGTTGAGCGTGGCGCTCGGGAAGCGGAGGAGATCGACCTTGATCTCCTCCCGCCTGTAGAGCGTCAGAGGCGTCGCGAGGAGGACCGTCCACACGAGGAGGAGGCGGATCACCTCCTCGGTCCAGAAGAGCTGGAAGCCGAGCAGGTAGCGGTTGACCACCTGCGTCAGCGTGAGCGCCATGAGGGTCGAGAACAGCGCGACCACCACGGCGCCCACCGTCGCGGCGACGACGTCTGCGATGCGCCGCATCGCGGTTTACTCGGCGCGGATCTCTTCGAGAAGGTCGGTCGCGCCGGCGCTTTCGGCGAACTCGTCCTGCATGTCGGCGAGCGCCTCCTGGAAGGGTGCGACGTCCACCTCGTTGATGGTCATCCCGAGATCCCGCAGCTCGGCTAGCCACTTCTCGTTGACCTCGTTCCAGCCCGCGCGCTGCTCGTCGCCGGCCTCCTCGGCGGCGCGCAGAACCGCGGCGCGGTCCTCCTCCGACAGGCCGTCGAGGAACGCCTGGTTGACGACGAAGCTGCCGTCGAGAAGGATGTGGCGCGTGAGGGACATGTAGTCCGTCACCTCGAAGACCTTGAAGGTGACGCCGGTCTCCGGGCTCCCCTCCATGGCATCGACGACGCCGGTCTGGAGCGAGGTGTAGATCTCTGGCGCGGGGATCGGCGTCGGCGTCGCGCCGAGGGCGGCGAAGGTCTGCACGAAGACGGGCGCCTCCGGAACGCGAATCTTAATTCCCTCGAAGTCGGCCGGCACCTCGACGGGCTCTTCGCGCAGGAAGGTGTGGCGATAGCCGCCGTTGATCCAGTTGACGATGCGCATCCCCGCCTGGTCGGCGAGACGGCGCGCGAGCTCCTCGCCGACGCTCCCCGTCATCACCGCCTCGAGATGGTCGAGGTCACGGTAGAGGTAGGGAAGCGCGAGGACGCCGAACTCGGGAACGTAGTTCGAGTAGAGACCCGACTCGCCGTACCCCATCTCGAGCGTGCCGAGCGAGACCGATTCGATGATCTCCCGCTGGCCGCCCATCTGCGCCGAGGGCAGAACCTCGACCCTGACGGAACCGCCGGAGTAATCCTCCACAAGCTCCTTGAAGCGAAGCGCGGCGCGGTGCTGATCGGATTCGGGCGAAAGATGATGGGCCACCCTCATCGTCGTATCGGCACTGGCCGGCGCCGCGACGAGACCGACGGCGGCGATGGTTGCAAGGGCGGTGACTTTGACAGAGCGACTCGCGCTCCGGAAATGACCGGGGCTCATGGGTTTTCTTCCCTGTCGAATGGTTTTTTCTTGTCTTCCGTGTTCAGGCTAGCGGAAGATTTTCAATCCTTCAAGACTGTCCCGTATCGGCAAGCTTTGTTGCTGCACATGGCAACGTGATGAACTCACTCACCGACGCCCTGCGGGTCCTCGCCACGTTCGACGCCGAGCGGACCGAGCTGAGGGTGACGGACGTGGCGAAGCCGCTCGACCTGCCGAAGAACAGCGTCTCCCGGCTCCTCGGCGAGCTCGCGGGCGCTTGACCCGTCGAGTGCGACGGCCGAGGGCGCTCCGCCTCCGGGAGGCGCGCGAGAAGGGCCTTGGCGGGCGTCGTCATATGGGCGGGAGTCTATGTAGGCGGGAGTCTATGCGGGAGTCGTGTCGCCCGGCCCGAGGATGGTGCGGGCCGGGTGGGCGCTCTCGAGGCGGCGCAGGATCACGCGGCCGGAGCCGCGCAGGACGCCGCCATGCGCCGTCGCCGGATACGCCCCCGGAAGGACCATCGGCAGGAAGGGGCGCCCTCGCGAACCGCCACCTGGCCGCATTCAGCGCATCAGGGAGGGGAGGAAGAGCGAGATCTGCGGAATGTACGTCACGAGAAGGAGGGCGACGAGGAGCGGCACGTAGAACGGCAGGAGCGCGACCACGGCCTTGTTGATGGACACCTCGCCGACCTTCGCCACGGCGAACATCACCATCCCCACCGGCGGCGTCAGGAGGCCGATCATGAGGTTCAGCACCATGACGATGCCGAAGTGCACCGGGTCGACGCCGGCCGCCACGGCCAGCGGCAGGAGCATCGGCGTGAAGATCGTGATGGCCGCATTCGTCTCCATGAAGAGCCCGACGATGAGGAGAAAGATGTTGATGAGAAGGAGGAGAAGGAACGGGTCGAGCTCCTGCGCGCCCACGACGCTGACGAGCTCCTGCGGGATCTGGCTGAAAACGAGGAGCCAGGCATAGAGTGCGGCGGCGGCGATGATGATGAGGATGATCGCCGTCTCGCGCATGGTCTCGCGCAGGACGGTCCAGAGCCGCTCGAGGGTGAGTTCCCGGTAGACGAGGAGCGCGATCACGAGCGCGTAGACAGCCGCCACCGCCGCCGCCTCGGTCGGCGTGAAGATCCCGGACCACATGCCGCCGATGATGATGACGGGCGTGACGATGGCGGGAAGCGCGCCGAGGAAGCTGCGCGCGAGGACGCGGAAGCCCTGCCAGCTCTCCGTCGGCACGCCGAGCCCGCGGGCGCGGATGGCGACCACGATCATCAGCATCGCCGCCATGAGGAGCCCCGGAAGAAGTCCCGCGATCAGGAGCGCCGTCGCCGAGGTGTTGGCGATCACCGCATAGACGATGAGCGGAATGCTCGGCGGGATGATGGGGCCGATGGTGGCGGACGCGGCCGTCACGGCGATGGAGAAGTCGTCCGGGTAGCCGGCCTGGCGCATGGCGCGGATCTCCACCTGCCCGATGCCGACCGCATCCGCGACGGCCGAGCCGGACATGCCCGAGAAGATGACCGACGCCGCGATGTTCACCTGCCCGAGCCCGCCGCGCCAGTGCCCCACGAGGCGGCGCGCGAACAGGAAGATGCGGTCCGTCACGCCGCCGGAGTTCATGAGCTTGCCGGCGAGGATGAAGAAGGGGATGGCGAGGAGGGGAAAGCTGTTGACCCCGTAGACCATCCTCTGCGCGATGATGGTGAAGGGGATCGCGTCGATCCCGCGGTCGACCATCGTCACGATCAGCGACGTCAGCCCGAGCGCGAAGACCGCCGGGACTCCGATGACGAAGAGGGCGAGAAGGACCCCGATGAAGACCGTGAGGATCACGCCCCCTCCTCCACCTCGTGCCCCGCGATCACGGCAAGGCGGGTGACGACGTCGAGGAGCACGATGACGATCATCGTCGTGACCGCGAAGCCGACGGCGGCGTATACGTAACCCATGCGGAACCAGTCCATGGTGGCTGTGGTGGTGGTCCAGGTCGCCTGCACCATGAGAAGGCAGCCGTAGGCGAGCGCTGCGAGAAAGAGGGCGATGAGGACGTCGCACACGATGGTGACGGCCGCCATGGCCCGCGCGGGAAGGATCGCCTCGATGGCATCGACGCGGATGTGCTCCCGCGCGATGAGGACGACGACGCCGCCGAAGTAGGTGGTTCCCACCGCCATGAGACGGGCGAGCTCCTCGGTCCACATCAGCGGCGCGTTGAGCACGTAGCGGTAGAACACCTGAAGCAGCGACGATCCGAGCATCACGAGAAAGAAGAAGATCGCGATCCCCTCGAACAGGCGATAGATGTTTCTGCGAAAGGCCACGATGGCGTGCATCGAAGATCTCCGGCGGGAAATGGATGACTGGGCGCGGCCTATGCCACGCATCGCCGGGACCCGCCCGGCAAACGTTGGTTCGCCGACCGGGGTCCCGGCTTCTGGATCGTCACACCTGCGGGTGGCGCGGGAGGACCGCGCCCCCCCGCGAGCGCTCCCGAGACTACTCGAGGTACTGGGAGACGGCGTCCATGACGCCGGGCGCCCAGTCCTCGGCGAGCTCGTCGATGGCCGGGCGGGCCGCCGCGACGTAGGCGGCGCGGTCGACCTCGACCTCGGTCATGCCGTGCTCGTCCACGAGGCTCTGGCAGGTGGCGTCGATCTGCTCCTTCGCCACCTGGTCGCCGTACTCGGCCGCCTCGACGGCCGCCTCGACGACGATCTCGCGATGCTCGTCGGACAGGCCCTCGAGGAAGCGGGTGGAGACCGCCCAGTGCCAGACCGCCGGGACGTGGGCGGTTTTCATGATGTGCGACTGGACCTCGTACATCTTCGCCTGGTTGATGTTGAAGCAGGGATTCTCCTGCCCCTCGACGACGCCCATCTGCAGCGCCGAGAAGAGCTCGGGGTAGGCGACGGGGGTGGCGTTGGCGCCGACCGCGGTCCAGACCCTCACCCATGAGGGGATTTCCGGCACCCTCAGCTTCATGCCCCGGATGTCCGCCGGGGTGGGCGCCGCCTTGCTCGCCGTGAGGTGACGGTCGCCGCGGCGCATGAAGGCGACGACGTCGATGCCGGCCTTCTCGCGGATCGCCGCCTTGGCCTCCTCGCCGACGGGGCTCGCCCAGTATTCGTACACCTCTTCCGGTCCCGGGAACACGAAGGGAACCACGGTGGCGGCGTACTCGGGCGCGATGACGCTCGGCAGAAGATCGCCGTTCAGCGTCATCTGCACCTCGTTGACTGTGAGCTGCTCGACGTTGTCGCGCTCGCCGCCGAGCACTGCCGAGGGATAGGTGCGCACGCGGATCTCGCCGTTCGAGCGCTCCTCGACGAGCTGCTTGAAGCGCTCCACGGCCTCGAACTCGGGCCCCGGCGGCGAAGTGTGCAGCGCGAAGCCGATGTCGACCGCCTGCGCCGTGCCGGCACCGATGCAGAGCGCCATCGCGGCAGTGACGAATGTCCTTTTCATGGATCGTCCTCCCCTGGTGTGTCTTTGACCTTGCGGTCAGGTTCGACGGTCGGCGAAGTCTTCGACCGCCGTGCGCGCCGCGTCGCCGGCCCTGAGGCCGGCGCGCGCCGCGATCTCGTTGACCGCGCTGAGGCGGCCGTTCGTCCATGCGTCCTCGGCCTCGCCGATGCGCGCGGTGTCGTGTCCGACAGTGGCGCACGCGATGCCCGCGCGCGCCAGAAGGTCGATCGCCGCGCGGCCGGCGCCGCCCTTGCCGCCGCCAGCGTCGTTGAAGAGGACGAGGCTCGGCCGGTGCCTTGCGGCGAACGCGGCGGAGATCGCCCCGCCGTGGGAGCCGCACACGATGATCGCCCCTTCGTCGTCCGGCCCGATGAGCGAGATGGAATCCATGAGGACGATGCGGCGGCCGCCGCGCGTCGCCACGGTCTCGTTCCTCACGCCTTCCCTCCGTGAACGCGGGCGATCGCCTCCCGCAGGCGCTCACCGGGGCGAAAGCCGGCCGCGCGAGCCAGCTCGTTGACGGCGCTCACGGTGCCGTTCCACGTCTCGCGCCCCTCCCCTATGGCGGCGCTGTCATGGGAAACCGCGCCCGCGGCGATCCCGCGCGCGTCGAGGAAGGCGAGCGCGGCGATGCCCGCACCGTCCTTGCCGACTCCGGCATCGTTGAAGAAGACCGCGGCGAGGGGATGGCGCGCCGCGTACTCGGCGGAGCTGATCCCTCCGTGGGAGCCCGTGACCACCACCTGCCCGGCGTCCTCCGCCGCCACGTGGGCGATGGTGTCGACCGCCACCACGCGCCGGCCGCCCACGGTCGCGACCACCTCCCGCACCATGGTGACGTCGGCGGGGTTCATGGCTTCCCGCCACCTTCGATCCCGGCCATCTCCGCGGCGAGGAGGGCGAGGGAGGAGTTGTCGAGGTCGGCCCGGCCGGTGGCGGCGAGGATGCCGTAGAGCTCCTGGATGAGCGCCGTCGCGGGAAGGGGCGTGCCGCTCGCGCTGCCCGTCTCGAGCGCGATCCTGAGGTCCTTGCGCTGGAGGGCGACGCGGAAGCCGGCGGCGTAGTTGCCGTCGAGAACGCGCTGGCCGTGAAGGTCCATGGCGCGGCTGTGGGCGAACCCGCCGAGGAGCGCCTCGCGCACCTTCGCCGGGTCGACGCCGTTCTTCTTCGCGAGCGTCAGCGCCTCGGCGACGGCCTGGATGGAGATGGCGACCGCCACCTGGTTGCAGGCCTTGCAGACCTGGCCGGCGCCAGTCTCCCCGATGTGGCTGATGGTCTTGCCCATCGCCATGAAGAGCGGACGGCAGCGCTCCACTGCGGCCTCGCTCCCGCCGACCATGATGGAGAGCGTTCCGGCCTCCGCGCCCTGGTAGCCGCCGCTCACGGGGGCGTCCACCATCTCCACCCCCTTCTGCGCGAGGCGGGCCGCGAAGGCGCGGGTGGCGATGGGGGAGATGGAGCTCATGTCGACGAGCATCGTTCCGGGGCGCAGCGCCTCGGCGAGGCCCCCATCGCCGAAGAGCACGGCCTCCACGTCCCCCGTGTCGGGGAGCATGAGGATCACAGTGTCCGCCTCGGCGATGCCCGCGAGGGAGCCCGCGTCACGCGCGCCGAGGGCGCCGAGATCCGCCACGGCCTTGCGGTCGAGGTCGTGGACGAGGACGGAAAATCCCGCCTTGAGGAGGTTCGCCGCCATGCGGCGGCCCATCACGCCAAGGCCGACGAAGCCGACGGAGGACAGCGGATCTTGCGGGTTCGTCGTCACGGGGCGGTGGCCTCGGCTTTCCGGCTTGCGCGCGGCGTGCACTCGGTGCGTGCCGCTCGGTCGATGACAAGGTGAACTGCGTTCCGTCGTGGTTGCTCTGACATCATCAAGCGGCGCCTAGTGCGTCTTGCAGTGGAGACCGCCGTCGACGCAAAGGTCGATGCCGGTGATGTACTTCGATTCGTCGGAGGCGAGGAACAGGGCCGCGTGGGCGATGTCCCAGCCGTCGCCCATCCGCTTCATGGGAGCGATGGCGGCGCGCTGGCGCTGCATCTCCGTGAAGTCCGAATAGTGATCCTTCATGGCCTGATAGATGTGCGGCGTGTCCATCAGCCCCGGCAGGATCGTGTTGGCCCGGATTCCCTTGTCGGCATACTGGAGCGCGACCGCCCGCGTGAAATGGTTCACCGCCGCCTTGGAGGCATAGTAGGAGATATAATTGAAGCCGAGCCAACGGATGGAGGCGAGCGAGGAGATGTTGACGATGGACCCTCGCCCCTGCGCCTCCATGATGGGCAGGACCTTCTTGCACGTCAGGAACATGCTCTTGACGTTGATGGCCATCACCCGGTCCCACTCCTCCTCCGGCATGTCCACCGGGCCGCCGTGGGTGTTGGTGCCGACGTTGTTGTGGAGGACGTCGACGGTGCCGAAGGCCTCGACCGTGGCGGCGACGGCGCGGTCGATGGCGTCGAGATCCGTCACGTTCGCCTGGAGCGCGACGGCGGTGCCGCCCTCGCCGGCGATGATGCCGGCGGTCTCCTCGGCCGCGGCGGCGTTGATGTCGACGCAGGCGACCTTCGCCCCCTCCCGCGCGTAGAGGACGGCCGAGGCCTTGCCGTTGCCCCAGCCCTCGCCCACCGAGCCCGCGCCGAAGACCAGCGCCACCTTTCCCTCGAGCCGTGGCGTTCTCATGATCGCACGGTCCGGCCTCTCGCGATGCCGCCGATCGACGCCATCCAGCACGTCATCCGCATGCACCATCGCCCGCCGCCTCCCCCTGCGCGCCTGCGCGCGCTCCGGATCATGCCGCGCCCGCGCGCGCTCCGGATCATGCCGCGCCCGCGCGCGCTCCGGATCATGAGTTCGCGCCCGGCGGCGCTCCGGATCATTCGTCCGCGCCTGAAACCGCCCGGCGCTGGCAGGACGCCGCGGGATCGCTCGGAAGCCGGTAAAGGTGACTGCATTGGCCGCTCCTGGTATGCCAACTGTGGCGACCGGCATCCCGCCTTGTCAATGGCCTGATGGGCGACGACGGCGTCCGGCACGCAAGGAGCGACGCCGCGCGCGAACGGCACGGACCCTGCTTCGCCCCGTCCGGCGGGGCGGCCATCCGCGACGCCGCGGCACCGGCGAGCCGGCTCCCGGGAGGCGGACCGGCCGGCTGCGGCGGACATGGGAGGGCGGCGAAGGAGGCGCGGAACCGCCCGCCCTTCGCCGCTTCGGGTGCGGCACGATGCGGACGGCCACGCCGACGGCCACCTGGCGGGTTGCATCGATCGGCAAGTGACGGCTGGAATGGCGCCGCAAGACCCTGTTCGCCGGAGCGGAAGACGGGATGACGATGGTTGTGGACGATCCGACGAACGAGCCCTGTGAGGGGACGATGAACACGCCGAAGCCGGAGCGCGTCGCCGTCCTCATCCGCGAGCGGATCCTTCAGGACCTGCTGCGCCCTGGCATGCCGATTCGCGAACGCCAGCTGGCGGAGGAGCTCGGCGTCTCGAGGACGCCGCTGCGCGAGGCCCTCAAGATCCTGTCCGCCGAGGGCCTCGTGGAGCTCTCGCCGCGGCGCGGGGCGACCGTCGCCGCCCCCTCCGAGAGCGCGCAGCGCGAGCTCCTCCAGCTCCTCGGCTGCCTCGAGGGGTTCGCCGGACAGCTCGCGTGCGATCTCGTGACACCGGACGAGATCCGCCAGCTCCGCGCCCTCCACTACGAGATGCTCGCCGCCTACATGCGCGGCGAGCGCCTCGCCTACTTCCACCTCAACCAGGAGATCCACCGCAGCCTGGTCGCGCTGACGCGCAACCAGGTGCTGATCGAACACCACTCGCGGGTGAACGCGCTGGTATACCGCAACCGCTACCTCTCCAACCTCAGGACCGAGCGCTGGGAGACCGCCATCAAGGAGCACGAGGCGTTCCTCGACGCCCTCGAGCGCAAGGACAAGACCGCCATCCGGGAGATCCTCGAGACCCACGTCCTCAAGGCGTTCGACGAGATGCTGAGGCAGGACCGCGAGCGGGCGCCGGATGGCGGGGGAGAGGATGGCGGCGCGGAAGAGGACGGGGCAGGCGACGCGCGCCCCTCTTCCGCCCGCTGATCCCGCCGGGGACCTTTCCGGAAGGCGCGCGCTACTTCGGAAGGAGCTCCACCACGGCGGCACCGTCGAGCTCGCCCTTGCCGTCCGCCACCAGCATGCGGAACAGCGTGGCGGCCTGGAAGGCCATCGGGAGCGCGACGGGCTTGCTCCGCGTCGCCTCCATCAGCATCTCGAAATCCTTCAGGATCTGCCGGGCGTAGCCGCGCGGCGCGAAGTCCCCCGCCACCATGCGTGGGTAGACCGACTGGAGCACGGCCGAGTTGGCGAGACCCGGCTCCAGCGCCGCCGGGATCTTCGCCGCGTCGACACCGAAGGCCTCCGCGATCCTGAGCCCTTCGGCGACCACGCAGTAGTTGGTGAGGCACAGCACCTGGTTCACGAGCTTGGTCGCCTGACCGGCCCCGGTCGGCCCCATGTGCGTGACCTTGCCGAGGGTCTCGAGGACGGCCCGCACCGCCTCGAAGGCGTCGGGCTCGCCGCCGGCCATGATCGCGAGCGAGCCCGCCTCCGCAGCGCCAGGCCCGCCGGAGATCGGCGCGTCGATGAAGGCGGCCCCCTTCGCGGCGAGCGCCTCTGCGACCCTGTGCGTGGCGTCGATCTGCGAGGTCGAGAAGTCGACGACGATCTTGCCGTCGACCGCGCCGGACTCGACAAGGCCGTCCCTGCCGAGGACCACCGTCTCCATGGCCTTCGTTGTGGTCACGCAGATCCCGATCATGTCGGCCTCGCGGGCGGCCTCGGCTGGCGTCGCGGCGCCCGAGACGCCCCACGCCTTCGCCTCCTCCACGCGCTCCGACAGGACGTCGACGCCGATCACCCTGTGACCCGTCGCGGCGAGGCGCCTCGTGAAGCCCGCGCCCATCAGGCCGAGGCCCATGAAGGCGATCGTTGTCGTCATGCTCGTTCTCCCTTGTCGGATGCGGTGGATCGTCGGATGCGGTGGATCGTCAGATCCGGTAGATGCGCAGTGCGTTGCCGCCGAGGAGCGCAGCGCGCTCGCGTGCGGGCCGATCCGCGACGGCTGCGGCAAAACCGTGCCAGATGGTGGCGAACCCGCCGACGAGGCTGTCGACCGGATAGTTGCTGGCGAACATCGCCCTGTCCGGGCCGAAGATCGCGATCGCGTCCCTGATGACGGGGCCGTTCGCCTCCACAGTCCACGGCCGGCCCGGCAGGCCGAGGCCCGAGATCTTCACCGCCGTGTTCGGCTCGGCCGCAAGGCGCTCCATGGCGCGCCGCCACGCCGCGAGACCCTCTTCAGAGCGGTCCGCCGGAAGGCCCGTGTGGTTGAGGATGATGGTGGTGTCCGGAAAGTCCCGCGCGAGCTCGGCCGCGGCGTCGAGATGCCACCAGGGCGTCTGGAGGTCGAAGGAGAGGCCGTGCGCGGCAAGACGCGCGTAGCCCGCGCGGAACGCCGGATCGTCCATGGAGCCGGCAGCCCCGCGGATCGCCTCCTGCGCGCGCGCCGCCGCGGCAGGCTTGTAGCGGATGCCCCGCACCAGCGGGGATGTCGCATGGCCCGAAAGGACCTCGTCCACGTCCGGCGCATCGAGCCTCGCCCACCCGACGACGACGCTCGGCAGTCCCTCCCGTGCCGCGATCCCCTCGAGCCAGCGTGTCTCGGCCACGGGGCTCGAGCGCTCCCACTCGGCCTCGACGTGGACGGAGCGGTCGACCGTCACGTCCCCCCAGTCGGCGCGATAGTCCGCCGGGAGATAGGTCCGCCTGATCGCCGAGTAGTCCCCGTAGCGGAACGGGATCTGCTCCGGGTCGGTCAGCCAGGGGTGGATGTTCACGGAAAGATCCCAGAAATGCTGGTGGGCGTCGACGACCCTGAGCCGGTCGCCTCCCGGTTCCTCGTCGGGCAGTGGCGGCGCGGTGTCCTGCGGCACGGGACGTCCTCCGTTCGGGCACTTCTCAAGCGCTATCTGGTATGCCAGCCTAGTGGAGCACTCCGTCGCCGCCGCGACAAGTCACCGGGTCGCCCCCTCGCGAGGAATCGGGACATGAGGACCTGCCGGGCCACACTCGACGATGCCGCGCCGGCGTCCGCGCCCCTCCCCGGCGGCGCCGCATTGGCACGCGGCGCCGAAGTGGCGCGCGGCGCCGCAGTAGAGCGCGGAGCCGAGCCCCACGCCGGGCGCCGGCGGTTCACGGACCTCCTCCCGGTCCACCCGATGCGCCACGTCAGGCACAACCGATGAGCCTCCTGTCCGGCGCCATCGGCAGCGCGCCGGCGGGCGTCACGGGGGCCGTCCCGCGGCGGCTTCCGCCGTCCTCCATGCCGGCGCGGATCGCCCCGCCGGCACCCGCCATCCCCGTCCCCGCGCCGCCGCTCCGGGCGGCGAAGACGATGCGCTGACCCGCCCGCGAGGCGCGTCGGTCGAGCCGGGGCCTCGCAGCCGAACCGAGGAAAGGCCCGATCCATGACCCTACCGCTCGCCGACGTGCGCGTTCTCGATCTCAGCCAGGTGATGGCGGGGCCGTTCGCCTGCATGCTCCTTGGCGACATGGGCGCCGACGTCATCAAGGTGGAGCCGCCGGGAAGCGGCGATCAGACCCGCGCGGCGATGGAATACCGCTACAAGGGCACCGACAGCCCGGGCTTCCTCGCGCTGAACCGCAACAAGCGCTCCGTCACGCTCGACCTCAAGAACCCCGCGGGCCGCTCGGTCTTCCACGCGCTGGTGAAGACCGCGGACGTCCTCGTCGAGAACAGCCGTCCCGGCGTGATGGCACGCCTCGAGGCCGACTACGAGACGCTCTCACGGATCAACCCGCGCCTCGTCTACGCGTCCATCTCCGGCTTCGGGCAGACGGGGCCCTGGGCCTCGCGCCCGGGGTTCGACCTCATCGCGCAGGCGATGAGCGGGATCATGAGTGCCACGGGCACTCCCGACGGCGAGCCCGTCAAGGCGACGACGCCCATCGCCGACCTCGGCGCGGGCCTCTTCGCGGTCTACGGCATCCTTTCCGCCCTCCACGGCCGCGCCTCGTCGGGGCGGGGGCAGTACGTCGACACGTCGCTCTTCGAGGCGGCGCTCGGCCTGTCCATCTGGGAGACCACCGAGCTTTGGGCGAGCGGCAAGTCGCCGAGGCCCATCGGGACAGCGAACCGCATGAGCGCGCCCTATCAGGCGGTCCGATCCTGCGACGGCCATTTCGTCTTCGGCGCGGCGAACCAGCGCCTGTGGCTGCGCCTGTGCGACGTCCTCGGCCGCGACGACCTGAAGTCGGACCCGCGCTTCGCGGACAACAAGGCACGCATGAGGAACCGCACGGCGCTGATCGACGAGCTCGAGAAGGACTTCTCCACGAAGACGACCGACGAGTGGGTGGACATCCTCCTCGGCGCGGGCGTCCCCGCAGGCCCCATCAACGATTACGCTGAGGCCGTCGCGTCCGACCACGCGCAGGCGCGCGGGATGACCATGAAGATCCCGCACCCGGTGGAGGGCACTTACGAGTCCCTCGGCTTCGCTGTGAAGCTGAGCGAGACGCCGCAACAGGTGCGCCACGGCGCGCCACTCCTCGGCGAGCACACGCGGGAGGTGGTGTCCGGGCTCGCCGGATGCCGCTTCGAGGATCTCGAGGCGGCGGGGGCCTTCGGGTTATGAGCGAGGGGACGGTCCGCCTCGAGCGGCGCGGGAGCGTCGCCCACGTCACCATCGAACGGCCGCAGGCGCGCAACGCCGTGACGTGGGCGATGTAGGGCGCCCTCGCCCCGATCTGCGAGGCGCTTCCCGGCGACGACGCGAGCCGCCTCGTCGTCTTTCCGTGGCGCGGGGGGCAGGGCCTTCGTCGGCGGAACGGAGATTGCGGGCGATCGCGCCTTCACCTCCGGCGGCGACGCACTCGCCCAGGAGGAACGGATCGAGGCTTGCATCAGCGCCGTGGAGCGGGAGGGGCTCGACCCGCGCGCGGACGAGATCGCGGCGCGCCGCGTCGAGCACGCACCGCTCACCATGAGCGCCACAAGGGTGGCGATCCGCCGCATCCAGGTCGCCGGCCTGTACGACACGGACGGCCTCGTGGAGCGCGTCCATGGCAGCGACGACTTCCGCCGAGCGGTCAGAGCGTTCGTGGAAAAGCGCAAGCCGGAGTGGTCCGCCCGCTGACCGGGCGCGACGCCCCGCGCGACGCCGGGGCGAGGGCGAGGCGGCTCCAAAGGCGCCACTCCGGCCGCCGGCGGCGCGCCGCCCCGCCGTCCCGGACGCCGTCCCCATCCGGCGACACGGCCGGCCTCGAGGCCGCCGCTCCCGGAGACACCGCGAGGCTCGCACGTCGCGCTGCGTCAGGCGGCCGATTTCACGAATGATTCCAATGATCATCTGTCGAACGCGCCGATCCTGTGTTGATCGTTGTTCGACGACGGGATAGTCGGAGATGGTGTCCTGTCCGGAGCGAACGCTCGTGCAGGACGGTGCCACCCTCGGAAGTCTCGCCTCTCGCCGCTGCGGCGGTGGTGAGGCCGACCCGTCGGGCGGACGGTCGAACGCCTCGTCGTTCCGGCGCAGGCGGCTTTCGAGGCAGGGCGCCGGCGCGACACGGCGCCGGACGGCAAGGCTTGCGCAGGAGGAGGAGGAGAATGAGCGATCACCGTCGACCCGGCTGGGGCCCCGGTCATGCACCACCCATGGTCATCGCCGAGGCGGCCATGGTGCCGGGGGTTCCGGCGGCAGGCGCCGCATTCGGGCGCGGCGCGGTCCTCGGGGCGACGGTGGGCGCGATGATGGGCGTCTCGCGCGCGGCGAAGGGCGGCGTGTCCGTCTCCGAGCAGGCGCCGGCGGTGGCGATGGCCGCCGCACAGGACGCCGTGCGCATCGCGATGGCGGCCGGTCTCGGCGCAGCGGTCGCCTCCGTCGTGCCGGCAGGCGGCGTCGTGCGCACGATGACGATGGTGGCGGTCGGTGCGGCGGTTCTCTCCGCCACCGCCCGCGGGGAGACCGCGACGAAGGAGAGCGCGTGATGGCGGAGGGTGAGCGTCGCGGACCTGCCGGCCAGGCGGCCGGGCCAGAGGGGTACTGGCAGGGCATGCCGCCCCAGGGGCAGCAAGGCTGGGGCCCGCCGCCATGGGCGGGACAGGCGGGACAGGCGGGATGGTCGGGGCAGGCGGGATGGGCGAGCCAGCCCGGCTGGGGTCCGCCGCCCTGGGCCGCCGGTCCGGCCGGCTGGGGCGCCGCCCCGCCGCCGGGCTACGGCCCCGCCGCCGGGAACCCCTGGACGCCGCCGCCGGGCTGGGGCGCACCGCCGCCGGGCTGGGGCGCACCGCCCCCGAACGCCGGTCCCGCGCCGCATGAGGCGGGCGCCGCCTCGGGCATCTTCTCGATTCTCGGGAACACCCCCGGCGTCGGCAACCTCCTGAAGGACGATTTCACCCGCGGGCTCGTGGTCGGGGCGGGCGCCATGTTCCTGCTGACGAACCCCAAGGTCCAGGAACGGGCGATCACCACGCTCCTCCAGCTCTGGAGCATGGTCCAGGGCGGCATGGCCGAGATGCAGGAGCGCTTCCGCGACGCCGAGGCCGAGATGCACCAAGAGAGCAATGGCGACACCCCGTCAGGCGACCGCACCTGAGGCCGGCCCGGCCGTCCTCGCCCTGCCGCGCATCGTCCACGAGGTGCGGCGGGCCGGCGGCGGGAGGCTGCGTCTGCGCCTCGCATGGCTCGCCGACAACGGCGTCGGCGTGGCCGCGGTGCGCATGCGCATGGAGGCCGTCCCCGGCGTGACCCGGGTGGAGGTGAACCGCGCCGCAAGGTCGATCGTCCTCCACTATGCCGCGCCCGGCGGGGACACGGCTGCCGTGCGCGGCGCTGTCCTGCGCGCCGTCGCCGCCCTCTCCCCCGCCGATCTCCTCGCCGACCACGCCGGCGACGACGACGAGGGCGCCGTCGGTGCCCTCCTCTCCGCCGCGGTGGTCGCAGCGCTCGTTCCCTTCCTGCCGCTGCCGCTGCGCCGCGTGCTCGTCTTCGCGAGCATCGGATCGACCCTGTGGCGCGGCGCGCGGGCGCTCCTCACGAGGGGCGTCTCCGTGGAGGTGCTCGACGCTGCGGCCGTCGGCGTACCGGCGCTGCGCGGCAAGTTCGGCACCGCCGCCACCACGAGCCTCATCCTGAGCCTCGCCGCCTTCATCGAGGAGCGCGCGAGCCGCCGCTCCGACGACCTCGTCCGCTCGCTCCTGAGGCTCGCGCCCGAGACCGTCTGGCTCGACAGGGACGGCGGCGAGATCGAGGTCCCCTACGCCTCCGTGAAGGTGGGCGACCGGGTGGCGGTCGGCGTCGGCGGGATCGTCCCCGTGGACGGCGTCGTCGTCCACGGCTCGGGCACCGTGGATTCGGCGGCCATCACCGGCGAATCGATCCCCGTGCCGGTGGAGGCCGGCGCCTCGGTCCTGTCGGGCTCCGTCCTGGTGGACGGGCGCATCGTGATCGCCGCGGAGCGCGTCGGCGACTCCACCACCACCGTGCGCATCAGCCGCTTCATCGAGCGCGCCCTGTCGGAGCGCTCGGGCCTCCAGCGCCTCGCCGACAGGATGGCCGACCAGCGCGTCTGGATCACCTTCGGCACGGCGGCCGGCGTCTACGCCCTCACCCGCAGCCTCGGCAGGATCGAGACCATCTCCCTCGTCGACTTCTCCTGCACCACCAAGCTCGGCACCGCCGTCGCCATCAAGGGCGCCATCTACCATGCCGGGGAGGCGGGGCTCTTCATGAAGGGCGGCGACGCGCTCGACGCCCTCGCCCACGTCGACACGGTCGTCTTCGACAAGACGGGGACTCTGACGACGGGGCGCCTCGTCGTCTCCGACGTGATCTCGTTCGCCCCGGACGCCTGGCCGAGGGACAGGATCGTGGCACTGACGGCGTCCCTCGCCGAGCACACGAGCCATCCGGTGGCGGCATCGGTGGTGGAGCTCGCCCACGAGAAGGGGCTCGGCCACATCGGCCACGAGGAGGTGAGCTTCGTCGTCGGCCACGGCCTCACGAGCCGCGTCGGCGGGGAGGAGATCGCCCTCGGCAGCCGCCACTTCCTCGTCGACCACCAGCACGTGGACTTCGCCCGCCACCAGGAGACGCTGGACCGTCTCGCGGCGGAGGGAAACACGCTCCTCTACCTGTCGCGCGGCGGTGCCCCGCTCGGCGCCATCGCCCTCAAGGACACGATGCGCGCCGAGGCGCCTGCGGTGCTGCGTCGCCTGCGCGCCCTCGGCATCCGGCAGATCGTGATGATCACGGGCGACAGGCGGGTTCACGCGCAGGCGATCGCCCGCACTCTCGGCCTCGACGCCGTCCATGCCGAAGCCGCGCCCGAGGACAAGGCCGGCATCATCGGCGAGATCCGCAACGCCGGCCACCGCGTCGCCTACGTGGGGGACGGCGTCAACGACGGGCCGGCGCTGATGGCGGCCGATGTCGGCATCGCCATGCCGAACGCCGCCGACATCGCCCGCGCCACCGCCGACGTCGTCCTCGTCAACGACCGTCTCGAGGGAGTGGCCGACGCGGTGGAACTCTCCCAGGCGGCGCTGAGGACGCTGCGCCACACGCTGAACCTTGCCGCCTTCGCCAACACCAGCGTCCTCGTGGGCGCTGCCACGGGGCGCCTCTCGCCCATCGCGGCGGCGCTCCTCCACAACGGAACGACCCTTGCCGTCCTCGGCGCCTCCTGGCTGGGCCGGCGGCGGCTCCTCTCTCGGTCCTCCCGGCGCGCCGCGCGGTAGACCATCACCCGGGCCATCCCGCAGGCGCCGCCGCTGCAGGCGCCCGCGCAGCCCCAGAACGTGGCGTGGAGCGGCTCACTCACCGCCGTCCGCGCCGCACCTGCACCTGCATCTGGAGCCCCCGCCCCGGTGAGGTGCTCCACGTCGAGACGGGCGGAAAGCTCCTCGAGCGTCGCCGGACCCCGGTTCGACGTGTGGCGCTCGAGGTCGAGGAGCATGGCCCCTCCCCTTTCCGCGGCCCCGTCCGCCGCCTCGTCCTCGCAAGCCAAGCCAAGCCAGGCTGTGGTGGAGGCTGTCGAGCCTGCCCACCACCTCCCCTTGCGAGGATGCCGACCGTCGCGGACCGGTTCCCCACCTCGATCCCACGCGCACGGCGCGTGGCGCGTCCGTCTACGGCGCGAGAACGTCCCGGAATTTCTCGAGGATGTTGAGGTCGACCTCCATGTTCGGCCGCTTTCCGGACCGGCCGACAATATTCAGGCACCTGATGTATGCGCTTCTGCCTTGTGACACGGCGTCGGTGAGCATGAACGAGCCCTTCACGTCCTCAGGGCAGAGATAGATCCGCTCGAAACCGCTCCCGGCCACGATCGAGGCGTGGAAGAAGCTACCCAGGACCCCGGCGACCTTCGGCGCCGCCTCGAAGATCCTGATCTGGTCCGGGAGCCTCAGCGTCTCCGGATAGACCACCGTGTACCCCAGCCGGCCGAAGAAGTTCTCGACCTCCTCCTCGTTGGCGACGGCGAGCGTCGACTTCGCCAGCTTCCTGCGCGAGACGTAGATGGGCGACGTGATCTCGAGTGTCGGCGCGCGGATCTCCTGGACGCGAGCGCCCAGCCTTCCGGCGAACCGCGCAAAATGGGTGTGGACCGACTGTCTCGACCGGATGAGCGGCTCGGGCACGAGGAACTCGCGCACCCGAATGACGCTTCTGATGTTCGTCAGCTTGTGGTCGCCGACCTTGAGGGCCTTCAGCATGGTCTTCTCGGCGGCGCTGAACCGACGCGGCGCGTAGGCGTAGACGAGGACCGGAATGTCCCGGCTGGCAAGGCCGAGCGCCCAGAGCCAGCCGAGGGTCTCGACCAGGAAATGGCCGAAGTGGCCGAAGAACCAGCCGCCGAAGATCGCCTTGTCGTAGGTATTGTCACACTTCTGCGTCGGAAACGCGGGCACCTTGAAGTTGTTGAACGCCGGCCCCCGCTCCACCCCGGTCCACCTGATGAAGTTGCCCGAAGCGTCGAACGCGCCGCCGGACAGCCTTTCGGAGAAGTCGCGCGGGCAGACGATTGCGTCATGATGCACCTCGAACCGGGGCGGAGCACTGACGACGACACCGTCCGGCATGTTCAGGCGCCAGGGTCGGGGCGAGCGGAAGTTCAGGAACCGGATCCCCATGTTCCGGACGACCGTCTCGACCGGTTCTTCCCTGGCTGTCGTCATTTCCTCGAGGCTTTCTGAGCTTGCGGATCACGCCGGACGGTCTTGAAGGGTCACGCCGAACGCGGGGTTTGGCGGCGGGCGGCGACCGGCGGCCTCACCCCGACGGGCACCTGACACGATCGCCCCCTCGTCCACTGACGTCCTGGGCAATCCTGATAGCGGATCGCGCGCCGGGGGAGAACTGGCGGCGGCGCTAGCAGCATGCCCAGGCACACCTTCGACGGGAGCGGCGCAGGCAGTCATTGCGGGACCGGCAGGAAGCGGGCGAGATCCGGCCTGGATCTGGAAAAGCGGAGACTCTCATGAAACGGGTCGGCGTGATCGGGCTGGGCGACATGGGGTCGGGCCTTGCGAAGAACCTCATCGCGAAGGGCTTCCCGACGGTCGGCTTCGACATCAGCGAGGCGCGCATGGCCGCATTCGGCGCCATGGGCGGTAAGGCCGCGACAGGCCCGGCCGAGGTCGGCGCCGCCGCCGACGCGGTCTACGTGATGGTGATGAATGGCGACCAGCGAAGGCTGTCATCCTCGGCGAGGACGGCCTCGTCGGAGCGATGGCGAAGGGCGGCGCCGTCATCCTCACCGCCACGCTCAGGCCGCGCGAGGCCCGCGAGATCGCGGCGGCGATGGCAGGGTCCGGGATCGGGCTCGTGGACAGCCCCGTCTCCGGCGGATTCCCGGGCGCACAGGGCGGAACGCTCACCATGATGGCGGCGGGCGATCCCGCCGTCCTCGACGAGGTCGCGCCCGTCATGGAGGCGGAGCTGATGGTGCCCATGCACACGGAGGCGACGGCAATGCAGATCTTTCACGCCGGCAAGTCGAAGTACCCCCATGGGGACAACTGGATCTGCACCCGCGTCATCGAGGAGATCGTCGGCGCGCAACTCCACAGGGACGGAGCGCCGTCATGAAGCTCGGCGTGATCTGCGACGGCATCAGCCGGGACCTTCGTCACGCCGTCGACGTGATGGACGAGTTCGGCATCGACCACGCCGAGCTCCAGGTCGTGGGCGAGACGGAGGTGGGCGACCACAGCGCGGCGGAGATCGCCGAGATCGACCGCCTGCTGCGCGACCGCGGGAAGCCGGTCGCCTGCCTCAGCCGTCACGTCTTCGCGGGCATGACCGCCGCGAACCGGCCGGGGGACGAGCTCCACACAAGGCACATGAACGTGCCGAAGAGGGTCATGGACATGGCCCACGTGGTCGGCTCGCCGCTCGTGCGCATCATGACGCAGCGCAAGGAGCAGATCCTCTGGGGGAGCCACGGCGCCGAACAGTGGAACGTCGCGAAGGGGGTGTGGGACACGATGCCCCCACTGATCGCCCCCGCGGTGGAGCTCGCCCGCGCCGAGGACGTGACTCTCGTGGTGGAGACCGGCAACGGCACGCTCGTCAACTCCGCCTGCACGGCGCGCAGGCAGGCTCATCGACGCGCTGGATGCGAAGGACGCCCTGAAGGTGCTGTGGGATCCCGCGAACGCCTGCTGGTGCCACGAGCGCGCCTTTCCGGACGGATACGACGAGCTGCGCGGCGGCTATCCCGGCCACGTCCACATCAAGGATGTCCTCGTCGACACGCCGCACGCGACGCTCGAGGTGAGGCCGATGGGAGAGGGGCAGCTCGGCCCGCTGTTCCAGCCGATCGCCGATGCGCTCCGATCGGACGGATACGCCGGCGTCGTCTCGTTCGAGAGCGTCTACCATCTTGGCGACGGCAACTTCGAGGCCGGCTTCCGCCGGTGCATCGCAAGGTTCAGGGCGCACTTCGCCTGAGGCCCCCCGCAGCACGAGCCGCGCGAACGGGATCGGCGTGATCCTTCGGGCGCCCGGCCGCGCAGCCACCAGGCCGCGGCCACGGCGGACGGACCGGCGCCGCCGCGCACGCTCACGGTGCCGTCGATCGCGATCGCCCTCGTCCGCCGGAACGGGTCCGGTTGCGCCTGCTGCACCCTCCGCCCCTTCGCCCCGCAGCCCCGGAGCCCCGCACGGCCGACAAGCGACCGAGGGCACCGCGGGCGCGATCGTCGAGGCCGCCCTAGACGCCCCGAAACACCGCGGCCGTTTCGCCGAGGAGGTGGAGCCCGGGGCTCGCCACCTCCCCGTAAGCCTCCCGGACATTCGTCGCGCGCCACCATCAGACCCCTTCGTCGGCGCCACCATCGATCCGCCGCGGCCTCGGACCAGGACGTCGGGGAGAGCCGGAATGCGACGCGACAAGGGCGGCATCCTCCCGCCCGGCAAGCCGGCGGACGCTGGCGGTGCCGGAAGCGGCCACGCGTCCCGGCACGCCGCTTGCCTTGAGGACCTGGCCCTCCTGCCGCTGGTGGTGGGCCGCACCCCGCAAGGATCCCTCGCGGTCAGACGGGGTGACGCTCCGGCGGCGCAGGGGACCGACCAGTGTGAGCCGCCCATGCGACAGACTCCGATCCCCTGGAACCGTCTCGACTGGAACCTCATGCGGCTGTTCCACGAGATCGTGCGCCACGGCGGGGTGACGGCTGCGGCACGGGCGCTCGGCCGCCAGCAGCCCGCCACGAGCCAGGCCCTCGCCCGGCTCGAGGACCACCTCGGCGTGAAGCTGTGCGAGCGCGGGCCCGGCGGGTTCGCCCTCACCGCGGAGGGCGAGATCGTCCACGCCATCGCGGCCGAGATGGTCGCCCTCGTGGGCGAGGCGCCCGACCGCCTCGCACAGGCCGTCGGCGAGGTGCGCGGCCGCCTCTCGATCGCGGTGATGTCGAGCGTCTTCGCGCCGGAGTTCGACGACGTCCTCGGCGCCATCGCCCGCCGCCACCGCCTCCTCGAGATCTCCCTCGAGCTCGCGCCCTGGCGCACCATCGTCGAGCGGGTGAGGGCCGGCGAGTTCGACGTCGGCATCTGCTACGACCGGGAGCTCCAGCCGGACCTGTCCTACCTCGCGATCTTCTCCGAGACGCAGCAGCTCTACTGCAGCCCGCGCCATCCCCTGTTCGGGACCCGCTTCGAGGACCCGGCCGCGCTCGCCGACGAGGCCTTCTTCCTCACCGGCCGCGACGAGCCGCTGGAGCTCACGAACTTCCGCCGCCGGTACGGCCTCGGCCGCATCACCCGCGGCGGCTCCGAGGATCTCGGCGAGCTGAAGAGGCTCGTCATGACGGGCGCCGCGCTCGCCTTCCTTCCGACGCGCAACGTCGTCGGCGAGACGGCGCGGCGCACCCTGTGGCCGCTCCTCGCGACGCACGCCCTGCCGAGCTACCCGGTCCACCTCATCACGCGCCCCGCCGCCTCACAGCCCCTTCCCGTGCGCCTCTTCGTGGAGGAGGCGCGGCGCCTCTCCGCCGCCCGGCCCGGCCCCTCGATCCCGCCTCAGCGCCCTCCACAGCGGCCGCCGCCGCGGATCATCGCCTGATGCGGGACGGCCGATGTTCCCGCGGCAGCACCCACGGGCGGGCAAAGCATCGACGGCGTCAATGCTCGTCCATGCGAATTATCGGGATTTTCCGCGCCGTCGCCACAGCTAGGATTTGCACCATGGCAGCGAACGATATCGACATGACCGCCCTCGGCGGCGTCTGGGAGAGGACTCTCCTCGTCACCCCGGACGGCCGGAGGGACGAGACGAGCCGCGTGTGGTGGCTCCAGCTCGGCGAGATCTGCGGCGACATTCGCGCCCCCGCGGGCGCCGCATCCGCCGAGACGGCGTTCGCCGGCCGCCTCTCCCGCCGGGATGACGCATTCCGCTGGACCCCCGAGATCGCCCGCGGCTCCGTCACCGACGGCGCCCCCGACGAGGGACGCCTTTCCTTCGACGGGGACATCCTGCGCGAGGAGGGCGTCCACAGCCCCTACGTCGAGCACTGGCGGCGCGTCGTGCCCCAGGGTCTCGGCGACAGGGCCGTGCGCTTCGTCGTGCCTGGCAGGGCGGAAACGGGCATCCTCATGGAGATCGGGCCGTACGCCTTCTGCGCGCGGCCGCTCGCCGGCTCGGGCGCCGCCTTCGTCCTCGCCGAGCGGATCGCCGGATTCTACATGGTGCACCTCGCGGTCGGATGCCCGACCCTCGAGGGCGAGAGGATCGCCTGGCCGAGAATCTCGGGCGACATCGTCACCTTCCCGCCCGGCCTGATCGGCCCGCCGGCCGCGTTCGCGGCATGGCCCGCCGACCGTCTCATCGCAGTTCCGGAGCCCGCACGATGACAGCGTTCGCCTCCATCCCACTCGTCGACGTGTCGGCCCTCGGCGGGCCGGACGCTGCGGCCCATGCCCGCACGGTCGAGGAGATCCGCCGCGCCTCCGCCGACGTCGGCTTCCTCTACGTGCGCGGCCACGGCATCGATCCTGCGCTGACCGACGGGCTCGTCGCGGCGGCGAAGGCCTTCTTCGACCGCCCCGTCGAGGAGAAGATGCGCACCTACATCGGCAACTCCCGCAACCACCGCGGCTACGTGCCGGAGGGCGAGGAGGTGTTCGCGGGCGGCACGAAGGACCGCAAGGAAGCGTTCGACCTCTCCATCGACCTTCCGGCCGACGATCCGGACTACGTGGCCGGCAACCCCCTCCTCGGCCCCAACCAGTGGCCGGAGGACATGCCGCAGTTCCGCAAGGCCGTGTCCGCCTACTACGACGCGGCATTCGCCTTCGGCCGCCGCCTCGTGCGCGGCTTCTCCGAGGCGCTCGGCCTCGCCCCCGACGCCCTCGACGGCCACTTCACGAAGCCCCCGTCCCAGCTTCGCCTCATCCACTACCCGTTCGATCCGGACCCCGCCGCCGACGCCCCCGGCATCGGCGCCCATACCGACTACGAGGTGTTCACGCTCCTCCTGCCGACGGCGCCCGGCCTCGAGGTGATGAACTCGGCCGGCGCCTGGATCGACGCGCCGCCGGTGGCGGGCGCCCTCGTCGTCAACATCGGCGACATGCTGGAGGTCTGGTCCAACGGCACCTTCACGGCGACCTCCCACCGCGTGCGCAAGGTGGGCGAGGAACGCTACTCCTTCCCGCTCTTCTTCTCCTGCGACTACTGGACCGAAGTGGCGCCGCTGCCGGCGTTCGTGTCCGCTGACCGGCCGGCGGCCTACGAGCCCATCGTGGCGGGCGAGCATCTCCACGTCCAGACCGCGCAGACCTTCACCTACCTGAAGGAGAGGGTCGCGCGAGGCGAGCTCGTCCTGCCGCAGAAGCGGCGTGCGCTCTCCTCCTTCGGGCAGGAGGCGCGGATGGTCCCGGCCGCCGGCGCATGACGGCGCCGCGCCGGCCCCACCTCCCGGCATCGGTCGGCGGGCCGCCGGCGACGCGCCGGCAGGCCCGGCGGGGTCCGGCGCGCCCGAACGGTCTCACGCCATGAGCGCAGACGCCGCCGCCGCCGTGCGGGACGCCGAGGCGGATGCCCGCACCGCGCCGGGCCGCCGGGGGCGCGGCGCCCTCGCCGGAACGATGCAGGGCCGCCGCAGGCGCGCCGCCCTCGGCGGAACGACGCCGCTTCCTCCCCTCGTGCTCGGTCTTCTCGGTGGCGGTGTCCTCGTCCTCCTGTGGCAGGGCCTCGTGTGGTCGGGCATCGCCTCGGAGCGGCTCCTTCCGGCGCCCCTCGACGTCCTCGCCGCCCTCGTCCGTCTCGTCGAGGCCGGCTACCTCGCCGACGTGTGGGCGAGCGTCGCGCGGATCACGGTGAGCTTTGCCCTCGCCTGCGCGCTCGCGATCCCGCTCGGCCTTGCCGTCGGCGCCTCGGCGACGGCCTCGGCGCTCCTCTCCCCGTCCATCTCCGCCTTCCGCTATCTGCCCGCCCCCGCCTTCACGCCGCTTCTCCTCATGTGGCTCGGCCCCGGGGACGCGCAGAAGATCGCCCTCCTCTTTCTCGGCGTCGTCTGGTTCCTAGTCACCCTCGTCGCCGACCACGTGCGCAGCGTCCGCCGCGAGCTCGTGGAGACAGCGCTCACCCTCGGCGCCAACACCCGCCAGCTCTGGCTCACCGTGATCGCCCCCGCCGCGGCCCCCCGCGTCTTCGACGCCATGCGCCAGATGCTCGCCGTCTCGTGGACCTACCTCGTGATCGCCGAGATCGTGGCGGCCACGGACGGGATCGGCGCCATGATGATGCGCGCGCAGCGCTTCATCCGCGTCGACGAGGTCATGGCCGGCATCCTGACCATCGCCCTTCTCGGCGTCGCCTTCGACCTCGCCTTCCGCGCCGCAGGGCGCCGCCTCTTCCACTACGAGCGCCACGAGCGCGTGCGCGGCTGACGCAGCGCCCAGGAGCCCAGGAGACAGCCCGATGCTTGGAACCCGCCGAGCCGCCATCGCCACTGCGGCGGCCGCCGCCATCGCCGTCACGGCGGCCGCCGCATCGCCGGCCGTCGCCGAGACCGCCGAGAACCCGACGACCGTGCGGGTCTCGCTCTTCTCGTGGCCCGGCTACGCCTTCTGGTTTCTCGCCTCCGAGAAGGATCTCGTGCCGGAGGTCGATCTCGACATCACCATCATCGAGGACCCCTACCAGAGCTTCGCGCTGATGGAGGCCGGCCAGCTCGACGTCGCGAGCTCCACCGCCGAGTACGCTCCGCTCGCCGCCGCCGAGGGCAATTCGATCCGCCTCGTCGCCTACACCAACGTCTCCTACGGGACGGACAAGATCATCCTCGCCCCCGGCATCGAGAGCGCCGCCGACCTCGCTGGCGAGACCGTCGCGGTCCTCGAGGGCGGCCTCAGCCAGATCTTCATGGCGATCTGGCTCGAGGAGAACGGCGTCTCGCCCGACGACGTCACCTTCGCGAACCTCATCATGGACGACGCGACGGCTGCGATGATCTCGGGCCAGGTGGCGGCGGGGGCGTTCTGGGAGCCCTTCGGCGGCGCCGTCCTCGGCGCGCTCGAGGGCGCGAGCGTGGCCGCGGTCTCCGACACGGCCGAGTGGACGTCGAGCGGCCTCCTCGCCGACGCCATGTACATGCGCCAGGGCTTCGTCGAGGAGAACCCGGAGGCCGCGCGCCTCGCCATGAAGGCCTACTTCGCCGCCGTCGACTACTGGCGCGCGAACCCGGACGAGGCGAACGAGATCATGGCGCGGGCCATCGGCTTCCCGCTCGCCGACGTCGTGTCCGTGATCGGCGCGGACGGCGGTCCCGCTGAGGGCGGCCTCGTCGTCTACGGCCTCGAGGACTCGGCGCGTTTCATGGGCGTCCTTCCGGGCGACCCGAAGCTCGGCGCCCTCGGCCAGTCGAACGGCGCGATCCGCGACCACTTCGCGCTCACCGCCGGCTGGTGGGAGCGCTTCGGCCTCGTCGAGGAGGTGCCGGCCTTCGAGGCCGGCGTGTCGCTCGCGCCGATGGAGGCGCTGGCGGCGAGCGGAAGCGCCGGCCGGTGACGGCCGCCGCGGCGCACGCACTCGCGAACGGCGAGGCGGGCGCCATCCGCCTTCGCGTGCGCGGCGTGCGCAAGAGCTTCACGCGGCGCGGCGCCCCGCCGGTCCTCGCCGTCGACGGCGTCTCGTTCGACGTGCCGGCCGGAATGGTGACGGCGCTGATCGGCCCGTCGGGCTGCGGCAAGTCGACGATCCTCAGAATGGCCGCGGGCCTCGAGACGCCCGACGAGGGGCACCTCCTGATCGACGGGCGGGAAATCACCGGACCCGGCCGCGACCGCGGCATGGTCTTCCAGAGCTACACGTCGTTTCCTTGGCTCACGGTGCGCGGCAACGTGGAATACGGGCTGAAGCTCGCCGGCGTCCCGAAGGCCGAGCGACGCGCCGTCGCCGAGCGGACCATCGCGCTCGTCCACCTGGAGCGGTTCGCCGACGCCCATCCGGGCGAGCTCTCCGGCGGAATGCGCCAGCGCGTCGCCCTTGCCCGCGCCATCGCCACCGGCCCGGACATCCTCCTCCTCGACGAGCCGTTCGGCGCCCTCGACGCGCAGACCCGCTGGTCAATGCAGTCCCTCCTCCTCGAGGTGGTGCGCGAGACGCGCCTCACGGCGCTCCTCGTCACCCACGACGTGGAGGAGGCGCTGACCCTCGCGCGCCGCATCGTCGTGCTCGATCCCCATCCGGGGCGCGTGCGGCAGATCGTGGAGCCGGACCTTCCCGAGGCCGACCCGGCCGCCCGCGCCGCCCTCCTCGCCTGCCCGACCTTCACGCGCCACCGCCTCGACCTCCTCGCCGTCATGGGCGCCTGAACCGGACCGGGGCTCGCCGCCTTCTCGCGGCGACGCCTCTGGCCGCAAGGTCGTGGAGCCGGCGCTCGGGCCGAGGCGGACGCGGCCCCGAACGAAGGTGTTCCAGAACCGCTTCGAGAGCGACCCCTGCACGGCGGGCGTCGGGGGCTCGCTCTCCACCGGAGACGGGTTCGCCTTCGCGGGGCGCCCGGCAGGCGCTCCGCAGGGGCCGGGCGGGCGGGGGACGCCGGAGGGGTCGAGGCGTCCCCTTCCGGCATCAGACGAAGAGGAGATCCTCCTCCGCCACGAACGAGCGCGACAGGATGAGGACGTCGCCCTCGCCGTAGCGGATGATCGTCCCGGCAGCGTTCTGCGTCACGGCGAGATCGTCGCGGACGAGACCCTCGAAGACCAGCTGGTCGATCCCGCTCTCGAACGACTTCATCCTGTCCGTCCCGTCGCCCACGCGGAAGACGAAACGCTGCGCGCCCTCGTCGGCATAGAGGATGTCGTTGCCCCGGCCACCGATGACGACGTCCTCCCCGTCCGAGGCGGTGCCAGTGTCGACGATGTCGTTGCCCGCGCCGGCGTCGATGAAGTCCGCCCCCGCACCGCCGTCCATCCTGTCGTCGCCGTCGCCGCCGAGCAGCCTGTCGTCCCCGGCGTTGCCGTCGATCCTGTCGTTGCCGTCGCCGCCGTGGACGGTGTCGTCCCCGCCGCCGGCGAGGATGCGGTCGTCGCCGCCCCGGCCGTCGAGGAGGTTGCCGAGGCCGTTGCCGACGAGCGTGTTGTCAGCGCCGTTGCCGGTCCCCTCGATGGCACTTCCCCTCAGCCACAGGTGCTCGAAGTCGTCCGACAGCATCCAGGAGACGGACGACTTGATCGTGTCCGTGCCGCCGCTGTCCTCGACCGTGTCGCCAACGTCGTCGACGAAGATGACGTCGTCGCCGTCGCCGCCGGAGACGTGGTCGGCGCCCTCGCCGCCGTCCAGCATGTCGTTGCCGTCCTCGCCGTGGAGCGTGTCCGACCCTGCCCCTCCGCGGATGTGGTCGTTGCCGGTTCCGCCGTAGACGATGTCGTCGCCGTCCTCCACGAAGATCTTGTCGTTGCCGCCCCAGCCCATGACGACGTCGTTCAGGCCGTCGTCTCCGTCGATCGTGTTGCCCTCGGCGTCGCGGTAAAGGCGCATCATGCTGTCGTCGCCGGCGGTCCCGTCCACCGGGGACACGGCGATCCTCAGCGTCCCCTCGTCCGTCACGCCGTTCCCGTCGCCGATGACGTAGGAGACGGCCGTCTCGCGGGTCTGCGTGTGCGCCGGCGCCTCGACGCGCACGAGGAAGTCGTCCCCGAACGTGAGGCGGGTGCCGTCGCCAAGCGTCACCGTCTCGCCGGGCGCGAAGGTGACACCCGCGACGGAGAGGAGCTCGAGCCGTCCCCCCTCGGTGACGAAGTCGTTCGCGAGAAGATCCACCGTGCGCGACACGCCGTTGGAGGAAAGGGCGACAACATCGTCCTCGGCGATCGCCACCGTGAGGGCCGGCGCGCGCAGGAGGACCTGCGACGAGGTGTCGATGCCGAGGAAGGGATCGAACGCGCGCGCGTCCATCGCGCCGTCGTTGTTGCCGACGGGAGGCGCCGCCGACAGGAGGACGAGGGCGAGCTTCCCGTTCTCGAGCTCGCTCACGCGATAGATGCCGCCCGTGTTTGCCGTCTTCCTGTCGATGTCGTGGTCGCCGTTGTTGGCGCCGACATAGACGATGCCGTCGGCGTCCACCATGGCGGCACCGTAGGCGCTGGACGCAATCTTGTTCATCAGCTTGCCGTCCACCACCATGCCGGCGAGCTTGGTGAGCGTCACGTTCGCCTCGCCGCCCAGCGCGACGGCCGAGACGTCGACGGCGACGAGCTCCCCGGAGGCGCCGTTCTTGCCGCGGTGGGCAACGCCGAAGAAGGTCTGCGAAGGAGCGTGGTAGGCAAGGTCGGCGAGGCCGTTGACGCCGGCCGGGAGGCGGTCGAGCTCCACCCGCGCCATCGCGGCTTCGCCGTCGGATCCGATCTCGCTCACGTCGATGACCACCGCGGAGGAGAGGTCGCCAGCGAAGATCCAGAGGTTCCCATCGGCGTCGAAGTCGCCGATGTAGGAATGGTAGGGCGTCGAGGCGACGCGGTAGGTGGCGCCCGTGGCGTCGATGGCGACGAGGTCGCCCGCGCCGATCGCCATGCCGCGGCTGTCCTCTCCGCCTCCGGTGGCAAGGCCGTAGAGGAGGTCGTCCTCGGTGTTCATCCCGATGGCGTTGAGGGGAACTCTGTTCTTCGCCTCGGCCTCGGCGTAGGTCGCGGTCTCGACGTCGAACGTCACGAGCTGGCCGTTCAGGACCTGGTAGAGGTGGGACTGGCCCGGCGCGAAGGCCGCGACCTCGACCATCTCGGCGCCGATGTCGATGGTCCTGGCATAGGACGCGACGACCCCGTCGGTGTCGATCACCGGACCGGCGGACGACGCGCCGGCGTCGATCACGCGGAAGGTGAGCGTCTCGGTGGTGCCTGTGCCGACGAGGTCGATCTCCTGCCGCCCGTAGAGCGCGCCCGAGTGGATGAAGCGGCCGACCGTCTTGCCGGCGAACTCCACCTCGAGGGCCGCCTGCGAGGCGCCGGCGGCAAGGTTCGCGGCGAGGCCGAACTCGAGCGTGTACGGCACACCCTGCAGCGTGGCGACGGTCGCCGTCAGCGTCGCATGGCCGTCGGCGTCCACCGAGCCGATCCAGTGATCGGACACTGTATACTGGTCGAAGGTCACGCGACCTTCGACGTCCTTCAGAAGATTGTCCATGATCGTCGAATGCTCCTCCCCGGGGCCTCTGTCCGGACGGAGCCTCCCGGGGGTGCGCGGCCGACGCCGCGCGAGTCTCGGCACCCGCCCTGTCCGGGGGTGCTCTTAGCCGCCACCGGCGGGGCGGGGGGCGCTCCGTAGGGTTAATGCGGTGCGGATCGGACATCGACCTCTATACCATCGGCGCGCATGGCCGCTCGGCGGGTTCGGTCCGGCCGGTCCCGAGCGCGGATCGCCCGCGCAGGCGCCGCGGGAGCCGGGCTGCCGTCAGCCGGAGCGCCCCTGCGCCGGGCTCGGGACCGGCCCGCGCCGCCGCCGGAAGGCGGGTGCCGGCGCTCGCCTTTGGGCCGTCCCGCCCTCCGCGGGCGAGCCGAGCGGCAATCGGGCGGATGCCTGATGACCTTTCGGCCATCGCGTGTGACTTTTGCGACGGGGCGCACCGCCCCTTGCGACAGGGCTTTCCGGGAACGGAGCGGATAGGTGACGGTCCTGCGACCTTAACGATGTTTCTTCACCCGGATACCAGATGATGACTTCCATCCGCGCGGCGCTCGGTCTGTCGAGCGCGGGACTCGACACGGCGCAGGGGGCGAACGACGACGCGATCCGCGTCTCGGCGCCCCTCGGCTGGGGCAGCCTTGCCCGCACGACGGCGCTGAGGGCCGCCCATCCGGAAAGGCCGCTCGTCTACGCCGGACCGAGCGTGGCTTCCCCGGTGGTGGCGCTCCAGCTCGCCCTCTTCGACGCGGTCGCGCCGGCCGGCGGGTCCGCGGCCGGGGGCAGCGCAGCATGAGCCTTTCGGACTTGTCACGTGGCGAGGAGGCGCGCATCGCGCAGCCTCGTCGCACCGACAGGATGCGGCGCGTCCTCGACGTGGCGGGCGCTGGCGCGGGCCTTGCCCTCCTCTCGCCGCTCCTCCTCGGTGTGGCCGTCGCGGTCCGCCTCGACAGCCGCGGGCCGGCGCTCTTCCGGCAGACGCGCGTCGGGCGTGACGGCAAGACCTTCACGATGCTGAAGTTCCGCTCCATGCGGGCGGACGCGGCGCACATGCCCGCCGTTCCGAGCGACCGGGCGGGGATCTGCGGGAAGTGGCGGGACGATCCCCGCGTGACGCGGATCGGCCGCTTCATCAGGCGCACCTCGATCGACGAATTGCCCCAGCTCGTCAACGTCCTGAAGGGGGACATGGCGCTCGTCGGCCCGCGTCCCGCCCTTCCCTCCGAGGTCGCGGCCTATCCGGCACGGGCGCGCCGCCGCCTCGCCGTGCGGCCGGGGATCACCGGGCTCTGGCAGGTGTCGGGGCGTGCGGACCTCGCGTTCGACAAGATGATCGACCTCGACCTCGCCTACGTGGACAACCGCTCGGTCGCCATCGACCTCGCGCTGATCGCGCTCACCGTGCGCGCAGTCTTCGCCCGCAGCGGCGCCTACTGACGGCCCCGCGGCGGGCCGCGCTCCGACGTCTCGCCGCGCGCCGCCCCGCCCCTCCCCTTCCCTTCCGTCCCTCCACCGCACCGACCTGCACCGCAAGCTCCCGATCGTCCGGCGGCACGGACCACACGGGTCCCGGGGCCGACCGGAGCGAGCCCGTGCGCGTGCCGCCGGTGCCGCCCTTGCGAAGCGTCTCGCTGGCCTCCCATGGCGAAGCCCGCCGGATGAGGGGCACCTTCGGGGGCGGGCGCCACTTCCGGGCCCGGACGTCTCGCGGCGTCAGGCGAGGAGGCCCGGATCGTTGCGGCGGGCGCCGGCGAAGACGATGGCCGCGCCGTTGCGTGAGAGCTCGTCGAGGCGGCGCACGAGGCGCTCCACCCGCCGCCGCGCAGCGCCGCGGAAGGCGACCACCAGGCACATGTCCGATTCGGCCGCGAGCATCTCGCGGGACAGCGCGTTGCCGGCGGCGCCCGCGTAGACGATCACCACCGGCGCGAGCTCGGCGAGCTCGCCCAGAGCGTAGCGGATGGTGGACAGCGACACGGTGCCCTGATCCACCCCGCCGCACAGGCCGCCCGGCAGGAACGCCGAGACGCCTTCGAGCTCGCAAGGCTCTGCCTCGAGCACGCCGCCCGCGGCCAGGATCTCCCGCCAGCCGGCGAGACCCCCGCATCCCGCCGCCCGCGTCAGCGCATCGTCGCACAGGTCCGCGTCCACGAGCAGCGGCGCGAGGCCCGCCAGCTCGAAGCTCGCCGAAAGCGCCATCGCCTCGGCGACCGGCGCCCTCCCCTCGCCGGCCAGGAGGATGATCCGGCCCCGGTCCCGCGTCGGCCGCCGCACCGGCATCAGCTGGATGCGGTTGCGCACCTCGTGAAGCGCCGTGACGAGCGCCTGGTCGAGGGCTCTCGCCCCGTCCCTGCCGTCCCTGCGGCCGCGCAGGGTCGCAAACAGCGGCGCCCGGTCGGTCATGGTGCCGAGATCGTCGCTGTAGCGCAGCCGGCCCGACAGGAGGCCGAGCGCGAGGAAGATCGCCCCGCCGAACCCGGCCCCGGCGACCGCGCCGCCGGCCCCGAGGATGAGCCGCTTGTCGTTCGCCGGCGCCTCGGGAACAGCCCCGTCCGAGATCACCTCCACCATGCCGGGCAGGGCGTTGCGGCTCTCGACGCGCACGATGTCGAGGGCGCGACGCGTCTCGTCGAGGAGACGGCGCACCTCGCCCCGCTCCTCCTCGAGGAAGGTGAGCTCGATCCGCTTGGCGTTCAGCGCGCGCGCCTCCGCCCGGGCCTCGGCGAGGTCCCTCTCGACCTTGGCGAGGAGCACCCTCACCTCGTCGGCGGTCTCCTCGGTGCTCGCCGCGGCATCGGCCAGCGCACCGGTGCTCGCGAGAGTCGCGATCTGCTCGCGCCGCTCGGCGATCGCCTCGTCGATGACGGCGATCTCGGCCCTCAGCGCCACCACCGGCATGTGCCTTTCCTCCATGCGCACGAGAAGGGCGGCCACCTCCGCCTCCCGGGTCGCCTTGGCGTGGGAGAGGTCGGCGAGCACCCGGTCGAGGATGACGGCGCGCTTCAGGTGGACGTCGGTCATGTCGGCCGCCGCGGTGGTGCTGCGGGCCTCCATCGCGAGGAGGGTGTTGCCTGCCTCGGCAAGGCGCGCCTCCAGCATGGCGATCTGCTCGATCTTCGCGATGTGCGCCTTCGCGAGGGAGTTCGAGCCGTATTCGCCGCCGACCTCCAGCATGCGCGTCTTGATGTCCTCGAGCCTTGCGAGGAGATCCTCGGCGCGGGCGGAGAGCACGCCCTCCCGGTAGCCGGCCCGCCGGGCGTCGTTCTCGCTGTGGAGGGCCTGGTAGGCCTCGAGGATGGCGTTCACCTTCGCCGCTGCGCCCGCGGCAGTCCCGTCCTCGGCCTTGATGACGAGGAGCGCCTCCCGCCTCTCCACGGTGGACGACCGGCTGAGGCCGAGCGCCGTCAGGGGCGCGTCCCGACCTGGCAGCACGCCGGCGATGTCAGCCGCCCGCTCCATCACTGGACGGGAGGCGACGAACGTCTGCTCGCCGCGCACGAAGGCGTTGAAGAGCTTCAGGCGGCTGTCGTCGCCGCTCGCGTAGAGGAGCGCGGGCTCGCGGGCCGAGATGCGGATGATCGCCTGGCTCTCGTAGCCCGGCGTCGTGACGAGGTAGCCGGCCGTGCCGAAGAGCCCGCCGAGGAGAAGGGCGGTGAGGATCGCGGCGATCCAGCGCCCCCGCATGAGGCGCACGAGGAGCGTCAGCGGGTTGAAGCCCGCCGGCTCCCCGGCGTCCGCGATGAAGCTGTTCACCTCCACGAGATGCGGGGGAAGGTGCGCGGGGGTGCCTTCCGGCGTCGGGCGGATCGCGAGGCTCACGGGCGTCGTCCTTCTGCGCGGTGTCAGCGGGCGGGGCGGCGGGCGCTGTCGTCGCGCTCCCACCCGTCGGTGCCGGCCGGCTCGGTCATGGCGTCGATGCGCGCCTTGAGCGTCACGGCGAGATAGACGACGGCCGCGGGCCACAGGCGCGGGCGGACGGCGAGACGGCGGGCGAGCGCCGTCGCGGTCGCCCCCGGCCGGCCGCCGCCACCCTCCCCCGCCTCGAGCCGGCGGGTGCCGCGGCGGCTGCGGCGGCGCACCTTCACAAGGTCGCCGAGCCGGCGGGGCGCGCGCGCCGTGAAGCGGCACCCGGGCACGAAGGCGCGCTCGCAGGGGGCGAAGGCGCGGCGGGCGAGCTCGTCGTCGGCGACATGGCCGGCGAACGCCCCGATGCGCCCGGTCTCGGACGCGGCGATCGCGAAGAGGCCGCCGAACTTGCCGCCGTCGAAATAGGGGTTCAGCGCCCACACGGCATAGAAGGCGCGCACCAGCGGCGAGGCGCCTTCGAGGTCGACGTCCATCGCGCCGCAGGCGGCGAGCGCCTCCCCCGCCTCGATGGGCCGCACGAGGGCGAGGACGGCGTCCGACGTCGCGACGAGATCGCCGTCGAGGTGGACGTGGACCGGCGCCGTCGCGGCCGCGCGGCCGGCGTCGAGCGCTGCGCCCTTCCCCGCCTCGGCCCGCTCGATCACCCTCACCGCCGGGCGGAATGCGCGGGCGCTGGCGGCGGTGTCGTCGGTGCAGCCGTTGGCGACCACGATCACCTCGAGGTCGCCGCTCGCGATGCCCGGCGCGAGCGCTGCGAGACAGCGCCCGATGACGGCGGCCTCGTCGTGAGCCGGGACGATGACGCTGGCGCGCGGAGCGGAAGGACCCTCACGCATGGCGCACCTCGCCCCGCGCAAGCCGCGGCGGTGCGGCACGGCGGCGGGGCGCCGCATCGCCGGCGATGAAGCCCGCCACGGCCGAGAGCAGCGCCGCGGAGGCGACGCCCCGGGTCGCGGCTCCTGCGGAAGCGCCCGCCGCCGCAGCCCCGCACAGAGCCGCAGCGAGCGCGGCGCCGTCGTTCACGACCGTGACCGTGGCGAGGCGGGAGAGCTCGGCGGCGGTGGCGGCCTGGTGGTCGTTGCGGTGCTCGCGAAGATCGGCCCGGCGCGGCATCAGGACCACCGGCTTGCCCGCGTCGAGCGCGGTCAGGACCGAGCCGATGCCGGCGTGGGCGACGACCACGTCCGCCTCCGCCACGGCCCTTGCGAACGCCTCGCGGGAGAGTGTGCGCACGGTGGCGATGGCCCTCGCGACGAACGCGCCGTCGCCGGTCTGCGCCAGCACCTCGTGGCCGGGATGGCTCGCCGCCCAGTCGTCCATGGCGCGGACGAGGCGGTCGAACGGAAGCTGCGTGCCGACGGTGACGAAGATCCTCATGACGCTGCCCCCGCGGCTCAGAAGACGGAGCCGGAATAGTCGGCCTTCGAGGACGAGGCGACGGCCGGCCACTGGGTGAGGAGACGATCGGCATGAGCCTCGGCGAGCCTCGCCGAGAGGGAGAGCTCGCGCGCGTTCGCCACCGAATCGATGAACATCGTCCGCGCCCCCAGCATCTTGCCGAGACGGACCGCCACATAGCCCGGCGCGGCGCCCGTGGTGATGACGACGTCGGGCCGAACCCGCACCACGATCCACGCGAGCGCCACCGCCATCGCGACGAGCGCGAGCTTGGTGTCACGGTTGGCGTCGGGGAAGGTGAGGAGCCGCGCTGGCGCCACGTCCGCCGCGGCCGCGCGATCGACTGTCGCGAAGGTGGTTTCGTGCGCCTCCAGGGCAGGTGTGAGCCTCAGCATCTGGACCCAGTGCCCTCCGCCGGACGCCACCGCCAGGATGCGCCGCGCACGGACCGGCCGGGAAAGATCCGTCCCGATCGTCATCGTATCCGCCTCGTGTCTGCTTTTCGGGACAGGGATCCCGCACGAGGCGCAATAGCGGGGCGGACCGACGGGCGGGCGCGCGCAGAGCGGCAGTCGCCGGCCCACCCGGACGTTCACCCTATCCGTTAGGCCTATGGCCGGTTGTCCGGGCAGGTACGTGCAAGGCCCGTCCGCGCGCGATCTCGCCGTAGAGCTCGACCATCCGCGCCGCCCGCTCCGACCAGAGGCCGACGCTCTCCACCCGCGCCAGCGCCCCCTCGCCGAGCCGCTCGAGAAGGGCGGGATCGTCGGCAAGGGTCGCGACGGCGGCGGCAAGATCGCGGGGCATCCGCACCGGGTCGGTCACCGGCACGGCGAGACCGCACGCGGCGTCGACGATGAAGCCCGGCCCGCCGCGATCCACGGTCACGACCGGAAGCCCCCACCGCATCGCCTCGAGGAGGACCCCGCCGGCCGGCTCGCGAAAGCTCGGGAACAGAAAGACGTCCGCCGCCGCATAGAGCCGCTCCACCTCCGCTCTGGGCACGCCGCCGAGGATCGTGACTCGCTCCCCGAGGCCGAGGCGCTCCGCCTCCTCGCGGCAGGGACCCACCTCCTCGCCGGCGCCGGCGGCGGTCAGCGTGATCCCCGGCCGGTCGGCGAGATGGGCCATGGCGCGCACGGCATCGCGCAGACCCTTGGTGCGCACGGCGCGGCCGACGTGGAGGAGGCGCAGCATCCCCGGCCGCCGCTCGCGGGCGCGCGGCGGGGCGATGGCGTCGACGCCGATCTCGAGCATCGCCTCGAAGCGCCTCGGAGGAACGCGGCGCAGGTGATCGCGCACGTAAGGCGCGACGCCGAGGACGAGTTCGGCCTCCATGAAGCTGCGCCTCAGCCACGGGTCGCGCGCGAGGCGCAGGCTGTCGAGCGCGCGCGCCCGCGTGTACCAGCGCGCCGTGCCGCACTCGGCGCGGAAGGCGTCCGGCGTGGAAAGGCCGCCGCCCACGGGGCCGACGACGTAGGGGATCCCGCAGCGGTTGAGCGGCGAGGCGTAACGGGCGGCGTTCGGCATCAGCTGGTGGGCGAGGTCGAAGCGCTCGCCGCGGGCCGAGGCCTCGCGCACGAAGCGCCGGACGTTTCGGCAGAACAGCGGCCAGGCCGGCTTCGCCATGGCGTTGAAGCGCTCGAAGCGGCCGAGCCAGGCGGGCTCGGGAAACGTCACCACCTCGACGCCGGGAAGCTGGTCCGCCACGGCCTTCCTCCCCGCCCGCTGGAAGGTGAGGACGGTGAGGTCGACGCGCCGCCCGAGCGCCTCGGCCCACTTGAAGGCGACGAACGCCTCGCCGACGTCCGTCCCGTCGATGTTGGGGGCGACGAGGAGAACCTTCATCTCAGGCGGCCGCCCGACGGCGCGGAAGGAGCGTGTCGCGGCACACGAGGCGGAAGTGGCGCGCCCTCTCGCGCGCCCTCCCCTGCGCCCGTGCGATGGAGGCAAGGCTCCACAACGCCGCCCTCGAGAGGTTGAAGGCACCGAGGATCGCGCGGCACGCGAGCGCCGCCGCCGGCCCGCCGTGCTTGGCGTGGAGGCGCACCGTCGCCTCCGTCAGCATGACGTCGCGCCGGTGGCTCAGCCGGCGCACCGAGCCGCCGCCGAAGTGGGTGATGTCCCCCACCGGCGCATAGGCGACGCGCCAGCCCGCGGCGCGGAACCGGCGGCACCAGTCCGTCTCCTCGCCGTAGAAGAAGAACGCCGTGTCGAGCGGCCCCACCTCTTCCATCGCACGGGCGCGCACGAACATCGCGCAGCCCGAGACGACGTCGACGTCGGCCGGCAGGCTCCTGTCGGCGCGGCGCATGCGGTAGCGATCGAAGACGCCGGGAAGGCCCGAGCGGTCGAGCCCCGACGTCATGAGGAGAAGGTCGAGAAGCCCCGGCCACCCGGTGGTGCTCGGCTGCACCGTCCCGTCCGCGTTGAGGACGCGCGGGCCGAAGACGCCGATGTCGGGACGGGCCCGCATCCATGCGACGGAGGCGGCGAGAACGTTTCCGTGGACGAGCGTGTCGGAGTTGAGGAGGAGCACGAACTCCCCGCGCGCGATGGCGAAGCCCTGGTTGTTGGCGGCCGCGAAGCCGACGTTGGCGGCGTTGCGCACGAGCCGCGCGGCGGGAAACGCCGCCGCCACCATCTCCGCCGAGCCGTCGTCGGACGCATTGTCGACGACGATCACCTCGACGGCGAGCCCGGCGGTGGCCCGCTCGAGGCTCGCGAGGCAGTCGGCGAGGAGCCCTGCCGTGTTCCAGCTCACGACGACGACGGAAAGGTCCGGCCGCGCGCCGGGATCTGCCGAAAGTGGCATGGGGTCGGTCTCCATGGTCAGAAAAGCCGCTCGGGCGTGCCGTCGGGCCGCACGAGGCCGCGGCCGGGGCGCGGGCCGTCGCGTCCCGGCCGGGAGGGCGCTGCGGCGGGCGCCCGCGCCGTCGGGACAGGCTGCGCCGCGGAGGTGCCGGCCCGCGCCTCCGTCAGCCACACGCCGGAGCCGATGAGGAAGAGGAAGAGCACGAAGAGCGCGTTCCACAGGTGGACCGTGCAGGCGACCACGGCGAGGCCGAAGAGCGTGAAGGCCCAGCCGTGGGCGCATTTCTTCTGGCGCGGCGAGAGCGGCCTGTGGGCCACCGTCACCACCAGCGCGAGGAGCATTCCGGCGAGGAGAGCGAGCGCCGGCAGCCCGTAGCGCATCGCCGTCAGGAGCCAGAAGTTGTCGACGCTGTCGCTCATCCACGGCGGCCTCTCCCAGTCTCCGAGCCCGATGCCGAAGACGGGGTTCTGCGCCACCTCTGCGCTGCCGAAGTGGAAGATGTTGATCCTGTTGTAGGCGCTCTGGGTCGAGAAGGTGAGGTAGGAGACGAAGACGTGGACCGGCGAGCGGTTCGACAGGAGGTCGATGGCGACGTAGAGAAGTACGAAGAGGCCGATGAGGAGGAGCCAGCGGCCGGCAAGGCCCTTCGTCACCCGCTCCCACCCGCACACCGCCATCTGCGCGGCGAGCGCGGTGTAGGGCCCTCCCGAGGCGGACAGGAAGGTCGCAAGGACGACGCCGCCGCACACGCCAGCGCCCTTGCCGGTGAACGGATTGCGGTCGGTCACCACGAAGTAGGCGAGGGAGAAGGCGCTGGCCGAGAAGACGCCGTAGAGGATCGGATGGTCGAACGGTCCGAAGGCGCGCTCGATCCCCATGCGCGGGTCGATGTAGGGCGCGCCCGGCCCGCCGAGGCCCGCCGCCGCGGTGTCGCGCACGAAGTGGACGCCGGTCAGCGATTCGGGGAGCGTGACGACGAGCATGCCGACGACGAGCGCGACGAAGGCGCCCGCGAAGCGGCGGAAGTCCGCCTCGTCGCGGATGAAGACGCGGCCGAGAAGGTAGGCGCCGACGCACTCGATGAAGTAGATCCCGCCCGATTCGACCCCCTGGAGCCCGCCCCAGACGACGAGCGCCGCCACCGCCCACAGCGCATGGGCGATCACGAGGATGTCGAAGACGTTGATGCGCCCCCGCCGCCCGGCGAGGAGCATGAAGAGAAGCGGGACGATCATCGCGATGAGGACCACCCGGTAGCCCGACATGCGGAAGCTTCCGACGCTGACCGACACTTCCGGCGGCAGGATCATGCCGACGAAGAACAGGACGACGGGAAGGGCGAGCCTGCCCTCCCCCGTCCCGCCGGAGACTGCCGGAGCCGCGGCGCGCATCAGGCTGCGGCCACCGCGGGCCGTGCCGGCGCCGGGCGCGTCCGGGAAAGGGCGAGCGCCGGGCGCTCCACGAGGAAGGCGCTGAGCCAGGCCACCGGAAGGACGGCCGCCGAGGAGACGAGCGCGAGCGCGGCCGGCGACAGGTCCCCCGCGAGGGAGACGATCCCCTGCGCCACCGGCCAGCCGTAGAGGTAGACCCCGTAGGACACGTCGGCCGGAAGGCGCACGACGGGTGTCCTCCAGGAGAGCATCAGGACGGTGTGGCCGACGGCGATCGTCAGCGCCGGAACGAGCGCATCGGAGCCCGCGGCGGCGGCGAGGCCGGCAAGGCCCCAGAGGCCCGCGCAGAGGCGCCAGTCGAGGCGGATGCGCCGGGCGAGGAGGGCCGCGGCGGCGCCGACGGCGAAGGCTGCGAGGAGAGGTCCGCCCACCTCGATGCGGTGCGCGATGGCCTCGGGCCGGGCGAGCGCTGCCGCCGCGAGGAGCGCGAGGCCGAGCCCTGCGAGACCCGCCGCCGCGAACGCCCCCGCCCGCCGCCGGACTGCGAGAAGAAGCGCTGCACCGCCGACGAGGCCGTAGGCGAGGACCTCGTAGAACAGCGTCCAGAGCGGCCCGTTGACGGCGCCGGCATAGGGGTTGTCCGCGAAGGCGCCCGGGAGGGTGTGCTCCAGCGAGACGAGCGTGATGCCGCGCAGGACGTAGCTCGCAGCCTCGCCCGGGCCGGTCGCGCCCCCCGTGAGGAGGAGCGCGCCGAGGGCCACGGCGAGGAGCGCGCCGGCGAGGCCCGGCAGGATGCGCGCCGCCCGCGCGAGGGCAAACCCCGCAAGGTCGTTCCGCAGGCGCATGGCCGAGCGGGTGACGAGGACGCCCGACACGAGGAAGAACACGATGACCGCCCAGCCGCCGAGCGAGACGCCGGTCAGCGCCGCGAGCGGCTCGGGCGTGCCGCGGCCGAGGGCGAGCGGCCATGCGTGGCTCGCCACCACGGCGAAGGCGGCGGCGAGGCGGACAGCGTCGAGGTTGTTGTCGCGCCCGCGTGCGAGGGCTTCGGCGAGTGTCGGCGCGCTCACCGTGCCGCCTCCCCGCCCGCGATCCGCTCCGGTCGCCACAGCCGCCGCGCGGCGATCCGGCGGAACGTGCCCGCCAGCGAGGCGATCCGCCGCCGCGCCGAAAGGTGGCGCCACCAGAGGCGAAAGCCGGGAAAACCCGCCTCCTCGGGCACGGGAAGGGCCGCGAGACGCATCGCGAGGCGGCGGCCGTAGGCGCTCGCGTGGGCATCGACGAGGTTGGGCTGCGCGGCGTCCAGCGTCTCGCGCGTCACCCGCTCGGCGACGAGACGGCCGGTGCGGATCGCGTCCTCCACGAGGCGCACGCCCCGACGGCTGCGGGCGACGACGAGGCTGCGCCCGGCCGTCGGCGCCCCGGCCGGCGGCTTGTGCCAGGGATCGCCGACGGAAACGTCGGCGAAGACGCCCGTGTGGTCGGTGCAGATCCGGCAGCGCCAGGGCCGCGTCTTCTGGAGGATCCCGCCCCAGCCCTCGGCGTAGGTGAGGTGGCGGCTCTCGGTCGTGCGCCCCTCGCCCTCGTCCCAGGCGGCACGCATGGGGCCGGGCCAGCCGCGGCCGCGATAGGCGAGGTCGACGAGGCGCGCGCCTTTCGGCTTGCCGAGACTGTCGAGGAGCGCCTCCGTCCCAGCGCCCGAGGGGGTTCCGGCGCAGAAGATCGCGATGGTGACGGCAAGGTTCGACAGGCGCGGGTCGGTGGCGCGCGCCCGCGTCGCCGAGGCGACGTCGCACGGCTTGCCGATCAGCGCGTGCGGCGCGTCCGAGGCCGCGATGTCGCCGAGGCGCCCGCACGCGGACGCAGGCGCATAACGCGAGCCGCAGCCGCGCAGGAGGCCCTCCCGGTCGGTGGAGACGACGCCCTCGTTGCGGCGAGGATCGTCAGCCGACGCCGCCACGTGGGCGACGGCGGCGACCTCTCCCGCCTCGACGAGGTGGAGTGCGAGCGCTGTCACGGCCCCGCCGGAGGAGCCGCGGAAACGGATCTCCTCGTCCGCCGCGTGAGCCTCCCAGACGGCGAGGACCGGACCCCAGCGCTCGTCGAGCGCGTCGTTCACCGGGAGGGGGCGACGGTCGGCAGCGATGCCGGCGCAGGCGGAGGCGACCCGGCGGGCGCTGCGGGCGGCCTCAGCGCCCCGGGCGACCACGGGGCGAAGGCCCGTCGCCGGATCCTCGACCATGCGGATGGCGTCCGGTGCGAGTGCCGCGCAGGCGCCGCAGCCGGTACACATGCGCCGCTCCACGGCACGGGTGATGGGATCGGTGGCGGTCATGCCGTGGCTCCGGAGGCAAGGGCTGCGTGGCGGGCGGGAAGGTCGGCGAGGCCGCGGCGGGCCATCTCGGCGTGGGTCAGCCGGGCCGCCGCGGCGCATGCGGCGAGCTCGCCGAGGGCGCCGGCGGCGGCGATGGCCCACAGCGGCGCCCCCGCAGCGGCGAGCACCACCGCAACGGCGAGCCCCGCGAGGCGGTGAAGGTTCGCGCGGGCCGGAATGTCCGTCCGGCCGAGGGCGACGGCGAGCTGCGAGAGCGGGCTGCGCGCGATCCTGACCGCCGCCGCCACGCCGAGCGCCCACACGAGGGCGCCCCCCGGCACGAACGCGTCGCCGTAGAGAAGCCCCACCGCGTGGGGCGCGAGGAAGCCGAAGGCGGCGAGGTAGACGATGGCGAGGCCGGCGTAGGCGAGATGCGCTGCACGCGCGGTGCGCGCGAGCGTCCCGTCGCTGCGGGCGCGACGGAAGAGCGGCAGGAGAAGCGCCTGCGCCGCGCGGCCCGCCACGAGCGCCGGAAGAAGGGCGATCTGCGCCGCGATGGCGAAGAGGCCGACCGCCGCCCAGTCGTAGAACGCCGTCACCACCAGCCGCTCGCCCTGCACGATGAGGAAGAGGAGCGCGGCGTTCGCAAGGAGCGGCGACCCGAAGCGGACGACCCGCACGAATGCGGCGCGCACCGGCGCCACGCGCCAGCGCCGCCGCGCCACAGCGTGGGACAGCGCGACGAGCGCCACGGCCTGGACGAGGACGACCGCGACGAGCGCGTCGTGGTTGCCGACGAGGATCCCCGCGAGGGGTGCCGCCGCCAACATCGCCGCCGCCGCGCCGCCCTCCACGACGAGCGTCGGCCCGTAGTCGAAGGCGCGCTCCATCCGGCGATGGTCGAGGTGGGCGAAGCCGCGCAGGAGGGGCGACAGGGCGAGCGCCGCGACGCTCGCTGCGGACACGGCACCGCCCGCGAAGGAGGCCACCGGCACGGCGATGGCGACCATGAGGAGCGCGACGACGATCCCGCGCGCCGCGGCGACGGCGTGGAGCTCGCGCTGGAGGCGCAGCGATCCGCCGTCGTCGGCCTGGGCGAGGAGGCGCTCGATGGACAGGTCGGACGCCATTTCCGCGAGGCGCAGCACGAGGGCGAGGAGCATGAGCTTGCCCATCTCCTCAACGCCGAGGAGGCGGGCGAGAACGACGTTGCGCGCCAGCGCGGCCGCCTCGCAGACGAGGGGCGAGGCCCAGGCGGCGGCCGTCGCGCGGCGCGTCGGGAGCATCACGCCGCCACCTTGGCCGCGAGGGCGGATGCCGCAGGCGTCGCGCGCAGGATGGCGCCGGCGATGACGTCCATCTGCTCCGAGGCGCGGCGCAGCATCGCGTCCCTGAGCCTCGCGAGGAGCCCCGCCATCGCCGCGCGCTCCCGCCAGGAGGCAAGGGCGCGCTCGGCGACATCCCCGGCGCCCTCGCGGCGCAGGTCCGCGACGGCGCCCCCGATGCCGCACGCCTCGAACACGCCGGCGATCTTGCCGCTGTAGGCGAGGCCGAGCGTCGGAACGCCCGAGGAGAAGGCGGCGACGGTGGAATGCATGCGCGCGCCGCAGAACCAGGCGAGGCGGCCGATCACCCACTTCAGCTCCGTCGCCGTGAGGTCGTTCGGGAGCGTCGCGACGCGGCTCGCGTGATCGCCGAGCCGCGCCTCGAGGGCGTGGCAGGCGGCGACGTCCGCCTCCGGATGGGCCGGATCCACGGTGACGTGGGGCACGAGGACGATGCGCAGCGCCGGATCGGCGGCGAGGAGCGCGCGGGCGAGCCCCTCCATGACGGCGAGATGGTCGGCGGCGAGGCCGAAGCGCACGCGCGCCTCCTGCGGGCGGTTGGCGAGGAGGCCGCTCACGTTGAGCCCCGCGACGGGACCGCCACCGCAAAGCCATGCCCCGACCTCCTCGGGAAGGGCGGCCGGCGCCGTCGCCGGCAGGCGCACGGCCATGTCGACGCCGGCACGGTGGCGCCGCGGATCGAAGTCCTCGTCGAGGAGCGCGGCAAGGGCGGCGAGGCTGGCGGCGTCGCGCGTCCACACCATGGCGGCGCCGGCGAGGACGCGGCGCCCGCGCTCGCGGTTCGCGGCCGAGCGGAAGGGGCCGATGGTCTGCGGCAGGAGGATCAGCGGGCGGCCGCTGGCGACGGCGAGCTCCTTCGGCATCGTGATCGCGTCGAAGCGGCGCTGGCCGTAGAGATCGGTGAAGCTGTCGCCGCCGGAGACGTCGAGGACGGCGGGCGCGGCGAGGAAGGCGCGGGCTCCCGCGTTGCCGATCCCGCCGAGACGGACCGATGCGGCGAAGGTGGCGAGCGCCTCGGGACGCCACAAGCGGCGGGAGGGACCGATGCCGACGCGCCGCACCGGGCAGTCGAGCCCCGCGAGGCGCCACGTCTCGCGGCGCATCCCACGGCCGTTGTCGGCGAGCGCGACGTCGGTGACGCCGCGCTGCGCGAGGGCGTGGACCGCCGACTGCGCGAGCGCCGTGACGCCCTGGTTGCCGGTGTCGGGCGCTGCGCCGAAGATGATGGCCATGTGGTCCTCCCCGCGCCGGCCACCTGCCCGGCCGGCGCTGGTGGATGTCGCAGACGGGGCGGCGGCCGGCAAAGGCGCAGCGGGTGTTGCGGCGCCACGGGCGGCGTGCCGTTCTCGCCGAAAGGCGTGCGGCGCTGCCGGATGCGCGATTTGGGCGCTCACCCGGCGGGGGCGGCCGACGAAGGCCGGCCCGGCGTGGACGGCCGCCGCCGGGCGTCGACGCCGCGAGGACGCGCCGCGCGCAGGAGCGTGACGCAGCGGGCAGCCACACACGTCGGTCAGCCACATCGTGGCGTTCGGCCCGACCGCCTGAAGCGCCTGAAGCGCCTGTGCAATACCGATTCGCCGGCATGACGGATGCACAGCCGGAGGCGGCGAGTTGTCTCGCCGCGCACCGTCTGCCACATGCGTGGCCGCAGGAAATGCTACGTCCGTCATGCCACCCCGAGCCGCTGCGCGACGGTGGCGCGAATGCACACGGGCCGATGGCCGCAGTGGCGCGCAGACGGTGCCTCACGGAGGAGAGCTGTTGCCGCGATTGTCGACGGGCACCGCACGCCGGGGAGAACGCAACGCGGAGCAGCGCCGCCGGGCCATCGTCGACGCGGCGCGGGAGGAGTTCTCGGCGCACGGCTACGACGGCGCGCGGATGGACGCGATCGTGGCGCGGGCGGGCGTCGCGAAGAACCTCGCCTACCACTACTTCACGAGCAAGGAGGGCCTCTTCATCGCGGTGATGGAGGAGACCTACGTCACGATGCGCTCCAGCCACTCAGACGCGCTCCTGAAGACGCTCGAGCCGCGTGCCGCCATCGAGCGGCTGGTGCGCTCGGTCCACCGCGTCTTCATCGACCATCCCGAGATCATCCCGCTCCTCAACAGCGAGAATCTCCACCGTGCCCGTCACATCGCCAAGTCGCAGAAGATCCGGACACTCTACAATCCGCTGCACGAAGCTCTCGTCGACATTCTCGAGAGGGGTTCGCGCAGCGGTGCGTTCCGGCCCGGCGTCGACCCGGTCGATCTCTACATCACCATCAGCGGCCTGTCCTACTTCTACCTCTCCAACTCGTGGACGCTCGGATTGATCTTCCACGAGGACCTTCTGGAGGCCGAGCGGCTGAAGAAGAGGGAGGACCACATCGTGGAGGTGGTGCTCGGCTATCTCGGGGCACTTCCCCTCATGGAGCGCGGCGCCGCGCCTGCCGGTCCGCAGGAGAACGGTTGATCGTCACGAGCCCGCCCACCACGAGGACGAAGCCCGCGACGTGATGCCAGGCGAGCGTCTCGCCGAGGAGGAGGATCGCGAGGCCCGCCGATGCGACCGGCATCAGGTAGAGGAACGAGGCCGCCTTCTGCGGCCCGACCCGCGACATCCCGAAGATGTAGAGCGTGTTTCCGACGAGTGTCGGCGCCACCGTCGCGTAGGCGAGGATGCCGAGCGACTGCGCGAGTTCGGCGCCCGGCTGGACGAGGGCCGGCCCGCCCATGAGGAGGCTCGCGAGATAGACCGGAGCGAGGACGAGGAGCGTTCCCGCCGCCGCCGTCACCGTCGTCAGCGTGAGGGTGTCGAAGCGCCCCTGGAACGGGCGCAGGCGCACTGTGTACCATGCGAACAGGATCGCGCCCGCGAGCGCGAGGAGATTGCCGAAGCTCGCGCCGATGTCGGCGAGGACGGCGACGTCGCCGCGCGTGACCACGACGAGCGCGCCGAGGGAGGCGACCGCGAGCCCGCCCCAGACGGCGGGCGTCACCGTGGCGCGGCCGGTGGCGACGGCGATCACCGCCACCCAGGCCGGCGTCGTCGTGTTGATGATGCTCACCTCGATGGCGAGGCTGGTGTAGGCCCCGCCGATGAGGCACAGCGAGAAGAGGCCGACACCGACGACGCCCAGGAAGGCGAGTTCCCCGAGGTGCGGGCGCAGACGGGGAAGGTCCCGCGCCAGCGACCTGCGGGCGAGGAACGCGAGGACCGGGACCGACGCCGCCCAGCGCACGAAGATGAAGGCGGCGAACGGGACGATGTCGCTCGCCCCGCGCGCCACCACGTGGTTGCTCCCCCACAGGAACGCGACGGCGAGGAGCGCCGCGATGCCGGTCGCCGGCCGGCCCGCCTCCCTCACGGCGCGGCGGACGGCGCGTTGCGGCCGCCGCCCGTCGATCGCGGTTGTCTCACCCCTTCCCCGCCTCCCCGCGCTGCGACACGTGCCAGGGGAGCATCAGCTTCTCGGCGAAGTCGATGATGTAGAACAGCGCGGTGCCCATGAGGCCGAGGAGGACGAGGGAGACGAAGACGCGCGTCGTGTCGAACTGGCCCTGCGCCACGAGGACGAGGAAGCCGAGCCCGTTCCCGCCCGCCACGAACTCCCCCACGATGGCGCCGACGAGGGCGAAGGAGATGGCGACCTTCATGCCCGCGAAGAGGCTCGGCAGGGCGTTCGGAAAGCGGATCTTGGCGAGGATCTTGAGCTGCGAGGCGCGGGCGGCGCGGGCGAGGTTGATCATCTCCGGGTCGACCGAGCGCAGCCCGAGCACCGTGTCGATGACGATGGGGAAGATCGCGAGCATGACCGCGACCGCGATCTTCGGCTCCATCCCCGTGCCGAGCCAGATCACGAAGAGCGGGGCGAGCGCCACCTTCGGCACCGAGTTGAGGGCGACGAGCATCGTGTAGATCGTCCGCTCGAGGAAGCGCGAGTAGACGATGGCGACGGCAAGCGCGACGCCGAGCAGCACCGAGATGGTGAAGGCGAGCACTGTCGACCACAGCGTGAAGCCCATGTGGCGCACGAAGACCTCGGGTGTGCGGGCGAACTCGGCGAAGATCGCGCTCGGCGGCGGCAGGATGATCTTCGGCGGCTCGAAGACGACGACGCCGATCTCCCAGATCACCACGATGGCCGCGAGCACGAGGACGACGTCGCGCGCACGGTTGTCACCCTTTAAGAGGGTCCCGAGCCAGCCGCTCATTCCTTCAGGATCCCGAGCTCGGCGAAGTTGTGCCGAATGTGCTTGACGTAGGCGCCGAACTCGGCGGTCTCGCGCAGCGCGAGGGTGCGCGGGCGGGGAAGGTCGATGGGGATCGTCTCGACGATCCGGCCCGGCCCGCGGGACATCATGACCACGGTGTCGGACAGGAACACGGCCTCCACGATGGAGTGGGTGATGAAGAGGACCGTCTTGCCGGTCCCCTGCCAGATTCGCGCGAGCTCGAGGTTCAGATCGTCGCGCGTCATGGCGTCGAGCGCGCCGAAGGGCTCGTCCATGAGGAGGAGATCCGGATCGCACAGGAGCGCCCGGCAGATGGAGGCGCGCTGGCGCATGCCGCCGGAGAGCTCCCACGGGTTGCGCTTCTCGAAGCCCTCGAGGCCGAAGCGGGCGAGGAGCTCGTGCGCCCGCTCCACGTAGCGCCTGCGCGGCAGGCCCAGGAGCTCGGCCTGGAGGAGGACGTTGTCGAGGACGGTGCGCCAGTCGAGGAGGACGTCGCGCTGGAAGACGATGCCCATCCGGTCGGGCGGCCCCGCGAGCGGGCGGCCCCTGATGGCGACGGTGCCCGAGGTGATGGTCTCGAGCCCGGCGAGACACTTCATGAGGGTGCTCTTGCCGCAGCCGGACGGGCCGACGACGCTGACGAAGGCGCCGTCCGGGATCGCAAGGTCGATGTCCTCCAGCGCCACGACGTCGCCGCGCGGGGAGGGATAGACCTTCCCCACGCGGTCGAGCCGGACGGCCGCCTCCGCGCTCACCGCAGCCCCGTGCGCGCCATGCACCGCCCGCTCCTCGCCGCTAGCGCACGAGATCGTTGGTGAAGTAGTCCTCCGGACTCCAGCCGGGCTCCACGATGCCGGCCTTCTCCATGCCCTCGAGGGCGTGGCGCCAGTCGTCGACGGACTGCCAGCCGATGGGCTGCCCGGACGTGTTGTCGGTGTCGAAGTGGTCGAGCGTGATGCGGATCTGCTCGCGCAGGACGTCCGGGTCGAGGCTGGCGTCCGGCCGCTGGTTCACGATGGCCTCGACCCCGGCGTCGATGTCCTCGCGCACGGCCGCCCAGGCCTCCTGCTGCACGGCGACGAGCCTTGCAAGCTCCTCGCCCCGCGCGGCGATGGTCTCCTCGGTGGCGACGAGGCCGTAGCTCGGGAAGGTGAGGCCGGCCTCGTCGAGCATGATGCACTTCGACGGCCTCTGCGCCTCGGCGACGGGAATCGCCGAGCCGATGGTGGACATGAGGCCGTCCGCCCGGCCGACGGTGTAGGTGCCCCAGAGCGCCGCCGGGTCGACGAACAGGATCTCCACCTTCTCCCGGTCGAGACCGCCCGCCGCGAGGAAGGGGTCGATGTAGGGCGCCCAAGGGCTGGCGGCGAACACGACGACGGACATGCCCTCGAGCTCGGCGATCTCGTCCACCTCCGAGTCCCGGTCGACGAGGATGCAAAGGTCGGTCTTGCGCTGGAAGCCCGCGAAGGACTTGATGCCGGCGCCCTGCGCGCGCGCACCGCCGAGGAGGCCGAGCTGGATCTGGCCGACGTCCACCTGCCCGGCGTTCACGAGCTGGAGCGTGTTGCCCGAGCCGCGCCCGTCCTGCACCTCGACGTTCAGCCCGGCCGCCTCGAACAGGCCGTTCTCCATCGCGTAGTGCATTCCCGCGTGGACGCCCCACGGCGAGAAGTCGAGGCGGACCGTGAGCGGGTCCTGCGCCGCCGCACCGCCGGCGAGGCTCGCCGCCATGGTGCCGGCGAGCGCGCCGGCGAGTAACGTCCTTCGGTCGATCAGCATCTCGTCCCCTCCGTTGTCGTTGGCCGGCCGGTCCGGCGTCTCTCCGCCGCGACCGTGCCAGAACCGGGCCATGCGGGCGACCGTGTCATGCCGGAACGCTCCGCGGCGTCGCCACCGCCCCGTCGGCCCGCGCGCCCACCAGCGGGCGGCAGCGGGCGATGGCGATGTCGACCACCTCGTCCGGGTCGCGCGCCCACCAGTGGCGCGAGAAGATCTCGAGCTCGAACGGGCCGTCGTAGCCGATGCGGTCGAGGGTGCCGCGGACGGCGGCAAGATCGATCACGCCGTCGCCCGCCATGCCGCGGTCGAGGAGAATGTCGCGCGTCGGCACCAGCCAGTCGTTGAGGTGGAAGCTCGCGATGCGCCCGGCGCCGGCATGGCCGAGGTGGGCCTCGAATTCGGGATCCCACCAGGTGTGGTACACGTCGGCGACGATGGCCGTCCCCTCCCCCAGCCGCTCGCAGAGGGCGATGGCCTGGGCGAGCGTGTTGAGGCAGGAGCGGTCGGCGCAGTAGGCGGGGTGGAGCGGCTCGAGGCCGAGGGCAACGCCGCAGGCCAGCGCATGGGGCAGAAGCTCCGCGAGGCCGTTCTCGAGGCGCGCGCGGGCCGCCGGAAGGTTCCTGTCCTCCCCGACGCCGCCGCACACCATCACGAGGCAGCCTGCGCCGATCTCGGCCGCCTCGTCCACGGCGCGGCGGTTCTCGTCCATCGCGGCGCGGCGACGGGCGGGGTCGGCCTCGGTGAGTGAGGCGCTCTTGCACAGCGACGGGACGGCGAGGCCGGCTTCGCGGATCGCGCGGGCGGCCGCCCTCGTGCCGGCCTCCGCGAGCTTGTCGCGCCACACGCCGATGCCGCCGACGCCCTTGCGCGCGTAGCCCTCGACGGCCTCGGGGAGTGACCACGCCGGGGTGGTCGCCTGGTTGATGGAAAAGCGCGCGAGGCCGGGGTCAGCCATCGGCCCGCTCCGCCCGCGCCCGCGCCCTCAGCGCGCCGGTCGCGGCGGCGTCGAGGCCCGACGCCTCGTCCGCCACGACGCCGTGCCGGTCGCGGGCGAAGGCCGCGGTGATCTTGCCGTCCATCACGTCCTCGGCGACGAGGCGGGGGTCGCGGTCGAGGGGATCGCCGTAGCCTCCGCCGCCGGCCTGCTCGTGGCGCAACAGGTCCCCCCGCAGCATGGTGCGCGTCACCTTGCCGGGCAGCGGTTCGGCGTTGCCGTCGGGGTTGATGACGTTGCGCGTGTGCGCCGCCGGCTCGCCGCCGTCGAGGCCGTAGGGGGCGTTGATGGTCCTGTCGGAGCGCAGCTGCAGGAGCGCGTCCTCGGCGAGAAGGCGATAGCTGCGCACGAGGCCGAGCCCGCCGCGCCAGCGCCCCGCGCCGCACGAATCGGGCCGGTAGCCGAACTCCTCCACCCGCACGGGATAGCGCGCCTCCAGCGTCTCGACGGGAAGGTTCGACATGTTCTGCGAGGGGTTGGTGACCCCCTCGATCCCGTCCTGGTCCGCCCGGCCGCCCCACGCGCCGTTGATCATGTCGACGAGGATGAAGGGCTCGCGGCTCTGCCTGTCGTAGCCGCCGATGCACACGACGGTGTTGCCCCCCTCGCCCGCCGCCATCACCTTGCCCGGGACGATCTGCGCGAGACAGCCGAGCATGGCGTCGACGATTCGGTAGCCCGTCAGCGCCCGGGCGGCCACCGCCGCGGGCGGCCGCGGGTTGAGGATGGAGCCCTCGGGCGCCGACACGTCGATGCAGCGGAAGACGCCCGAGTTGTTCGGCACGTCCGCGTCGAGGGCGCAGCGCACCGAGAGGTAGGTCGCCGACTTCACGAACGACATGGTGGAGTTGATCGCGCCCCTCACCTGCGGCGCGCTCCCCGTGAAGTCGACGCCGAGGTTGCCCTCGCCCACGGTGATGGTGACGACGATGGGGATCGCATCCTCGGTGAAGCCGTCACCGTCGATGACGTCGCGGAAGGTGTAGCGGCCCTTCGGCCATGCCGCGATCTGCCGCCGCGTCATGGTCTCGGCGTATTCGAGCAGCCCCTCGATGTAGCCGTTCACGGCGTCCGAGCCGTAGCGCTCGAAGAGGCGCAGATAGTTCTGCTCGCCCATGCGGCAGGTGGCGTACTGGGCGAGGAGGTCACCGATGACGAGGTCGGGCACGCGCACGTTCTTCTCGAACAGGCGGAAGAGAGTGCGGTTGGGCTCGCCCTTCTCGTAGAGCTTCAGCGGCGGGATGCGGAAACCCTCCTGGAAGATCTCGGTGGAATCGGAGGCGTTGGATCCCGGCACGCGGCCGCCCATGTCGCAGTGGTGGGCGACGACGACGGTAAAGCCTTCGAGCCGGCCCTCGAAGAAGACCGGCTTGAACATGAAGATGTCGGGAAGGTGCATCCCCCCTTCGTAGGGGTCGTTCATGATGACGGCGTCGCCGGGGGAGAAGTCGTCTCCGTAGGCGGCGAGGACGGCTGCGATGGCGTCGGGCACCGCGCCGAGGTGGAGGGCGACGGTCTTCGCCTGGGCGACGATGTTGCCGTGCCGGTCGCACAGCGTCGTCGAGTAGTCGAGCACGTCGCGCACGATGTGCGAGCGGGCCGTGCGCATGACGTTGTAGGCCATCTCGTCGACGATGGTGTCGAACGCGTTCTTGACCACGGCGAAGGTGATGGGGTCGTCGAAGGGGCGCGCGGCTTCCATCATCGGCCTCCGAGCTCGATCCTGAGGTTGCCGGCCGCGTCCGCCTCGACGCTGGAGCCGGGCGGGACGACGACGGTGGTGTCGAGGCTTTCGAGGATCATCGGCCCCGCGGCGCGGCCCGGCAGGGCGCCGCGCGAGAGGACGGGCGTCTCCACGAAACCGTCGGCGCGCGAGAACATGACGCGCCGCGTTCCGCGGACCCCGTCGCGTGCCGTGCCGGCCCTCGCCGTGCGCATGTCGAGCTTGCCGGCGCGGCGGCCGCGGGCGGTGACGCGCACGGCCACCACCTCGACACCGTCGCGCGCACGATAGCCGTAGACGCGCTCGTACTCGGCGAGGAAGCGCGCCCGCAAGGTGTCGGCGTCGGCCACGTCGTCGGCGGCAACCGGAAGCTCGGTGTCCTGGCTCTCGAAGCGAAGGTCCACCCGCCGCTCCACGGTCACAGCCTCCCCCTCGAAGCCCTGCGCGGCGAGGGCGGCGCGCGCCTCGGCCTCGCGCGCGGCGAGGGCCTCCCGGATGGCGCTTGCGGCGCACCCCTCGAGGAGGCGGGGGAGCGGCGTCGTCAGCTCGTGCTCGACGTCGCCCGCGAGCATCCCGGCCGCCGTGAAGACGCCCGCGAGGTTCGGCAGAAGGATGCGCCGGATGCCGAGGATCGCCGCAAGGTCCGCCGCATGGACCGGACCGCTGCCGCCGAAGGCGACGAGGGTGAAGTCCCGCGGGTCGACGCCGCGCTCCACCGTGACGGCGCGGATGGCGCGGGCCATGTTGGCGTTGGCGACGTCGCGGATGCCGACGGCGGCGTCCTCCACCGGGACGCCGAGGGGGCGGGCGACGTGTTCCTCGACGGCGGCGCGCGAGAGGGCGGCGTCGATCTTCAGGGTGCCCCCCGCGAGCTCCTGCGGGTTGAGGTGGCCGAGGACGATGTTGGCGTCCGTCACCGTGGCGAAGCCGCCGCCGCGCCCGTAGCAGGCGGGGCCGGGGTCTGCGCCCGCGGAACGCGGGCCGACGTGGACGAGCCCGCCCTCGTCCACCGCCGCGATGGATCCGGCGCCCGCCCCCACCTCCGCGATGTCGATGGAGGGGCAGCGCATGAGGAAGCCGCCCGCCTTGATGAAGCGGCTCGGCGTCGAGATGCCGGCGCGGAACTCGTACTCGTTGGAGCGCGAGATGCGCCCGCCCTCCACCAGGGCGGCCTTCGCCGTGGTCCCGCCCATGTCGAAGACGATGAGGTCCCCGATCCCCTCCGAAGCGCCGAGCTGGGCCGCGCCGGTGACGCCGGCGGCAGGTCCCGAGGAGACGAAGTAGACCGGCTTCGCCCGCGCGATCTGCGCCCGGACGAGGCCTCCGCTGGAGTTGGAGACGAGGATCGGCGCGGTGATGCCGGCAGACGCCAGCCCGTCGGCGAGGCGGCCGAGATACTCCCGCATGACGCGCAGGAGGTAGGCGTTCACCACCGCGGTCGACGTGCGCTCGTACTCCTTCGCCTCCGGCTGGAGGACGCTGCCGAGGGTGACGTCGAGGTCCGGAAAGGCCTCGGCCAGGATCTCGCCGGCCCGCCTCTCGTGGGCGCCGTTCCTGTAGCTGTTGATGAAGGAGACGGCGACCGAGGTGATCCCGAGGGCGACGAGCCGCGCGCCGGCCTGCGCCACCTCCTCCTCGCGGAGCGGCTCGATCACTGCGCCGTCGGCGGCGATGCGCTCGCTCACCTCGAGCCTGGCGCGGCGCGGGACGAGGGGGGCGGGCTTGGTCCACGACAGGTCGAACATCGTCGGCGTGCGAATGCGGCCGATCTCGAGGATGTCGCGGAAGCCGCGCGTGGTGATGAGCCCCGTCGGCGCGCCGGAGCGCTGAAGGAGGGTGTTCGAGCCGATGGTGGTCCCGTGCAGCACCTCGACGACGTCGGCGCCGGTCGCGCCCGCCTGTGCCATGAGGCCTGCGAAGCCCTCCACCACGGCGCGCTCGGGCTCGGAGGGTGTGGAGGAGACCTTGTTGGACAGGATCGCACCGTCCGTCCCGACGAGGACGACATCGGTGAACGTCCCGCCGATGTCGGCGGCAAGGCGGATCTTTCGGCGCTGCGTCGGCTCCACCCTGCCCTCGCGGTTCCTGCGGGCGGGCCGGCTCGGCCACGCCGTTATTGACCATCTGGTCAAGATCATTCCGGAGCGGACGGCGCCTGTCAACGGGGGTGTGTCGTTCCGTCGTGGGGAAACGGCGGCGGCTTGCGCGGTGGAGTGCCGGAAGGGGGCGAACGATGCATCTTGCGCCGGGACCGAACGTCGATATAGTCGGGACAATAAAAAGGCACGTCGCGGCGGCGTATGCTTGCGCCCGGGATGCGACGTCGGGGAGGAACGATGGTGATCGCCGCGTCCTAAGGGACTGCGCCCGAGGGCGCGCTGCTGTCCGTCAGGGGGATCGAGAAATCCTATGGCGGCCTGAAGGCGATCGACGGCGTCAGCCTCGATATCGAGCGTGGCGAGATCATCGCGCTCGTGGGCGACAACGGCGCCGGCAAGTCGACGCTCATCAAGATGATCTGTGGCGCGCTGAGGCCGGACGGCGGGGAGATCCTGATCGACGGGCGGCCCGTGGAGTTCGCAGCCCGCGGGAGGCGACGGAGGCCGGCATCGAGACGGTCCACCAGTCCCTCGGCCTCGTGGATACGCTGACGGTCCCCGAGAACATCTTTCTCGGACGCGAGAAGACGATGCGCGTCCTCGGCCTCTTCGAGCAGCTCGACATCGGGACGATGCGACGGGAGACGCGCAGCCTCCTCGAGCGGTTCGGGATTTCCGTCCCGACGCTGAACGAGCCCGTCTTCCGCCTCTCGGGCGGCCAGCGTCAGACGATCGCCATCTCCCGCCTCCTCCTGTCCGAGCCGAGCCTCCTCATCATGGACGAGCCCATGGCCGCGCTCGGCGTCGAGGAGGGGCGGCGCGTCCTCGACCTCGTGGTCAACCTGCGCCAGAAGGGCATCACGATCCTCATGATCAGCCACAATCTCGAGCACGTCTTCCAGATCGCCGACCGCATCGCGGTCCTGAAGAACGGGCGCCTCGTCGGCGTCGTGCGCACCGCCGAGACGACGCGCGAAGCCGTGGTCGGCATGATCACGCTCGGCTCCGCATAGTTGCGGACAGGGAAGGGACAGCGAATGTCGATCATCGCGGACGAGCGGCCGGCTAGCGCCAAGGTCATCGGCACGGCGGACCGCCGGTTCCGGCTCGACGTCTCGGGCTGACGCTCGTCATCGTCGTCCTCGGCGTGATCTTCACGCTGATCAACCCGCGCTTCGCGAGCGTGGACAACTTTCTGAACATCCTGACCCAGGCGTCCACCTACATCATCGTGGCGATGGGGATGACCTTCGTCATCTCCAAGGCGGGCATCGACCTTTCGGTCGGCGCGATGCTGGCGCTCGTGACGTGCGTCTTCTTCGGACTGATCGACGGTGGCATGAACTGGATCCCGGCGATCGTCATCATGTTCGCGCTCGGCGCGGTGCTCGGGCTGGTGAACGGGATGATGGTGGCCTTCCTCGCCATCCCCGCCCTCATCGCGACGCTCGGCACCATGGTCGCCTACCGCGGCGTCGCGCTCCTTCACTCCTCGGGCAAGCTCTACTACGGCCTGCCGCCAGAGATCGTGTGGCTCGGACAGGGAGAGGTCGGCGGCATTCCCGTTCCGGTGATCATCGCCGCCGTCTTCGTCCTCTTCTCCTGGTGGCTCTTCAACCGCACGCGCTTCGGCCTCTACTGCCGCGCGGTGGGCGGCAACCGGGAGGCCGCGCGCCTCTCGGGCATCCCGGTCAACCGCATCGAGGTGCTCGTCTACACCTTCATGGGCGTGTGCGTGACCATCGGCGGCATCATCTGGATGGCGCGCATCGACGGCACGCAGGCGACCCTCGGCACCGCCATGGAGATCCACGTGATCGCCGCCACCATCATCGGCGGCACGAGCCTCTTCGGCGGGCGCGGCACCATCTACGGCTCGCTGATGGGCTCGATCCTGCTGACGATGCTCAACAACGCGCTCGTGATCGCGGGGGTGGAGTTCTTCTGGCAGCTCGTCGCCATCGGCGTCATCGTCGTCATCGCGGTCACCGTGAACAACATCCGCGAGAACAGGATCGGCTGGCTCGCGGCCCTTCGCTCGGGCCGCCGCAAGGCGCGCGGCGCAGGCTGAGACTCGGCGAACAGACCACGGCTCCGGCAGGCGCCGGGGCGAGAACAACGACAACAGGACAACAGGGGAGGACACGAATGACCATCCGCACCACACGCCGCCTCGCGCTCGGCCTTGCCGGCGCGCTCTGCGCGGGCGCGCTGACGCTCACGGCTGACAGGGCCGAGGCAGACGCCATCGAGATCGCCTACCTGTCGCCCTCCTTCGACATCTCGGACGCCTGGGAGCGCGTCTATCACGCCATGCGCGGCCGGCTCGACGAGCTCGACGTCGAGTACGACGTGATCCAGCTCGCCGTCGCCAACGCCACCGACCACGCCGGCCAGCTCGCGCAGGTGGAGAGCGTCATCCAGCGCGGCGTCGACTACGTCTTCCTCGGCGCGACGGAGTACGAATCGGCGATCCCCGGACTCAGGAAGCTGAAGGCCGCCGGCATCCCGACGATCGTCTACAACTTCCTAGAGCCCCACGAGGACGAGCAGGCGCGCGCCATGCGCTACATCGCCTTCGACCACGAGGAGGGCGGACGCCTCGCCGGCGCCTGGGCCGCGCTCCAGCTGAACGGCAAGGGCAAGATCGCCATCCTCCAGGGCGTTCCGGGCGTCGTCAGCGACCAGCGCATGAACGGCTTCCGCTCCGTCGTGGAACGGTTCCCCGACATCGAGGTCATCGTCGGCGTCCACACCGACTTCGACCGCGTGAAGGCGTTCGACGCCACGCAGAACCTTCTCGCCGCGCACGACGACATCGACCTCATCTACGGCGTCTCGACCGCCGTCGGCCTCGGCGCCGGCCAGGCGGTCCGGCAGGCGGGGCAGTCCGACGAGATCATGACCATGGGCTTCGGCGGCACCGGCGACGAGGTCACGGCGATGGAGGAGGGCTGGCTCAGCGCCTCGCCGATGCGCTGCATCGACGACAGCGGCGTCGCAGTGGCGGACGCTTTCGTGCAGCACATGAACGGCGAGGACGTCTCGCAGGTCTGGTCCGGCCCGTACCGCATGATCGACGCCGACACGGACGCCGCGGCGATCATCGAGGAATGCAACCGATACTCGAACCCCTCCATGGGCCGCTGACGGCCGTTCCCTCGCCGGCCGGGACCGCCCGGCCGGCACCGCCCCGGAGACATGAAGATGCAGTTCGACGGTCAGCGCGTCCTCGTCACGGGCGCGGGCAAGGGTATCGGCCGTGCCATCGTGAAGCTCCTCGCGGAGCGCGGCGCCCACGTGATCGCCCTCAGCCGCAGCGCCGGGGATCTCGAAAGCCTCGCGGGCGAAGTGCGCTGCGAGACCATCGCCTGCGACCTCTCGGACCTCGACGCGGCAAGGGCGGCGGCGGAACGCGCACTCCCGCTCCACGGCCTCGTCAACAACGCCGGCACCACCGAGCTCACGCCCTTCCTCGACACCACCATCGAGGAGTTCGACCACATCATGACGGTCAACGCGAAGTCGGCCCTCGTGATCGGCCAGGTGGCCGCCCGGGACATGATCGCCCGCGGCCACAAGGGTTCCATCGTGAACGTCTCGAGCGCCGCCTCGCGGCTCGGCATCGCGAACCACACGTCCTACTGCGCCTCCAAGGCGGCGCTCGACAACATCACCCGCGTCATGGCCGTCGAGCTCGGCGCCCACGGCATCCGCGTCAACACGGTAAACCCCGTGGTGACGCTCACCCCGATGGCCGTGAAGGCGTGGAGCGACCCGGAAAAGTCCGGCCCGATGCTCGCGCGCGTGCCGATGGGCCGCTTCGTCGAGCCGGAGGAAGTGGCGAGCGCCGTCGCCTTCCTCCTCGGCGAGGATTCGGCGATGGTGAACGGCCACACGCTCGCCGTCGACGGCGGCTTCTGGGCCAACTGATCCGGCGGCGAAGGCCGCGCGGGCAACGATCCCGCCCCACCGAAACCCATTCAGGGAGACAATGCGATGCGCGGCCTCGTTCTGGAGCGCGTTCGGGAACTCGCCATCCGGGAGATCGACATTCCCCTCGACGTCGGCCCCGACGACGTCCTCGTGCGCACCGCCATCGTCGGCGTGTGCGGCAGCGACGTCCACTACTACACCCACGGCCGGATCGGCCCCTTCGTGGTGGACGCGCCGATGGTGCTCGGCCACGAGGTGTCGGGCATCGTCGAGGCGGTCGGCAGCCGCGTCACGACGCTGGAGCCGGGCGACAGGGTGTGCATGGAGCCGGGCATTCCCGATCCCACCTCCCGCGCCTCGAAGCTCGGAATCTACAACGTCGACCCTTCGGTGCGCTTCTGGGCGACGCCGCCGGTGCACGGCTGCCTCGTCCCCCACGTCGTCCACCCGGCAGCGTTCACCTACGCCCTCCCGGACGCCGTCTCCCTCGAGGAGGGGGCGATGGTGGAGCCGCTCGCCATCGGCCTCCAGGCCGCGACCCGGGCGAGGATCAAGCCGGGGGACGTCGCGGTCGTCGTCGGCGCTGGACCCATCGGCATCATGACCGCGCTGTCGGCACTCGCAGCCGGCTGCAGCCGCGTCCTCATCTCGGACGTCATGGCCGAGAAGCTGAAGATCGCCGGCGGCTATCCCAACGTCCATCCCGTGAACGTCACGCAGGAAAGCCTCGCCGAGGTCGTGGCCGAGGCCACCGGCGACTGGGGCGCCGACGTCGTGTTCGAGGCGAGCGGTGCGCCCGGAGCCTTCGAGGGCCTGTTCGGGCTCGCCCGGCCCGGCGGCGCCCTCGTCCTGATCGGGATGCCCGTGGAGCCCGTCACCATCGACATCGTCGGAGCGCAGGCGCGGGAGCTGCGCATCGAGACGGTGTTCCGCTACGCCAACGTCTTCGACCGCGCGCTGGAGCTCATCGCCTCCGGGGCCATCGACCTCAAGCCGCTCATCACCGGAACCTACGACTTCGAGGATTCGATCGCCGCCTTCGAGCGCGCCGCGCAGGGGCAGCCGGACGACGTGAAGATCCAGATCAGGATGCCCGGCGCGCCCTGACGGCGCGGCCCCTCCGCGACGCCGGGCGGACCGGCAGCCCGTCAGACGATGCCGCTCTCGCGCGCCTCGGCGATCCGCCCCGCGTCCCAGCCGAGCCACTCGCCGAGCACGGCGTCGGTGTGCTCGCCGAGGGCGGGGCCGGTGTGGCGGATCGCTCCCGGCGAGGCGGACAGCTTCGGAAACACGCCCGGCATCGCGATGGACCCGAGCGCCGGATCCTCCACCCGCACGATGGCCTCGCGGGCGGAAAAGTGCGGGTCCGCGAGCATCTCGGGCGCGCGATAGGTGAGACCCGCCGGAACGCCCACCTCCGCGAGGCGGTCGACCAGCCACTGCGCCTCCTTGGTGGCCGTCCAGGCGCCGATGATGTCGTCGAGCAGCTCCTGGTGGCGGCCGCGCGCCTTGTGGTCGCGGAAGCGCTCGTCGGCGGCGAGCTCCGGCCTCTCCATGACGTCGGCGAGGCGGCGGAACAGGTTGTCCCCGTTGGCGCCGATGATGACCGGAACGCCGTCCGCGGTGGGATAGACGTTGGACGGGGCGATCCCCGGCAGGATGCTGCCGGAGCGCTCGCGAATGTGCCCGCCAGCGTCGTACTCTGTGACGAGCGCCTCCATGACACCGAGCACGGCCTCGTAGATCGCGGCGTCCACCTCCTGCCCCTCGCCGGTGCGGGCGCGGTGCTGGAGGGCGAGAAGGGCGCCCTGAAAGCCGAGCTGCCCGGCGAGGGTGTCGCCGATGGAGATGCCCGCGCGCACGGGCGGGCGGTCGGGATGGCCGGCGATGTAGCGCATCCCGCCCATCGCCTCGCAGACGGACGCAAATCCTGCCCGCTCGGCGTAGGGGCCGCTCTGCCCGTAGCCGGTGACGCGCACCATGATGATCCCGGGGTTCACCGCCCTGAGGTCGGCATAGCCGAGCCCCCACTCCTCCATGCGGCCGACGCGGAAGTTCTCCACCACGATGTCCGCCTCGCGGGCGAGGTCGCGGGCGAGGGCCTGCCCCTCGGGCTTGCGCAGGTCGAGCGTGAAGGAGCGTTTGCCGCGCGCGATGACCGGCCACCAGAGCGTGCGCCCCTCAGCGTCCGTGCGGCCCCACTGGCGCATGGCGTCGCCGCTGCCCGGGGGCTCGATCTTCACGACGTCGGCGCCGAAATCGGCGAGGAGCTGGCCGCAGAACGGGCCGGCGATGAACTGTCCGAACTCCAGGACCCTGAGCCCTTGAAGGGGTGTCATCCTCGCCTCTCCCCGCCCGAACCGAACCGCCCGCGGCACGCCCGGCACGGTCGGCCAGGCCACAGCGGGCCGGGGTCCCTTGATCCCGCGTCGTGTACAACGTGTCAATCGGAAAGCATGAATTGACCGGCTGTGCCGCTCCATTGTATCCAATGAATTCGGGAGAGAAACGATCATGGCGCGCACCCAGAACGGCGCCAGCAAGCGGGCGGCCGACCTCGTGTACGAGCGCATCAAGGAAGAGATCGCGGCTGGCATCCATCGCCCGGGCGTCCATCTCGGCGAAACGACGCTCGCCGAGCGCTACGCCGTGAGCCGCACGCCAGTGCGCGCCGCACTCGCCCGGCTCGAGAGCGACGGGTTCATCGTCATCGCCCCCCACACGGGCGCCGTCGTGACGAGGCGCACCCTCGCGGAGGTGAGCGAGGTGTTCGAGGTGCGGGCGATCCTCGAGAGCGAGGCGGCGGGCCTCGCCGCGCGCCGCCGCTCGGCCGCCCACGTGGAGACCCTCACCCGCATCGCCGACGCCATGGAGGAAATCGCCGCGCGCGACCGCGACGTCGGCCCCCTGTCGGCGCTCAACAAGGACTTTCACGAGACGATCCTCGAGGCCGCCGGCAACCCGACGCTGAGGCAGTCTGCCGAGCGGCTGATGGCGCTCGGCTTCCTCGTCCACACCTACACCCGCTTCACCGACCGCGACATCGCCCGCAGCCTCACGGACCATCGCAACGTGCTGGCCGCCATCGAGAGCCGCGACCCGTCGTGGGCGAACGCTGCGATGCGCAGCCACATCCTCGGCGCAAGCAACGTCCTGCGCGCGCGCATCGCCGAGGACGAAGAGCCATGAGCGCCCCGCGCGACCGCTGCGCGCTCGCAAGAGGCCCGTTCCGCCGCCGGAACGGCACAGACACGATCCGGCCGACGACGCCGTGACACCCCGAGGGAGGATCCAGAACATGACGCTCCGACTTCCGATACTGCTCGCCGCGGCGGTCTCCGTCGCCGCGATGGCGCCGGCCGCCGCGCAGGACGACTACCCGCGGATGACCCTGCGCCTCGCCCACGCCTTCCCGGCCACCTGGGCGCAGACCGAGGTGGACCAGTGGTGGGCCGACGAGATCCGCGAGCGCTCCGGCGGCAACATCCGCATCAACATGATGTGGGCGGGCGCGGGCGGGGCGCCCCTCGAGATCCTGAATCTCGTGGGGAGCGGTGCCGTCCCCCTCGGCGCCGTCCCCCCCTCCTACTTCTCCAACGAGCTGCCGCTGACGAGCGCGCCGAACTCGCTGCCGCTCACCTTCACCACGAACGAGGAGGCGCAGCGCGTCATGACCGGCCTCGTGGAGAACGTGCCGGCCATCCAGGAGGAGCTGAAGGCCAACAACATCTGGCCGCTGTTCTTCTCGACGCTGAACACCTACCAGCCGCTGTGCTCGAAGCCCATCGCCAGCGTCGAGGACTTCGAGGGCCTGCGCATCCGCACCTTCGGCGCCTACCAGCCGGCGCTCTGGGAGTCGCTCGGCGCCGTCGGCGTCAACGTGCTTCCGGCCGAGATCTACGAGGGCATGCAGAAGGGCCGCCTCGACTGCGCGTTCTACTCCACCGACCTGCACCTCGCGACGAAGATGTACGAGGTTGCGAAGGATCTCACCTCGCTCGGCTTCGGCCCGCAGCCGACCTGGCCGATCTGGGTCAACTACGAGATCTGGGAGAGCTGGCCGCAGAACGTGAAGGACCTCTTCACCGAGGTGAGCGAGGAGGCCGCGCAGCGCAGCATCGAGGCGACCGTGCAGGCGGGCGAGGAGGCGCTCCAGGCGCTGAAGGACGCCGGCGTCACGGTGACGGAGTTCACCGACCACGAGCGCCTGCGGGAGGTCGCGCCGGACTTCAAGGCCGTCTGGCTCGCCGAGATGGAGCGCATCGGCAAGGGTGACGAGGCGAGGAGCGTCCTCGAGTACTGGAACGCCAACGACGACGACCCGAACACCTGATCTCCCCTCCCCTCCCCTCGCCGAGCCCTCCGGTCCGGCGCGGGGCCTTCACGGCGACCGCCGCCGGGGCCTTTGCGTCCCGGCGAGGCCACTATGCGACGACCAGCCCCGGAGGCCGGCGAGGAGACTTCCCGATGATCACCGCGCTCGAACGCCTCTCGGGGCTCCTGTCGGCCCTCTTCATCGCCGTCGCGTCCGTCTTCCTCGTCCTGATGGCGCTGGTGGGCGCTGCCGACGTCGTGTCGTTCAACCTGTTCGGCGTCCCGGTCCCGGCGGCGAACGAGATCGCCTCCGCCATGCTGCCGATCGTCGTCATGCTCGCCATGAGCCACGCCCAGCGCCAGCGCGCCCACATCCGCGTGGACATCCTGTCCAGCCACTTCCCGCCGCCCCTCGCCCGCGCCGCCGACGGGCTCGCCGCCCTCGCAGGCCTCGCCGTCTTCATCCTCCTTGCCATCGGCGCGTGGGAGCTCGCCATGAAGAGCGTCGCCATCTCCGAGCGGGCGATCGCGGCGGTGCGCTTTCCCGTCTGGCCCGCGAAGCTCGTGTTCGCGGCCGGGGCCACCGCCGTCGGGGTGGAGCTCCTCGCGCAACTGGCGCGCGCGTTCGTCCCCGACCGCACCGCACCGGAGCCGCGCCAGTGATCTCGCCCCTCCTCGTCGGCGGCCTGTCGGTCGCAGCGATGCTGGTCCTCATCGCGCTCGGCGTGCCCGTGGCGTTCGCCATCTCGCTGGTCGCCATCGCGGGGCTCTGGTTCGTCGGGGGCGACCGCCTCGTCATGGCGACGCTGGAAGGCCTGCCTTACGAGTTCGCGAGCCAGTACGGCTTCGTCGTCATCCCGATGTTCATCCTGATGGGCGCGCTCGCCGAGCAGGCGCGCATCACGCAGGACTTCTACACCTTCTTCTATCGCCTCATGGGCCGCGTGCGCGGCGGCCTCCTGATGGTGACGATCCTGTCCTCGGCGGGCTTCGCGGCGATCTCCGGCTCGACGATGGTGAACGCCGTCGTCTTCACGCGCATCGCCCTGCCGCAGATGATCCGCTTCGGCTACGATCGCGCTCTGTCTGCCGGCTGCATCGCCGCGGCGGGGACCTTCGCAGCGCTCATCCCGCCGTCCATCATGATGGTGGTCTACGCGCTCCTCACCAACGAATCCATCGGCGCACTCCTGATCGCGGGGATCCTGCCGGGCATCCTCACAGCGCTCGCCTACCTCGTCGGCGTCGCCATCATCGCCCGCATCCGGCCGGAGCTCGCACCGATGCCGGACGTGCGCTTCACCGTGCGCGAGAAGCTCGCGAGCTTCGCCGCCGTCGGCCCGTTCATCCTCCTCGCCTTCATCGTCATCGGCGGCATCTACGCGGGCGTGATGTTCCCCTCGTCCGCGGGTGCCGTGGGCGCCGCGGGCGCCTTCGTCCTCCTCGTCGGCCGCGCGATCGTCACCCGCTCCAGGATCGACTGGTCGGGCGTCGCCGGTGCGATCCGCTCCACCGCGGGGACGACGGCCGTCCTCTTCCTCGTCATCATCGCGGGACTCATCCTGTCCCGCGTCTTCGTCTACTCCGGCTTCGTGGACGAGATCGTCTTCGCCATCGAGGACAGCGGCCTCACGCCCTACGGCGTCCTCCTCATCATCGTCCTCATGTATCTCGTCCTCGGCTGCTTCATGGACACCGTGTCCATGACGGTCGTGACCGTGCCCTTCATCCACCCGATCATCGTCAGCCTCGGCTTCGACCCCATCTGGTTCGGCGTCATCCTCATCAAGCTCATCGAGATGAGCGTCCTGACGCCGCCCGTCGGCCTCAACCTGTTCGCGGTCATGAGCGCCGCGGAAGGGCAGGTCACGGCGGCGCAGGTCTACCGCGGCGTGATGCCGTTCTTCCTGATCGAGTGCGTGATGCTGGCGATCCTGATCGCCTTCCCGGCTATCTCGCTCTTCCTGCCCGGCCTGATGCTGGGCTGACCATAACGGAGATCCACAATGCAGCAGAGCGTCGGAGAGAGCCTCACCAGCTACCGGATGTGGATCGACGGCGCGTGGGCCGATCCGGCGGGCGGTGAGTGGTTCGAGACCGAGAACCCCTTCACCGGCGCGCCATGGGCGCGGATCCCCCGCGGCACCGCAGAGGACGCCGACCGCGCCGTCACGGCCGCATTCCGCGCCTTCGACCGCGGCGAGTGGGCCGACATGACGGCGACGCGGCGGGGCGCGCTCCTGCGCCGCCTCGGCGACCTCGTCGCCGCCAACGCCGAGCACCTCGCCGATATCGAGGTGCGCGACAACGGCAAGCTGCGCGCCGAGATGCTGGCGCAGATGAAGTATCTGCCGGAGTGGTTCTACTATTTCGGCGGCCTCGCGGACAAGATTGAGGGATCGGTGATCCCGATCGACAAGCCGGGCTTCTTCAACTTCACGCAGTACGAGCCGCTCGGCGTCGTCGTCATCATCACGCCGTGGAACTCGCCGCTGCTTCTCGCCTCGTGGAAGATCGCGCCGGCGCTCGCCGCAGGCAACACCGTCGTCCTGAAGCCTTCCGAGTTCACCTCGGCCTCCGCGCTGGAGTTCGCGAAGCTCGTCGAGGAGGCCGGCTTCCCGAAGGGCGTCTTCAACGTGGTGACGGGTTACGGCCACGAGGTGGGCGCGGCGCTGGTGGAACACCCGAAGACGGCGCGCATCGGCTTCACCGGCGGCGAGATGGGGGGCGTGCGCGTCGCCGAGGCGGCTGCGAAGGGCCTCAAGAAGGTCTCCCTCGAGCTCGGCGGCAAGTCCCCCAACATCGTGTTCGACGACGCGAACCTCGACAACGCCGTGCGCGGCGCCGTCATGGGCATCTTCGCCGCGACGGGGCAGACCTGCATGGCGGGCTCGCGCCTCCTCCTGCACGAGTCCATCCACGACGCATTCGTGGAGAAGCTCCTCGACCTCGCCCGCACCGCCAAGATGGGCGACCCGAGCGAGGCGGACACCCAGGTCGGCCCGGTGACGACCCGCCCGCAATACGAGAAGGTGCTCGGCTACATCGACATCGCGCGGCAGGAGGGTGCCACCTGCGTCCTCGGCGGCGGCCCCGCCTCGCGCCCCGAGTGCGGCGACGGCTGGTTCGTGGAGCCGACCATCTTCACGGGCGTCACCAACGACATGCGCATCGCTCAGGAGGAGGTGTTCGGCCCTGTCCTCTCCATCATCCGCTTCCGCGACGAGGAGGAGGCGGTCGCCATCGCCAACGACACGCTCTACGGCCTCGCCGCCGCGGTGTGGACGTCCGACATCGGCCGCGCGCTCACCATGGCGAAGCGCATTCGCGCCGGCACCGTCTGGGTGAACGCCTACCGCACGGTGAGCTACATGTCCCCCTTCGGCGGCTACAAGCGCTCGGGCCTCGGCCGCGAGAACGGCCAGGAGATGATCAAGGAATACCTCCAGACCAAAAGCGTCTGGATCAACACCAACAAGACGATCCCGAACCCGTTCGTCCTCGGCTGACCGATCCGCGGCTACCAGCAGCCCGGTCAGCCGTTCGGCAGGGCCGCGGGTCGGTGCGACGGGGAAGGCGGCGGCCGAACACTCCGCCGCCTGTCCTCGCCGGCCCCGCGCCGGGCGCATGCGGTCCTCCCCTCCCGTCAGGACGTCTCGGGCGTTGGCAGACCCGAGACGGTGCCGGCCCGGTCGTGATCCGTGTCTCCGCCGGCTCCCGGCTTCGGACGATCGCCGTCACCGGACCTCGCCGGTGCGGCTGGCCCCGACCGTCTGGACTCTCCGTCATCGTTCATGCCTCTACGCTCCGCCGGATGCCCGGTCCACGCCGCTAGGGCGGCGGCATGGCCGTCAGCGTCGCGCCCTCGCCGAACGGTCGCCGGATCGGGCGAGGATTTCAGCGGTCGGCGCGCCGGAGCGGATGTCTCGTTCGTACTGCCGTCAGCGTACGCATTCCACCTCGCGCCGGACGGCCGCCGCCATGCCGGCCTCCAGCATGAAGGCGAGGGTGCGCCCGACGGCGGCGCGGAAGCTGTCGTCCGCCGCGAGCGCCGCGGGGAAGAGGCCCGGAAGGGAGAAGAGGGCCGAGGCGACGTCGGCGGCCCCGCGGGCGCCGGAAAGACGCGCCGCGATCTCCTCCTCGCGCGGATCGCGGAGGGGGTAGGCCGTCCCGTCGTCGGTGCGCCCGAGGGCATGGCGCATCCATGCAGCCGTCGCGAAGGCGAAGGGCGAGACGTCGCCGCCGGCGTCGAGGGTGTCCAGGGCGGGGGCGAAGATGCGCTGGGGAAGCTTCTCCGTCCCGTCCATCGCGATCTGGCAGGTTTCGTGGGCGATGTTCGGGTTGGCGAAGCGCTCCGAAAGGTCGTCGGCATAGGCGGCGAAGTCGACGCCATCGAGCGGGGCGAGGGTCGCCGCCGCGGCGGCCATGTGGCGGCGCACGAGACGGGCGAGCGCATCGTCGGCCATCACGTCGCGCACGGTGCGGCGGCCGGACAGGTGGCCTGCGTAGGCGAGCATGGAGTGGGTGCCGTTCAGCATCCTGAGCTTCATGCGCTCGTAGGCCGACACGTCCGAGACGAGGAGCGCGCCGCCGGCCTCCCACGCGGGCCGGCCGGAGGGAAAGGCGTCCTCGATCACCCACTGGCGGAAGGGCTCGGCCTCCACAGCGGCGGCGTCGTATAGGCCGGTCGCCGCCTTCACCATCGCGATGACGCGGGGTCCGGGCGCGGGCGTGATGCGGTCCACCATGGAGGACGGGAAGGCCACCTCCCCGGCGATGACGTCCACGAGATCGGGCGCCGTGCGTGCGGCGAAGTCGAGGAGGAGGCTGCGCACGAGGCGGCCGTTGCCGGGAAGGTTGTCGCAGGAGAGGACGGCGAAGGGGGCAATGCCCGCCGCCCGCCTCTCCCCGATGGCGCGCACCAGGAGCCCGCCGACGCCCACCGGCGCATCCGGCCGCGCAAGATCGTGCGCGATGGCGGGATGGCCGGGGTCGACCCCTCCGGTGGCCCGGTCGAGGCCGTAGCCCTTCTCGCTGACGGTGAGGCTGACGATGCGCGTCGAAGGGCTCGCGAGCGCCGCGCGAACCGCCGCACCGTCGCCGTGGGCGAAGGCGAGCGCGCGGGACAGGGCGCCGATCACGCCAAGGCGCGTTCCCTCGGCGCCGCTCTCGGCGAGGGTGTAGAGGCAGTCCTGCGGCACGAGCGCCTGCGCGGGTGCGGCGGAGCGCAGGCTCACGCCGACGATCCGCCAGTCTCCGCCCGCGGCCTCCAGCGCCTCCTCGGTGTAGGGCGCCTGGTGCGCCCTGTGGAAGGCGCCGAGGCCGAGGTGGACGATCCCCTCCCCGTGGGCGGCACGGTCATAGGCCGGGGTGCGCACGCCGGGCGGGAGGGCCGCGGCCTGCGAAAGGCGCGTCACGGGGCGACCGCCGGGTGCGACAGCGCCGCGATGACGCCGCGCAGCTCTGCGAGCCCCTTGAGGCGCCCGATGGCCGGATAGCCGGGCTGGGCCTTCCTCGTCTTGTCGTCGAGGATGTCCTGCCCGTGGTCGGGGCGGAACGGGATCGACACGTCCCGCCGCCCCTCCTCCAGCCGCCTCGCCTCCTCGCGCAGGACGGCGTGCACGACGGCGACCATGTCGACGTCGCCGCCGAGATGCTCCGATTCGTAGAAGGAGCCGCGCACCTCCGCGCTCTCCCGCTTCACGTTGCGCAAGTGGAGGAAGTGGACGCGCTCGCCGAGGCGATCGACCATGCCCGGAAGGTCGTTGTCCGGCCGGGCGCCGAGGGAGCCCGTGCACAGCGTGATTCCGTTGGCGCGGACGGGCACCGCCTCCATCACCGCCCGGTAGTGCGCCTCGGTGGACATGATGCGGGGAAGGCCGAGGAGCGGGAAGGGCGGATCGTCGGGATGGCAGCAGAGGCGCACACCGAGCTCCTCGGCGAGCGGCGCCACGTCGGACAGGAAGGCGACGAGGTTGGCGCGCAGCTCGTCCGGCCCGATGGCGGCGTAGTCGGCGAGACGGGCGCGCACGTCCTCGAGGGTGAAGTTGTCGGCAGCGCCCGGAAGACCGAAGGTGACGTTGCGCGCGAGTGCCGCGCGCTCGTCCTCCCCCATCGCCTCGAAGCGCCGCTTCGCCTCGGCGAGGAGATCCTCCCCGAGCGCATCGGCAGCCCCCTCGCGCTCCAGAACGAAAACGTCGAACGCCGCGAAGTCCGCAAGGTCGAAGCGCATGCAGGTGGCGCCCGTCTCCACCTCGTAGGCAAGGTCCGTCCGCGTCCAGTCGATGACGGGCATGAAGTTGTAGCAGACGACCTCGATCCCGGCGGCCGCGATGTTCCTCAGGCTCTCCCGCCAGGCGTCCACGTGGCGGCGATGGTCCCCCGAGCGGGTCTTGATGGCCTCCGACACCGGGAGGCTCTCCACCACCTCCCAGGCGAGGCCGGACGGGCGGCCGTCGCTGCGTGTCGCCACCTCCCTCTGGCGGCGGGCGATCTCCTCGAGCTGCCACACGATGCCGGGCGGCACGTGGTGGAGGGCGGTCACGATCCCCTCCGCCGCGGCCTCGCGCACGTCGTCAGTGCGCACGAGATCGTGCGGCCCGAACCATCTCCATGTCTGCCGCATTGCGCGCGCCTCCTCTTCGGTCAGGACCTGCCCATGATTATTGCATACTAGTATGTCAGCTGGTCGAGAGGCTGCGGGAGGATTGCGCACCCGTGCTCATGGCGACGGCAGATCCCGACTGGACCATCGACCTTGCCGCGCCCATCGAGCCCCAGGTCCACAGGATCCTGCGCGAGCGCATCATCCGCAACGACCTTCGTCCCGACCAGCGGATCTCGGAGGCCGAGATCGCGAGCTTCTACGGCGTCAGCCGCCAGCCGGTGCGCGAGGCCTTCATCCGCCTCGCCGCGGAGGGGCTCGTCGCCGTCCTGCCCCAGCGCGGCACCATGGTGCGCCGCATCGGCCTTTCCGGCGTCCTCGATGCCCGCTTCCTGCGCGAGGCCTTCGAGGCGGACATCGTGCGCCTCCTCGCCCGCGAGCCGGCCCGGGTGGACCTCGCCGGCCTGCGCGGCCACATCGCGCGCCAGCGCCGCGCCGCGGAGCGGGACGCGCTCGGTTTCATGCGCTCCGACCAGGACTTTCACCGCGCCCTCGCCGCCGCCGCGGGCAAGGACGGGATCTGGCCGCAGGTAGAGGGGCTGACCGCCCACATGGACCGCGTGCGCTTCCTGTCCATCGGCGCGCTCAAGACGCGGCGGCTCGTGGACCAGCACGCCCGGATCGTCGAGCTGATCGCGGCAGGCGACGAGACGGGGGCCGAGGCCGCCGTCAGGGAGCACCTGCGGGAGCTCCTGAAGGATCTTCCGCAGATCATCGGGACGCATCCGGACTTCTTCGACGCCCCGCTCGACGGGGCCGAGGACAGAGTTGTCGTCATCAAGTCTTCGGGGTCCGTCACGCCCTCGGAGTGATCCGGCGGGCGCGTTCCTCCTCATAACCCAGCCTCATGCACACCCGTCGCTTTGGAATTGGACAGGCTCGTGCAATCCACGGTCTCCTCGACCTCGTCGATGCATCTTGCGGCCGCGGCCGTCCGGAAGCGCCAGTCTTCGGAAGACACCGCGACGAGACGAGGAGGTTGAGCCGTGCACACGTTCGATCCCATGAGAGTCCTGCGTTCGGGAGCGCCCGCCGCCCTTGCCGCAGCCCTCATCGCCCTTCCGCTCCACGCCGCCCCGCTCGCCGCCTCGGAGGTGACGTGGATCGGCGGTGGCATCCAGGCGCCGGGGACACCTGCGAGCCGCGGCTCGCAGAAGTTCGTGGAGCTCGTGAGGGAGCGCACCGACGGCCGCCTCGACTTCCAGCACCACGACGCGGCCATCCTCGGCACCGCCAACCAGCAGATGGAGGCGATCGCCCTCGGGACGCAGCAGTTCTACATCTCCTCCGCCGTCGCAGCGTCCAACCTCGTCCCCCAGCTCGGCATCCTCGACGCCGCCTTCCTGTTCGACGACCACGACCACGTCAACGCCTTCAACAGGTCGGACATCCGCGCCGAGATCGACAAGCGGCTCATCGACGAGTTCGGAATCCGCGTCATCGCCAGCAACTGGTTCCGCATGCCGCGCTACTTCCTCCACAGGGAAGAGTTCATCGTCGACGCAGAGACGCTCGCGGACCGCCGCGTGCGCGCCCCGAACCTTCCGATTCACCTGCGCAACTGGGAGTGCCTCGGGGCGAACCCGGTCGTGGTCGCCTACCAGGAGCAGTACCTCGCACTCGCCCAGGGCCTCGTGGAGATGACCGAGATCTCCGGCGAACAGCTCTACGGCATGAAGCTCCACGAGGTGGCGCCCTACGTCACCGACGCCTTCCACGGCTATCCCCTCGCCTCCGTCTACGTGAGCGAGGCGGCCTTCCAGGCGCTCTCGCCGGAAGACCGGGAGATCGTCGTCGAGGCCGCGCTCGAGGCGGGCGACTACCAGAGCCAGCTCGTCCGCGAGCGCTTCGAGCCGGAGTGGGAGAAGGTCATGGCCGAGGGCGGCAAGTTCCAGCCGCTGACGGACGAGCAGCGCGCGACATTCGTCGCCAAGATGGCGGAGTGCGTCACCGAGCTCGTCGAGGAAGGCATGATCCCCGAGGGCTGGTGGGAAGAAATCCGGGCGATGCGCTGAGCGGCGCACGGCCGGCCGGCAGGACGCGGAAAACGAGAGCGGCGTGCGCGCATTCTCGGTGCTCTGCGAGTGGCTTGCGAGGGCGATGCTCCTCGCGGCCCTTCTCGCCCTCGCAGTGATCACGGTCACCCTCACCACCCAGATCGTCACCCGCTACTTCCTCGGCACATCGGTCGGTCCCACGGACGAGGTGGCCCAGGCGGCGCTCGTGTGGATGACCTTCCTCGGCGCCGCCTTCCTCTACCGCGAGCGCGGCCACATAGAGGTGGACGTCCTCGTGCGCATGCTGCCGGTCCGCATCTCGGCCGTCCTCACCGCGCTCGTCCACGTCGCGATCATCGCGAGCCTGGCGCTCATCATCGACCAGATCATCCAGATGCGCGGGCTCACGCAGCGCTCGCTCTACGGCCAGATCCAGGTGTCCCGCTTCACGCTGCACCACCTGCCCCTCCTGATCGCGAGCGCGGCGATGATCGTCTTCGCGCTGGAGGAGCTGGTGCGACAGTGGCGCAGCGTGCGCACCGGCGAGCCCTCCGTGGCGCCCCCGCCGCTCGGCGGCCCGACGGACGACGGGGGCATCGCCTGATGCAGGAGCTCTTCATCCTCGTCGGGCTCCTCGTGGCGCTCCTCGCCATCGGCTGTCCGGTCGCCTTCGCGATGCTGATCGCCTCGGTCGTCTACCTCCTCACGAGCAGCCTCCCCCTCCTCCAGCTCACGCAGAAGGTGGCGGCCGGGGTGGATTCCTTCCCCCTCCTCGCGATTCCGATGTTCCTCCTCGCGGGCGGGCTCATGAACACCATGGGCGTGACCGACCGCATCTTCCGCTTCGCCCAGGTGCTGGTGCGGCACGTCACGGGCGGCCTCGGCCACGTCAACGTCGTCGCCTCGGTGATCTTCGCGGGCATGTCCGGCTCGGCGGTCGCCGACGCGGGCGGCCTCGGCAAGGTGGAGATCAAGGCGATGCGCGCGGCGGGCTACGACAACGCCTTCAGCGCCGCCATCACCGGGGCCTCGGCAGTGATCGGCCCGGTCATCCCGCCGTCGATCACCATGGTCATCTACGGCTTCCTTGCCGAGGAATCGGTCGGCCGCCTGTTCCTCGCCGGCGCCATCCCGGGGCTCCTGATGGCGCTCTCGATGATGATCCTCATCTACTTCCTGGCCCGCACGGGCGTCTATGCCTGCCCGCGCCTGCCGCGGGCGAGCCTTTGCGAGGTGTGGCTCGCCTTCCGCGGCGCCTTCCTGCCGCTGCTCGCGCCCGTGATCCTCCTGTCGGGGATCATCTCGGGCATCTTCACGCCGACCGAGGCGGGGGTCGTCGTCGTCCTCTACGTGCTCCTCATCGGCATCGTGCAGCTCAACTTCAGCTGGCGGCACATCCTGCACGCCGCCATCGACGCCGTGCGCACCACCTGCGCCACCATGTGGATCATCGCGTGCAGCATGATCTACGGGTGGATCATCATTATCCAGAAGGTGCCCGACCAGGTGGTCACCCTTCTGTCGACCAACATCGATTCGCCCCTCGCGGTGTTCGTGTTCGTGATTGCGACGCTGCTCTTCTTCGGGATGATCCTGGAGGCGATCCCGGTGATGCTGATCACCGTGCCCACCTTCATCGCCCTCGGAGCGGTCTACGAGATCGACCCGATCCACCTCGGCGTCGTGATCGTGCTCACGATGATGATCGGCTCCATCACGCCGCCCGTGGGCCTCACGCTCTTCACGGTCATGAAGGTGGCGGCGATCTCCATGGACAGGCTCGTGCGGGCCATCTGGCCGTTCTACCTCGCCATCTTCACGGTCGTCGTCATCGTCGTCCTGGTGCCGCAGTTCGCGGTCTGGCTGCCGAACCTCGTGTTCGGGGCGCGCTGAGGGGCGGGCGAGCACCTCCGAACCAACAGGGAAGGCTGAGACAGGAATGTACCGTATCGGTGTCGACGTCGGCGGCACGTTCACCGACCTCACGCTCTTCGACGAGGAGACAGGAGGCGTCAGCTATCACAAGGTCGCGTCCACCCCGAGCGCGCCGGCGAGCGCCATTAGGGACGGGATCGCCGCCATGCTGGCACGCGACGGTGTCGAGCCCTGCGCCGTCGTCTATCTCGGCCACGGCACGACGGTCGCGACCAACATGATCGTCGAGCGCCGCGGATCGGTCACGGGCCTCCTCGTCACGAAGGGCTTTCGCGACATCCTCGACATCGGCCGACAGGTGAGGCCGCACCTTTACGACTACTCCGTCCTGAAGCCCGTCCCACTCGTCCCGCGCGAGCGCCGCCTCGAGGTGGACGAGCGCATCGGCGTCGACGGCGAGACGGTCCGCCCCCTCGACGAGGAGCAGCTGAGGCGCGCCATCGAGACGCTGCGCGGGGAGGACGTGAAGAGCATCGCCGTCGTCTTCCTCCACGCCTACCGCGAGCCCTCCCACGAGCGGCGCGCGCGGGCGATGATCGAGGCGATGCTGCCGCACGTCTACGTCTCCATCTCGAGCGACGTCCTGCCCGAGTTCCGCGAGTACGAGAGGCTGTCGACCACCGTCCTCAACTCCTACGTCGGCCCGCGCATGAAGGCCTACCTCGCCTCCTTCCTGTCCGGGATGGAAGGGCTCGGCATCGCGGCATCGCCCTACACGGTGCACTCCAACGGCGGCCTCATGTCGGCGGCGACGGTGCAGGACATGCCCGTACGCACCTGCCTGTCCGGCCCCGCGGCCGGCGTCGTCGGCGCGACCGAGGTGGGACGGGCCGCGGGGTTTCCCAACATCGTCACCTTTGACGTCGGCGGCACGAGCACGGACGTCTCGCTCGTCCACCAGTCGCGCCCGCTCGTCACCTCGACGCGCACCGTCGCGGACTATCCGCTCAAGGTGCCGATGCTCGACATCCACGTCATCGGCGCTGGGGGCGGCTCCATCGCGGCGCTCGACGACGCTGGCGCGCTGAAGGTCGGCCCGCAGAGCGCGGGCGCCGATCCGGGGCCGGCCGCCTACGGCCGCGGCGGCGAGGAGCCGACGCTGACCGACGCCAACATCGTCCTCCACCGCCTCGACCCCGGTGCCCTTCTCGGCGGCCAGATGGCGGTGGACGAGGGGCGCGCGCGCGAGGTGCTGGAGCGGCGCGTGGCAGGTCCCCTCGGCCTCGACCTCGACGTCGCCGCCTACGGGATCATCCAGATCGCCGTCGCCAACATGGCCCGCGCCATCCGCTCGGTCTCCACCGAGCGGGGCCACGACGTGAAGGAGTTCGCCCTCTTCGCCTACGGCGGCGCAGGTCCCCTCCACGCCGTGGAGGTCGCCATCGAATGCGGCATCCCGACCGTCATCGTTCCCGAGGAGCCCGGCACCATGTGCGCCCGCGGCATGCTCCTCTCCGACATCAGCCTCGACTTCGTGCGGACCGAAATCGTGCCCGTCACCGCGCAGAGCTGGGGCGGAATCTGCGACGTCTTCCGGCAGATGCAGGCTGAGGCGGACGCATGGCTCGACAGGGAGGAGGTGGCGCCTCCGAAGCGGCGCTGCCTCCTTTCCGTCGATGCCCGCTACCAGGGGCAGAACTTCGAGGTGCCTGTGGACGTTCACGGCCTCGGCGCAGAGGCGCTCGCCGCCTTCGAGCGGGACTTCGCAGTCCGCCACGCCCGCGAGTACGGCTACGACATCCCCGGGCGCACCATCGAGCTCGTGAACTGCCGCCTGAAGGCCGTCGGAGTGACACCGAAGGCGCCGCTCCAGGAGATCAGCCGCGGCGGCCCTCCCTCCGACGCGGTGACAGGCACCCGCGCCGCCTTCTTCGGCGGAGGCCACGGGCGGATGGCGACCCCGGTCTACGACCGCGGCCGCCTTGCCGCAGGGGCCACCGTCGCGGGGCCGGCGATCATCGAGGAGATGAGCTCCACCACGGTCGTCCCGCCCGGCTTCACGGGCCGCATCGACAGGCTCGGCAACATCGTCATCACGGTCGGCGCGTGAGGGGCCGCGGGTGACGCAGTTCGTCCGCCTCTCAGGGACCGGGCGGCCCGCCGTCGCCATCCACATCGACGGGGCGCCCGCATCGGCCCTTTCCGGCGACACGGTGCTGACCGCCCTCCTCGTGAACGGCCGCCGCGTGCGGGAGGGGGAGTTCGGCGAGGGCCCGCGCGCCGGCTTCTGCGCCATGGGTGCGTGCCAGGACTGCTGGGTCTTCCTGGAGGACGGCAGCCGCCTCAGGGCCTGCACGACGCCGGTCGCGGAGGGCATGCACGTCCTCACCCGCCCGCCGGCGCTCCCCGCCCACTGGCCCGCCCCGGGCGCCGCACCGTGAGCGAGCCGCGGGTCGCCGTCGTCGGCGCCGGGCCGGCCGGAATGCGTGCCGCCCTCGCCCTCCTCGCACACGGCATCCGCCCGACGGTGATCGACGAGGGCGCGCGCGCCGGAGGGCAGATCTACCGCCGCCCGCCGGCCGAGCTCGAGACGCGCCCACCCGCGGCGCTCTACGGCACGGAGGCCGGCAAGGCCGCCTCCCTCCATGCCGCATTCGACGAGGCGGCGCCCCGGATGGATTACCGCCCGCGCAGCCTCGCCTGGGCACTCGAGGGCGGCATCCTCCACGTGGAGCGCGACGGGGTGCTCGAGCGCCTGCCCCACGACGCCCTCCTCCTCGCGACGGGCGCGAGCGACCTCGTGCTGCCGATGGAGGGGTGGACGCTGCCCGGCACCTTCACCCTCGGGGGGGCACAGGTGGTGCTGAAGTCGCAAGGGTGCGCCGTCGGCCGGCGCACGGTCTTCCTCGGCGCCTCGCCCCTCCTTCCGCTCGTCGCGACGCAGTACGCCGAGGCGGGGGCCGAGGTGGCCGCAGTCCTCGAAACGACGCCGTTCGGCGCGAAGGTCCGCGCCCTGCCCGCGCTCCTCGCCGAGGCGCAGATCCTCGGCAAGGGCCTCGCGCTGATGGCCCGCCTCGCCGCGCGGCGCATCCCGGTGGCGTACGGCGTCCGCCCGCTCGCCGTGGAGGCCGGGCCGGACGGCGCCGTGGCCGCCATCCGCTACCGCGCCCGTGACGGCCGCGAGAGGCGCATCGCCTGCGACGCGGTCGCCTACGGCTATGGCCTGAAGCCGGAGGCGCAGCTCGCCGACCTCGCGGGGGTGGACTTCGCGTTCGACGGGAGCCTGCGCCAGTGGTTCCCACGCATCGACCCCGACGGGCGCGCGGAGGGCCGGCGCCTCCTCTACCTCGCGGGCGACGGCGCCGCGACGGGAGGTGCGGACGCGGCCGAGGCGAGCGGCGAGCTCGCCGCCCTCGCCCTCCTCGCCGACACCGGCGCCGCGACGCCCGATCCCGCCCGGATGGTGGCGCTGAGACGCCGCGTCGCCCGCCTCCGCCGCTTCCAGCGGGAGGGGATCGGCCGCGCGTTCCGCGTCCCCGAGCCCGGGCCAGTGCCGGACGATCTCGTCGTGTGCCGCTGCGAGGCCATCACCGCCGGGGAGATCCGGGCGGCCGCCCGGGGCTTCGGCCGCTCCCCCTACGGCGCCCACGAGATCAACCGCGCCAAGGCCTTCTCCCGCCTCGGGATGGGGCGCTGTCAGGGGCGCATGTGCGGTCTCGGCGGCGCTGCGGTCCTCGCCGATGCGCTCGGGACGGACCTTGCCGCAGCGGGGCGCCTGCGCGGCCAGGCGCCGGTGAAGCCCCTTCCCCTCGACGCCCGGCCGGCGGAGGCCGCCGATGCGCCTTGAGGCGGACGTCGCCATCGTCGGCGGCGGCATCATGGGATGCTCAGCCGCGTGGCACCTGAGGCAGGCGGGGCGGACGGTCGTCCTCCTCGAGCGGGGCGTCGTCGGTGCTCACGCGAGCGGCGTCAACTTCGGCGCTGTGCGGCGGCAGGGGCGCTACCTGCCGCAGATCCCGCTCGCGATGCGCTCGCGCGAGATCTGGTCTACGCTCGAGGAGCGGCTCGGCACCTCGGTGGAATTCCTGCCCCTCGGCCACGTCCGCCTCGCCTTCGACGAGGACCACATGGACCGCCTCGAGGCGCACCAGCGGGACGTGGAGCCCTACGGCCTCTCCCTCACGCTCCTCGACAGGGCAGACGTGCGCCGCCGCTTTCCGTGGCTCGCCGACCACGTCGTCGGCGCCTCGCTCCAGCCGGACGACGGCCACGCCAACCCGCGCCTCGTCACCCCCGCCATCGCCCGCAGCGCCGCCGCCCTCGGCGCGCAGATCCTGGAGGGTCAGGAGGTGACGGGCATCGACCACGACGGCACGGCCTTCACGGTGCGCACGGCGGCCGGGCTCACCGTGCGCGCGCCGGTCCTTCTCAACACCGCGGGTGCGTGGTCCGGGTGGATCGCCGAGGCGTTCGGCGAGCCCGTTCCGCTCCGTCCCTCGGCGCCGCAGCAAGGGGTGACCGAGCCCCTCCCCTACGCCATCGGCCCCGCCGTCAGCATCGTGGACAGCCCCATCTACCTGCGCCAGACGCCGCGCGGGAACGTCGTCTTCGGCGGAGGCCGGCACGGGCGGGCGGACATTGCGACCCGCCGCGCCACGGCTCTGCCCGAGAACACGGAGGAGCAGCTCGCGAAGGTACGGGGCGTCGTCCCGCACCTTGCGCGGGCGCGGCTTCTGAGGGTGTGGACCGGCGTGGAGGGGTACATGCCCGACACCATCCCCGTGATCGGGCCGAGCGCCACCACACCCGGCCTCTTCCACGCCTTCGGCTTCTCCGGCCACGGCTTCCAGCTCGGACCGGCGGTGGGCGCCGTCCTCGCCGAGTTCGCGGTCTCCGGCGCCTCGCAGACGCCGGTGGGCGCGTTCTCCATCGCGCGCTTCCGGAAAGCCTGAACGCTGCGGATCTCTCACGGACAGTTCCGGTCCCCTTGCGAGCGCCGACGCAATTCTCCGCCGGTAGCCTGATTGCTGGTGGGACCCGAGCCCGCCGGAGGCGCCGCCCGCTTCCGATGAACGCGCGCCCTCGGCCCTCACTGAAGCGACGTCTCGACCCTGGCCCCCGCTGGCGCTCACCCGTCTCCGAGCGCTGAGCGGACCTTCTCCACCCCGTAGTCCTGTTCGGCTTTCGCGCGCGAGACCTTGCCGCCGCGCACGTCCTCGGCGAGGAGTTGGGGCGCACGCTCCGACGGCGGACCGTAGCCGCCACCGCCGCCGGTCTGGATGCGGATGTTGTCCCCGGTGTCGAGGACGAGATAGGCGACCTTCGAGCCGAGCTCCTGCTGGGTGTTCATCCCGTAGTTCTTCACGAGGCGCGCGTTGCCGCCGTCGAGCCCGCCGTTCATGCCGGGGGCGGTGACGATGTGGTTGTCGGCGCGCACCGAGAAGACGACGCCGTCCTCGAGGGTGGTGATCTGCCGCGCGATCCCGCACCCGCCGCGGAAGGTGCCGGCGCCGCAGGAATCCTCGACGAGCGCATAGGCGTCGACCCGCAGCGGATACTCGTGCTCGAGTGCCTCGGCCGGCAGGTTCGAGGTGTTGGAGATGTGGACGTGGATGCCGTCCATCCCGTCGTGGGTGGCGCGCGCGCCCGCCCCGCCGCCGATGGTCTCGAGATAGACGTAGGCCCCCGTCCCGTCGCGCCGCTGGCCCGAGAAGACCGTTGCGGGCACGGCGTCGTGGCTCGCGGCCATCCCGCGCGCTGGCGGTGCGAGCTGCTGGAGGGCGCCGAGGATCGCGCCCGCCACCTTGTTCGCCGTGATGCTGCGTGCGCCCGTCGCCGCGGGGAAGCGCGGGCTGACGATGGTCCCCTCGGGCGCCACGATGTCGATGGCCTCGAAGAGGCCGCCATTGGGGGGAAGCGAGGGATCGAGGATCGTCTTCACGGCGTAGAAGCACGTGGCGTGAAGCCCGCTCGGCGGCAGGTTCATGGCGCCGCGCCCCTGCGGTGAGGTGCCTGCAAAGTCGATCTCGAGCCGCTCGCCCCTCACGCGGACGGTGGCCGTGATCCTCACCTTCTCGCCCTCGCCGAAGCCGTCGTCGTCCATCAGGCGGGTGAACGTCGCCTCGCCGTCGCCGAGCTCGGCGATGCGCCCGCGGATGCGCCGGCCGGTGTAGGAGAGAAGGTCGTCGATCGCCTGCTCGACGGCGTCGATCCCCATCTGGCGGACGAGGTCCTCCACCATCGAAGCGCCGCGCCGGTTGGTGGCGATCTGGACCTTGAGGTCGAGCTCGCGCTCGAGCGGCTCGCGCGTGTTCGAGACGAGGAAGTACATGAGCTCCTCGTCGAGCGCGCCGCCGCGCACGATCCTGAGGACGGGGATGCGGATCCCCTCCTCGAAGATGGTCCTCGCCCCGCCCGCGACGGAGCCCGGCACGGCGCCGCCGACGTCCGAGTGATGGCCTACGTTCGCCACGAAGAAGCGCACCCTTCCGTCCCAGAAGACGGGGGTCACGAGGGTGATGTCCGGCTGGTGGGTGCCGTTGGCAAGGAAGACGTCGTTGCAGATGAAGGCGTCGCCGGGGCGCATGTCCTCCACCCTGAAGCGGTCGAGGACGGCGAGGGTGCTGCCCCAGAGCGAGCCGAGGTGCATCGGCATGTGCGCCGCCTGGACGACGCAGCGCCCGCGGGCGTCGAACATGCCGACGGAGCAGTCGCGCCGCTCCTTGATGTTGGTGGAGAAGGACGAGCGGACGAGGCCGTTGCCCATGTCCTCGGTGATGGAGAGGAGGCGGTTCGAGAACACCTCCATCAGGATCGGGTCGAAGGCACGGCCGCCGTCCGCCCCGCCCTGGGGATTCTCCGGCTGGCCGGTCATCCGTACTGGACGGCTTTGCACTGGCGGCGCTCCTCTCAGGTGGGCTGGCGGTCGAGGGACGGGAAGCCGGTGAGGCGCTCTGGCCGGTTGAGCCCCTCGAGCGGCAGCGTGGCGCTTGCCTCCGGCGCGTCGGCGGCGACGCGGGGCGCGTCGAGCGCTGCGAGCGCGCCGAGGGTGAGCGGCCTGTAGGGCGGGCGGATGCGATAGCTGCCGACCTCCCCGGGCGTGCGGCCTGTCTCGGCGGCGACGAGCTCGGTCACGGTCGGACCGCAGAGCCGGCCCTGGCACGGCCCCATCCCGCAGCGCACGAAGCTCTTCAGCTGGTTCGGCCCCCGCCCGCCGCGTCGGACTGCCGCCCGAAGCTCTCCCGCCGAGAGTTCCTCGCAGCGACACACGATGGTGCGATCGTCGGCGGGGACGCGGAAGCCGTCCGCCGGGCGATAGAGGACATCGAGGAAGGGCCGCAGGCGGCGGTGGCGGGCGAGCGCCTTCAACGGCGTCCTTGCCTCGCGGTCGCGCGTCTTCGCCTCGATGCTGCCGAGGCTCTCGGCGACCGCGAGCGCCGCGAGATGCCCGCGAAGAGCCGCCGCCTCCGCCCCTTCCACGCCCGCCCCGTCGCCCGCCACGAGGACGCCGGGAAGGGAGCTCCGGCCGAAGTGGTCGGTCATCGGGTGGAAGGCGAGGCGGACGGGATCCCATGCGTGGTCGAGGCGGAGCGCGCGGCTCATCTGCGTCATGGGGATGACGCCCTGATGGAGGAGGAGGAGCCCGGTCTCGATCCGCCCCCCGGTCCCGTCGGCGCGGCGGAAGCGGACGGCCTCGACGGCCTCCCGCCCCTGCGCCTCGAGGGCGACGACGCCCTTCTCGTGCCGGATGCCCGCGCGGCGGATGGTGGAGAGGAGGCCGAGGCCCTTCGCGATCCCCCCGCCGGAGAGGAGCGCGGCGGGCAGGAGCGGCAGCGCACGGGAGAGGGCGCCGGGGGCGCGGGTGTCGAGGATGGCGCGGAGGGTGCCGCCGGCCGCGAGCACCTGTGCGGCGAAGAGGTAGAGGAGCGGGCCGGTTCCGGCGAGGACGGTCTCGGGCCCGGGGACTGCGCCGCTCGCCTTCAGCACCGTCTGCGCCGCGCCGACCGTCATGACGCCGGGCAGCGTCCAGCCGGGGATCGGCACGGGCCGCTCGAGCGCCCCCGCGGCGAGGACGATCCGCCGCGCCGTCAGCGCCGAGGCCTCTCCCCCGGCGAGGAGGCCGACCCAGAAGCCATTCTCCCCGTCCTCCGCCTCGGCGATCTCCCAGACGGCGGTGCCGGGGCGGTAGAGCGCGCCCGAGGCGCGGAAGGCGCTCGCGAGGCGGCGGCCTTCGGCGATGTATTCGGCGCCGATGGCGGTCTCGGCAGGGGTCGTCTCGATGGCGCGGTAGATCTGCCCGCCCGGCGCCGGCTGCTCGTCCACGAGGACGACGTCGACCCCGAGCCTTGCCGCCTCCGTCGCCGCGGCGAGGCCAGCCGGCCCGCCCCCCACCACGAGGAGCTCGTGGCGCGTCTCTCCGGCGCCGCTCATGCGAGGTCCCCCGTGCCCTTCTGGCGTTCGACGCGCATCCCGTCGCGCACCGGCACCATGCAGGCCTGGCGGTTCGCCTCGCCGTCGATCACCATCAGGCAGTCGAAGCAGACGCCCATCATGCAGTAGGCCGCCCGCGGCGCGCCGGTGCGGGGCGTCGTGCGCGTCGCCCCGGCGCCGGCGAGGAGGAGTGCCGCTGCCACGCTGTCCCCCTCGAGGGCTTCCACGGTCTGCCCCTCGAAGCTGAGGGTGACCTTCGCACCCGCCCCCTCACGCCGCGCGAACACGAAACCTCTCCGTGCCGAACGGGGCGACGTCCTGCGGCAGGCGCCCTTCCGCGAGGGCTTCGGCGAGGGGGCCCGCGTGGACGGCGGCCAGCGTGACGCCGCTGTGCACGCACGCGACGAACGCCCCCGGATGCGACTCCGACGCCTGGTAGACGGGATAGCCGTCGGGCGTCATGACCCTCAGAGCCGCCCAGGAGCGCGTGACCGGCGCGTCCTTCAGGGCGGGAAAGGTGAGAACGGCGCGGCGGGCGATGGCGGCCATCACGCGCGGCGTCGATCGGTCGTCGAAGCCTGCCTCCTCAAGGGAATCGCCGATGAGGACGCCGCCGTCCGCCGTCTGGCGCAGGGTGTGGGTGGGCATCGACAGGAACGGGCGGACGCGGGCGGTCACCATGATCTGCCCGCGCTGGGGGCGGACGGGCACGTCGAGCCCCACCATGGCACCGAGCCGCGCGGTCCCGGTTCCCGCGGCGAGGACCACGATCCCCGCGCCGTAGTGCTCGCCGTTCGCGGCGGTCACCTCGAAGCCCTCGCCGATGCGCTCCACCCGCTCCACAGGCGTTCCGGACGCGATCCTGACGCCGCGCTTCAGGAGCGCCGCATGGAGGCCCTGGAGGAGCCTCAGCGGGTTGGCCGCGCCGTCGAGCGGCGAGTAGCAGGCGCCGACGACGGCCTCGCCCACGTCCGGCACGAGCTCGCGCACCTCGTTGTGGTCGAGGAACTCGTAGGCATAGGGCCGCCCGACCCCTTTGGCGACCTGAGCCATGACTTGCGCGCGATGGTCCCGCTCTTCGCGGGAGAGGAAGAAGCGCACGCCGCCGGGCTGTGCGAGCTCGGGATCGACGCCTGTCTCGGCGACGAGCTCGTCGGACAGCTGCGGCCACCCCTCCGCAGAGCGCATGGTCCACGCCGCGTAGCTCGGCAGCGTTGCCCCCTTCCCCTGAACCCAGACGAGGCCGAAGTTTCCGCGCGATGCGCGATAGGCGATGTCCCCCTCGTCGAGGACGAGTACAGATCTCCCCTGCCGGACGAGCCCGTAGGCAATCGCCGATCCGACCAGTCCGCCGCCGACCACAATGGCGTCACAAGTGTCCATGACCTATTGCAGCAATCCATTCGAGTCGATCATCGATTTCGAATTGTTCGACGATTGACGCTTCAAGTCGAATTCCATATCGTTACCGCTCCATGAGCTAGGGTTATCGGTTTCGGCAGTGATGCAGCATTAGGCAATTGCCATGAATCTGAGGCAGCTCGAGGTCTTCAACGCCATCATGCGATTCGGCTCGGTGACTGGCGCGGCGCGCGAGCTCGGGGTGAGCCAGCCGGCCGTCAGCAAGATCCTTCGCCACGCCGAGGACCAGCTCGGCATGCGGCTATTCGAGCGGCTCAACGGCCGCCTCCAGCCGACCATGGAGGCGAAGGCCATCCAGGCGGAAATGGAAAGGTCTTCGACGGCCTCACCATTATTCGCCAGCGCCTCGTCGAGCTGAAGGATGCCCGCGCGGGGCATCTGCGCATCGCCTGCACCCCCGCGCTCGCCTTCGACTACCTGCCCCGCGCCATGGCCGCCTTCAAGGCCACACGGCCGAATGTCAGGGTCGACCTCAGGATCCGCCAGGGCGCGCAGGTGGTGGAGGAGGCGAACGCCCAGACGATCGACGTCGGCCTTCTCTACGCGCCGCGCGACACGCCGATGGCGCGGCATGTCGCCCTGGGCGAGACTGCGCTCGTCTGTGCATTCCCGGCCGATCACCCCCTCGCGGCGCAGGACGTCATCACGCCACGGCACCTCGACGGGCTTTCGGTGATCTGCACCAGTCGCGATGCGGCAGTGCGAGATGCCGTTGACGCGGCATTCGCCCGGGAGGGCGCCGGCAAGACGCAGTTCATCGACGTGAACCATACGATCGTCGCGTGCTCGCTCGCCCGCCACGGGCTCGGCGTCGCGCTGGTGGAGGAGCTCACTGCCGGCAGGGACAGGTTCGACCGCCTCGCCGTCCGACCGTTCGTGCCGCGCATCGCCGTCACCGTCGGCTACCTCCTGCCCCGCGACCGCTCCCAGTCCCGGCTGACCCGCGCGTTCCTGCCGGCCCTGTGCGAGGCGTTCGAGGCCATGGCCGCCATCGACATTCCCTGATGGCACAAGCGCTGGCCGGCACTACGGCGCGAGCTGGAGCACGCTGATGCCAGCAAGAACGATGACGGAAGCCAGGATGCGCCGCCCGCCCAGCCTGTCGCGAAAGCGAAACGCGCCGATCATCGCGCCGATGACGATGGAGGTCTCGCGTAGCGCCGTCACGGCGGCGATCGGCGCGTGCTGCAGCGCGTAGAGGACGATCCACAGACCTGCCGTCGAGAGGAGCCCCGAGAGGATGCCGAGCCGCCAGTGCCGCGCCGCCCAGGGCAGGATCCGCCCACGCTCCACGAGGAGGACGTAGACGAGGAGCGGAATACCGCTGGCGACCAGCGTCCAGACGATGAAGTCCCACGGGTCCGCGGCCGCCCTCACACCCATCCCGTCCATCACCGTGAACCCGGCCACCAGAAGGCCTGCAAGGATCGCCGGCGCCGCACGACGGGAGAAGACGCCGGCGAGCGAGCGTCCCTCGAGGGTGAGGACGAGGATGCCGAAGGTGATGAGCGCGATCCCGAGAACGCCGGGCGCCCCCAGCCGGTCCCCCGCCAGAACGGCGGCGAGGACCGCGACCGTGAGCGGTGTGGTGCCGCGCAGAAGGGGATAGGTGTAGCTGAAGTCACCCGACCGATAGGCGCGGATCAGGACGAGATAGTACGCGCAGCGAAGGATCGCGCCGAGGATGAGAAAGGTCGCGGCATCAACGGGAAAGGAGACGAAGAAGGTTCCCGCGAGGCTGATCGCGCTTCCGGTGAGGACGATGGCGGCGAGGGTGAGGAGGCTGTTGTCACTGACCTTGACGATGGCGTTCCAGAGCGCGTGAACCGCGGCGGCAGCGAGGACGAGGACCGCGATCTCGATGGGCAAGCCCCGTGTCCTCCCCGTGCGGCGGCGACTGTCCCATCCGGCGTGCTCCGGGTCCGGAAGCCGCGTGCGCCGCCGACCCGCGCTTCGGCCGGCGGTGCCGGCGCGTCGCATCCTGCACAGCTTGTAGCACGATCGCCGCGGCCGTCTGCATCCATGGGGAAGATGCTGCGGCCCATGCGCGCCCTCGCCCCGGCTCGGTGACGGGCGCGGCGCGGGGCGCTTTCCTCGAACCTCCGGGGGCTCCACGGCTCGAGACATCGAGAGGCTTCGCGAGCGTGGAGGGCAACCGGGGACGGGTGCAGTCAGAGCGGTGCAAGCCACGCGCAAGCCGGCGCGCCCATAGACGGGCGGGAGAAGAGCGGGATGGACCGAATGGACGAGACCTCATTTCTCGAGGGCGTGGACGGCGAGACCGAGGCGCGACTGCGCTCGGCCATCCCGAGACCGTTGCCGCCGGGTCTCGTCTCGAGTGTCGAGCGCCACAAGCAACGCCTCGCCGATCTCGTCGATTCGATGCGGCGGGCAGGCCTTCCGGAAAGCGTCATCTGCTCGAGCGTGCGCACGGTGTCCTCGTCCTTCGGGGACGAGCTCATCGCCGCGGCCCGCTCGCTCACGGAGTAAGGCCATGCTGCAGAACGTGAACCACCCGGCCCGCCTGGCGGACGAGCGAGGAAGGCTGTGTGCCCTCACACGCTATGACGTGCTCGACACGGAGCCCGAGCCCGGCTTCGAGAAGATCACCACACTCGTCAAGTCGATCCTCGACGTTCCCATCGTCGCCGTCTCCCTCGTGGAGAGCGAGCGCCAGTGGTTCAAGTCGATCCAGGGGCTCGACGCGCGCGAGACTCCGCGCAGCATCTCCTTCTGCACCTACACCATCCGCGGGCGCGACTGCATGGTGGTGAACGACGCGTGCGAGGATCCGCGCTTCGCGCAGAACCCTCTGGTGGTGGGTCCCCCCTTCATCCGCTCCTACGCCGGTGCCCCGCTCGAGACGCCCGAAGGGTACAACGTCGGTGCCCTGTGCGCCATTGATCAGCGCCCGCGCGACTTCGACGCCGGCCAGGTCCTCGTCCTGCGCAACTTCTCGGCGCTGGTGGTGGAGGAGCTCGAGCTGCGCCAGGCCGCCTCGCGTGACGCGCTGACGAAGCTGCTCACCCGCCGCGCCTTCTCCAAGGCGCTCGAGGGTGTGCTCGCCTCCACGGTGCACGACGGCGGGAGGGCCTCGCTCGCCATCTTCGACCTCGACCACTTCAAGCACGTGAACGACAGCTGGGGGCACCCGGCGGGCGATGCCGTCCTGAAGGCGGTCGCCACCACCTGCACCGCCCTGAAGCGCGACGCGGACATCATCGGCCGGCTCGGCGGAGAGGAGTTCGCCGTCCTGATGCCGGGCCTCTGCGGGAGCGCGGCCGTCTCCGCGGCGGAGCGCCTTCGCCTCGCGATCGAGAAGGCCGTCGCGCCGGAATGGCCGGACATCCCCTTCACGGCGAGCTTCGGCGTCGCCGATCTCGACGTCACCCTCGAAAGCACTGGCCTGTGGGTCGCGAGCGCCGATTCGGCCCTCTACAGGGCGAAGCAGGCAGGCCGCAACCGCGTCGCGAACTGATTTCGCGAACCGCCCTCGCCCCGCTCCTCCCGGGAAGCATCCGCGTCCGGCAAAAGAGCACGATCCGCTCGATCCGGATCAGATCGAGCGGATGGAGACGTGCTCGCACGCAGAGCGGCGCGATTTCCGATCGATCAGGTTGATCCGACCCGATCGGAAGAGGCGCTAGCGTCCCGCGGCGCTCATGTAGCGCCGCCGGATCTCCGCAAGGTCGGCACTTGGCTCCGGCAGCCTCATGTCCATCGCCTCCAGAGTCTCGCGGACGATGCGCGCCACCACGAAATTGCGGTACCACTTCTTGTCCGCCGGGATCACGAACCAGGGCGCATGGGCCGGACTGCACCGCTCGAGGACGTCATCCACGGCGCCCCTGTAGTCGTCCCAGAGGGCACGCTCGCTGAAGTCGGCCTCGTCGATCTTCCAGCGCTTCGCCGGATCGTCGAGGCGCCTCGCGAAGCGGCGAAGCTGCTCCTCCCGCGAGATCCACAGGAAGAACTTTATCACCCAGGTCCCCTCGTCCACGAGGAGGCGCTCGAATGCGTTGATGTGATCGTAGCGGCGCCGCCAGACCTCCTCCGGCACGAGCCCGCGCACGCGCACCACGAGGACGTCCTCGTAGTGCGAGCGGTTGAAGATGGCGATGGCACCGCGCGGCGGCGCGTGCTCGTGGATGCGCCACAGGAAATCGTGCGCGCGCTCCACCTCGGTCGGCGCCTTGAAGCTCTCGACCCGGCAGCCCTGCGGGTTGAGCCCGCCGGAAAGGGCGCGGATCAGCCCGTCCTTCCCGGCGGCGTCCGGCCCCTGGAGGCAGATGAGAAGGGACTTCCTCGCCTCCGCGTAGAGCGCGTACTGGAGCGCCGCGATGGCCTCGAGGTCCACCGCGAGCGCGGCCTTCGCCTGCTTTTTCGCCGTGGCGAGGCGCGTGTCCGACGGGTCGACGTCGTCGAGATGACGTTTCACGCCGCACGGAACGCGGTATCCTTCACCAAACGTCTCGGCCATCGTCGTCGTCTCCCGACCCGTCCCGCCGACGATCGGCGAGCCATCCTGCTTCCGGCACGGCTTGACCGCGATCAATGCGCGACCGGCGCCGCGCCTGCTCTACCGAGAGCATCCGACGGACGACGACGAAGCCGTGGGCCGCACGGAAGGCCGTCGCGAGGAGGCAGCCGGTGACGCCATCCCGTTCGAGACGGGGAACTTCCCTGAGAGGGTCGCCGCCCGCCAGGATCGTCTCATGCCCGTGCCGCGCCGTCGAGGCCGGAAAGGCGCACAAGGCCTGTCGCTCGGCACCCGGCGACACGGCCATCGCCCGCTCCCGTCTACCGACGCCCGCCGACCCGGGTTCCGCCCCGCCGGGGATGCGCCGCGCGGTGCCCAATCAGAGGAAGGAAAGCCCATGACGACCCGCAGCGTGGCTCCGGCCTGTCTCGTCGTGCTCGTTCTCGCGGCATCCGCAGCTGCAGGCTCCGCCGACGCGGACCTTCTCCCGGAGGACCTCGCGAGGGCCGGGGACGCAGGAAGCACCGCCGCGGCCGCCGACCCGAAGCCGATGGTCTCGGCCACGATCCTCTCCCCCGCCGAAACCCCGTCGGAGCCCGCCGCGGCGGCAGGCGATCAGGCGGCGGGGCAGGACGTGGCTGGCGGCGCACACTACACGACGCCGGCGTTCGGCTCGTCGGAGCGGCGCGAGATCATGGATGCGGCGCGCGTGCCCGTCATGAACGCGCTGGGGCAGCCGGTCATCTTCCAGGCGAGCGTCCTGAGGACGGACGGCACCTGGTGCTACCTCCAGGCAGTGCCCCTCGGGCCGGACGGCGGCCCGTTCGACTGGTCGAAGACTCCGCTCGCCCGGGAGTGGGCGGCGGACGCCATGAGCGAGGTGATCATGGTGCTGTTGCGGCGGGAGGGCTCCGGCTGGCGCGTGGTCGACCACGTGATCGGGCCGACGGACGTGCACTGGGTCGGCTGGCTCGACCAATACGGACTGCCCGAAGCCCTGTTCAACCCCCGCTCCTGACGGCGCCGCCCTCTCCCGACGTGCCGCGAAAGGGCGCCGGGCGCGACGGGGCGGGCTGCACGCCGCCGGCCCCACCGCCAGAACGGGCGCCAGACCGGGCGCCAGACCGGGCGCCGGCCCGTCAGCGTGGGCCGAGGATCCCGACCTCGGTCGCCTTGATCTGCAGCGCGAGATACTTCGAGTTGATGCGCACGTGCGGCAGCGCGCCGGCGATGAACCAGAGATTCTCCTGCGGCGTACGGCGGAACATGTTGTTTAGCTCGCCGTCCTCGCCGAGACCCCACACGGGGCCGATCCGCTCGGCCATCTCCTCCCCCAGCGCGCGGCGGATAAGCTCCTGCTGCGGATGATAACCGGTGGCGAGCACGATGACGTCCGCCGGCACGACCGTCCCGTCCTTCAGGAGCGCCCCCTGCGCGCAGAACCGCTCTATGGTCTCGTAGTGAAGGAGGCCGAGCTCGCCCCTGATGAGGAGCTCCGAGCTTCCGCAGTCGAGGTTGTACCCACCGCCGCGGCGGAAATACTTCATCTGATGGCCGGTCTCGTCCTCGCCGATGTCGAACTTGAAGCCGATGCGGATGAGGCCCTCGATCAGCTCCCTGTCGAGCTCCAGCATGCGCTGGGTGACCATCCTGTAGCCCTCGACCATCAGGGCCGGCGTCGTGGATGCGACGACAAGGTCGCAGTCCTCGAGCGGCGGCCCCTCGTCCCAGAGCGCCTCGTTGAGGCGGGCGCTCGGGTCGATGGAGACGACCGTGGTCGAGCCGCGCTGGACGATCGTCGTCTTCACGTCGAAGCTGTGAAGGTCGAGCGCGATGTCGTTGGCGCTGCTGCCGGTCCCGATGATGAGCGCCCGCTTGCCCGCCCAGCGCGCGCCGGTGTCGAAGCCCTCCGAATGGATCACCTCGCCCGCGAAGTCGTCGAGGCCCGGAAGGTCCGGAATGTAGGGATAGCTGCTCACCCCGTTGGCGAACACGAGATGCTTCGGCCGCACGGTCCGCTCCGTCCCGTCGCCCCGCCGCAGCACCGCGGTCCACGTCTTCGTCGCATCGTCCCACGCGCCGGCGACGAATTCGGTGTCGGTCCAGCAGTTGATCTCCATGGCGTCGGCGTAGAACTCGAACCAGTTGCCGAGAAGATCCTTCGGAACGTACTTCGGGAACGTCGTCGGGAAGTCCAGGTAGGGGAGATGGTTGACGTGGATCGAGTTGTGCAGCGCGAGCGAGTGGTAGCGCCTGCGCCAGCTGTCGCCGATGCGCGGCCACTTCTCGACGACGAGGTTGTCGATGCCGAGTGCGTTGAGGCGGGCGGCGATGGCAAGGCCCGCCTGCGCGCCGCCGATGACGAGGACCGTCGGCTCCCGGTCCTCGTAGGCCATCGCGCGCCGGCGCATGTCGAGCCAGTTGTCGCCGCCGAAGTTGCGCGAGTAGGCCGCTCCCGTAGGGCGGTTGTCGCCGGTCCTCTCGGGATGCCCTTCGAGCTCCTCGAGGGTCGTCGACAGGTGCCACGCCTTCATGACGCCGCCCTCGTCCGGCGACAGGCGGACGATGCCGGCCCCGCGCCCCACGTCGGTGGCGAAGGCGAAGATCGCCTCCACGCAGTCGCGGCCGACACGGCGCACGTGGCGCGGCGGCTTGCGGCCCTGCGGAAGGTGGATGCCGCGCATGCCGCGCGCCGCCTTGCCCGCGGCGAGGGCGGACGCCACGTCGGCGCGTCCGCGTGCGGAGGCGAACTCCCAGGTCAGCGCGAGGAGGTCGCGCCAGTGACAGTTCTCGTGGAAGAGGGCGCCGATCCGCGCCGTGTCCTTCGTGTCGAGCGCGCTCTCGAACGCGGCGAGCCAGTCTCGCGTCACCTGGCGCGCCTGCTGGCCGAGGTCGAGGGCGTGGAGTGTTTCCGCAACGTCGTCCATTCGCAGGCTCTCCGTCAGTCGTTGTCGTCTGGCGTGTCTTCAGCGCCGGGCTTCTTCAGGGCGCGGAAGGGGCCGAAATCGTGTGGTCGGCGGCGCAGCGTCAGGCCGGCGGGGAGCGGCTCACGCATCCTCCCGGCTCGGCGCGCCGACGGGCGCGGGCGCGCTCGCCGCTCCGTGCGTTCCCGCGTCGAGCATGTGCCGGAGGGCGCGGGCGACGGCGTCCGTCGCGGGTGCCGCCGGCGCGATCGCCTTGTCCATGGGCAGGAAGCCGTGAAGCATTCCCGGGACGCGCCACAGTGTGGTCGGCACCCCGGACGCGACGAGGCGCTGGCCGTAGGCTTCGCCCTCGTCACGCAGCGGATCGTGGCTCGCCGTCAGGACATAGGCCGGGGGAAGCCCGTCGAGCCGCTCTGCCCGCAGCGGGGAGACGCGCCAGTGGAGCGGGTCGCCGCTGCCCAAGTACTGGTCACGGAACCAGACCATCGCGCCGCGCGTGAGGGAGTGTCCCGTGGCGAAACAGACGTGGGAGGGCGTGTCCATCGCAAGGTCGGTCACGGGGTAGAGCAGGAGCTGGCAGGCGAGCTGTGGCCCGCCAGCGTCCCGCGCCTCGATGGCCGCAACCGCCGCGAGGGTTCCGCCGGCGCTGTCACCGCCGACGCCGATGCGCGCCGGGTCGATCTCCAGCGATGCGGCCCGCGCGGCGAGCTCGCGCACCGCGGCGACGGCATCCTCGAGCCCTGCCGGAAAGGGATGCTCCGGCGCGAGACGATACTCCACCGACGCGATGGCGGCGCCCGATCCCGCGGCGAGGCGGCGGCAGAGGCCGTCGTGGGAGGAGATTCCGCCGAGGACCCATCCGCCGCCATGGAAGTAGACGAGGAGCGGCAGCGGCCCGCACCCGCGCGGCGCGGGCCTGTAGAGGCGCACGGCGAGCGCTCCTGCGGGGCCCGCGAGCGTGATCTCCTCCACCGCGGCGACCGGGACGGGCGGCCCCATGCTCGCCTCCCGCGCGGCGGCGTAGGAGGCGCGCGCCTCCTCGACGCTCATCGCCTCCATGGGCGGGCGCCCGCCATCGCGGATGGCGTCGACGATCTTCTGCGAATCGGGATGAAGCTTCATCGTGTGGCCCTTCGGGCGGCACTGGCGAAGCACACCGACAGCAGGACATCGTTCCGGCACTGACGGAGCGAGCCGAACCCCATGACGTTCTCCCCAGGTCGTCGCCGCTGTTCTGTCTGGCCGGCAGCAAGGGCGCGCCTTCTTCGGGCGGCTCCTCTTCCGGCGGTTGCGCGCCGACTGTCCACCACAGGATCGAGGCCGGTGACGACGTCAGCGCGACGGCGGGTTGATGATAGTCTCACCGGCCGGTGACGATAAGTCGTTGCCGGCGGGCACCATCTTTGCGCATTCCGAAAAGATGGCCGCCCGCTACCACGCGGTTTCGAGGATCTCCATGATGTCCTCCTCGCGCTCGACCGGGCGCGGGTTGCCGGACGCCTGACCGCTCGCGACGACGGTCCGGGCGATCTGCGGGAGCTGGTCGTGCGTCACGCCCACCTCGCGCAGCGTCGTCGGCTGGCCGAGCTCGCGCAGGAGCTCGAGGAGGGCGTCTGCGGCGTCGGCGCCCGGCCTGCCCAGAAGCTCGGCGATGAGGGCCTGCCGCTCCTCCGTCCACGGCTTGTTGAACCTCAGCGTCGCCGGCAGGAGGACGCAGGAGCAATGCCCGTGCGGCACGTGCGCGATGGCGGCGAGGGAGTAGCTGATCCCGTGGCTCGCCCCGTGCTGGCCCCGCCCCATCCCGGTCGTCGACAGCCACACCGCCATCAGCGCGTCGAGGCGCGCGGCAAGGTCGTCCGGATCCTTCCGCGTGCCGCGCAGGGCCTCCTGCATCATCCTGAGGCCGTGGATGCAGGTGGCGTCGGTGAAGGGGTTGGCCTTCGGCGAGTAGATGGATTCCACCGCGTGGTCGATGGCGCGCACGGCCGTGGAGTACCAAAGGCCGTCCTCCGTGTGGCGCGCGACCGCCGGGTCGAGGATCACCGAGATCGGCACCAGCGAGGGGCCGACGTAAAGGTCCTTCTTGTGCCGCACGTCGTCCACCGAGCCGGCGGTGGTCGTATATTCGGCGCCCGACAGCGTGGTCGGAACGGCGATCTGGCGGATCGTGCCACTTCTGAAGCCGGGGTTCTCGAGTGCGCCGCCCGCGCCGCGCCGCAGGTGGAACGCGTCGAAGTCATCGTGGGAGCGCACGTCCTCGGCGAGCATCAGCTGCATCATCTTGGCGCCGTCGATGGACGAGCCGCCGCCGACGGACAGGAGAAGGTCGGGCCGCGCCTCGCGCGCTCTCTCGGCCGCCCTCAGCAGCGCCGAGCGCGGCGAGTGCGCCGGCATCTCGTCGAAGAGGCCGACGAAGCGTGCGCCGAGCGCCTTCCCGAGGTCCTCGATGACGGGAGTCTTCCGGCTCAGGGTGCCCGAGCACATGATGAAGACGCGTTCCGCGCCGAGGGCGTCCATCTGCTGCGCCAGCGCTTCGGCCACCGGGATGCCGAAGATCACGCGCTCCTGCGGGAACTGCTCCTGGATTCCTCTCATGCCGCTTCCTGCCCTGTCTCTTTGTTGGTCGGCGCTCGCAGCACGCCGTTGCGCGAACGTTACGGGCGGGGGATGGGATGGGAAGCGACAGGAGAGGCAAAGCTTCTTCTCGCTGACCGAAAGGATCTCGCCCTCGATCGCTTCCGGGTCCACGACCTGGGCCGCCACGACGTCGCGCGGGACGTCCGCGAGGACACTCTCGCGCATCGGCACCTTCGGCCGTATTGTCGCCGCCCCTGCCCGCCGGGCAGCGTGTCGGGAAGGAACCCGTGTTGGAGGCTCCGAAAGGGATCAAGCTCCTGGTGCGCGTCGTGCAGACCGGGAGCTTCTCGGCGGCGGGTCGCACGCTCGGGCTCTCGCCCGCGACGGTCTCGCGGCAGATCAACGCCCTCGAGACCTCGCTCGGCGTGCGTCTCTTCTATCGGACGAGCCGAAAGCTGAAGCTGACCGAGGCGGGGCAGCTCTTCTACGAGCACGCGCGCGAGATCGAGACGCGGTTCGGAGAGCTCGAGCGGATCCTCGCCGAACACCAGAGCGAGCCGCGCGGCCTTCTCCACGTCCACACGAGACACGCGCTCGCCACGCAGTTCCTCTCGCCGGTGATGCCGGACTTTCATGCGCGCTACCCGAACCTGAGGCTGAAGCTCTGGCTGACGGAGGACACGCGCGATCTCATAGAGCACGACATCGACGTCGCCCTGCGCCTCGGCAACCTCGAGGAGCCGACGCTCGCCGTGCGCAAGCTCATGGACGCCTCGCCCCGCATCCTGTTCGCGAGCCCGCAATATCTCGGGCGCACGCCACCGATCCGCGAGCCGGAGGACCTCTTCGCCCACAACTGCCTCACCTTCCTCGACGGGCGCTTCGAGGACGGTCATGCCGTCTGGCGGTTCGAGCGTGACAGCGGCGTGCGCGAGCTGCGGGTGCGCGGCAGCCTCCAGGTGAACAACCCGACAGTCCTCGTCGATGCGGCGCTCGACGGGATGGGCATCGCCCTCCTGCCGGTGTGGTGCCTCGGCGACGCGTTGAAGACCGGCCGCCTCGTCCACGTCCTGCCGGAGTATCGGGTAAGTCCGACGACCTTCGACCACTCCATCTACATCGTCTACGAGAAGTCCCGCCACGTTCCGCCGAAGGTGCGCGCCTTCGTGGACTATCTCGTCGACGCCTGGCGCGGCCGCGAGGGCTGACGGTGCGCGGTCCGCGGAAACGTCGGTGGCGGCGCGCCGCCGGTGGGTCCTGCGCGCGCCTGTCCACCTTCGGGCGCCTTCCTTTGCATCTGGTGCAAAGATGGTGATCGGTGATTGTTGTTCTCGCGCGTGGGCCGACGGGTTATCGTGACTTCAACGGTCGGATTCGGCACCTTTGCATGCCGACAATTTGCCCAGAACAGATGAGCCGGCAGCCGCCCAAGCGGTCATGCACGGCCACGGGGAGGACGACATGCCGGACACGGATGCACGCCGTCGCGCGTTGCGTGAGGAATTCGAGCGAGCGCGCGGCTACTGGAGCGAGGTCTGGAACGACCTGCTCGAGCTCGACCCCGACTTCTTCGAGGCCTACATGAATCTTTCGTCCGTCCCCTGGCGGCGGGCGGACGGTCTGGAGCCCAAGCTGCGGGAGCTCATCTACGTCGCGATCGACGCGTCGACCACGCATCTCTACGGCGCGGGCACCAGGATCCACATGCGCAACGCCCTGAAGTACGGTGCGACGCGCGAGGAGATCATGGAGGTCCTCCAGCTGACATCGGTGCTCGGCGTACACTCCTGCACCGTCGGCGTCCCGATCCTGATGGAGGAGCTGGCGCTCGCCGGCCGCACCATGGAGACCGAAAGGCCGCTCACGCCAGAGCAGGAGGCGCTGAAGGCGGAGTTCGTCGCCACCCGCGGCTACTGGAGCGAATTGTGGGAAGGCGTGCTGCGCCTGTCACCCGAATATTTCGAGGCCTACAAGGAATTCTCGTCGGTCCCTTGGCGCAAGGGCACGCTGTCGCCGCGCGACAAGGAGCTCGTCTACATCGCCATAGACGCCGCGACGACGCACCTCTACGAGCCGGGCATCAGGATCCACATCCGCAATGCCCTGAAGCACGGCGCCACCGCCGCCGAGATCATGGAGGTGTTCGAGCTCATCAGCGTCCTCGGCATCCACACCTGCACCGACAGCGTCCCGATCCTCATGGAGGTTTCGGCCGAGCGACCCGCAGCCGAAGGCAACGGCGCGGCGGCCGCCGAGCGCGCGGCCGCCTCGGGCTGACCCCACGGCACCCTCCGCGCGGCGCGCCCACCTCGCACACCGCGCACACGGGGCGGCGGATGCCGCGAACGGGACGCGGGTCACGGCATCCGCGGCCCATCGGGAAGGCCGCTCGAGAATACCGGACACTTCAAGGGCTGAGCTTCAACAAGACGCCCCGTCGCGAAGAATCGGGGCGACACCACAGGGAGGAAAGTCAGATGGTCCATCACGTGCGCCGCTCCCCGGCGCTCCTCGTGGCGGCCGGCCTGTCGGCCCTCATCGCCGCGACGCCCGCGCTCGCGCAGGACGACACGGTCTCGATCGGCTTCACCACGGCGCTGACGGGCCCCTTCAACGAGTTCGGCGAAGGCTACCGCCGCGGCGTGGAGATTGCCGTCGAGGAGTGGAACGAGAAGGGCGGCATCGACGGCGTGCCCGTGGAGATCGGCATCGCCCTCGACGACCAGCTCGTGCCCGACCGTGCCGTGCAGAACATGCGCCGCGTCCTCGACGACGAGAACATCGAGCTCATCATCGCCCCGTCCGGCAGCGGCCCCACCCTCGCCGTCGTCGACATGCTGGAGGCGGACGGCCGCCCCGTCTGCAACACGCAGGCCCAGACGCCCTCCATCGTCGACCCCCAGGGCCCCGACGGTCCGCCGCGCCGCAACATCTTCTCCGTGTCCATCTCGAACACCGTGGAGGCGCAGAAGCTCGCCGTGGTGCTCGCCGAGGAGTTCGACAACGTCGCCGTCCTCCACGAGAGCACCGGCTACGGCGTCACCGGCGCCGAGCTCGTGGAGGAGGAGCTCGAGAAGTCCAACCCCGACATCAGGGTGAACGTCGAGAGCTACAACCAGCGCGCCCAGGACTTCACCGCCCAGCTCGCCCGCTCCCAGCGTTCGGGCGCCGAGGTCCTCCTCGTCATCGGCCTCGGCGCGGACCTTGCGGTCATCCGCAAGAACATGGCCCGCCTCAACATCAACCTGCCCCTCTACGCCACCGCCGGCGGCGTCACACCGCCCTACGTGGAAGGCGCCGGCGATCTCGTCGTCGGCACGCGGGCGGCAAGCGTCAGGGCCGTCGGCGAGGAAACGCTGTCGGAGGCGACGCGGAACTTCGCCGACCGCTACAAGGCGAAGTTCGGCGTCGACCGCTGGTGGGGCAACAATCCCGACCGGCCGCAGATCGGCATGGCCTCGACGGTCATGTCCGGCTACGACTGCGCCAACCTCCTGCTCGACGCCGTCCGTCGCGCCGGCAGCACCGATCCGGATGCGGTGATCGCGGCCATGGAGGAGACGAGCGGCTCGCCCAGCGCCTCGATCCACTCGATCACCTTCACCCCGGACGACCACGTCGCCCTCGGCGTCGACGACCTCTTCATCTACGAGATGACGAAGGACGGCGACAGGATCGCCTTCGTCCCCGTCGCCGACTGATCCCTGAAGACCCCGGCGCGCGCCTTCCCGCGCCGGGGTCCTTTTCCACCGACCGATCAAGCGGGGCATCGCGGATGGAGTTCTTCAGTTCCCTCGTTCTTGCAGGCATCAGCGTCGGCGCCGTCTACGCGCTCGTGGCGCTCGGCCTCAACATGACGTTCCTCACCACCCGCACGCTCAATTTCGGGCACGGGTCGGTGATGATGATCTGCGCCATGCTGCTCACGTTCGGCATCGCCCAGGGGCTCCCGGTCCTCCTCGCCGTCGTGCTCGTCCTTCTCGTCGCCGTCCTCCTCGGCCTCTTCGTCGAGCGCCTCGTCGGACCGGCGCTGAAGACCGAGAACTCCATGGACTGGGTGGTGGCGACGCTCGGGCTCGGCATCCTTCTCCAGGGCATCGCCGCCAAGCAGTTCGGCTCGCAGGCCGTGGCCTTCCCCTCGCTGATCTTCTCCTCCTCGGACTTCCTGATGGTCGGCGGCATGTTCGTCTCCTACCAGTATCTCCTCGTCCTCGGCGTCTCGATCGTCCTCATCATCCTCTTCGAGAGCTTCCTGCGCTTCACCCGCTGGGGCCACGCGGTGCGCGCGGTCTCCATGGATCCGACCCTCGGCCGCATCCAGGGGCTTCCCGTGCGCGGCATCATCGTCGGCTCCTTCATCCTGTCGGCCCTCCTCGGCGGCGTCGCCGGGCTCCTCGTGGCGCAGATCGGCGGGACGGTGGATCCGGCCTTCGGCTTCAACCTCGTGGTCCTCGGCTTCGTCTCGGCGGTGGTGGGCGGCATGGGATCCTCCCTCGGCGCGCTCGCAGGCGGCATCCTCGTCGGCGTCCTCTCCAAGCTCATCGGAGGCTACGTCTCCACCGCCGCCGAGCAGGGCGTCGCCTTCGCCCTCCTCATGCTGATGCTCTGGATCCGCCCCCAGGGTCTCTTCGCCCGGCCGGAGGTGTCCAAGGCATGAGCCGCTTTCGCGCGATCCTCACGAGGGTCTTCCTCAATCCCGTCGTCCTCGCCGCGCTGGTGGTGGGCCTCGTCCTCGCCGCGCCGCACCTCGAGGCCGGCACGGTCCAGATCCTCACATTCTCGCTGGTGGCGGTCATCTTCGCCCAGTCGATCAACATCCTGACGGGCCTCGCGGGCCAGATCTCGCTCGGCCACGCGGGCTTCTTCGGGATCGGCGCCTACGGCACGGCCATCCTGTCGAAGACGCACGACGTCTCGCTCCTCCTGTCGATCCCGGCGGGCGCGGTGATGGCGGGCGCCGTCGGCTATCTCCTCTCCTTCCCGGCGGGGCGCGTGCGCGAGGTCTATCTCGCCATGATGACGGTCGGGTTCGGCCTCATCTTCTACGAGATCGTGCGGGAGTGGCGGGACGTGACCGGCGGCACCATGGGCCTTCCCGGAGTCGCCTCGGCAGCGCTGCGCAACCTCACGATCCTCGGCGTCGAGCTCGACGGCGTGGACTACTTCCGCGTCGTTCTCGTCGCCACGGTGCTCGTCCTCTGGCTCCTGCGCAACTTCGCCCAGAGCCGGACGGGGCGCAGCCTGATGGCGATCCACCACAACGAGATGGCGGCGGGAAGCCTCGGCATCTCGCGCACGGCGACGAAGCGGCTCGCCTACGGCGTCTCGGGGCTCATCGCGGGCGTCGCCGGCGCGTTCTACGCCCACCTCGTCGGCTATCTCGGCCCCGAGAGCTTCGGCCTCATGCGCTCCATCGAGGTGCTCGTGATCGCCATCGTCGGCGGCCTCGGGTCGATGGCGGGGCAGGTGATCAGCGCCGTCATCTTCACCTTCCTGCCGGAGGTGCTCCAGACGTTCGCCGAATACCAGTTCATCGTCTACGGCCTCATCCTCACGTTCGCGCTCCTCGTCCTGCCGCGGGGCCTTGCGAGCGTCTTCTTCGAGGCGCCGCGCTACATCCGGGCCGGCGCGCTGAAGGCGGCGCGCTCGGGCAATGCGCCCACCGCACCCGCCGCGCCCGCCGCGCCGGAGCCCCCGGACCGGGCGACCATCACGGTGGAGACCCTGTCGAAGAGCTTCGGCGGGCTCGTCGCGCTCGACGGCGTGTCGCTCACCCTGGAGCCCGGGCACATCACCGCGCTCGTCGGACCCAACGGGTCGGGCAAGTCGACCCTCGTCAACGTCGTCACCGGGATCTACAAGCCGAGCGGCGGCCGCGTCCTCCTCGGCGATCGGGACATCACCGGGATGGCGGACCACGCCATCGCGCGCACCGGCATCATCCGCACCTTCCAGGACCCGCGCCTCGTGCCGCAGTTCACGGTGCGCGAGAACCTCCTCCTCGGCTCCCACAGGCTCGCGCGGCGCTCAGGGCTCGAGGCGACGCTGCACCTTCCCTCCGCCATGCGGGAGGAGGCGGCGTTCCTGCGGGAGGTGGAGAGGGTGATGGAGGAGACCGGCATCGCCCACCTCGCAGACACCACCATCGACCAGCTCCCCTACGGCTACTGCCGCCTCGTCGAGGTGGTCCGCGCCCTCCTCGCCAAGCCCCACACAATCCTTCTCGACGAGCCCGCGGCAGGACTCTCCGAGGTGGAGATCGCCGCCCTCTCGGATCTCATCCGCGGGATGAAGGACTCCGGCCTCACGATCCTCCTCATCGACCACAGGATGGACTTCCTCGCCGAGCTCGTGGACAGCACTGTCGTCCTCGATTCGGGCCAGGTGATCTTCCGCGGCTCCATGGAGGAGATGCGCCGCGATCCTGAGGTGATCCGCGCCTACCTCGGCGAGGAGGAGCCGCCAGCGGAGGAGGTTCGCGCCCATGCTTGAGGTCCGCCAGCTCTGCGTCAGCTACGGCGCCGTCGAGGCGACGAGGAACATCACCCTCACGGCGCCCGAGGGGTCGACCACGGCGATCCTCGGCGCCAACGGGGCGGGAAAATCCTCGCTCCTGCGGGCGATCTCGGGGATCGCCCCGGTCGCCTCGGGGGACATCCTCGTCGGCGGCGAGAGCATCGCCCAGCTCTCCGCCGAGAAGCGGGCACGGATGGGGCTCTCCCACGCCATGGAGGGGCGGCGCATCTTC
>Ga0076929_100111_pt1 | contig 159478 bp, 139 predicted proteins | sample HotLakConUCCSL28_FD_87104 | JGI IMG/M metagenome (GOLD analysis project Ga0076929, IMG submission 87104) | Hypersaline microbial mat communities from Hot Lake, Washington, USA - Hot Lake Consortium UCC-SL28 (version 3) (version 3) | ecosystem: Environmental > Aquatic > Thermal springs > Hot...
GCACCCTGGTGCCGAGGATGGCGGACGGGAGCCAGGCGTTCAGCGTCGACGACTTGCCGTTCTGGCCGATCATGAGGGCCGCGATGGGTGCGCCGAGCTCGATCTCCACGAGCTGCACGGCCTTCACGTAGTCGACGCCGCGCATCTCCCACGGCGTCGTGCCGCCGGGCGCGCCGATGGCGGCGGCGGTGGCGACGAACTCCTCCGGGTCGAGCTCGTCGATGGTGACGAGCTCCGGAGAGCCCGCGCTGACTGCGGCGGTGCCGAGCATGCGTCCGTGGTCGGCGAAGCCTCCGCCTCCGCAGGCATAGATCGCGCCGCCGCGCACCGCTGGCTCGATGTCGTCCTTCGTCAGTCGTCTCGCCACGTCCGTCCTCCTCGCGCCCCTCTTCGGCGGGCGAAGACTAGCGCGCTTTGCGCCTTAATCGACCTGTTTCGCGCAACGACGGACGCGCCGGCCGCAAATGCGTGCGCGTCATCGTCCGGATGGGAGACCCGCGCGCGGGCCTGCGGCGCCGCCGGCCGTGCGCGAGGGGTCTTTCCCGCGGGCAGGAGGATTGCATGGGCGGTTGGCGGAGGGCACGGAACCTGCAAGGCGCGTCGCATGGCGGGACGGCGCGCGCGCCCCTCGGCGCACGCCGTCACCGCTCCGACGAAGAAGGATCACGCCGATGACCAGACTCTTCCGCACGGGCACGCTCGCAGCGGCGCTGTCCCTTGCCCTTGCGGCGACGGCCGCCGCCGAGACGCTGCGCACCGGCATCGACGGCACGTTCGCCCCCCACGCGATGCCCACCCTCGACGGCAAGACCGAGGGCTTCAACATCGACCTCCTCGAGGCGCTGAAGGAGCGTCTCGGCGTCGAGATCGAGCTCGACGTCGCCCAGTTCTCGGGCCTCCTGCCGGGGATGCAGGCCGGCACCTACGACTTCCTGATCGCGCCGACCACGGTGAGCGAGGAGCGGGCCGAGAACATGCTCTTCACGGAGGGCTACCTCAACACGGACTTCCAGTTCCTGGTGAAGGCCGGCACGCCCGAGGTGGAGTCCCTCGAGGGCTTCGCGGGCAAGACCATCGCGGTCAACAAGGGTTCCGTCTACGACCGCTGGGCGCGCGACCTCGAGGGAGAGATCGGCTGGACCGTGGAATCCTACGGCACCAACCTCGACGCCATCCAGGCGGTGACGTCCGGCCGCGCGTTCGCCAACGTCGCGGGCAACACCAACGGGGCCTGGGCGGTGAAGCAGAACCCGCAGCTCGAGCTCTCCTATCTCCACTCCACGGGCCGCGTGTTCGCGATGCCGCTCCGCCTCGACTCGGCCGAGCTGCGCGTCACCCTCGAGAACGCCATCGAGTGCATGAAGCTCGACGGCACCATCGCGGAACTCCACGAGAAGTGGTTCGGCTACGCGCCGGCGCCCGACTCGGCGGCCGCCACCGTCTTCCCCGGCACAGGCGTTCCCGGCCTCGAGGGCTACGATCCGACGCCGCGCGAGCCTTCGTGCTGATGCGCGCCCTCACGCCGCCGGCCATGGCGCCGGCGGCCCTCCTTGCGGTGCGCGCACCGTGAGCGGCGCGCCACTTCTCGACGTGCGCGGCCTCGTCAAGCGCTTCGGGACGACCGAGGTGCTGCGGGGCATCGACCTTTCCGTGAGGGCGCAGGAGCTCGTGTTCGTCATCGGCCCGTCGGGCTCCGGCAAGTCGACGCTGCTGCGCTGCTGCAATCGCCTCGAGGAGCCGAGCGACGGGCGCGTCGTCGTGGCGGGGACGGACATCACCGACCCGCGGGTGGACATCAACGCCATGCGGCGGCGCATCGGGATGGTGTTCCAGTCCTTCAACCTCTACCCGCACATGACGGCGCGGGGGAACGTGATGCTGGCGCTGCGCAAGGTCACGCGCCTGTCGCGGGCGGAGGCGAGGGAGAGGGCGGAGGCGGCGCTGGAGCGCGTCGGCCTCGCCGACAAGGCGGCGAGCTATCCCGCAGCGCTTTCCGGTGGGCAGCAGCAGCGCGTCGCCATTGCCCGCGCGCTCGCGCTGGAGCCCGAGCTCATGCTCTTCGACGAGCCGACCTCCGCGCTCGACCCCGAGCTCGTCGGCTCCGTCCTCGCCGTCATGCGCGAGCTCCAGGAGAGCGGCATGACGATGCTCGTCGTCTCCCACGAGATGCGCTTCGCCGAGGAGGCCGCAGACCGCGTCGTCTTCATGGACGCCGGGCTGATCGTGGAGGAGGGGCCGCCCTCCGCCATCTTCCGCTCGCCCTCCCACGAGCGCACCCGCGCCTTCCTCGGCCGCGTCCTCGCCTGACTCCATGACCCCGATGATCCATTGTGGCGTTTCAAAGATAAAAATGCTACGCTTCGCGCCCAGGGAGACGTCCGCGCCGCGGGCGGCTGTGGAGGGCGATGTTCTACGGCGACTTCAGGGACGGCCGGCGACGGAAGGTCAGGGAGGCGATCGACACCCTCAGGTCGGCGTTCGATCCCGTGTGGGCCAACGACAACCTGATCGCCCTCGGCCGCAACCAGTCCTTCCTGTGGGACGAGAAGTTCCGGCAGGCGCTGAAGGCGAACGCGAACACCCCGCAGGAGAAGTCGCTCGCCTGGCGTTTCCACACGCTGTGCTGGGCCGGCCGCCGCGCCCTCTCCCTGCCCGGCGACTTCGTGGAGTGCGGCGTGTGGCGCGGCGTCTCCTTCGCCGTGGTGACGGACTATCTGGACTTCGCTACCGTCCCGAAGACGCTCTATCTCTACGACACGTTCGAGGGCATTCCGGCCGCCTACAACTCCGAGAACCTGTCGAATGCTGTCTACGCGAAGGAGCCGGACCTTCACGACAAGGTTGTCGCCCGCTTCGCGAAATATCCGAACGTGCGCATCGTCAAGGGCGTGGTACCGGACACGTTCGCGGAGGTCGTTCCGGAGACGATCTCGCTCCTCCACATCGACATGAACTCCTCGGCGGCGGAGGTCGCTGCGCTGGAGGTGCTCTACGACCGCGTGGTGCCGGGCGGGGTGATCGTGCTCGACGACTTCGGCTGGCGGCCATACGTGCGGCAGACCGTGGCGGAGATCGACTTCATGGAGCGCCGCGGGGTGCCGATCCTCGAAAGCCCGACGGGGCAGGGGATCGTCGTCAAGCCCTGACCCGCGGCGGGGGAGGGGGCACGCCGTCCGCTGCGGCCCCGGCCCGCATGCGCGAGGGCTGAGGCGACTCATGGACAACTCGACCGTCTTCCTCGACACCTTCTTCAAGGCGTCGGTCATCGGGGAGTATCTGCCGGCGATCCTGCAGGGCGTCGTCGTCACCATCCAGGTGGCGGTGCTCGTCGTCGTCTGCGGGATCGGCCTCGGCCTTCTCCTCGCCATCGTGCGCGCCTACAGGCTGCGCCTCGTCAACCTCCTCATCGTCGTCCTCGTCGACATCCTGCGGGCGCTGCCGCCGCTCGTCCTCATCCTCCTCGTCTACTTCGGCCTTCCCAACGTCGGCATCACGCTGTCGGCCTTCGTCGTTCTCTGGCTCGTGCTGACGCTGGTCCTCGCCGCCTTCGCGGAGGAGATCTTCTGGGCCGGCATCACGGCGGTGCAGAAGGGGCAGTGGGAGGCGGCCCGCTCCACGGGCCTCACCTTCACGGCGACGCTCGTGTGGGTGGTGATCCCGCAGGCCGTCCGCCTCACCGTGCCGCCCCTCACCAACAGGACCATCGCCATCACCAAGAACACGGCGCTCGGCACCGTCATCGGCGTCGGCGAGATCCTGAACCAGGCGACGACGGCCACCTCCTTCGCGGGCAACGCGACGCCGCTCATGATGGGCGCGGTCGCCTATCTCGTGCTGTTCGTTCCGGTCGTGATCCTCGGCCGCTGGCTCGAGACGCGCTTTGCCTGGAAGAGGGCGTGATGGAGGCGCTCGTCCAGCAGTTCTTCAACATCGACATCATGATCCGCACGTGGCCGCTCCTCCTGCGCGGCCTCGTCATGACGCTCACCGTCTGCGCCATCGTGATCCCGCTCGGCCTTCTCGGCGGGCTCCTCGTGGCGCTGATGGCGACCGCGCGGCGGCGCATCGTGCGCTGGACCGTCATCCCCCTCGTAGACTTCTTCCGCGCGGTGCCGCCCCTCGTCCTCCTCATCTTCATCCACACCGGGATGCCGTTCGCGGGGGTGGAGCTCACCGCCTTCCAGTCGGTGACGATCGCCTTCCTCCTCAACAACTCGGCATTCTACGGGGAGATCTACCGGGCCGGGCTCGAGAGTGTCGGCGCGGGGCAGAGGGAGGCGGCGCGCTCCACGGGGCTGACGGCGTTCCAGACCAACCTGTGGGTCGTCATCCCCCAGGCCGTGCGAAACGTGCTGCCGGACCTCTTGTCGAACACCATCGAGGTGGTGAAGCTCACCTCCCTCGCGAGCGTCGTCGCGCTGCCCGAGCTCCTCTACTCGGCGGACATGGCGCGCTCGGTCACATTCAACGCCTCGCCGATCGTGCTGGCGGCCCTGATCTATCTCGTGATCCTGTGGCCGGTGGTGCGTCTCCTCTCGAGGCTCGAGAACAGGGTCGCCGGATAGGCGGCCGGCACCGGAAAGGACCTTCCATGCGCAACCTCACCATCGGCGCCGCGCAGCTCGGCCCCATCCAGAAGGCGGAGGGGCGGCAGGAGGTGGTGGCCCGCATGCTCGCCCTCCTCGACGAGGCGGCGGGAAGGGGCTGCGACCTCGTCGTCTACCCAGAGCTCGCGCTGACCACCTTCTTCCCCCGCTGGTACATGACCGACCAGGCGGAGGTGGACGCCTGGTTCGAGCGCGAGATGCCGAACGCCGCGACGGCGCCCCTGTTCGGGCGCGCCCGCGATCTCGGCATCGCCATCTCCTTCGGCTACGCGGAGCTGACGCCGGACGGGCACCACTTCAACACCTCGATCCTCACGGACAAGGCGGGGAAGATCGTCGCGAAGTATCGCAAGATCCACCTCCCCGGCCACGACGAATTCGACCCCGAGCGCACCCACCAGCACCTCGAGAAGCGCTATTTCGAGCCGGGCGACCTCGGCTTTCCGGTGTGGCGCGCGCTCGGCGGGAACATCGGGATGTGCATCTGCAACGACCGCCGCTGGCCGGAGACCTATCGCGTCATGGGCCTGCAGGAGGTCGAGCTCGTGCTCCTCGGCTTCAACACGCCGTCGGTGAACAGCCAGAAGGCCGAGGAGGCGGAGGACGCGCGCAGGTTCCACCACATGCTCTCGATCCAGGCCGGCGCCTACCAGAACGCCACCTGGGTGGTGGCCGTGGCGAAGGCGGGGACGGAGGACGGGCACCACCTCATGGGCGGCACCGCCATCGTGGACCCGGACGGCTACGTGGTGGCGAAGGGGGAGAGCGAGGACGACGAGCTCGTCGTCCACACCTGCGATCTCGACGCGACGCGCTTCGGCAAGGAGACCATCTTCGACTTCAAGCGCCACCGCCGGGTGGAGCACTACGGCCTCATCACGGAGCGCGTCGGCGCGCTCCCGCCGGAGCACTGAGGTGGACGCGCCGACCCCCGCCGCCGGACCCGCGCGCCTCGACGGCGGGCTCGACATCAGCCTCTCCGACCTCGCGCAGAGGGACCGTTACAAGCTCCTGTCCGGCGTCGTGATCCCGCGGCCGATCGCGCTCGTCACCACGCTGTCGCCGGAGGGGCACGTCAACGCCGCGCCCTACTCGTTCTTCAACGTCTTCTCGGAGGCGCCGCCCCTCGTGGTGCTCGGCCTCGGTGCGCGGGGCGGGGCCATGAAGGACACCGCCGCCAACGTGAGGCGCACCGGCGAGTTCGTGGTCAACCTCGTCTCGGAGGAGATCGCCGAGGCGATGAACGTGTGCGCCGTCGACTTTCCGCCCGACGTCGGGGAGCTCGGCCCCGCCGGGCTCACGGCCTCGCCGTCGCACGACGTGGCGCCGCCCGCCATCGCCGAGGCGCCCGTCGCGCTCGAATGCCGGCGCACCATGATCATCAACGTCTCGGAGGAGCGTGACCTTCTCGTCGGCGAGGTGCTGCGCGTGCGCGCGCGGCCCGGCATCGTGGACCCCCTCACGCTGCGCATCGACGTCGACGCCTACCGCCCCGTCGCCCGCCTGTTCGGGGACCTCTACGCCACACTTCACGACCGCTTCGCCCTGAAGCGGGAGCCGTACGATCCGCAGAGGCACGGGCGGGGCGGCTGACTCCTGCGGCAAGGCGAGCCGACGGGGTGTTCCCCTCGCGCGCGCGGCGTGGCATGTCATCGCAAGGAGGAGCGCCATGCCGTTCGCCCGCCTCGCCGGAACGACCATCCACTACGCCCACCGCCCCGCGACGGGCGGCGCGGCCACGGTCCTGTTCTCCAACTCCCTCGGCACCGACTTCCGGATCTGGGGGGAGACCGCCGAGGCGCTGCCGTCGGAGCTCGGGCTCGTCTTCTACGACGCGCGCGGCCACGGGCTGACCGATCTCGGCCATGGCGAGCGGCTCGACCTCCACGTCGCCGACGTCGCCGGGCTGATCGACAGGCTCGAGATCGAGCGGGTCGTCTTCTGCGGCCTGTCCGTCGGCGGCGTCATCGGGCAGGCCTTCGCGGCGACCCACTCCCACGCGCTGGCCGCCCTCGTCCTGTGCTGCACGGCCGCCCGCGTCGGAACCGCCGAGGCGTGGGACGAGCGCATCCGCACCGTGCGGGAGAAGGGGCTCGAGGCGCTGGCGGGCCCGGTCATGGAGCGCTGGTTCTCCACATCCTTCCGCGCCGCGGAGCCGGAGATGATCGCCGGGATGACCAACATGCTCGTGCGCCAGCCCGCGGAGGGTTATGCCGCGATCTGCCGGATGCTGCGCGACACGGACCTCACCGCCGGGGCGGCCGGCATCACCGTGCCGACGCTCGGCGTCGCCTGCACGGAGGACGGCTCGACGCCGCCCGACCTCGTGAAGGGGACGGTCGAGCGCATCCCCGGCGCCTCGTTCGCGCTGATCGAGGGGGTCGGCCACATTCCCTGCGTGGAGCGCCCGCGGGAGCTTGCCGAGATCCTGCTCGCCTTCCTCGCCGAGAGGGGCCTCTCGTGACCGAGCCCCTCGACAGCGGGATGGCAACGCGAAGGCGCGTCCTCGGGGAGGCGCACGTCGCGCGCGCTGAGGCCGCGAAGACGGCCTTCGACGCGCCCTTCCGGCGCCTCGTCACGGAAGGCGCGTGGCGGCGGGTGTGGTCGAGCGGGCGCATCACCCACCGCGAGCGCTCCATGGTCACCCTCGCCCGCCTCGCCGCCCTCGGCCACCACGAGGCGTTCGCCTGTCCGCAGGACCCCGGCTCCGGTCCCCTCCACGGCGAGGGGGCGCGGCGGGAGCGAATCGCGATCATCGGCCGGGTCCGCGACGGCATGGCAGCTCCCGTGCGCGACGCGGCGGTGGAGATCTGGCAGGCCGATGCCGCAGGCCTCCATCCCTCGCCGGCGGGGACATGCAGGCGCCGCGCGTCGCCTTCTTCGTCCTGCCGCGCGGGATCGATCTCGGCCTCCGCACGCGGATGGAGTTTGCCGAGGCGGCCCAGGCCGACGGCGCCGACCCCGTGATGAGCCGCATCGGGCATCCCGCCCGGCGGCAGACCCTCGTGGCGCGGCGCGCGGGGCATGACTACGTGTTCGACATCCGCCCTCAGGGCGAGGGCGAGACGGTCTTCCCGGACGGATGAACCATGGCGATTTCGGTTTTCGACGACGCGCTTCTCGGACCACTGTTCGCGGACCGCGTGGCCGCCAGCGCCTTCGGGGCGGGCCGCATGGTCGCCCGCTTCAACGCCTTCGAGATCGCGCTCGCGGAGGCGTGCGCCGCTGAGGGGCTCGTGAGCGCCGCCGCCGCCGAGGCCGTGGTGACCGTCCTGCGGGACTTCTCCCCGGACCTGTCGGCGCTCGCCGAGGGAAGCGCGGCAGACGGCCTTCCCGTTCCTGCCTACGTGCGCGCCCTCAGGGGGGCGGTGGGTGACGAGCACGCCGCTGCCGCCCACTTCGGCGCCACGAGCCAGGACGTGATGGACACGGCCCGCGCCCTCGCCCTCGCGGAGGTCAACGATGCGCTGCGCGTGCGGCTCGAGGGCGTCGTCTCGGCGCTGCGCGATCTCTCCGGCCGCTGGGGCGGGGCGCCGCTCATGGGCCGCACGCGCATGCAGGCGGCGCTCCCCTTGCGGGCGGGCGAGCGCATCGGCGCATGGCTTGCGCCCTTCGCCGACCACCGCTCCCGCCTCGCGCGCCTTCGCGAGGGGGTGGAGGCGCTCCAGCTCGGCGGGCCGGTCGGCAACCGCTCGGGCTTCAGGGGGCGGGGGGACCGCGTCGCCGAGCGCATGGCGCGCGATCTTCGCCTCCACAATCCGCCGGCGGCATGGCACACACGGCGCGACCACCCCGGCGAATATGCCTCGTTCCTGTCGCTCCTGACGGCCGCGTGCGGCAAGATCGGGCAGGACGTCGTCCTGATGGCGCAGCAGGGGATCGAGGAGGTGGCGCTTCCCGGCGGCGGGTCGTCGGCCATGGCGCACAAGAACAACCCCGTCGCGGCGGAGATCCTCGTCACGCTCGCGCGGTTCAACGCGGCCGGGGTTGGCGCCTTCCATCAGGCGCTCGTCCACGAGCAGGAGCGCTCGGGGATTTCCTGGTCGCTCGAGTGGATGATCCTGCCGCAGATGTGCGCCGCCGCCGGCCGCGCGCTCGAGACCACCCGCACGCTTCTCGAGCAGCTCCGGCGAATCGGCCCGGGACGCTGATCCGGCTATGGGCCGCCTTCCTTGAGGGCAGCCTGCGCCGCCCGAGCCGACGCCAGCCCGAGCCGCCGCCCGGCGGTGTTCCGCGCTGCCGGTGCGGGGCGCCGCGCTTGCGACCGGCCGCTCCCGCCCGCCTGAGCCGTTCGTCATGAAGAAGGCCCGGGCGTCGTGGCCCGGGCCATTCTTCTCGCAGGTCGGTCGGGGGTCCGGAGGGGTCTCCCTGCCCCGCCGCGTCAGCTGCAGCCGCTCGTGGAGCCGCAGGTGTCGCACTTCAGGCAGGTGCCGTTGCGCACGAGGGTGAAGTTGCCGCACTCGCCGCAGGGGTCTCCCTCGAAGCCCTTGAGGCGGGCGATGACGCTCTGCTCGGCGGCGGCCTTCCGGCGCTCGGTGGCGGCGACCGACTCGGCCGATTCGGCGGAGATGCCGAGGAGGGCGGCCACCTCCTCGCGGATGTCCTCTACCGGCGAGCGCGCCTCGCCGTCCTCGCTCCGCCGCGCCGTGACGGGGGCCGGACGGTTCCTGACGGGCGCGAGGGCGAGCGCTCCATCGGTCTCGTCGCGGCCCATCAGGCCCGCGATGGCGTCCACGGCCTTTGCCTCCGGCGTGTCGGCGCGCACGATGCGGAAGCGCTGGCCGCGGACGAGCCCGTGGCTCACCATCTGCGGCGGCTTGTCCCCCGCCACCCCGCGGCCGATGGTGGTGGCGCCGAGGTCCTCGGGCTGAACGTGCGCGAGGTCGTGCCGGCCGAGGTAGGAGATGGCGAGCTCGCGGAAGATGTAGTCGAGGATCGAGGTGGCGTTCTTGATCGCCTCGTTGCCCTGGACGAGACCGGCGGGCTCGAAGCGGGTGAAGGTGAAGGCGTCCACGTACTCCTCGAGCGGCACGCCGTACTGGAGGCCGAGCGACACCGCGATGGCGAAGTTGTTCATCATCGCGCGGAAGGCGGCGCCTTCCTTGTGCATGTCGATGAAGATCTCGCCGAGCCGGCCGTCGTCGAACTCGCCGGTCCTGAGATAGACCTTGTGGCCGCCGATGATGGCCTTCTGGGTGTAGCCCTTGCGCCGGTTCGGCATCGCCTCGCGGCGGCGCGAGACCACCTCGCGCTCGATGACCCGCTCCACGAGGCGCTCGGCGACGCGGGCGGTGCGGCGGGCGACGGGCTCGGCCATGATCTCCTCGACCACCTCCTCGGGGTCCTCCTCGTCGTCGGCGAGGAGCTGGGCGGAGAGGGGCTGGGAGAGCTTCGACCCGTCGCGGTAGAGCGCGTTCGCCTTCACGCCGAGCTTCCACGACAATTCATAGGCGGCCATGCAGTCCGCCACCGTCGCGTCGTTCGGCATGTTGATGGTCTTCGAGATGGCGCCGGAGATGAACGGCTGGGCGGCCGCCATCATGCGGATGTGGCTCTCCACCGAGAGGTAGCGCTTGCCGATCCGCCCGCACGGGTTGGCGCAGTCGAACACGGCGAGGTGCTCGTCCTTCAGACCCGGCGCGCCTTCCAGCGTCATGGCGCCGCAGGCGTAGATGTTCGCCTCCTCCACCTCGTCCTTCGTGAAGCCGAGGGCGGAGAGGACGTCGAACTTCGGCTCGTCGAGGGCGGACGCCTCGACGCCGAGCGCCTTCGTCAGCGCCTCCGTCCCGAGGGTCCACTTGTTGAAGGCGAAGCGGATGTCGAAGGCGTTCTTCAGAGCATCGTCGGCGGCGGCGATCGCCTCGGCCGGAAGACCCTTCGCCGACAGGGTCTCGGGGTTGATGTGCGGCGCGCCGACGATGGTGCCGTGACCGACGGCGTAGGCCTCGATCTCGTCACGCTGGCGCTTGTCGTAGCCGAGCACCCTGAGCGCCTGGGGCACCGCGCGGTTGATGATCTTGAAGTAGCCGCCGCCGGCGAGCTTCTTGAACTTCACGAGGGCGAAGTCGGGCTCGATGCCGGTGGTGTCGCAGTCCATGACGAGGCCGATGGTCCCCGTCGGCGCGATCACCGTCGCCTGCGCGTTCCTGTAGCCGTACTTCTGGCCGAGGGTGAGCGCGCGGTCCCATGCGGCGGCGGCGCGCTCCACCAGCATCTGGTCCGAGCAGGCGGCCTTGTCGAGGGGGACGGGGCGCGTCGCGAGGCGCTCGTAGCCGCCCGCGTCACCGTGGGCGGCGCGCCTGTGGTTGCGGATGACGCGCAGCATCGCCGCGGCGTTCTCCTCGTAGGCCGGGAAGGGGCCAAGGTCGCGCGCCATCTCGGCCGAGGTGGCGTAGGCCGTCCCCGTCATGATCGCCGTGATGGCGGCGCAGATGGCGCGGCCCTTCTCCGAATCGTAGGGGATGCCGGAGACCATGAGGAGGCCGCCGATGTTGGCGTAGCCGAGGCCGAGCGTGCGGTACTCGTAGGAGAGCTGGGCGATCTCCTTCGAGGGGAACTGCGCCATGGTGACGGAGATCTCGAGCACCATGGTCCAGATCTTCACCGCGTGCTCGAACAGCCCGATGTGGAAGTTCCCGTCGTCGGACTTGAACTGCATCAGGTTGAGCGAGGCGAGATTGCACGCCGTGTCGTCGAGGAACATGTACTCCGAGCACGGGTTCGAGGCCCGGATCTCGCCGCCCGCGGGGCAGGTGTGCCAGTCGTTGATGGTGGTGTGGAACTGGATCCCGGGGTCGGCGGATGCCCATGCGGCGTGGCCGATCTTCTCCCACAGCTCGCGGGCGGGAACGGTCTTGGCCACCTCGTTCCGCGTGCGCCAGGTGAGGTCCCACTCCCTGTCGCTCTCGACGGCGCGCAGGAACTCGTCCGTCACGCGCACGGAGTTGTTGGAGTTCTGGCCCGAGACGGTGAGGTAGGCCTCGGAATCCCAGTCGGTGTCGAACACGGGGAACTCGATGGCGGTGTAGCCCTGGCGCGCGAACTGGATGACGCGGCGGACGTAGTTGTCAGGCACCTGCGCCTTGCGGGCGGCCTTGATCTCGCGCTTGAGGGCGGGGTTCTTGGCTGGGTCGAAGCAGTCGTCGCCCGAGCCCTCGCAGTTGACGCAGGCCTTCATGATCGCGGTGAGGTGCTTTCTCACCACCTTGGAGCCGGTCACGAGGGCGGCGACCTTCTGCTCCTCGCGCACCTTCCAGTCGATGTACTCCTCGATGTCGGGATGGTCGACGTCGACGACGACCATCTTCGCGGCGCGCCGGGTGGTGCCGCCGGACTTGATGGCGCCGGCCGCCCGGTCGCCGATCTTGAGGAAGCTCATGAGGCCTGATGAGCGCCCGCCGCCCGAGAGCTTCTCGCCCTCGCCGCGGATCGCGGAGAAGTTGGAGCCGGTGCCGGAGCCGTACTTGAAGAGGCGCGCCTCACGGACCCACAGATCCATGATGCCGCCGTCGTTGACGAGATCGTCGGCGACGGACTGGATGAAGCAGGCGTGCGGCTGGGGGTGCTCGTAGGCGCTCTCGGAGCGGACGAGGACCTTCTTCACCGGGTCGACGTAGTAGTGGCCCTGGGACGGACCGTCGATGCCGTAGGCCCAGTGGAGGCCCGTGTTGAACCACTGCGGGGAGTTGGGCGCCGCCTTCTGGGTGGCCAGCATGTAGCGCAGCTCGTCGAAGAAGGCCTGTGCGTCGTGCTCGGTGTCGAAGTAGCCGCCCTTCCAGCCCCAGTAGGTCCAGGCGCCGGCGAGGCGGTCGAACACGGCGCGGCTGTCCGTCTCGCCGCCGTAGCGCCTGTCCTCGGGAAGCTCGGCGAGCGCCTCCTCGTCGGGGATGCGGCGGCGGAGCCACGCGGGGACGGTGCCTTCCTCCACGGTCTTCGTGCGCGCCGGAACGCCCGCCTTGCGGAAGTATTTCTGGGCGATGATGTCGGTCGCCACCTGGCTCCAGGAGGCGGGCACCTCGACGTTGTCGAGGCGGAAGACCGTGGAGCCGTCCGGATTGCGGATCTCCGAGACGGCCGTGCGGAACTCGATGCCCTGGTAGGGGGACTGGCCATATCGGGTGTAGCGCCGTTCGATCCGCATGGTGCTTCCTTCGCTCAAGGGTCCGTGACGGGTCGGAAGGTGCTCGGCCTGGCCTTCTTCGGGAACCACACGCGCCGCGCTTCCCTGTGGACCACGAGGGTTATCCCCATCCGGGCAACCCCTCTGGCCCACCACATATGGTGTGCCGCCACCCTCCGATCCACAACATGCCGCCCTTCGAGTTACTCTCCCGTTAATTCCTGTGAGCGCCTTCACGGTTCCGGCCGGACCACCCGGCCCGCCTGTCGTACGCTTTATGTTCCGGGGCGGTCAACACGGCGAAGCCTCCCCCCAGCCTCCCCCGCCGTGTCGCCCGCTCACCGGATCGGGGCGAGGAGTTCGGGCGCCGTGACGAGGCTGCGCACGCCGTGGGAATGATCCTCGCCGAAGACGTTTCCCTCCTCGGCCCAGGCGTGGAGCGAGCCGATGTGGAGCCGCGCGCACTGCGGCCGCACGCTCCACGTCACCTGGAGCGGCGAGCATTGCGCCTGCGAGTAGGACGGACCCGTGGTCGAGCCGGCGAAGACCACCGGCTCGCCGGTGCCCGCGGGCAGCGCCTTCGGCTGGTGGTAGCCGTCCACCACGGTGCCCCCGTAGGCGAAGTCCCGGAAGTCGAGGGCGGAGGGATCGTTCACCACGAGGAACACCTGCGCCTCGACCCGCAGGTCGGGGTTGACGCACGCCTCGGTCAGGCAGGAGCCGAGGCCCGGACCGGGGACGGCCTCGCAGGAGGTGAAGACCCAGTGCACCTCGATGGTGTCGCCAGGCGCGACGCCGCCGAACGGCCCGTCGCCGTCCCAGGGGTCCGCGAGCTCGGCCTCGGTCAGCGTTCCGCTGTCGTTGCAGCGCCAGCCGCCGTGCTCGTCCCCGCCGGTGGAGAGCGAGAAGCCCGGGCCGCGGTGCTCTGCGTGGGTGTGGGTGTGCAAGTCGCACAGGTTCATCCGGGACGCTGGCGGCGCGAGCGCGAAGACGCGGGAGTTCTCGCCGTGCCGCCCGGTGATGTCCCGCGGCGTCTGCGGGCCGTAGCCGGTGCAGATGTCCTCAGCCGCCGCGCCGCCAGCGACGACGAGAGCCGCCGTTGCCGCGAGCGCGCGCATGACCTGTCGTGCCATGGATGCCTCTCCTCCTCCGGCCGATGACGGCGCGTCCGTGCCGGAGGGCAGGGGGATCGTGACGCGCCGCGCCCAGTATAGAACGGTGTTTGCGCAATCGGGATCGGTTCTGGCGAATGAGGACGAGCGCGCATCCGTCTTCGGGGCAAGGTGCGGTCGGCGGCGCCGCGGGCGAGCGGCCGGAGGAGGAGGGAACCGATGGCACGGATTCTCGTCGTGAACGGACACGCGGACCCCTCGCCCGAGCGGTTCGCCGCGGCGCTCGCGGAGGCCTATGCCCGTGGCGCCGCCGCGGCGGGTCACGCGGTGGACCGCCTCGCGGTCGCCGACGTGCCCGTGGAGTTCCTGCGCAACGCCGCCGAATTCGCAGCGTCCCCGCCAGAACCCGTCGCGCGGGCGCAGGAGAGGATCGCCGCCGCTGACCACCTCGTCCTCGTCTATCCGCTCTGGCTCGGAACGATGCCTGCGCGGCTCAAGGCCTTTCTCGAGCAGGTGGCGCGCGGCGAGTTCCTCCTGTCCACCGGCGGCGACGGCTGGCCTGCCAGGAAGATGCGCGGCAAGTCCGCCCGCGTGATCGTCACCATGGGAATGCCCGCGATCGCCTACCGCCTGTTCTTCGGCGCCCACTCGCTGAGGGCGCTCGAGAAGGGCATCCTCGGCATGGCCGGCTTCGCACCGGTGCGCGACACCGTTCTCGGCGGCGTCGAGGGCGGACCGGAGAAGCGCGCGCGGATGCTGGCGACGGTGGAGGCGCTCGGGCGGAAAGGCGGGTGAGGCCGCCGGGGTTGGCCCCGCCGATGGACACCGGCGGGGCCGCAAAGGATTAACTCAAGAGGCCGAAGCCGGCACAAGAGACCGCGCCGGATCGACAGGGATGATGCAGGATCGAGACCGGTTTGCGCATCCCTTCGGCGAACGGGGCGCGTCCATGCGTTGCGCGCCGCCTTCCCCTGCGTTGTCCGGCGGACGCCGGAGCGTTACATCGGCCCCATGAACACGCTTCAACCGTCCCTGTCCGCCGAGGCGTCGCTGAGGCCCGAGATCGCCCGGCGCCGAACCTTCGCCATCATCTCCCACCCCGACGCCGGCAAGACGACGCTGACGGAGAAGCTCCTCCTCTTCGGCGGCGCGATCCACCTCGCGGGCGAGGTGGCGGCCCGCGGCGAGCGGCGGCGCACGCGCTCTGACTGGATGGAGATCGAGAAGAAGCGCGGCATCTCGGTGTCCTCGTCCGTCATGATGTTCGAGCGCGACGGCATCGTGTTCAACCTCCTCGACACCCCCGGCCACGAGGACTTCTCGGAGGACACCTACAGGACGCTGACCGCCGTCGATTCGGCGGTGATGGTGGTCGACGCCGCGAAGGGCATCGAGGCGCAGACGCTGAAGCTCTTCGAGGTGTGCCGCCTGCGCGACATCCCGATCATGACCTTCGTCAACAAGGTGGACCGGGAGGGGCGCGATCCGTTCGATCTCATGGACGAGATCGCCGACAAGCTCGCCCTCGAGCTCTCCCCCGTGACGTGGCCGGTCGGCATGGGCGGCCAGTTCCACGGCTGCTTCAACCTCACCACCAATGACTACCACCGCGTGCGCCGCGGCGAGGGGACGGGCTACGCGGGCACGACGAAGCTTTCCGGGATCGCGGACGCGGCGCTCGACGAGGCGGTGGAGGGAAGCGTCCTCGAGGAGTTCCGCGCCCAGGCAGAGCTCGCGACGACGGCGATGCCCCCGGTGGACATGGAAGCCTACCGGGAGGGCCACCTCTCGCCGGTCTTCTTCGGCTCGGCGCTGCGCGACTTCTGCGTGGGGGACCTTCTCGACGGCCTCTCCGCCTGGGCGCCGCCGCCGCGGCCGCAGCCAGCTGGGGAGGAGCGCGTCGACCCGAACGCCGACGGGGTGAGCGCGCTCGTCTTCAAGGTCCAGGCGAACATGGACCCCAACCACCGCGACCGAATCGCCTTCGCGCGCATCTGCTCGGGGCGCTTTACCCGCGGGATGAAGCTGAACCAGGTGGGCGCTGGCAAGAGCCTCACCATCTCCGCGCCCATCTTCTTCCTCGCCGACGAGCGCGAACTCGCCGAGGAGGCCTGGGCGGGGGACATCATCGGCATCCCGAACCACGGCCAGCTCCGCGTCGGCGACACGCTGATGGAGAAGGGCGAGATCCGCTTCACCGGCCTGCCCCGCTTCGCGCCGGAGATCCTGCGCCGCGTCAGGCTCGGCGATCCGATGAAGACCAAGCAGATGCGCCGCGCCCTCCAGGACCTGTCGGAGGAGGGGCTCGCCCAGGTGTTTCGCACCCACCTCGGCGGCGACCACATCGTCGGCGTCGTCGGCGCGCTCCAGCTCGACGTGATGGCCGCGCGGGTGGCGGCGGAGTACAAGGTCGCCATCGACTTCGAGGCCGCCCCCTACGCCACGGCCCGCTGGCTGTCGGGCGACCCGAAGGCCGTGAAGGATTTCGTGGACACGAACCGCTCCACCGTGGCGGACGACGTCGACGGCGATCCCGTCTACCTCGCGAGGAACGCCTGGGAGCTCAACTACACCCGGGACAAGCACCCGGGCCTGCGCTTTCTCGAGGTGAAGGAGATGCGCTGACGCGGGTAGCGCGCCCGCGGCGCCCTCGCCCGAGCCTCACCGGGGCGCGTTTGCAGGCCGCCGGAGGGGAACGCACGGCGCCCGTGCCGAACGGCCGCTCGTCACCACGCCGAGGCCCATGGTGTGGCGATGCGGACGGGGGCGCGGGCGCCGATTCGGCCACTGGCATCGCGGCGCGATCGCGCGGGGCGGGGCGTCACTCTTCGGTTCCTCGGTGTCTCGGGCGCACCCCGCGCCTCTCTGACCCCGCGCCTCTCCGGGCGCCGCCTGGACGGGCCGGGCGGGGAGGCCTTCAGCCGTGGCGCGCGTCGGGCCGCGAGAGGGGAAAGGTGTCGCGCGTGCGGGTGTAGAGGTTGCCGCCGAGCCGTCCGACAGTGTCGAGGAGGGCGGCGTCGACCCTCAGCGTCTCGGGATCGATGATGCCCTCGCGAACGGAGATCCTGACCACCTCGCCGATGACGACGTCGCGCCGCCGGCCGAGCTGGAGGGTGACGTGGCGCACGCACTCGAGGTGGGCCGGCGCCTCGGCGATGCGGGGCGGGGCGACGCCGAGGGAGGGCGTCAGCGTGAGCCCTGCGAGCGCCACCTCCGATTCGCCCGGCGGCAGCGGCGTCGAGCAGATGTTCATCTTCTCGGCGAGCGCGAAGTCGACGATGTTGACGACGAACTCGCCGTGGAAGCGGATGTTGTGCGCCGTGTCCTTGGGGCTGCCGTCGGGCCGCGGCTCGATGCCGAGGGCGACGAGGCAGGGATCGAACGCCACGGCGTTGAAGAAGGAGAAGGGGGCGGCGTTGACGCGGCCGTGCTCGTCGAGGCTCGTCACGAGCGCGATCGGGCGCGGCGTCACCACCGAGCGCATGATGCGGTAGCTTTCGAACGGATCGAGCGCGGCGAGGTCGAACTCGGTGGTCGCTCCTCCCGCGGCTCCGGTCGCGCCGCTGCTGGCGCCGCCGCCCGCGGGCGCGCCGTCGTCGGTCATGGCCATCTGTCCCACCTTCTGCCCGCGCCGTGATGCTGCCTGCCGCGATCCGTGCATCGGCGAGGATGGCTCCGCAAGCCCGATCGGCTCCGGAACCGTCCGGCGTGTCCGGGACACTTGCGGCTGCCGCGTGAGGACGAGGCCGCGCCGGCGGTTCGGGGCCCTGCGGGACGGCCGTCGACGAACGGTCCTTCCGCCCTCGCGCCCCTCCCGGCGCGGATCGCGGCGCGGCGGGTTCCGGCCCTCTCACCGGATGCGCCCGAGGCCGCAGACCTTCGGCCTGCCCTCGATGGCTCGGGACGCCCGCGCGATCTATCGCGAGGGACGTTTCCCGCGCGCGGGCAGGACGGGGGCCGCCGCGACCGATTGGCGCCGGGTGACGGCCGCCCACCTCGACGGCGCGTTCTTCGCCAACCGCGCGGCGCGCTCCCGCGTCTTCTCGTCGGCCCCGCCTCGCGGATCATCAGCATTTGCGGGGTCTGCGGACGTGCTGCGCGTCCAGTGGAAAGAGCCATTTCCGCAGTGCGGGACAAGAATGGTATACATGTATCCTGTCTGATGCATCAAATCCGCAAATCCTGGAAAGTCAAGGATTGCCGGCTGCGTCGTCGCTTGCAAAAACCGTAAACGGCGGGTGAGGCGGAGGCGGATCGTTGATGTCAGATCGTGGCGACCTCGCAGGTGGCCGGATGAGCCGCTGCGGCGAATCGGGCGGGCGCGAGGTCGTGAACCTCGGCGGCGCCGTCTATGCGGAGTTGTGCGAGCGGCTGGTGAGAGGTCGCTTCCTGCCGGACGACAGGCTGAAGATCCGGGAGCTCGCCACGAGCCTCGGCACGAGTGTGACGCCGGTGCGGGACGCGGTGCTGCGCCTCGTCCAGGACAACGCCCTCGTCATGCGCTCCCAGCGCGACATCCGCGTGCCCCGTCTCACCGCCGAGGAATATCACGAGATCCGCGTCATCCGCATGACCCTCGAGGGGCTTGCGGTGGAGGCTGCTGCGCGACACGCCGACGCGGCGCTGATCGAGACTCTCGGCGACGTGATCGCGCGGACCGCCGAGGCGATCGAGCAGGGCGACTTCACGATGGCGGCGGAGCTCAACCAGCGCTTCCACTTCCACCTCGTGGAGGGGGCGCGGATGCCCATGCTCCGGCGCATCCTCCAGCGCCTGTGGCTCCAGATGGGCCCGCTGATCGCGGACGCCAATCACACCCTCGGACCGCAGACGATCGTCCACCACGAGGGCATCGTCGCCGCGATCGCGCGCGGTGACGGCGAGGCGGCGGCCGCGGCTGTGCGGGGCGACATCCTCGCCGGCGGCGAGCCCATCCTGCAGCGCATGCGCGAGCTCGCGCATCCTTCGGCGCCCGCGGCCTGAGGGCGCCTCGGCTGCGCGAACGGGAAGGCGGCCCTTATGCGGGCGACATGCCGAACCGGATGGTCGGCGCGGACGGGATCATGCGGGCCGGGGTCTTCAACCCGCGACTCACCTTCGCGAAGGACGGCGAAGACATCCCGAACGACGTGGACGGATCCGCGCTCGTGATCCACTCGGGCGCCGACGACCACGCGTCCCAGCCCGCGGGAGACGCCGGGGAGCGGATCGCCTGCGCCGTGATCGACCGCTGACGCGGGTCGGCCTCGCCTCTCGCCTCCCGCCTCCAGACGCAGACGCGGCGCGACTGGCGCGCCTCCGTCCGGTCCCGCCTCGCCCGGCGTCTGGACGCGTGCGGCGGTGACGCGCTGGCCCTGCGGATCGGTGCCGATCCCGGGCCCCGTCGACGCCGCGGTCGCCTGCTGGCTGAACGGCAGGGCGGGGCTGCCGTGCCGCCCGCCCGGGCCGCTTCCCCGCTCCACTGCCGATTGTCACCATCGGGCTGTTGAAACCTCAAGACGCCACTTGCGCGGAAGGCACGATCGGGCGATTCATGACGGCAACGAGTGCCGCGTCGCGTTTGCGCCGGGTGGCGTTCATGCCGGCGGTGCGCTGCGGCGGCTCGTCTCGAGAGAATCTGGACGTGTGGCAGCCGTGAGCTTCAGCTTCATCCATACCGGGGACCTTCACCTCGACAGCCCTCTGAGGGGCCTTGGCGCGCTCGACGACGCGCGCGCGACGACCCTTGCGAGCGCTGGCCGGCGGGCCTTCGACGACCTCGTGCAGCGCGCCGTCGACGCGCGGGTGGACGCGATGCTGATCGCAGGCGACCTGTGGGACGGCGACTGGTCGGACGTCTCGGTCGGTCTCCACGTGGCGGAGAAGGTCGGACGGCTCGCCCGCGCCGGGATCGCCACCTTCGCGGTTCTCGGCAACCACGACGCGCAGTCGAGGGTGACCGACCGCATCCGCCACATCGAAGCGCTCCACCTCTTCCCGGCGGACCGGCCCGCCTCCGTCGAGTGCGGCCCCGCAGTCATCCACGGGATGAGCTACGCGCAGCCGTTCGTCACCGACAACATCGCGGCCCTCTACCCGGAGGCGGTGCCGGGCAGGGTGAACATCGGCCTCCTCCACACCGCCCTCGACGGCACGCTCGGCCACGATCCCTACGCGCCCTGCACCCTCGCCGACCTTCGTTCGCGCCGCTATCACTACTGGGCGCTCGGCCACGTCCACACGCGGCAGGTCCTCGCCGACGCCGCTGCCGTGGAGGGGGGGACTGTCGCCTACTGCGGCGTCCTCCAGGGGCGCCACGTGCGCGAGAGCGGCGTGAAAGGCGCCTGGCACGGGGTCGTCGAGGGGGACAGGGTCCGCCTCACGCCCGTCGACTTCGGCCATGCCTGCTGGTTCGAGGCGCAGGCCGACGTCTCGGCAGGCGACGAGGGCGACGCGATGCGGTCCGCCTTCCAGGAGGTCGCGCGGCAGGCGGGGGCCTCCGTCTCGCTCGCTGTGGTGCGGTTGCGGCTCGTCGGCGAGACTGCGCGCCACCATGCGCTCGCGACGCGGCTGCGGGATCTCGACGACCTGGCGCGCATCGCCGCCGCCGGGGTGGACGAGCGCATCCTCGTGGAGGATGTGCGCCTTTGCACCGCGCCGCCCTCCGAGGGTGAGCGGGCCGTCCTGCCGCACCGGTTCGACGCGCTCCTCGCCGAGGTCGCCGCCGATCCGCGGACGGCGAGCAGCGCGGAGACGGCGGTGAAGGAGGTGCTGAACGCCCTCGGCCCCGCCGCGCGCGCCTTCCTCGCCGAGAGCATTCCGGAGCTTGTCCATTACGAGGAGCGGGGCGACCTCGCGCCGCTCCTCGCGGAGGCGGCGCGGCGGGTCACGGCGCGTCTCCGGGAGAAGATCGCGTGATCCGCTTCTCCTCCGTCAGGCTCTCCGGCTACGGCCGCTTCGACAACCGCACGTTCGACTTTCCCCGTATGGACGGCGCGCCGGACATCCATCTCGTCGTCGGCGAGAACGAGGCCGGCAAGACGACCCTGAAGCACGCTCTGGTGGACGTCCTCTTCGGCGTCTCCGGCAAGTCCCCCTACGCCTTCCGCGACGTGAAGCCCAGGGTGGCGGCCGAGGTGGATGTCGGCGACACGCGCATCGCGTTCGAGCGGGAGGCGGGGCGCAAGAACACGAAGCCCGTCGAGGCCGCAGCAGTTCTCGGCGAGGTGCTGAACGGGCACGATGCGGCGACGTTCCGCGCGACTCAGGCCTTCTCCCACGACGAGATGCGCGAGCACTCCCGTCTCCTTCACGAGAGCCGGGGGGAGCTGAAGGATCTTCTCATGCGGGACGCGGGCGGGCTGTCCGAGGCGGTGACGCTGCTCGAGGCGCTGCAAGGCACATCCGGACGGCTCTTCAAGAAGAAGAAGGTTGACAAGTCGACGGCGTTCATGGTCGCGGCCATCGAGTACGAGAAGGCCATGAAGGCGGCGGCCGGGCTCGACGCGACGCGTCACAGGGACCTGATCGCGGCCCGCGAGGAGGCCGAGGGAAGGCGCGAGGAGGTGCGTCGCCTCTTCGAGGACAAGAAGGCGCTGGCGGAGCGGCTCGGGAGGGAACGGCAGGCCGAGCGCGTGGTGGAGCGGCTCGTGGCGCTCGAGGCGCAGCTCGCCCACATGCCGGACGTGCGACTGGCGCCGGGCGCTGTCGAGCGTGTGGGCAGGGCCGCCGTCGCGGAGGCCGCCGCGCGCACGCGGCTCGAGAGCGCCATCGGGCGCCGTGCCGCGCTGGAGGAGGAGCGGCGGGCCGTCCCGCTCGACGATGCGGCGCTCGCCCTCGCCGCGGAGATCGACGACGTCGCAGGCCGCCTCGCCGAGCTCGGTCACCGTCAGGGCGAGCGTCTCGCGAAAAGCGCCGAGATGGACGCGGGGCAGGCCGAAGCGCTGTCCCGCGCGCGCGCCATCGGCCTTCGCGCCGACGACGCCGCAGCGCTGGCCGACGCGCTTCCCGCCGCGGTCGACCGGCGCGAGGCGGGCCGGCACATGGGTCGCCGCAACGACCTCCTCGCCGAGATCCGCAACCGCCGCAACCTTCTGGAGGAGGCTGCCGAGACGCCGCCCGAGGAGCTGCCGGAGGGACCCGGCGAGGCGCTGATCTCGGCCCTCGACTGCGTCAAGGACCTCGGCCGCTACCGCGAGACGTGGCGGTCGGCGGTGGCTGGCGTCGAGAGCGCGCGGGAGGCGCTGCGCCGCGCGGAGGCCGCCGCCGCCGGTGACGGCGACTGCGACGCCCCGCCCCCGCCCGAGGAGGGCGACGCCGCGCAGGAGGCCATCGGGCGGGCGAAGCAGGCGCTCGAGGCCGCCGAGGATCGGGTGGCGCAGGCGGAGGCGGAGGTGGCGGCGCGTGCGCGCGAGGCGCGGCGCATGGCCGCGGGAGACGTGCCCATGGCGCCGGTCCTCGCCGCGGCGCGGGAAAGGCGCGACGGGTTGTGGCGGGAATTCGTCGCCGGCCGCGCCATCGCAGAGGCGCGGGAGGAGTACGAGGCGCATGTCGCCGAAGCCGACCGCATCGCCGACGTGCGCTTCGAGCGCAACAAGGACATCCTGAACGCCGAGAGCGCCGAGAGGGATCTCGCCGCAGCGCGGGAGACGCTCGCCCTCGCCGTCGCCGCCCGCGACGCCAGGCGCGAGGCGCACGGGAGGCTTCGCGGCGCATGGGCTGCGCGCCTCGCCGCCGCGGGACTGGGCACCGTCCCGGCCGACTACCGCGCCTGGCACGCCCGCCGTGCCGCGCGCCGCGAGGCCGCGCACGCGCTGGAAAGGGCCGAGTCGGAGCGGGATCGCCTGCGCGCGCGCCTCATCGCCGCGGCGCGCGACTGCCATGCCGCGCTCGGCAGGGAGGCGGGCGAGGACCTCGACGGTGACGCTCTCCTCGCAGCGGTCGACAGGGCGGCGAAGGCCGCCGAAGAGGAGCGTGACAGGCTGGAGGAGGCGGTTCGGGTGGCAACGCTCGCCGCGAAGGCCCGCGCCGAGCGGGCACGCGAGCGGCCGCTGCGGGAGAAGGCGCTCGAAGAGGCCAAGGCCGCCTTCGACGCCTGGGCCGAGACCTGGCGCGCTCTCGCCGCCCGCTGCGGCGTGCCGGAGGACACCGCGCCGGAGCGCCTTGCGGACATCCTCGACGGTTTCGCAGAGATCGAGCAGGCGCTCCACAGGGCCGATGCCTGCCGGCGGGCCATCGCGGCGACCGACGCCCTCGGGACGGCGCTCGCGGACGAGGTCGCCCGTCTCGCCGCAGCGCTGGACGAGGCCCCCGGCGAGGACGTGCGCGCCACGGGCCGCCGTCTCGTCGACCGCCTCGACGCGGCGCGGAAGGCGGCGGCGGACGCAGGGCGCATCGACCGGGACCTCGCGGCGGCGCGCAAGGACGAGGCCGACCAGAAGGACGTGCACGCGGCCGCCCTCGGCGCCATGGCCGCGGACAGGGAGGCGGCCGGCCTTCCGCCCGATGCCACCGCGGCCGACCTGCAAAGGGCCGCGGACGCTTCCGACGAGCGTCGTCGCCTCGAGGCAGGCATCGCGGCCGCAAGGGACGATCTGTCGGCCGCCGGCTTTGCCTGGCCGGCGGCGCGGGAGGCGCTCGCGAAGATGAGCGCGGCGGAGCGGGCTGCGAACGCGGAGGGGGCGCGGGAGGACGCGGACAGGCTCCAGAGGGAGCTCGAGGACGCCGCCACCGAGGCAGTCCGCGCGAAGGACGCCCTCGAGCGGGCCGAGCACGAGGCGCGGGGAGGGGCCGCCAGCGTCGCCCGCGCGCGCCTCGAGGCCAACGTCCAGGCACGCGCCATGGCGGACGCCGCCGCAGAGGCCATCCGCCGCCGGCTCGAGATCGCCGTCCTCTCCGCCGCCCGCGACACGTTCGAGGCGGAGCACCGCTCGCCGGTCCTCGACCGCGCCTCGCGGGTGTTCGCGGCCTTCACGGGCGGCGCCTACGACCGGCTCGAGCGCGGCTGGAGCGAGGGGCAGAGCTTCGTGCGCGCGCGCCGCGCGGGCAGGGACGAGACGCTCGACGTCACCGCCCTGTCGGACGGCACCCGCGACCAGCTCGTCGCCTCGGTGAGGATTGCGGCCGCCGAGGAGAGCGCGCTCCCCTTCATCGCCGACGATCTCTTCGTGAACGCCGACGACGATCGGGCACGGCACGGCTTCCGCGTCCTTGCCGAGCTCGCCCGCGGGCGCCAGGTCATCTATCTGACGCACCATGTGCACCTCGAGACGCTGGCGCGCGAGGCGGTGGGGGACGGCCTCTCGGTCTTGCGGCTCTGATCGCGACGATGATCTTTTCGTGATCGGCGCGGACCGGGGCACGCTCCGGCAAGCTTTTTCCGTCACCGTTGCGCCGCGGGACGGTCGGGGCGCCGTCGCTGGATGGGCGATGCGGGGCGGGCGGTTCCTCCTGGTGCGCCCGCGCCACGGGGGATGGCTTACCGGCTTGTCCGGAAAGGCCACATTGTAATTGGCGCGAAACTTGTTAGGCTTCTAAGGAACGGTGGCGGGGCCGGAAATGCCGTTTCCGGCGGACGAGCCGAGGAGGACGAGGGGCGAACGGCAGGGACGAGCGACGTTCGCGAGCGGGGAGACGAGGGATGAGCGTGTCCGGCGACGACGAGGGAGGCGGCCACCGCGGCGCGACACCGCCGGCCACGTCCGGCGGCCGTCCGGGTCCCGAGGGCCTCCGCCGCGCCTACCCGGTGGCGCACGGCGGCTCCGCGCAGCCACGCCGCTATGCCGCTCTCGACCTCGGCACCAACAACTGCCGCCTCCTCATCGCCGAAGCACGCGGCACGGGCTTTCGCGTGATCGACGGCTTCTCGCGCATCGTCCGCCTCGGCGAGCGGCTGTCCAGGGAGGGGGCGCTGTCCGAGCCGGCCATGGACCGGGCGCTCAGCGCGCTCAGGATCTGCGCCAGCAAGCTCTCCATGGCCGGCGTGACCCGCGCGCGCACCATCGCGACCGAGGCGTGCCGCTCGGCGAGCAACTGCGAGAGCTTCCGCAGCCGCGTCCTCGAGGAGACGGGCCTCGAGCTCGAGGTGGTCGACCGGGAGACGGAGGCGCGTCTTGCCGTCGCGGGCTGCTCGCCTCTGGTGGACGACGGGGCGGAGGGCGTCCTCCTGTTCGACATCGGCGGCGGCTCGTCGGAGATCGTCTGGCTCGACCTCACGAGCCGCTACCGCCTCAAGGGCGCGGCCCTTGTGCGCTGCATCAGGGCGTGGACGTCGCTGCCCGTCGGGGTCGTCACGCTCGCGGAGCGGCACGGCGGCAAGGACGTGGACGAGCGCGTGTTCGCCGCCATGGTGGACGACGTGTCGAACCTTCTCGCCGGCGTCGACCCGCGCGGCGTCCTGTCGGCGGCCGTGGCGCGCGGCGGCGTCCATCTCCTCGGCACGTCCGGCACAGTTACCACCCTCGCGGGGCTCTTCCTCGGCCTGAAGCGCTACGACAGGCGGCAGGTGGACGGGACCTGGCTCGAGCAGAGGCAGGTGGACATGCTGATCGCCCAGCTTCTGAGCATGGGCTTCGACGAGCGCGTCGCGAACCCTTGCATCGGCGCCGACAGGGCCGATCTCGTGCTGGCGGGCTGCGCCATCCTGGAGGCGATCCGCAGGCGCTGGCCGTGCGAGAGGCTGCGCGTCGCGGACCGGGGCCTGCGCGAGGGGATGCTGATGGAGCTCATCGAGACCGACCGCCTCGCGCGCCTCAGGAGCCGCCATCACCGCATGGCCGAGGCCGCCCCGGCTGGCTACGCCTGAGGCATCCCGCAGATGCCCGAGGGGAAGAGACCCGGCGGCAGGGGCCGCGGCGGGGCGAAGGGCGGCGCACCTTCCGGCGGTGCATCCTCCGGCGGGGAGCGCCCGCTCGCGCAGAGGGTCAGGACCGCGAAGGGCCGCAAGGTCTCCTCCACCCGCTGGATCGAGCGCCAGCTCAACGACCCTTACGTGCACAAGGCCCGCGCCGCCGGCTACCGCTCGCGCGCCGCCTTCAAGCTCATCGAGATCGACGACCGCAACCACATCCTGAAGCGCGGGCAGACGGTGGTTGACCTCGGCGCCGCGCCCGGGGGGTGGAGCCAGGTCGCCGCCGAGCGCACGCGGGCGAGCTCCGCGGCGCCCGTGGTGGCCATCGACCTCCTCCCCATGGACCCTCTGCCCGGCGTCCTCGTCCTGCGGCAGGACTTTTCCGACGAGGCTGCGCCCGCGGCGCTGGTGGAGGCGCTCAAAGGGCGGCGGCCGGACGTCGTCCTCTCCGACCTCGCGCCGGAGACCACGGGGCATCGCGCCACCGATCACCTGAGGATCGTCAACCTCGTGGAAATGGCCGCCGAGTTCGCGCGCGAGACCCTCGCCCCCGGCGGCACGTTCCTCGCCAAGGTCTTCCAGGGCGGGACGGAGGGGGAGCTCCTGGCGGCGCTCCGGCGGGACTTCGCCACGGTGCGCCACGTGAAGCCGCCAGCCTCCCGGCCCGAATCGCCCGAGACCTACGTGCTCGCCATGGGCTTCCGCGGCGGCGCCTGATCGCGCCCCGCGACCTGCGCCCCGGCGTCCTCCGGCAGGCGGGCGAAGAGGAAGACGGACGACAGCGCGATCGCCGCCACCACCACGAAGGCCGCGACGAAGTCCGTCGCGAGGATCTCGTCGCCCGGCCGCATGGCGCGCTGCGCCTCCACCACCGCGGCCCCCACCGCGACGCCGGCCGCGAGCGAGACCTGCTGGGCGACGCTGTAGAGGCTCGTCGCGAGGGACATGCGCGGCTGCTCCACCTCCGAGTAGGCGAGGGCGTTGAGGGCCGTGAACTGGAGCGAGCGGAAGAAGCCGCCGACGAGGAGGATCGAGGCGATCAGCATCGCCGGCAGGTGGTAGGCGAAGAGCGCCATCGACCCGATGGCGACCGCCGAGATGACACCGTTCCACACGAGCGTCGCCCTGAAGCCGAAGCGGCGCACGATGGGTTTTGCCGTCGTCTTCATGAGGAGCGCGCCCGCGGCCGTGAAGAAGACGAGCCCGCCCGCCTCGAACGCGCTCATGCCGAGGCCGATCTGGAGGACGAGGGGCATGAGGAAGGGGATGGCGCCCACGCCGACGCGAAACAGCGACCCCGCGACGGCGCCGGCGAAGAAGGTGGGCTGGCGCAGGAGCGTGAGGTCGAGGATCGGTGCCGGCACGCGGCGGGCGTGGACCACGTAGAGGAACGTCGCGGCGGCGCCGACGGCCACCATCGCAAGGGTGACCGGCAGCGGCATCATGTTCTGGCCCATCACCGAGAGGCCGAGGACGAGGCCCGAGAGGCCGATGCAGGTCAGGAAGAAGCCCGTCACGTCGAGCGGGCGGCGGTGCTCCTCGCGCACGTCCTCGATGAAGAGGGTGACGAGGAGGATGCCGACGATCCCCACCGGCACGTTGATCCAGAAGATCCACCGCCAGTCGAAGAAGGTGGCGATGAAGCCGCCCAGCGGCGGGCCGACGAGGGGGCCCACGAGGGCGGGGACGGTGAGCCAGGCGAGCGCGGAGAGGAGCTCCGACTTCGGCGTCGTGCGCAACAGGACGAGGCGGCCGACCGGCACCATCATCGCCCCGCCAGCGCCCTGGAGGATGCGGGCGAGGACGAACTCCGTCAGCGACGTGGAGAGCGAGCAGGCGACCGACCCCGCCACGAACACCGCGATCGCGAGGCGGAAGACGAGGCGCGCGCCGAAGCGGTCCGCCATCCACCCGGAGATCGGGATGAACGTGGCGAGGGAGAGGAGGTAGGCGGTGAGCGCGAGCTTCAGGCGGATGGGGTCGGAGCCGATGTCGGCCGCGATGGAGGGCAGCGCGACGGCGATCACTGTCGAATCGACGTTCTCCATGAACAGCGCCGATGCGACGATCAGCGCCGTCACGTTGGACTTCTTCACGGACGGCTCCCGGAGGGGAAAGGGTGTGTAGAGGATTTTCGGTGAGGCACGACGGGTTGTGTAGGCCGCGCAAGGCCGTTCAGGAAGGGGCCTTGCCCGCACGGGACTGACCGTGGGGGCGGATCGCGTGAGGATGGGAACGCTGAAGACGGCGCCTGCATGCCCGCACAAGGGGTTCTCGGTGGACCAGGCCGAGGCGTGGGACGCCGTCGCGGCGCTGCTTGCCGAGCGCGGCGTCGATCTCGCCCTGGCGAGGGCGGAGCGCGCATCGGGATCGCGGGGGACTGCGGCCGTCCTCGGCAAGGCCGGTTCGGGCAAGACGCACCTTCTCGCCGCGCTGGTGGCGGATCTGAAGGCCGCCGGGGCGAAGCTCGCGAGCCCCGACGAGAGGAAGCCCGGCGGGCGGTCCTTCGCGATCCTCACGCCCACCAACAAGGCGGCGAGCGTCCTTCGCCAGCGCGGCGTGCCGGCGACGACGCTCCACAGGATGCTCTACCGCCCCGTGTTCGACGACCACTACCAGGGCGTCGTGGACTGGCTGACCGGGGCGAAGGGCGAGCCGCCGGAGGGGGTCCTCGACGGCGCCATGCAGGCGCGGGCGAAGGCCTCCTTCGAGAAGCACGGCTCCGTGGTGGGGGCGCTCGCGGTGGCTGGGCTGTCGGGGAGCGACTTCATCTCCGGCTGGGCGCGGCGGGAGGAGCCCCTCGACATCGGCTTCGTGGACGAGGCCTCGATGCTCCACGACCACCAGCTGAACGACCTCGAGGAGCTGTTCCCGACGCTCGTCCTCTTCGGCGACCCGGCCCAGCTCGGCCCCGTCAAGGGGACGGGGATGGTCTTCGAGACGCTGCCGTCGACCCGGGTGAAGCGGCTCGACACCGTGCACAGGCAGGCCGAGGGCAACCCGATCATCCGCCTCGCCCACGCCCTCGGCGACCCGAAGATGACCTTCGAGGCGTTCGAGCACATGGTGCGCGACGAGGCGGAGAGGGACCCGCGGGTGGAGGTGGCGCCGCGGATGGACGCCGACCTGATGGCCCGCTCGCCCGCCCTCGTGTGGCGCAACGCGACGCGCCTTCGCCTCATCGCCGCCTTCCGCCAGGCCCACGGCGTGCCGGAAGGCGTCCTCGTCCCGGGGGAGCCGCTCGTGTGCGACGGCGTGGAGCTGCCGGCGAAGGAGCAGAACAAGCGCGTCGAGCTCGAGGCGCGGGGGCTCCTCAGTGGCGCGCAGGCGGTGTTCCTGCGGGCGGGCAAGCGGCCGGGCTTCGTGCGCGTCCACGTGATCGGGGCGGACGAGCCGCGAGTGAGCTGCGCGGCCATCGTGCGCCTCGAGGGGCCGCAGGACGCGGAGCCATGGCTGCCCTTCGCGGCGCGCATGGGTGCCGTCTTCGTCCATGGCGCGGCTCTGACGATCCACAAGGCGCAGGGCTCGCAGTGGCCGACGGTGCAGGTGTTCGCGCCCGATCTTCGGGCGGCCGCCTGGTCGGGGCGCGAGGACGCAGGCCTTCCCCTGTGGAAGCGGCTCGCCTACGTGGCCCTCACACGGGCCGAGGAGAGGGTGCGCTGGGTGGTGCTGCCCCGTCTTGCCCGCCCGGCGGCGGCGCTCGGCGTGGACGACCTGTCGGCCGGTTGAGCCCGGCGCTGTTCATCTGCGGCCCGCCGTGGGATATGGCGGTGCATCGTCGGACGGAAGGTGGAGCGAAGAGGATGGCCGAGTTCGTGGAGCTTGCCACAGGAGAGGCGCTCACCTTCGACGACGTCCTCATGATGCCGGGCCATTCGGAGGTGCTGCCGGCGGAGACCTCGGTCGCGACCCGCGTGACGCGCGACCTTCACCTTAACATCCCGATCCTGTCGGCGGCGATGGACACGGTGACCGAGGCGCCCCTCGCCATCGCCATGGCCCAGGCCGGCGGCATCGGCGTCATCCACCGCAACATGACTGTGGAGGAGCAGGCCGCGGCGGTGCGCCAGGTGAAGAAGTTCGAGAGCGGGATGATCGTCGATCCCGTGGTGATCGGTCCCGATGCGACCCTGCGCGACACGCTGGCGCTGATGGAGAGGCACGGCATCTCCGGCATTCCCGTGGTGGAGAACGGCGGGACCGGCGGGCAGATGAAGGGGCGCCTCGTCGGCATCGTGACGAACCGTGACGTGCGCTTCGCCTCCGACCCGAGGACGCCGGTGCGCGAGCTCATGACGTCGCGAGACCTCGTGACGGTGCGGGACGGCGTCGACCAGGAGGAGGCGAAGCGGCTCCTCCACCAGCACCGCATCGAGAAGCTCCTCGTCGTCGACGATGCCGGCAACTGCGTCGGCCTCGTGACCGTGAAGGACATGGAGAAGGCGCGGGCGCATCCGAACGCCGTGAAGGATCCGCAGGGGCGCCTTCGCGTCGGCGCGGCCACCACCGTGGACGATGCCGGTGTCGCGCGGGTGGAGGCGCTCGTCGACGCCGGGGTCGACCTCATCGTGGTCGACACGGCGCACGGCCACTCGGCGCGGGTGCTCGCGACGGTGGACCGCGTGAAGCGGCTGTCGAACCAGGTGCAGCTGCTTGCAGGCAACGTCGCGACGGCCGACGGCACGAAGGCGCTGATCGACGCGGGGGCGGACGCCGTGAAGATCGGCATCGGGCCGGGCTCCATCTGCACGACGCGCGTCGGGGCGGGCGTCGGCATGCCGCAGCTGACCGCGGTGATGGAGGCGGCGCGGGCGGCCTCGGGCTCCGACACGCCGGTGATCGCCGACGGCGGGATCAAGTTCTCCGGCGATCTCGCCAAGGCGCTCGCGGCCGGCGCGTCGGCGGCGATGATGGGATCGCTCCTCGCCGGGACCACCGAGGCACCGGGCGAGGTGTACCTTCACCAGGGCCGCAGCTTCAAGGCGTACAGGGGCATGGGCTCCATCGGCGCCATGGCGCGCGGATCCGCGGACCGCTACTTCCAGGCCGAGGTGCGCGATTCCATGAAGCTCGTGCCGGAGGGGATCGAGGGGCAGGTGCCCTATCGCGGCCCCGTCGCCACGGTCCTCCACCAGCTCGTCGGCGGGCTCCGCTCGGCCATGGGCTACGTCGGCGCGCGCGATCTCGCCGAGCTGCAGGCGAAGGCGCGCTTCGTGCGGATCACCAACTCTGGCCTTGCGGAGAGCCACGTCCACAACGTCGCCATCGTCCGCGAGAGCCCCAACTATCCGAGTGCGCGATGAGCATGTGGGCGAGGGCGGCGGTGGTTCTCTCCGTCGTCGGGGTGGCGCTGCTGGCGCTCGCCGCGGTGGCGGCCGCGGGACCGCTGCGGGCGGGGGCCGATGTCGCGGCCATGGTGCCGGTCTTCCTCGGCGTCGGGCTGAAGGGGGTCCTCGCGCTGATGGGGGCTGCGGTGATGGCCCATGCGGCCCGTCTCGAGCGGCGGCGGCAGGCGCTGGTCGTCGCGCGGGCCGCCGAGGCGGCGACGGCGGCGCGGACGGCTGCGCGGTCGCGCCCGCTTCCCGAGCCCGCCGCCGCCGTTGCGGGCGGGACCCGGCGCGAGGCGGTGCGTGCGCGCGAGGCCGTGCGCGCCCCGGAGACGGCCTGACCTTGGCGGCCGTCAGGGGCCGGCGGCCCGGCGCGTCCGCGTTCAGCCGCGCATGAGGGCGGCCGGCCGCATCGCCGCCGCCGTCGAGGTGCTTCGGGACGTGGAGGCGCGGCGGCGCCCCGTTGCCGACGCGCTGAAGGACTGGGGCCTGTCCCACCGCTTCGCAGGGTCCGGCGACAGGGCCGCGATCGGCAACCTCGTCTACGACGCGCTGCGCTGGCGCCGCTCCTCCGCATGGCGGGCCGGGGGCGACACGGCGCGCGCGGCCGTCCTCGGGACGCTCCGCTTCCGCTGGGGCGTCGGCCCTGAGGACCTCGCCGCGCTCGCTCTGGAAGGGCACGGACCGGGGGCGCTCTCGCCGGAGGAGGAGGCTTCTCTCGCCGTCGACCGCCTCGCGGAGGCGCCGGCCGACGTCCGGGCGGACGTTCCGGCCTGGCTCCTCCCCGCGCTCGAGGCCGGCTTCGGCGAGGACGCCGTGGCGGAGGCCGAGGCGCTCGCCACCCGCGCGCCTGTGGACCTTCGGGTCAACACCCTCAGGTCGGACAGGGAGCGCGTCCTCAAGGCGCTCGCCCGCTTCGGCGCGGAGGCGACGCCGATCAGCCCCCTCGGCGTCAGGCTGCCCGCGCGGGCGGGGTGGGAGAGGGCGCCCGCGGTGGTGCGGGAGGACATCTACCTGCGCGGCCACGTTGAGGTGCAGGACGAGGCGAGCCAGATCGCCGCGCTCCTCGTCGGCGCGCGCGCTGGCGAGCAGGTGATGGACCTTGCCGCCGGCGCGGGCGGCAAGACGCTGGCCCTCGCGGCCGCCATGGAGAACCGCGGCCAGGTCCACGCCACGGACGCCGACAGGTCCCAGCTCGCGCCGATCTACGATCGGCTGAAGCGGGCGGGCGTCCGCAACGTTCAGGTCCACCCGCCGGGGAGCGATCTGTCACCGCTGGAAGGGCGGATGGACCGCGTGCTGGTGGACGCGCCGTGCAGCGGCAGCGGCACCTGGCGTCGCCGGCCGGACACGAAATGGCGCCTGACGGCGGAGGCGCTCGCGCGGCGGACCGCCGAGCAGGACGCGATCCTCGACACGGCGCGCGCATACGTGCGCCCCGGCGGCGCGCTGGTCTACGTGACGTGCTCCGTGCTGCCGCAGGAGAACGAGGCGCGGGTGGCGCAGTTTCTCGCCCGCTCGCCGGACTTCGCGCCTGTCTGCGCCCCGGACGCGTTCGCGCGGCTGTTCGGCGCTGCGGCGCCGCGGCCGCGATGCGCGGACGGGACGAGCCTCACCATGACACCGGCCTCGACCGGAACCGACGGGTTCTTCGTGTCTCTCCTCGAGCGGAGAAGCGTGCGCTGATCCCGCCCGTGCGGCAGGGGCCGCCGCTACTTGGCGCGCGCCTCCTCGCGCTCGCGAACGCTCTGTTCGCGCGCCTCGGCCTCGGCATGGGCGAGGGCCTCGGCGTCCTTGCGCTGGCGCTCCCACATGGCGGCATAGACGCCGCCGGCGGCCACGAGCTGCGAATGGCGACCGCGCTCCACGATGCGCCCCGACTCGAGGACGATGATCTGGTCCGCCTTCACGACTGTGGACAGGCGATGGGCGATCATGAGTGTGGTGCGGCCCTCCGACACGCGGTCGAGGGCTGACTGGATCTCCTCCTCGGTCTTCGTGTCGAGCGCCGATGTCGCCTCGTCGAGGATCAGGATCGGCGGCGCCTTCAGGATCGTGCGCGCGATGGCGACCCGCTGCTTCTCCCCGCCGGAGAGCTTCAGGCCCCGCTCGCCGACCTCCGTGTCGAAGCCGGCGGGAAGGCTCTCGATGAAGCCCGCGATCTGGGCGAGGCGGGCGGCCTCCTCCACCTCCTCGCGGCGCGCCGAGGGGCGGCCGTAGGCGATGTTGTAGGCGATGGTGTCGTTGAAGAGGACAGTGTCCTGCGGGACGATGCCGATGGCCCGGCGGAGCGAATCCTGGGTGACGTCCCTCAGGTCCTGCCCGTCGATGGTGATGCGCCCGTCCACGACGTCGTAGAAGCGGTAGAGCAGCCGCGAGATGGTGGACTTGCCCGCTCCCGACGGGCCGACGATGGCGAGCGTCGTCCCCGCCGGCACCTCGAAGGAGATGCCGTGCAGGATCGGCCTGTCCGGGTCGTAGTGGAACGAGACGCTCTCGAAGCGCACCGTGCCCTCGCGCACCTCGAGCGGCGGGGCGCCCGGCTTGTCGACGACTTCCCGCGGGATGCCGAGCACGCCGAACATGGTCTCGATGTCGGCGAGCGCCTGCTTGATCTCGCGATAGACGAAGCCCATGAAGTTCAGCGGGATGGAGAGCTGCATGAGGAGCGCGTTCACCATCACGAAGTCGCCGATGGTCTGCTCCCCCGCCATCACCGCGCGGGCCGACATGATCATGAGGACGGTGAGGCCGACGGTGAAGATGACCGTCTGGCCCATGTTGAGCCAGGCGAGCGATGTCCAGGTGCGCACGGCCGCATCCTCGTAACGGGCCATGGAGCGGTCGAAGCGCTCGGTCTCCATGGCCTCGTTGTTGAAGTACTTGACCGTCTCGTAGTTGATGAGGCTGTCGATCGCCTTGGAGTTGGCGTCGGTGTCGCTCTCGTTCATCTCCCGGCGGATGGTGATGCGCCACTGTGAGGCGCGGATGGTGAACCAGACGTAGACCACCACCACCGCCGCGATGACGCCCACGTAGGAGAAGGAGAACTGCCAGGCGACGACGGCCGCCACCAGCGCGAACTCGATGATGGTGGGCACCGAGTTGAGGATGGTGAAGCGCACCAGCGTCTCGATGCCCTTCACGCCGCGCTCGATGACGCGGGAGAGGCCGCCCGTGCGTCGCTGGAGGTGGTAGCGCAGCGACAGGCCGTGGAGGTGGACGAAGGTGCGCCGGGCGAGCTGGCGGACGGCGTGCTGCCCCACCTTCGCGAAGAGAGCGTCGCGCAGCTGGTTGAACGCCATCATGACGACGCGGCCGACGCCGTAGGCGACGACCAGCATCACGGGGGCGACGACGAAGGCGGGCAGGTTCCAGCCGCCGGTCCCCTCGGCGGCGGCCTGTGCGGCGGGGCCGAACTCCGCCCCTGTCAGCGCGTCGGTCGCCCACTTGTAGGTGTAGGGGATGAGGACCGTGACGACCTTCGCCACCACGAGGGCGAGGACGGCGACGCCGACCCGCAGCTTGAGGTCCCGCCGCCCCTTTGGCCACATGTAGGGCCACAGGCTGCGCAGGGCGTTCATCATCTCGCCGCGGTCGGCCGAGATCCTGGGTTCGGGGGTGCTCACGGCGCCTTCACTAGCGCGACTTGCGTTGGAATTGAACCAGTTCGAGGCGAGGCGGGGCGCTGTTGCCGGCGCCAGGGCATCCGCCGCGCCGGCGGGGGCGGCTCCGGGCGCGGCTCCGAGCGCGGCTTCGAGGGCGGTTTCGGGGATGGCCGGGAGGGCGGCCGAGAGGGCAGGAGCGCTGCCGGCGCGCGGGGCGCCTCCCGACGGAGCGTGCGTTCGATCCGTCTCGTCCGGTCCGGGCGCGCGCGTCAGAGGCTCTCGGCCCAGCGCACGTAGGCGTCGACGTCGAACTTCCGCTTGAGGCCGCTCGGCATCATGATGCGGACCTTGCCGTAGACGTCCCGCTCCGGCCAGCCGCGGTCGTGGAGGCCGTAGAGCCATCCGACGTTGGCGTAGGAGTTCGCGTCGCGGCCGTCGAGGAAGTACTTGTTGTTGAGGGCGAGCGTGACGCGGTAGCCGTCCTGGGGCCGCTTCGACCAGGCGATGATGCGCTTGCCCCAGTACATGCGAAGATGATTGTGGAGGTAGCCGGTGACGCGCATCTCCTTCATCGCGGCGTTCCAGTAGGGGTCGTCGGTCTTGCCGTCCTCGAGCTGGCGCGGTGTGTAGGTGCTGGCGCGCTCGTCGGCCTGGTGCTCCTTGAGGGTCTGGCGCGCCCAGGCCGGAAGGCCCTCCCAGCGGTCGTAGGCCTTGCAGTAGTGGACGTAGTTCACGGCGAGCTCGCGGCGCACGAGCATCTCCTCCACGAAGGCGTTGGCGTTCTCGGGCTTCGACGCAGCGTTGCGCACGGCGTGGTAGATCTCGAGCGGCGAGATCTGGCCGAGGTGGAGGTAGGGGCTCAGCATCGACACGTTGCGCTCCACGATGTCGGAGCGGCCGTCGGCGTAGTCCGGCAGGTGGCTCTTCAGAAAGGTCGCGAGGCGCTTGCGGGCGGCGGAGAGGCCGCCTTTCGCGTGGGTGACGGGGCCGACGCTCATGTCGCAGCCGAGGCCTTCCACAAAGGCGGGGACGTCGTCGAGGGCGAGGTCCTCGCGGCTTGCGAGCCGGCCGTCCGCCTTGACGGAGAGGGACGCCTTCGGCGCCATCTCCGTGAAGCTTTCGAGGGCGCGGTGGACGCGCGGGCGGAAGGTCCGCGCGGCGGTCTCGAGCTTCGAGGAGGCGGCCTCCACGGGCACGACGACGTCGCCCTCCACCATCTCCACGAGGCAGGCGGCGTCCTCGGCGAGGGCGCGGCGCCATTCGACGAGGTGGCGCAGGTAGCCCCGGTCCGTCACCACGACGGCGGCGCGGCGGGCGACCTCGGCCGCCACGTCCGCCGGCCTGCCCTTGCGCAGCGCCGCGTGGGCGCCACGCTCGCGCAAGGCGGCCATGGTCTCCTGGAGCCCCTCCAGCATGAACGTGAAGTGGCGGGCGTTCCCCTCCGGATAGTCCGGATCGACGACGAAGAGGACGATCAGGGGAAGCTTCAGCCGGTTCGCCCAGGCGATGGCCCGATCGAGGGCAGGGTTGGCCTCGGCCCGCTGGGAATGCTCCATCCAGTAGAGAACGCAGTCGCCCTCCTGTCGGGGCTTGCGCTCGTTGAGGGCGCTCGTGCGCGTGGGTTCGCTCGATGACATGGCCGGCTCGTCGGATGGGTTGCTGTTGGCCGGCCGAAGGGGATCGCCGCGGCGGCGGCGATTCGCTGGAGAATGAACTCCCAGCCTACCCTCGGCGTTGGCGACGGGAAAGGCGCGATTCTCAGGAAAATGTGATCCGCTTTTCTTATCCACGGTCTTGTTGCTGAATCGCAACATGGTCATTTAGGTTAAGGTCCGGTTGACACGAGGCGAGCGCGCCCTGTGTCGCACCCAATCGGTCCGGAACCGACGGAAGGAGACGGTGATGTCAGTGTTCAGTCGATTTTCCGTCGCGGCGCTGGTGTTCGCTGGCTCCGTGGCGGCTGCGGCCTATGCCGCGAACGATCAGCGCTTCTACGACGCCGTGACCGGCGCCGTGGCGGGCGTGTCGGAGAATTTCGTCCTTGCCAGCCACATGATGGCGGCGGAGAACCATCTCGAGTACGGCACCGACGCCTTCGAGAAGGCGTATACGGACCGCATCGAGTCCGCGTCCGTCGTCACTCATGTGGAAGTGATCGGCGGTGGGCCGAAGCAGAGGATCGTGCTCCTCGATCCGGACGGGCGCGAGGTCTACACCCACGACCCGGAAAACAACACGACCATCGTCGCCAAGGACGCGATCATCCCGTCCATCACCATGCGCGACGATCCCGACGCCGTGGCGGAGCTGCGGATCGTCACCGCGGCGCCGGCCGTGGAGGCGCCGGAGGAGCTGCGCCAGGCGCTGGCCGACGGCGCGCTGCCGGAGCTCTTCTACCGCGAGGACCTCTGATCCCGAAGCCCCGAGAGCCTCGGGCCTTGCGAACGCGTCCGGTCTTCCGGGCGCGTTCGTCCTTTTTCGGCCCGTCGCACGCGCGCTCGTCGTTGCAAAATCCGTCCCCCCTGTCATGGTACGACGCCTGACGCCACAGCGCGGCGGGTGTCGGTCGTCGTGGCCCCCGGCCCCGGGGCGGCGGCCGTCGAGCCGCATGCGAGACAGGGAGACGCTCGTGTTCCGAACGACATTGCGGGAGCTGACGGTGCTCGTCGGCGCAGCAGCCATCGCCACCGCCATGACGGCCGCGACGGCGCAGGCCCGCGAGTTCCGCCTCGGCCTCATCACCCCGCCGAACCACATCTGGACCGAGAACGCCGTCAGGTTCGGCGAGGCGCTGTCGGAGGAGACCGACGGCAGGTACTCGATCGCCGTCTTTCCCTCGCAGCAGCTCGGCAACGAGGCGCAGATGCTGCAGCAGCTCCAGACCGGCGCGCTCGACATGTCCTTCATGACGGCCGCCGAGATCTCGAACCGCGTGCCCGAGTTCGGCGCCTTCTACGCCCCCTTCCTCGTCGGCGACATCGCCGAGGCGGCCGAGATCCTGCGCTCCGACGAGGCGAAGGCGATGCTCGACCTTCTCCCGCGCGTCGGCGTCGTCGGCCTCGGCTACGGCTCGGCGGGCCTTCGGCAGATCGTCGCCCGCGGCGCCGTGGAGAGCCCCGCCGACCTACAGGGCTCCAAGATCCGCATCACCCCGTTCGAGCCCATCAAGGACTTCTACGAGGCGCTCGGCACGGCACCGACGCCGATGCCGCTGCCCGACGTCTACGACGCCCTCGCCAATGGGCAGGTGGACGCCATCGACATGGACCTCGAGCTCATCTGGAAGCTCAAGTACACCGACCACGCCGACACGATGCTTCTCTCCAACCACATGATGTTCCCCATGGTCGGCATCGTCTCGGGCCGCATCTGGGCCACCCTGCCCGAGGAGGATCGGGAGATCATCGCCCGCCTCATGGCACAGTACACCGACGCGGCGTTGCAGGAGTACGTCGACCTGGAAGACGACTTCCTCGCCGAGGTGGAGAAGACCGACATCACCATCACGCCGATCGATTCCGACTTCTTCGGCGACGCCGTGGCGGCCTGGAACGCGAAGTGGGAGGAGAAGGCCCCGAACGTCGCGACGCTGCGCGCGCTCGTCGACTGACCGCCGCCGCCGCCGGTCCCGCGCCGGCGGCGCCCGTCACCAGGGCGCAACCGACCGCCATGATCTCCCGCATCTCGAGAGGGCTCCTCGCCGTGGAGCGCGTCGCGCTCATCGTGCTGACGGCGGCGATTACACTTCTCATCCTCCTCAACGTCGTCACCCGCTCCGTGGGGCAGGCGCTGTTTTGGGTGGACGAGACGGCGATCTACACGATGATCTGGGCCGTCTTCATCGGCGCCTCCATGCAGCTTCGCCTGGGCTCGGCCATCGCGGTCGACCTCGTCCCGGTGATGCTCGGGCGGCGCGGACGGGCGGCGCTGCGCCTTGTCGTGGACGTCATCGTCCTCCTCTTCGCCCTCGCGCTCGTGTGGCTCGCCTGGATCTGGTACGACCCGGCCGGCCTCGCCGCGGCGGGCTTCGATCGGAGCGCCCTCTCCATGACGACGTTCAACTTCATCTACGAGGAGCCGACGGTCACCATCGGCGCGCCGAAGTTCCTGTTCTGGCTGATCATCCCGATCTTCGCCGTCAGCCTCACCATCCATGCCGCGGCGAACCTCGTCGAGACCCTCAAGGGGGAGGCGCGGCCGTCGCTTCCCGGCCTCGTCGAGGGTTGAGCGATGGTCGGCGCCGTCTTCATCGCGCTTCTCTTCCTGTCGGTCCCCATCGCCCTGGTGCTCGCGGGGACGGCCCTCTTCTACATCGCCTGGTCGGGGCAGACCGTCCTCCTCATGTCCTTCGGCCAGCAGTTCTTCTCCGGCATCGAGAGCTACGGCCTCCTCGCCATTCCGCTCTTCATGCTGACGGGCGAGCTCATGAACGAGGGCGGCATCACGGGGCGGCTCGTGCGCTTCGCCTCCGTGTTCATGGGGCGGGTGAGGGGAGGGCTCGCCTACATCAACCTCATCGTGAACACGATGGTCGCCTCCATCATGGGCTCGGCGGCCGCGCAGATGGCCGTCATGAGCCGCGCCATGGTTCCGGCCATGGAGAAGCAGGGCTACGACAGGCCCTTCGCCGCGGCGACCACCGCGGCCGGAAGCCTCCTGTCGCCCATCATCCCGCCATCGATGCTGTTCGTGATCTACGGCGTCCTCGCGCAGATCGCGATCGGCGACCTCTTCATCGCGGGGATCGTTCCAGGCCTCCTGATGGCAGCGGGGTTCATCGGCACGCTCGCGCTCATCGGGACCGTGCGGGAGCTGCCCGTCGGTGAGGCGATGACGTGGCGCGAGCGCGCCGTCGCGGTCCTGAGCGGCCTGCCGACGCTCCTCATCCCGTTCGTCATCGTGGGCGGCATCGTGGCGGGCATCGCGACGCCCACCGAATCGGCGGCGATCGCCTCTGTGGCGGCCTTCCTCCTCGGCGCCGTCGTCTACCGCAAGTTGTCCCTCGGAAGGCTGCCGGCGATCCTCCTCAGGACGGGGTTCAACGCGTCCATCGTCGTCTTCATCGTGGCGGCGGCGAACGTGTTCGGCTGGGTGATCGTCTACGAGAAGGTGCCGCAGGAGCTCGCCGCCGAGCTGACGGGAATCACGTCGAACCCCATCGTCTTCCTCCTCATCGTGAACCTTGCGCTTCTCTTCGTCGGAATGGTGATCGACGGCGTGGCGGCGCTGATCCTCGTGGTGCCGATCCTGCTCCCCATCGCCATTCAGGAATACGGGATCGACCCCTACCAGTTCGGGGTGATCGTGTGCATCAACCTCGTCCTCGGCCTCCTCACGCCACCCGTGGGGGCCGGCCTCTTCATCATGACGGCGATGACCGGGGTGCGGCCGGGCCGGCTCGTGCGCGCTCTCGCGCCGTTCCTCTTCTCGACGGCGGTGGTCCTCGTCCTCCTCTCGGTCTTCCCCGCGCTCGTCACGGTGTTCATCCGCTGAGGATCGCCGCGACGGCGCGGGGTTGATCGGGGCGGCCGCGCGGGCGAGAAGGCGGCCCGCGGCGGCGCTCCCGCGGCCGCGGGCGCGCTGCCTCCGCGTTGCCGCTGTCGCCCGCCCCGCGTCGCGCCCGTCCGCCCCCTGCCGGACCGATCATGATCCTTCTCGTCCTCATGCTGGCGCCGTTCTCGTTCTCGACGAGCGCGTTCGTCTTCGCCGGGCTCCTCGAGCCGATGGCGTCGGACCTCGGCGTCCCCGTGGCGGCGGCGGGGCAGCTCCAGACGGCGTTCGCCCTGTCGTGCGCGGTCGGCGGACCCGTCATGGCGGGCGCGACGGCGCGCTTCCCGCGCAAGGGGCTCCTCGTCGCCGTCCTGTGCGTGCTCGCCGTCGGCAACGCGCTGTGCGCGCTCGCGGGCGATCTGCGCCTCCTCCTCGCCTTGCGCATGGTCGAGGGCTTCGCGGGCGCGCTGACGCTGCCCCTCGCCTCGGCCATCGCGGTCGCGGGCGTCCCCGAGGCGCGGCGGGGCGCGGCGCTCGCCACGGTGTTCGGCGGGATCGCCCTCGCCTTCCTCGTGGGGATCCCGGCGGGAAGCCTCGTCGGCGGTCTTTACGGCTGGCCCGCTTCGTTCTGGCTCGCCTCTGGCATCGCGGCGATGGCGGCGCTCCTCGTCGCCCTTCTCGTGCCGCGGCGCGGTGCGGCGATGCCGCCTGCGGGACGGGCGTTGCGCGCGGTGCTCCGCTGGCCGCTGACGGGGCTTCTCTCCCTCACCTTCCTCGCCTTCACCGCGACGTTCACGACGGTCGCCTACATCGGGCCGATCATCACGCGGCTCACGGGACTGACGGGCGGGGGATCGGGGCGATCCAGGTGTGCGTCGGCCTCGGCGGCGTCATCGGACTTGCCATCGGAGCGCGGCTCGCGGGCCGGCGCGGACCCGTCCTGCCCGCGCTCTTCGTCGCCACCATCCTCGCGCAGGCGCTCTATTCCGTTGGCCTTCTGGCGAGCGTCGGCGGGGCGGCCGCGGTCGTCCTCGTGGCGGTGGCGGCGACGTGCGGCTCGGCGGCCCTCTTCGCGGCCTCGCCGGTGATCCAGACGCGGCTCGCGGCGGGGGCGGGGGATGCCGCGACCCTCGCCTTCGCGCTCAACGGGTCGATGGTCTTCCTCGGCCAGGGGGCGGGTGCCGCCGCGGGCGGGCTCGTCGCCTCCGCGGCGGGGCTCGAGGTGGCGGGCCTCGTCGGCGCATCCCTCGCGCTCACCGGCCTCTTCGTGGCGCTGAGGGTGACGCGGGCCGTGGATGAAGTCGCCGCGGCGAAAGCGTGACGACGCCGGCGCGGCTCGCCCTTGCGGATCATGGCGCGAACCGGCATGGGTCTTTCGGCTCTGAGCGTGGGGGATGCCATGGCGGCCTTGCGGACTGTGGCGGCCATCCTGGCCGTGGCGACCGTCCTCGCCGGATGCGAGGAGGCGGTGCCGGAGGCTGCCGAGGAGGTGGTGCGCCCCGTCAAGGTGGTGCGGATCGCCGAGGTGCCCCTGAGGCTCGAGCGCTCCTATCCGGCGACCGTGCTGCCGAGCCGCGAGGTGGAGCTCTCCTTCGAGCTCGGCGGACGCATCGTCGATCTTCCGATCCGCGCGGCGATGCAGCTCGGCGAGGGGGACGTGGTGGCCCGTCTCGACGATCGCGCCTACGCCAACGCCGTCGCGCAGCTCGAGAGCGAGCGGGCCGCCGCCCGCGCCGACCTCGAGGCGATGACGGCCGGCGCGCGGGAGGAGGACGTCAGGGCGCTCCAGGCGCAGGTGGAGGCCGCGCAGGCCGAGGTGGACGCCGCCTCCGACCAGCTGGACCGCTCCCGCCAGCTCTTCGACCGCGGCGTGGTGACACAGGTCAAGCTCGACGAGGACCAGCGTCGGCTGAGGGTCGCCAACTCCAGCCTGCGCGCCGCCGAGGAGGAGCTCGCCAAGGGGCTGGCCGGCGCGCGGGCCGAGGAGGTTGCCGCGCAGAGGGCGCGGATCGCGGGCCTCGACGCCCGCCTGGCGAGCGCCCGGCGCGACCTCGAGAACGCCACGCTCACGGCGCCGTTCGCCGGGGTCGTGGCGATGCGGATGGTCGACAACTTCACCTTCGTGCAGGCCAAGCAGCCCGTGGCGCTCCTTCAGAGCATCGAGACACTGGACCTCGTGTTCGACATCCCGGGGCCGGACGTCGCGGCCTTCGGCTCACGCGACGCCACCGCCGCCTTCGCGACGCTCGACGCCGTTCCCGGCGAGCGCTTCGAGGTGACGCTCGCCGAGTTCACCGTGCAGGCGGACGAGGGGACGCAGACCTACCGCGGCCGCGTCAGGATGGAACGGCCCGAGGGGGTGCCGGTGCTCCCCGGCATGGTGGCGACCGTGACCGTGTACGACCGCGAGGGGGCCGGCGCGGTGATCGTCGTCCCGCCGGAGGCCGTGGCGGCCGCGTCGGACGGCGCGGCCTTCGTCTGGGTGGTGGGCGATGACGGGCGCGTCGCACGGCGCGCCGTCGTCATGGGCGACACTGTGGCGCGCGGCGTGGTGCTTTCGGACGGCGTTGCGCCCGGCGAGCTCGTGGTGACGGCCGGGCTCGGCGCCTTGCAGGAGGGGATGACCGTGCGTCCCCGGGAAGCGCCTGCGAGCTGAGCCGTGGATCTTGCCCGCATCGCCATCGAGAAGCGCCTGATCTCGGCGCTCGCGACACTTCTCATCCTGTTCGGCGGCCTCTACGCCTACCAGAACCTGCCGCGCTTCGAGGACCCGGAGTTCGTCATCCGCCAGGCGCAGGTGATCACCTCCTATCCGGGGGCAAGCGCCGGGCAGGTGGCCGAGGAGGTAACAGAGGTCGTCGAGAACGCCATCCAGCAGCTCTCGGGCATCAAGGAGCTGCGCAGCGTCTCGTCCATCGGCCGCTCCGAGGTGACCGTGGAGTTCACCATTCCGGCCGCCAGGACGCGCGAGGCGCTCGACGCGCTCTTCACGAAGCTGCGCAACAAGATCTCCGACGTGTCGCGCAGCCTGCCGCCCGGCGCCGGGCCGCCCGTCGTCGTCGACGATTATGGCGACGTGTTCGCGCAGTATTATGCGATCACCGGCGACGGGTTCACCCTAAAGGAGCTGAACGACTACGCGAAGGATCTTCAGCGCGAGCTGGTGCTCGTGCCGGGCGTCTCGAAGGTCGTCATCGACGGTGTGCCGCGCGAGGTCGTCTTCGTGGAGTACGACGCCGCGCGGCTGACGCGGCTCGGCCTCTCGCCGGACTCGATCGCTGGCGTGCTCGAGGGGCAGAACCTCGTGACGCCCGCCGGCAGCGTCGTCGTCGGGGATCGCCGCTTCACGATCCGGGCCGACGCCGCCGTCGCCACGCTCGATTCCATCGGCAACCTCGTCATCGCCGACGGAGAGGGCCGGTCCTACCGGCTGCGCGACATCGCCACCGTCACGCGCGGGATCCGCGAGCCCGTGTCGAAGCTCTACTACCGGAACGGCGAGCCAGCGATCACCCTCGGCGTCGCGAACCAGATCGGCGGCAACGTCGTGGAGATGGGCCGGGCGGTGGACGCGCGGATGGACGCGCTGATCGCGCAGCGCCCGCTCGGCATCGACGTCGTGCCGATCTCCGACCAGGGCGCGTCGGTGGACGTCTCGGTGAAGGGCTTCGTCATGAACGTCGGCCTTGCGGTGGTGATCGTGGTCGGCGTCCTCCTCGTCTTCCTCGGGCTTCGCTCGAGCGTCCTGATGGGCTGGATCCTGCTCGTGACCGTCGCCGGCACCCTCATCGGCATGTATCTCTACGGGCTCGACATGCAGCGCATCTCCCTCGGCGCGCTCATCATCGCGCTCGGGATGCTGGTCGACAACGCCATCGTGGTGGTGGACGGCACGCTCGTGCGCGTCTCGCGCGGGGAGCCGCCGGGCGAGGCCGCCGCGCGCGTCGTGGACCAGACGAAGTGGCCGCTCCTCGGGGGGACGGTGGTCGGGCTCCTCGCCTTCTCGCCCATCGGCTTCTCGCCGGACAACACGGGCGAGTTCGCGGGCTCGCTGTTCTGGACCATCACCATCGCCCTCCTCGTCTCGTGGCTCGTGGCGGTGTGGCTGACGCCCTACTACTGCTCCATCGCCCTCAGGGCGCCGGTGTCGCCGCTCCTCGACGAGACGCGGCCCGCGGGCTCGCCGGAGCACCCGATCCTGCGCGGCTATCGCGCATTCCTCGCCCGTGCGATCCGCTGGCGGTACGGCACCATCGCGCTGGTGGCGGCGCTCTTCGCCTCCTCGATCGTCGTCGCGCCGCTGGTGCCGCCGGGCTTCTTCCCGCCGTCCACGCGCGACCAGTTCGTGATCGACTACTTCCTCCCCGAGGGGACGGACATCGAGCGCACCGCCTCGGACCTTCGCGAGATCGCCGATTGGGTGCGCGGCCAGGAAGGCGTGACGGGCACGAACACCGTCGTCGGCGCGGGTCACCAGCGCTTCATGCTGATCTACTCGTCGGAGAGCCCGAACAGCGCCTACGGCCAGATCCTCGTCGACGTCGATGCCTACTCCTCCATCGCGCCGCTGCTCACGCGGATCGGCGACCGCATCGCCGAGACCTATCCCGACTCGAGCGCCAAGGTGTGGATGTTCATGCTCGGCCCGGGCGGCGGGGCGAAGATCGAGGCGCGCTTCATCGGGCCCGACGCGACGGTGCTGCGCTCCCTCGCGGACGAGGCGCGGGCGATCTTCACCGAGGCCGGCGCCATCGGCGTGAAGGACGACTGGCGCGGGATGGTCCAGGTGATCCGCCCGCGGGTGGACGAGGCGAAGGCGCGTCGGCTCGGACTGACCCAGGCCGACATCTCGCGCGCCATCGAGGAGCGCTTCGTCGGCACCTCCATCGGCGTCTTCCGGGAGGGGGACGAGCTCCTCTCCATCGTCATGCGCCCGGGGGAGGCGGACAGGGCGAGCGTCGAGGCGATCAGGGACGTCCAGGTGTTCAGCCCGGCGCTCAGGCGCTACGTGCCGATCACCCAGGCGGTGGACGGGTTCGAGACCGTGTTCGAGAACTCGCGCCTTCGCCGCATCGACAGGGCGCTCGCCATCACGGCGCAGGCCGATCCGGCGCCGGGCGTGCTGTCGGGCGACCTCTTCGAGGAGGTGCGGCCGCTGGTGGAGGCGATCCCGCTGCCGCCGGGCTACAGCCTCGTCTGGAAGGGAGAATACGGCTCGTCGCAGGACGCCAACGCCGGCCTCGCCTCCACGATGCCCATCGGCTTCGGGGCGATGGTGCTCGTGGTCTTCTTCCTGTTCAACGCCGTGCGCCAGCCGCTCATCATCTGGCTGACGGTTCCGCTCGCGGCGATCGGCGTGATCTGGGGCCTCGTCCTGTTCGACACGCCGCTCGAGTTCATGGCGATCCTCGGCGCGCTGTCGCTGACGGGGATGCTCATCAAGAACGCCATCATCCTCATCGACGAGGCGGACTTCCAGATCCGGTCGGGGCTGCCGCGGATGACTGCGGTGACGGAGGCCGCCGTCTCGCGCGTGCGGCCTGTGGCGCTCGGCGTCATCACCACTGTGCTCGGCGTGGTGCCGCTCCTGTGGGATCCCTTCTTCCGCAGCCTCGCCATCGTCATCATCTGCGGGCTCACGTTCGCGACGGTGCTGACGCTCGTGATCGTCCCGGTCCTCTACGCCACGTTCTTCCGCATCCGCGAGGGGGAGACGGGCCAGCCGGAGCCGGCGGGCAATCCTGCGGCCGTGGCGGCGGAGCCGGCGCATTAGGCGGGCTGAGCGGGTGCCGCCGCGGCGCACCGGGCCTCCGGCGCCGGACCGACGATTGTGTCGCATGTTGCGTCATTGTGGAGGGGGTGCGACATTGCGCCCTGCTCAACGGGTTATGTAAACGAACGTTGACGATGCGGTCGGCCTTTCCTGTGAGGCTCGCTCTGGTACTTTAGTCACATGAAGAGAATGCACGACGGGTTATCGTTCGCGTTTCGGGCCACCACATCGTGTGGTCTCCGGGTGACGGAAGACCCGGTCCTGGCGAGGTCGATGAGCAGGGTGAGGGCGACGTGAGAACCAGTTGCGCGACAGTGGCGGCGACCGGAGATACCACCAGCCTTCCCCCGGGGTGTGCCCGGTGCGCCGTCAGGAGCAAGAGCCTGTGCACGGTCCTCTCCCACGCGGAGCTGTGGGCCATCAACGCCATCTCGCGTCACCGCCACTTCGACGCCGGGCAGGTGATCGTGACGGAGGGCGATCCCGACATCTTCGCCAACATCGTCTCCGGGATGGTGGTGGAGAAGAAGGGGCTCGCCGACGGTCGCGAGCAGATCGTGTCCCTCCTGTTCCCCGCGGACTTTCTCGGCAACGCCATCAGCCGCAAGGCGAGCGCCACCGTCCAGTCGGTGGGCCCGGTGACGCTCTGCACGTTCGACCGGGTGGGCTTCGACGATGCCATGCGCTCGTTCCCGGCGCTGAAGCAGGCGGTGTTCCACCATGCGCTTTCCGAGCTCGAGCACGCGCGCGAGTGGATGCTTCTCCTCGGCCAGAAGGCGGCACGCGAGAGGGTGGCGACGTTTCTCCTGCGGCTCGCGACGCGCAAGGCCGACGCGGGGTGCAGCCACTTCGCCATCGACACGGCGGAGAATGGCGCCGAGTTCGAGATCCCCATCACGCGGGCGCAGATGGCGTCCTATCTCGGCCTCACCATCGAGACGGTGAGCCGCAAGCTCGGCTCCCTCAAGGACATCGGCGCCATCGACCTCCTCGGCGCCCGCACGGTGAGGATCACCAACGTCGAGCGGCTGAGGGCGGCGGTCGGCTGACCGCCGGTCCCGCCGCGTCGGCTGCGGCGCCGCCCGGTCGGATCGGCGGCAAGGCGCCGGGCGCGATCTCGCAGAGGCCGGGATGCCGACCGCGTGCCCGTGGGCGGCGCGTTCATCAATGCAGCAGGGCATCGTCCGGCGCGGACGGGTCTGTGGCGGCCGCACGCGCGCCTGCCGGCGTCTGCCCGTCGCGCGGGCGAGGCCAAATGGTCGCGAGAGCAGGCCCGTTGACTCAGGTCAATGACCCTCGACGGGCCGGTGCCTAAGCGTCATTGCGTCATTTTTTGTCAGCGGACCGAGAGAATCAGAGTTATGGGAAACGTCGCGCTCATCCCGATCTTCGGGGCGGTGACGCTCCTCGCCATCCTGGGCGCAGCCTTTGCGCGGGATTCGGCGTTTGCAACGCACATGTGGCTGATCGCGGCCATCTCCGTCGGCGTCGTCATCTTCATGGCGCGGCGCGTCGAGTGGGCGCCCGACGGGCGGCTCGTCTCGAAGGCGGAGGACCGCGAGGGCTACATCGACGGGCCCATCAGGGCGGGCGTCATCGCCGTGCTGGTCTGGGGCATCGCGGGTCTCCTCGCGGGCGTCTTCATCGCGCTCCAGCTCGCCTTCCCGCAGCTCAACATCGAGCCCTGGTTCAATTTCGGCCGGCTTCGCCCGCTGCACACGTCGGCGGTGATCTTCGCCTTCGGCGGCTCGATCCTGGTGGCGACGGCGATGCACGTCGTCCAGCGGACCTGCCACACGCGACTCTTCGGCGGGCCGGCGCTCGCCTGGTTCGTGTTCTGGGGCTACCAGACGTTCATCCTGCTCGCCGCGACCGGCTACCTCATGGGCGTCACCCAGTCCAAGGAGTACGCCGAGCCCGAGTGGTACATCGACCTGTGGCTCACCATCGTGTGGGTCGCCTTCCTCGTCATGTTCGTCGGCACCCTCGTGAAGAGGAAGGAGCCGCACATCTATGTGGCGAACTGGTTCTACCTGGCCTTCATCGTCACGATTGCGATGCTCCACGTCGTCAACAATCTGGCGATGCCGGTCTCGCTGCTTGGCTCCAAGAGCTACATCGTGTTCGCCGGCGTGCAGGATGCGCTCATCCAGTGGTGGTATGGCCATAACGCCGTCGGCTTCTTCCTGACCGCCGGCTTCCTCGCCATGATGTACTACTACATTCCGAAGCGTGCCGACAGGCCGGTGTATTCCTACCGCCTGTCCATCGTGCACTTCTGGTCGCTGATCTTCCTGTACATCTGGGCGGGGCCGCACCACCTGCACTACACCGCGCTTCCCGACTGGGCGCAGACGCTCGGCATGACGTTTTCCATCATGCTGTGGATGCCGTCCTGGGGTGGCATGATCAACGGCATCATGACGCTCTCCGGCGCCTGGGACAAACTGCGGACCGACCCGGTCCTGCGCATGATGGTTCTCGCGGTCGCCTTCTACGGCATGTCGACCTTCGAAGGGCCGATGCTGTCCATCAAGTCGGTCAACTCGCTGGCGCACTACACCGACTGGGTGGTCGGCCACGTCCACTCCGGCGCGCTCGGCTGGAACGGCATGATCACCTTCGGCGTCGTCTACTATCTCGCGCCGGTGCTGTGGAACCGCCAGGGCCTCTACTCGCTGCGCCTCGTCAACTGGCACTTCTGGCTCGGGACTCTCGGAATCGTGCTCTACGCGGCCTCCATGTGGGTCTCCGGCATCACGCAGGGCCTGATGTGGCGTGAGTATTCGGCGGACGGCTTCCTGGTCTACTCCTTCGCCGAGACGGTCGCGGCGCTGTTCCCCTACTATGTGATGCGCGCGGTGGGCGGAATGTTCTACCTCGCCGGTGCGATCCTCTTCGTCATTAACATCGTGCAGACCATCCGGGGCAAGACGGCGTCGGAGCGCCGCGCTCCGGAAGGTGCCGCCCTGCAGCCTGCGGAGTAAGACCATGTCGGCCACCGAAACCGGCGAGAACGCCACCCCCCCGCCTTCGCAGGACCCGCACCACTCCAAGAAGGCCCCGATCTTCGACCACGGGCGCCTCGAGAGGAACGTCTCGCTCCTCCTCGTCGGCACCTTCGTGGTGGTCGCCATCGGCGGCATCGTGGAGATCGCGCCGCTGTTCTACGTGGACAACACCATCGAGAAGGTGGACGGGATGCGCCCGTTCACGCCGCTCGAGCTCGCCGGACGCAACGTCTACGTCCGCGAGGGCTGCTACGTCTGCCACAGCCAGATGATCCGCCCCTTCCGGGACGAGGTGGAGCGCTACGGGCACTACAGTCTCGCGGCCGAGTCCATGTACGACCACCCCTTCCAGTGGGGCTCGAAGCGGACAGGGCCAGACCTTGCCCGTGTCGGCGGCCGCTACTCGGACGAGTGGCACGTGCAGCACTTCATCAAACCGCGCTCGGTTGTGCCCGAGAGCATCATGCCGCCGTACTCCTTCCTGCTCGACAGGAAGGTGGACGCGCGGATGATCGCCGACGACCTGCGCGCGCAGCTTCCGATGGGGGTTCCCTACACCGACGAGATGATCGAGAACGCGGCGGCGGACCTCCTCGCCCAGGCCGGCGTCGGCGACGCCGACGGCCTGCGCGAGCGCTACGGCGACAAGGTCAATGCCCGCGATTTCGACGGCAATCCCCGTGATGTCACCGAGATGGACGCCATCATCGCCTACATGCAGATGCTGGGAACCCTCGTCGACTTCGAGACCTTCGAGCCGGAGACGGAAGGCCGCTAGGCTGAAGGGAGAGACGTCATGGACTACGAAGCCTTTCGAATTTTTGCCGACACTTGGGGGCTCGTCTTCCTCGTCGTCCTGTTCCTGGTGTTCATCCTCTACATCTTCCGACGCGGCGCGACCCAGCAGTACAAGCGCGCCGCGCGCATCCCGATCGACGCGCCGGAGAATCCGGACGAGGACGACAAGCGGATCAACGAGATCAAGTCCGGCGAGCCTCGCCATCAAGAGGCCGACACGGAGCGCAGGAACCACCACTCATGAGCGACAGCAAGAAGCCCATCGACGAGCCGACGGGCACTGAAACGACGGGACACGTCTGGGACGGCATCCAGGAGCTCAACACACCCCTGCCGCGGTGGTGGCTCTACCTCTTCTACGCGACCGTCGTCTGGGCGGCCGTCTACATGGTGCTCTACCCGTCGATCCCGCTCCTCGAGAGAGCCTGGCCCGGCCTCCTCGGCTACTCGAGCAGAGGTCAGGTGGAGGAAGAGCTCGTGCGCGTCGCCGCGGGCCGGGAGGAGCTCAACGTGCGGATCGCCAACGCCTCCTTCGAGGAGATCCAGGCCGATCCGGTCCTCTTCGACTACGCCCGGCGCAGCGGTGAATCGGCGTTCAAGCTCGTGTGCGTCCAGTGCCACGGCTCCGGCCTTGAGGGCTCCCAGGAGCTCGGCTATCCGAACCTCAACGACGACGACTGGCTCTGGGGCGGGACGACGGAGGCGATCTATCACTCGATTACCCACGGCATCCGCAACACCGAAGACCCTGCGGCCCGCAGCTCGGCGATGCCCGCCTACGGCGCCACGGGCATGCTGAGCCGCCGGGAGATCTCGGACGTCTCCCACTACGTCCTGTCGCTCTCCATGGCAGAGCACGACGAGGAGGCGGCCGCCCGGGGCGAGCAGACCTACGCGACCCAGTGCGCCGCCTGCCACGGGCCGACGGGCGACGGCAACGAACTCCTCGGCGCGCCGCGGCTCAACGACCCCATCTGGCTCTACGGCGGCACCCACGCCCAGATCATGGAGCAGGTGGCCAATCCCCGCCTCGGCGTCATGCCGCCCTGGGGCGACCACTTCGACGAGGCGACCCGCAAGAAGCTCACCCTCTACATCCATTCGCGGGGCGGCGGCCAGTAGGCCGCCCCGCACAGTCTCCTCTCCGACTGCCGTCGCTGTCCGAGCGGCGGCTTTTTTTTATGTCCCGCGTCCGCCAGTCGGGATTCGCCTGTTCTCATGAGGGCCGGCGATGCGCTACGCGGGAGGGACAGCGACACCCTCACCAGGAAAGGACGCCATGAGCCACGTTCCCCACGAGCTTCACGAGGAGTTCCCCGACAAGACCGACAGGATGCGGGAACTGCGCGCGTCGGACGCACACTTCGCGCGCCTCTCGGACGATTATCACGCGGTGAACCGCACCATCCATCGCGGCGAGACGAACGTGGAGCCCATGGACGACTTCCACCTCGAGGACCTCAAGAAGAAGCGCCTCGCCCTCCTCGACGAGATCGCGCGCTACCTCGCCTGACGGCCGGAACCGGTGCGGGGCGGGATCGGTCATCCTCCCGCTCCGCAAGGCCGCGCCGGCCGCACGACGCCGCGCCGGCGCGGGGTGCGGCAGGACGCGCACGCCCCGTTGACACCGATCAAGGAGGCGGCCGGCGCGCCCCCCTATGGTGGCCGGCACTGCGAGTGCTATGGGGACGACCATGTCCACGACCATGACGAACAACACGCCCTCGGTGGCCGAGCCCGCTCCGGGCGAGCCGATCAACCCGACGGGCGTGCGCCAGTACGACGTCGAGGCGGTGAACAGCGGCAAGAAGCCGAAGCTCTACAAGGGGCGCGAGCCGATCTATCCGCGCCGCGTGTCGGGCCGCTTTCGCACGCTGAAGTGGTGGATCATGGGGATCACCCTCGGCATCTACTACATCACGCCGTGGATCCGCTGGGACCGGGGTCCTTACGCGCCCGACCAGGCCGTGCTCGTGGACCTCGCGGGGCGCCGCTTCTACTTCTTCATGATCGAGATCTGGCCGCAGGAATTCTTCTACGTGGCGGGCCTCCTCATCATGGCGGGCATCGGCCTCTTCCTCATCACTTCGGCCGTCGGGCGCGCCTGGTGCGGCTACACCTGTCCGCAGACCGTCTGGACGGACCTCTTCATCTGGGTTGAGCGGATCGTGATCGGCGACCGCAACAGCCGCATCAAGCTCGACAACTCGCCCTGGAGCTTCAGGAAGTTCCGGCTGAAGGCGACGACCCACGGGATCTGGCTCCTGATCGCGGTCGCGACGGGCGGCGCGTGGATCTTCTACTTCGCCGACGCGCCGACGCTCGCGGCGCAGTTCGTGCGGGGCGACGCGGCGCCGGCCGCCTACATCACCGTCGCCATCCTCACCTTCACCACCTACACGCTCGGCGGCCTCATGCGCGAGCAGGTGTGCACCTACATGTGCCCTTGGCCGCGCATCCAGGCGGCGATGATGGACGAGCACTCCCTGACCGTCACCTACAACGACTGGCGGGGCGAGCCGCGCTCGCGGCACCAGAAGAAGGTCTCGAGGGAAGGCAAGGTCGTCGGCGACTGCATCGACTGCAACGCCTGCGTCGCCGTCTGTCCCGCGGGCATCGACATCCGCGACGGCCAGCAGCTCCCCTGCATCACCTGCGCGCTGTGCATCGACGCGTGCGATGAGGTGATGGACAAGATCGGCAAGCCGCGCGGCCTCATCTCCTACGCGACGCTCCACGACTATGCGGCCAACTCCGCGCGGGCGGCGACTGAGGGGCTCGAGGCGGCGCGCGCGCAACAGGTGGTGCCGGGGCTGCGGGAGGTCTTCCGCCCGCGCGTCTTCCTCTACTTCGGCCTGTGGAGCCTCATCGGTGTCGCGATGTTCGTGTCCGTTCTCTCGCGCGACCGGCTCGACCTGTCCGTCGCCCACGACCGGAACCCGCGCTTCGTGCAGCTCTCCGACGGCTCGATTCGCAACGGCTACACCGTGAAGATCATGAACATGGAGGCCCAGCCGCGCGAGTTCGACTTCGGCCTCGTGGGCCTTCCCGGTGCCGCGATGTGGAGCCCCGACCTTCCGGAGGTCGTGGAGCCAGCGCGTCGCTTCGCCGTCCCCGTGCCGCCCGACCAGGTGCGCGAGTTCCGCGTGTTCGTGAAGGCCGACCCCGGCGACCTGTCGCAGGTGCCTCAGCCCTTCGCCTTCAAGACCTACGAGATCGGTGGCCGCGAATCCTCCGAGACCGCGGCCGTGTTCGAAGCTCCCCGATAGTAGAGGATGGCGATGCTGAAGTTCCTGAGCTTCCGGCCCTTCACGGGGCTCCACATGCTGACGATCGCCCTGATGTTCTTCGGCACGGTGATCGTCGTCAACATCAACATGGCCATCAAGGCGAACACGAGCTGGACCGGCCTCGTGGCGAGGAACGGCTACGTCGCGAGTATCGACTACCAGCGAGACCGGGAGGGCCGGCGGGCGGCCGCCGAACTCGGCTGGACCATCGAGGTGGAGGAGACGGGCGGCATCGTCACGTTCGTCATCTCCGACGCGTCCGACGGGCCGGTCTACATGAGCGCCGTCGACGCGCTCGCCGTGCGGGCGATCACGCGGGACGACGAGACGCCCATCGTCTTCGAGTCCGTCGGCGGTGGGCGCTACCGGGCGGACGAGGTGCTGCCGGTGGGCGACTGGGTGCTGAAGGCCTCCTTGCGCAAGAGCGAGAACGAGGTGCCCTGGCGCGCCGTCGTGAAGGTGGAGTGAGGCGATGGGCTGCTGTGCCGACCACCGCGCCGCCATCTCCGGCCAGATCGGAACGCTGTCGCCCGCCTTCGGCGAGGCCATCGTGGAGGAGGGCGGGCGGCACCAGCTCACCTTCTACGTGCCGGACATCCACTGCGCGGGCTGCATTGCGCGCATCGAGCGGGCGCTCGGGGCGCTGGGGGAGGGCGTCGACGGGCGGGTGAACTTCACCCGCCGCACCGTCACGCTGTCGTGGACCGGGAACGGCTTCGACCCGGGGGAGGGTGTCGCCGTCCTGCGCGACCTCGGCTATGCGCCGCAGCCCGTGCCGAAGACCACGAACGTGCGCGACGAGCGGGGGCGGGAGCTTCTGCGCTGCCTCGCCGTCGCGGGCTTCGGGGCGATGAACGTGATGCTCCTCTCGGTCTCCGTGTGGGCCGGGGCGTCGGGGACGACGGCCGCCTTTCTCAACTGGTTCGCCGCGCTGATCGCGCTGCCGTGCATCACCTACGCGGCGCGCCCCTTCTTCTATTCAGGCTGGTCCGCGGTGCGCCGCTGGCGGCTCAACATGGACGTGCCGATCTCCCTCGCGATCATCCTCGCGGCGGCGCTCAGCCTTTTCCAGACCGTGTCCGGGCACGGCGAGGAGACCTACTTCGACGCGGCCATCTCGCTCACCTTCTTCCTCCTTCTCGGCCGCGTGCTCGATCATATGACGCGCGAGCGTGCGCGCATGTCGGTCTCGCGCCTCGCGGCGATGAGGGCGCCGTTCGCCCACGTCGTGCGCGAGGACGGCTCCGCGGCGCCGGTGCCGGTGGAGACCGTGAAGCCCGGCGACAGGCTCCAGGTGGCGGCCGGGGAGCGGGTGCCCGTGGACGCCATGGTCGAGGAGGCGGGCTCGTTCGACCTGTCGCTCGCGACCGGCGAGAGCGATCCCGTCGCGCGGCGGACGGGCGAGGAGGTGCTGGCCGGCGCCCTGGCGATCACGGGTCCCGTGAACCTCGTGGCGCTTCGGCCGGCGGCGGACAGCTACCTCGCCCAGCTGACGGCGCTCCAGGCGGCGGCCGAGGGGGCCCGCTCGCGTCCCGCGCGCATCGCCGACCAGGCGGCGAAGGTCTATGCGCCCCTCGTCCACCTCGTGGCGCTCGCCACCTTCATCGGCTGGCTGCTCGTGGGCAACTCGGTCGCGGCCTCGCTCACGACGGCGATCGCGGTCCTCATCATCACCTGCCCGTGCGCCCTGGGGCTCGCGGTGCCGGCTGTCCACGTGGCGGCCTGCGACAGGCTCTTCCGGCGCGGGCTCGCCATCAAGGACGGTGCGGCACTCGAGCGGATGCGCTTCGTCACCGAGGTGGTGTTCGACAAGACGGGCACCCTCACCACGCCGGCGCTCGACCCGGAGCGGCCGGTGCCGGCCCATGCCCTGGCGGCGGCCGCCGCGCTCGCGCGGCACTCCACGCACCCCGTCTCGCGCGCCGTTCTGAAGGCGGCCGAAGCGCGGGGGCTCGACCTGCCGCGGGTGGTGGACGTCAGGGAGCACCGCGGTCAGGGGGTCAGCGGGCGGATCGCGGGCGAGCGCGTCTATCTCGGCCGCGGCACGCCGCCCTGGGAGACCGGCGCGACCGACGGCGCGTTCGCCTTCCACGCCGAGGGTGCCGCGCCCGTGGTGCTGCCGGTCACCGAGACGATCCGCGAGGGCGCGCACCGGCTCGTCGACGAGCTGAGGGCGCGCGGGCTGCCGATGGCGATCCTCTCCGGCGACCGGCCCGAGGCGGTGGCGGCCGTCGCGGGCGCGCTCGGGATCGCGGAATGGCGGGCCGGCTGCACGCCCGCCGACAAGGTGGCCTATCTCGAGGCGCGCTCGGCCGCTGGCGCGCACCCCCTGATGGTGGGCGACGGGCTCAACGACGGGCCGGCGCTCGCTGCGGCCGCGGCCTCCGTCGCCCCGGCGGAGGCCTCGGATCTGTCGCGCACCGCGGCAGACATCGTCATGACGGGCGACCGCCTCGACGACGTCACGGTGGCGCTCGACACCGCGCGCAAGGCGCACGTCCTGATCCTTCAGAACTTCGCCGTCGCGGCGGTCTACAACCTCATCTCGGTGCCGATCGCCGTGATGGGCTACGCCTCGCCCCTTGCGGCGGCGATCGCGATGTCCACTTCCTCGATCATCGTCACGCTGAACGCGCTGCGTCTTCTGAGGGCGCCGCGCCGGCGGGCGGTGCGGGCCGCCGGGCGCGAGGTGCGGGAGGCGGCGATGCCGGCCGGCCGGGCGGCGCTCGCGGAGGCCGGCTGAGCTCTGCGCGGATACTGCGCCCGCCGGGTTTGCGGCGGGCGTCAACCTTCTGGGAGAGTGCCATGTCCGTCCTCGTCTACCTCGTCCCGGCCGCGATCTTTCTCGGCGTTCTCGGCCTCATCGCCTTCTTCTGGGCGATGAAGTCCAACCAGTACGACGACCCCGAGGGTGCCGCGCGGCGGATCCTCGAGGACGACCGCTGACCTTGCCGCGCCCGGGCGCGGCGACGGGACGCCTCCCACGGGCCGACGCCGCAGCGTTCCGGCGCGCGGCGGGCACTGCAGGGCGCGTCTGACGCGCCTCATCCTTCTTCGCCGTCTGTGCCCCCCTCCCGCCCGCCGGCCGGAGCGGAACCATCGCCCCGTCCGACCGCTTCACGGTGACCGACAGGCGTGGAGGGGCCGATGGAAGGACGGGGAGACGCTCACAGGCGAGGGGACGGCAGCAGCGGAACGGCGCTTCTCGGCCTCGGCATCACGGCGCTCGCCGGCGCGGCGGGCGTCGCTGCCTGGATGGCGACGCGCGAGCGCGAGCGGCATCCGCACGACGACGCGCCAGGCCGCACCGCCCGCCAGCGCCGCTTCGGCGACTACGCGATCGCCCACAGGACCGTCACGATCCGGCGCGATCCCGTGGAAATCTATCGCTTCTGGCGGGACTTTTCGAACCTTGCCTCCGTCATGGAGAACGTGCGCTCCGTCACCGAGGACGCCTCGGGCAGGCTGCGCTGGGTGATCGCGGGGCCCGCGGGGCGGGGTCTTGAGATCGAGACGCGCATCGTCTCCGACCGCGAGGGCGAGGAGATCGCCTGGGCCTCCGTCGAGGGGGCGGAGATCGAGACGCGCGGCAAGGTGGCGTTCCGGGAGGCGCCTGCCGGGCGCGGCACCGAGGTGACGGCGATCGTCGCCTACAAGCCGCCGATGGGCGAGCTCGGCCGCTTCGTCGCGACCGTCCTCCAGAAGGAGCCCTCCATCCAGGCCCGGCGCGAGCTGAAGCGGCTCAAGATGCTGATGGAGACCGGCGAGATCGCCACCTCCCGCAACCGCAGACACGACTGAGGATCGGCATGCGCGCACTGACCTTTCACGGCAAGCAGGACGTCCGCGTGGACACCGTGCCCGATCCGCAGATCGTGAACCCGCGGGACGCGGTGATCGAGGTGACCTCCACCGCCATCTGCGGCTCCGACCTTCACCTCTACGACGGGGTGATCCCGGGCGTCCTTCCGGGCGACATCCTCGGCCACGAGTTCATGGGAACCGTGGTGGACGTCGGGCCGAAGTCGACGCTGAGGAAGGGGGACCGCGTGGTGGTGCCCTTCACCATCGCCTGCGGGAGCTGCTTCTTCTGTCAGAAGGAGCTCTACTCGGCCTGCGACAACTCGAACCCGGCCGAGAAGCAGGACCTGACCGAGGCGCTCTACGGGCACGCCCTGTCGGCACTCTTCGGCTATTCGCACCTGACCGGCGGGTATCCCGGCGGGCAGGCGGAATACGTGCGCGTGCCGTTCTCAGACATCGGACCCGTGAAGATCCCGGACGGGATCGAGGACGGCAAGGTGCTCTTCCTCTCCGACATCCTGCCGACGGGCTGGATGGCGGCGGAGAACTGCGACATCGAGGGCGGCGACACCGTGGCCGTGTGGGGCTGCGGCCCGGTCGGTCTCTTCGCCATCCAGAGCGCGCTGGTGATGGGCGCCAACAGGGTGATCGCCATCGACCATTTTCCCCAGCGGCTGGAGCTCGCCCGCCGGCTCGGCGCCGAGACCATCGACTTCTCGCAGACGCGCGTCCTCGAGGCGCTGATGGAGATGACGGGCGGGCTCGGGCCGGATGCGGTGATCGACGCCGTCGGCATGGAGAGCCACGGGATGGCGCTCGACACCGTGCTCGACAACATCAAGCAGATGGTCGGCGTCGGCGCGGACAGCGGTCATGCCCTGCGCGAGGCGATCATGGCGTGCCGCAAGGGCGGGCGGATCTCGGTGCCGGGCGTCTACGGCGGCTTCCTCGACAAGTTCCCCCTCGGCGCGCTGATGGAAAAGGGGCTCCAGGTGAAGAGCGGGCAGACCCACGTGCAGCGCTACACGAAGGACCTTCTGCACAGGATCGCAGAAGGCGAGCTCGACACCACCTTCCTCATCAGCCACCGCCTGCCGCTCGAGAAGGCGCCGGAGGGCTACGACGGCTTCAGGAACCGGCAGAACGAGTGGACGAAGGTCGTCCTGAAGCCGCGCGAGCAGGTCGCCGCTTGAGGGCGCAACGCCCGGCGGCGCGTCTCGTCGACCGGTGGACGGCGGGGGTGGCGGCACCCTGTCAGTTTGCGGTGCCCGTCCGGCCGGCATAGCGTCGGGCGAGACGGAGGACGAGTGAGATGTTCGAGATCAGGGCCGTGAGCTTTCGCGATCCCGACGCTCCCGCGGCGTTCACGCGATCGCTGCGGGAGACCGGGTTTGCCGTTCTGAAGGACCACCCCATCGCGCCGGAGCGCATCGAGGAGGCCTATCGCCTGTGGGGCGCCTTCTTCGCCTCGGACGAGAAGGCGGCGTTCACGGTCGAGCCGCCCTCGCCGGAGGGCTATTTTCCGTTCCGCTCGGAGAACGCCAAGGGCTCGCCCACGAAGGACCTCAAGGAGTTCTTCCAGGTCTACCCCTCGACGGCTCTGCCCGAGGGGCCGGCGGCCGCGACGCGGGCGCTCTACGACGATCTCGTCGTCCTCGGGGTGACGATGCTCGGCTGGATCGAGGACAACACGCCCGAGGATGTGCGCGCCCGCTTCGCCGAGCCGCTGCCCGACATGCTGCGCGGGAGCGAGATGTCGATGCTGAGAATCCTGCACTATCCCGCTCAGGAGGGCGCGCTGCCGGAGGCCGGCGCGACGCGGGCCGCGGCGCACGAGGACATCAACCTCATTACGCTCCTGCTGGCGGGCTCGGCGCCCGGCCTCGAGGCGCAGGACAACGAGGGGCGCTGGCACGAGGTGCCCTGTGATCCCGGCATGATCGCGGTCAACACCGGGGACATGCTGGAGCTCGCGTCCGGCGGCTACTACCCGTCGACGACGCACCGCGTGGTGAACCCGCCGGAGGGGACGGGTGGCCCGCGCTTCTCGATGCCGATGTTCGTGCACCCTCGGCCGGAGGTGATGCTGTCGGCCGATAAGAGCGCGGACGCTTACCTGAAGGAGCGTCTGCGCGAGATCGGGCTCGCCGGCTGACGGCTCGGCCATCGGCCGGGCAATTTCCCGCCGGCGAGCCTCGCGGGTCCGTCGGCCGGATGCCTCCGCGGCGTGCTTTCGGCGGGCGCGGCCAAAAGTCTCCGGCGCCGTCGGGGCGTGCCCTTCCCGCGCCGGCTCGGCGCGGGTGACACCTCGTCGCGTCGATCGTCGGCGGCCCCGTCCTCGCATCGGCTCCCCGGCGCATGTCCGCTGCCGGCGGCGCGTGCGCGTCCTGTTGCTGCGGGAAAGCGCGAGAGAGGACTTGCCCGGAACTTGCTTTCGCCTTCCAGTGGCTTGAACACGATCGCGGTCCGCCCCAAGCACGGACGGGCGGCCGAGGAGGGAAGGGTTCATGGTTCAAAGGCTCATCGGCTGCGTCGCCGCCGCCGTCATCGCGGCCTCGCCCGCGATGGCGCAGGAGGAGTTTCGCCCCGCTGTGGTGTTCGACATGGGCGGCAAGTTCGACAAGTCCTTCAACGAAGGCGTGTGGAACGGCGTCAAGCGCTTCATGGACGAGACCGGCGTCGAGGTGATGGAGTTCGAGGTCACCAACGAGACGCAGCGCGAGCAGGCCATCACCCGCATGGCGCAGCGCGGGGCGAGCCTCATCATCGGTGTCGGCTTTGCCCAGGCGGACGCCATCGACAAGATCGCCGCGGAGTACCCCGACAGGAGCTTCGCCATCATCGACGTCTACTGGCTCGACCGGCCGAACCTGCGCCAGTACCGCTTCGAGGAGCATGAGGGGTCCTACCTCGTCGCGGCGGCGATGGCGTCGGAGACGGGCTCCGTGGGCTTCGTCGGCGGCATGGACGTCCCGCTGATCAGGAAGTTCGCCTGCGGCTACGTGCAGGGCGTCAAGGACGCCGACCCCGACGCGACGGTCTTCCAGAACATGACCGGCACGACGCCGGCGGCCTGGAACGATCCCACCAAGGGTGCCGAGCTCGCGCGCAGCCAGATCGACCGAGGCGCCGACATCGTCTACCACGCGGCCGGCGGCACGGGCCTCGGCGTGATCCGCGCCGTCGCCGACGAGGGCGAGCTCGCCATCGGCGTCGACAGCGACCAGTGGCAGGTGGCGCCCGGCAGCGTGCTGACCTCCATGCTGAAGCGCGTCGACGTCGCGGCCTACGAGACTCTGATGGACGCCATGAACGGGGAGTTCACGAGCGGCGTCGTCAGCCTCGGCCTCGCCGAGGGCGGGGTCGACTACGTGGCGGACGAGAACAACGCGGAGCTCCTGACCGAGGAGATCCGCGCCGCCATGGAGGAGGCGAAGGCGAAGATCGTCTCCGGCGAGATCACCGTCCACAACTACGAAGACGACGGCAACTGCCCCGTCTGACCGTGGCGGGTGGCGCCCTGCCGCCCGCCCGAACGGGAGCGCTGGCCGGGCGCCGAGGCGTCCGGCCGACCCGGGAGAGGATCCATGACGCCGACACGCATCTCCGCCGCCGCCGCCGCCGCCGTCGCGGTCGCCATCGCCACCCTTCAGCCTGCGACGGCGCGCGCAGACGAGTTCCGCCCCGCCGTGGTGTTCGCCATCGGGAGCAAGTTCGACGGCTCGTTCAACGAGGGCGTCTGGAACGGTGTCAGCCGCTTCATGGAGGAGACGGGCGTCGAGGTGATGGAGGCGGTTCCCACCGACCCGGCGCAGCGCGAGGACGCGATGCGCCGCGTCCTGAGGCGCGGGGCGACGGTCGTCCTCGGTGTCGGGTTCGACCAGGCGGACGTCGTCGACGCGGCGGCGAACGAGCATCCGGACCGCAATTTCGCCATCATCGACGTGGACTGGCTCGAGGACAGGCCGAACCTCAGGCAGTACCGTTTCGCCGAGCACGAGGGCGCCTATCTCGCGGGCGTTGCCTCGGCGCTCGCCACCCGCAGCGGCACGGTGGGCTTCGTCGGCGGCATGGACATTCCGCTGATCCGCCGCGTCGCCTGCGGCTACGCCCAGGGCGCGAAGGAGACGCGGGCCGACGTGAGGGTGATCCGCAACATGACGGGCACCACCCCCGCCGCCTGGAACGACCCGACGCGCGGCGCCGAGATCGCCCGCAGCCAGATGGACCGCGGCGCGGACGTGATCTTCCACGGGGCGGGGACGACGGGGCTCGGGGTGATCCGCGCCGTGGCCGATGAGGGCAGGCTCGCCATCGGCGTCGATTCGGACCAGCACCAGGCGGCGCCGGGCCACGTCCTGACATCCATGCTGAAGCGGGCGGACATTGCCGCACGTGACGTGTTCATGGCCGCCATGGACGGCGAGTTCACGGGCGGCGTCGTCAATCTCGGCGTCGCGGAGGGCGGCGTCGACCTCGTGATGGACGACAACAACGCCGACCTCATGACCGCCGACATGCGGGCCGCCGTCGAGCGGGCGAAGGAGGGGATCGTCTCCGGCGGGATCGCCGTCCACGACTACGAGGAGGACGGGTCCTGCCCCTACTGACCGCCATCCCGCAGGACGCGCCATGCGCCGGGCGGTGCCCGTCGTGACCGCGGCTCCCGCCATCGCGCTCGCCGGCATCTCCAAGCGCTTCGGCGCCGTGCAGGCGAACGAGGCCGTCGACCTCACGGTGGAGGCTGGCACGATCCACGGCATCATCGGTGAGAACGGGGCGGGCAAGTCGACGCTGGTCTCGATCCTCGCGGGCCACTACACGGCCGACGCGGGCACGATCAGCCTGTTCGGCGAGGAGGTGAGGCTCGCCTCGAGCGCGGACGCCATCCGTCACGGCATCGGCATGGTCCACCAGCACTTCATGCTGGTGCCGAACTTCACCGTCCTCGAGAACATGATGCTCGGCCTCGCGAAGGCGCCCCTTCTCTCGGCGAGCCGTGACGATGTGCTCGGCAGGATGGCCGCGATCCGCAAGGCCTACGGCATCGACCTCGACCCCGACGCCGTGGTGGAGGACCTTCCGGTGGGCCTCCAGCAGAGGGTGGAGATCGTGAAGGCGCTCGTGGGCGGCGGGCGGATCCTCATCCTCGACGAGCCGACGGGTGTGCTCACCCCCGACGAGACCGACCGCCTCTTCGAGAGCCTCAGGGTCCTGAAGGCGAAGGGCGTGACGATCCTCCTCATCACCCACAAGCTGCGCGAGATCATGGCTGTGACGGACAACGTCGCCGTGATGCGGCGCGGGCGGATGGTGGCGCACACCCGCACCGCCGACACCAGCCGGGAGGCGCTCGCCGCCGCCATGGTGGGGCGCGAGGTGAGGGCCGTGCGCAACGCGACGCCGCCGCGCCTCGGGCCGGTGGCGCTTTCCGTGGAACACCTTTCGGTGGCCGACCAGTCGGGGACGCCGCGGCTGTCGGACGTGTCCTTCACGCTGCGGTCGGGGGAGATCCTCGGCGTCGCGGGTGTGGCGGGGAACGGGCAGTCCGAGCTGCTCGCGGCGCTTGCGGGGCTGGTGCCGCCGAGCGGTGGCCGGTTCAGCGTCGGCGGGCGGACCGTGAGCGCCGAGGCGCCGGCCGATCCCGGGCAGATGCGCGCGCTCGGCATCGCCCACGTTCCGGAGGACCGGCGGCGGGAGGGGCTCGTGATGCCCTTCGAGATGGGGGAGAACGCCGTCCTCGGCTATCTCGGCAAGGCGACTGAGCGGCGCTGGCTCCTGAAGCGCCGGCGGATGCTCTCCCGCTGCCAGGAGCTGATGGACCGCTTCGACGTGCGCCCGCCGGACCCGCGCCTGCGCGCCGTCGGCTTTTCCGGCGGCAACCAGCAGAAGCTCGTGATCGCGCGCGAGCACGGGGCGGATCCTAAGGTGCTCCTCGTCGGCCAGCCGACGCGGGGAGTCGACATCGGAGCGATCGAGTTCATCCACCGCGCGCTCCTCGGCCTGCGCGACGGGGGGTGCGCGATCCTCATGGTCTCGGTGGAGCTCGACGAGATCCTCGCCCTGTCCGACCGCATCATGGTGATGAACGCCGGCCGCGTGGTGGGGACCGTCGAGGCGGCAGAGGCGGACAGGCAGACCGTCGGCCTCATGATGGCCGGAGTCTCGCGCCCGCCGGAGGGGGCGGCCTCGCCCGCGCTGGCGGAGGCGCGCGCGTGACGGCGGGCCGGCTGCCCGTCTGGGCGGACCTTTTCCTCATCCCGCTCCTCAACCTTCTCCTCGCCTTCCTGGTGGCGGGGCTCGTCATCGCGGCGATCGGGGAGAACCCCGTGCGTGCGCTCGAGGTGATGATCCAGGGCGCCTTCATGTATCCGGGGAGCCTCGGCTACACGCTCTACTACGCCACAAACTTCGTCTTCACGGGGCTCGCCGTGGCTGTCGCCTTCCAGGCGCGCCTCTTCAACATCGGCGGCGAGGGGCAGGCGGCGATCGGCGGGCTTGGCGTCGCGATCGCCTGCCTCGCCCTCGACCCTTACCTTCCCGGGCCCGTGGTGATCGCGGTCGCGATCCTCGCCGCGGCGCTGTTCGGCGCGGCCTGGGCGTTCCTGCCGGGCTTCCTCCAGGCGACGCGGGGAAGCCACGTCGTCATCACCACCATCATGTTCAACTTCATCGCGGCGGGTGTCCTCGTGTGGCTCCTCACCGGGCCGCTCATCCGGCCCGGGCAGTCGACGCCGCAGACGCGCGACATCGCCGACGGGGCGACGGTGCCGAAGATCCACGAGATCCTGCGCGCGCTCGGCATCGACGCGGAGCCCTCGCCGCTGAACCTTTCCATCGTGCTCGCCGTCGCCGCCTGCTTCGCCGTGTGGGTTCTCATCTGGCGCACGCCATTCGGCTACCGCGTCAGGACGCTCGGCGCCTCGGAGCCGGCCGCGCGCTACGCGGGCGTGTCCGTCCCGTGGGTCATCGTCGTCACGATGCTGATCTCGGGCGCGCTCGCCGGGATGATGGCCGTCAACGACGTTCTCGGCGCGCAGGAGAAGCTGATCCTCAACTTCACCGCAGGCTACGGCTTCACGGGGATCGCCGTCGCGCTGATGGGGCGGGGCCATCCGGTGGGGATCGTGATGGCGAGCCTTCTCTTCGGGGCGCTCTACCAGGGCGGTGCGGAACTCTCCTTCGAGTTCCGCACCATCAACCGGGAGATGGTGCTCGTGATCCAGGGCCTCATCATCCTCTTCTCCGGCGCGCTCGCCTACATGCTGGAGGCGCCGCTCGCGCGCCTCCTGTCCCGTCCGGGGAGGGTCGCGCGTGCCTGAGGGCGGTGGCCGGGAGGGGTGCGGTGGCTGAGATCTGGGTCGACGCCATGCAGATCATGGCGAGCGCGCTCCGCCTCGCGACGCCGCTGATCCTGTGCGCGATGGCGGGCATGTTCTCCGAGCGGGCGGGCGTCGTCGACATCGGGCTCGAGGGCAAGCTCCTCATGGGCGCGTTCGCGGCCGCCGCGGCCACCAGCCTGTCGGGGAGCCCGTGGGCGGGCCTCGCCGTCGCCATCGCCGCCTCCATGAGCCTTGCCCTCGTCCACGCCTTCGCGACGGTGACCCACCGGGGGGACCAGATCGTGAGCGGCGTCGCGATCAACATCCTCGCCTCCGGGCTGACGGTGGTGATCGGGATCGCGCTCTTCGCGCAGGGAGGGCAGACGCCGCCCCTCCCGCGGGCCGAGCGCTTCGCGCCCATCGACTGGCCGTTCGCGGAGGCGCTCGCCGGGGTGCCCTGGTTCGGGCCGTTCTACGAGCGGCTCCTGTCGGGGCACAATCTTCTCGTCTACGCGGCGCTGCTGTGCGTGCCGTTGGCGGCGTTCGTGATGTTCCGCACCTCCTTCGGGCTGCGCCTCAGGGCTGTCGGCGAGGCGCCGGAGGCGGTGGACAGTGCCGGCTACTCGGTGACGTGGCTGCGCTACCGTGCGGTCCTGATCGCGGGCCTCCTGTGCGGGATCGCGGGGGCGTACCTGTCGACGGCCCACGGCGGCGGCTTCGTGCGGGAGATGAGCGCCGGGCAGGGCTACATCGCGCTCGCGGCGCTGATCTTCGGGAAGTGGCGACCGTGGCCCACGTTCTTCGCCTGCCTCCTGTTCGGCGTCCTGCAGGCGTCCGCCTCGCGGCTGTCGGGCATGTCGCTGCCGCTGGTGGGGCAGATCCCCGTCGAGGCGATCCTGATCGCGCCCTACGTCCTGACGGTGATCCTGCTCGCGGGCTTCTTCGGGCGGGCGATCCCGCCGCGCGCGCTCGGCGTTCCCTATGTCAAGGAGCGCTGAGCCGTCGCACCGGCGGGCGCTATCGGGTTGACTGTGTGTGCGGGCGATCAGAAACCGCACCGGGAGGAAGGCACGATGGAAACGGAAGTCGGGCCGCTGGAGGGCGGCGCGTGAAGGGTTGGGAACGGCAGGCCTTCTCGGTCGATGCGATGCGGGAGATGGCGCGCAGGGTGCTCCCGCGCGCCGTGTTCGACTTCGCCGACGGTGGCGCCGAGCGGGAGTGGACGCGGGACGCCAACGAGGACGCTTTCCGGGCGGTCTCGCTCCTGCCGAAGCCGCTCGACGGTGCGGCCGAGCGGGACCTTTCCACGACACTGTTCGGATACCGCCTGTCGATGCCGCTGATGATCGGGCCGACCGGGCTTGCGGGCATGTACTGGCCGGACGGCGAATTGTGCGTCGCGCGGGCGGCGAAGGCGGCTGGCGTCGGCGCCGTCCTCAGCCACGGGTCGGTCTGCACGCTCGAGGCTTATGCGGCGGAGGGGCTCGCGCCCCGCTTCATGCAGGTCTTCGTCTACCGCGACGCCGGCTTCACGCGCGAGCTCGTCGACCGGGCGCGGGCGGCTGGCTACCACGGGCTTGTGCTGACCATCGACAACCAGCTTCTCGGCAACCGCGAGCGGGACGTGAGGAACGGCTTCTCCATCCCGCCGCGGCCGGGCTTCGCGCTCGACGCGGCGACGCGGTTGCGCTGGCTGTGGCGGATGCGCGGGCATCTGAATCGCATCACCTTCGGCAACTACGTCAGGCCGGGCGAGGCGAGCGACATCGCGAAGATCGCCGGCAGGATGGGCGAGATCCTCGATCCCGGCATGAGCTGGCGGGACGTTGAGGCGATGCGGCGCGACTGGGACGGGCCGTTCGTCCTGAAGGGGGTCCTTCACCCGGACGAGGCGGAGAGGGCGGCGGCTCTCGGCGTCGACGGCGTCGTCGTCTCGAACCACGGCGGGCGGCAGCTCGACGGGGCCGTCGCCTCGCTGGAGGCTCTGCCGCGGGTGGTGGAGCGCGTCGGCGGGCGCATCCCCGTGCTCGTCGACGGCGGCGTCCGGCGCGGCGTCGACGTCCTGCGCGCGCTGGCGCTCGGGGCGAGCGCGGTGCTCGTCGGCCGGCCGCAGCTCTGGGCGCTCGCCGTCGCCGGGGAGGCCGGGGTGGCGCGGATGCTCTCGATCTATCGCGGCGAGCTCGACAAGGCGATGGGGCTCTGCGGCGTGCGCCGGATCGCCGACATCGACAGGCGCATCCTTTCGGCGGGCCTTGCGGACGAGGCGATCCTCCCCGTGGCGAGGGCTGCGGAGTGAGGCTCGCGGGAGTGAGGCGCGCGGGAGCGAGGACGGCGGGAGTGAGGGCGGCGGGAGTGGCGGCGGGGCGGAACTCGTCATACCATCGCCATGGCGGGGCGGTCCCGCCCGGGAGGTGACCGGGATGGCGGATCAACGCCCCATCCAGAGGCGGAAGCTGTCGGACGCGGTGCTCGACGTGCTCCTGCGCGAGATCCAGGACGGCACGCTGAAGCCCGGCGACCTCCTGCCGTCGGAGCGCGTCCTGATGGAGACGTTCGGCGTCGGCCGTCCGGCTGTGCGCGAGGCGTTGCAGGCGCTCCAGCGGATGGGGCTGGTGGAGATCCGGCACGGCGAGCGGGCGCGGGTGGGCGAGCCATCGCTCGGCCAGATGGTGGAGGGAATGGGCGAGACCATGCGCCATATCCTCGTCCATTCGCCGGCGAGCCTCGAGCATCTCAAGGAGGCGCGCGCCACCTTCGAGCGGGAGATGGCGCGGATCGCCGCGCGCAAGCGGTCCGACGCCGACGTGCGCCGCCTCATCGCGACGGTGGACGAGCAGGAGGCGGCGCGCTCCGACCCGAAGCGCTTCCAGACGCTCGACGGCCGCTTTCACAGGGAGGTCGCGGCGATAAGCGGCAATCCCATCTGGCCCGCCGTCGCCGAGGCCGTCTTCGAGTGGCTGTCCCACTTCCACGTCGATCTCGTCCACGCGCCGGGGCTCGAGAAGCTCACCCTCGCCGAGCACAGGCAGATCGTGGACGCCGTCGCGGCGCGCGATCCGGACGCGGCGGGGCAGGCGATGTCCGACCATCTGACCCGCGCCAACGAGCTCTACAGGCGCGCCCACTTCGTGCGCTGACGGGCTTGTGACGTCGCCTCTGCTGGTATTATCACCATACGACAGGCGCCCCGAAGAGGGTGCGGCGAGAGCCCCGACGGGCGAGGGAGAGACGCCAGGTGGTCAGGAATGGCGATCGACCGGCGCGCTGCGGCGTAAGCGCCGGCAGAATGAGCCTCGCGGGCGGGAGGGACGCGTGACCGGCTATCGCGGCGCGCTCGTCGGCTGCGGCTTCTTCGCCCGCAATCACATGCATGGCTGGGCCGAGGCGGAGGGGGCGGAGATCGTCGCAGTGTGCGACGTCGACAGGGCGAAGGCCGAGGCGATGGCGCGCGACTTCGGGGTCGACGCCGTCTACGACGACGCCGCGGGGATGCTGCGCGCCGAGCGGCCGGACTTCGTGGATGTCGCGACCACGGTCGAGGCGCACCGCCCGCTGGTGGAGATGTCGCTGGCGCACGGCGCGCTGACGGTTTGCCAGAAGCCCTTCGCCGAGACCTATGCCGACGCGCTCGCCATGGTGGAGGCGGCGCGCGAGGCCGGCAGGCCGCTCGTCATCCACGAGAACTTTCGCTGGCAGAGGCCGCTGATGGCGCTGAAGGAGCGGCTCGACGCCGGTGCGGTCGGGCGGCCCACATTCTGCCGGCTCGCCTTCCGCCACGGCTACGACGTCTATGCCGGCCAGCCCTACCTCGCGACGACTCCGCGCTTCGGGCTGATGGACGTCGGGATCCATCTCTACGACGTCGCCCGCTACCTCCTCGGCGATGTGCGCGACCTCCACTGCCGCACGCAGAGCCTGAAGCCCGGCATCGCGGGGGAGGACGCCTTCGTCGCGACGCTCGGGCACGACAGCGGGGTGGTGACGAGCGTCGAGTGCTCCTTCTTCTCGAAGATCGCGCCCGACCCGTTCCCCGAGACGCTGGTGTGGCTCGAGGGGGACGAGGGGACGCTGGAGCTTGCGCAGGGCTACCGCCTGCGCCACCACCACGGCGGCATTGTGACCGAGGTGGATGTCGATGCGCCCGTGCCCGAGTGGGGCGCGCGGCCCTGGCACGCTGTCCAGGATTCGGTGGCGAACTTCGAGCGGCACGTGGTGGACGTCCTCGCCGGCAGGGCCGAGCCGCAGCCTTCCGGGGAGCACAACCTCGAGACGCTCGCCATGGTGCTCGCGTCCTACCGCTCGGCGGAGACGGGCGCGACGGTGAACATCGACCGTTTCGTCGCGGAGGGCGCGCGATGAGCCCGCTCGACGGTGCGCGCCCGCCGGAGAGGATCGAGGCCGACTACCTCATCGAGACCGCCTATCCGCTGGAGGCGGCGGCCGAGGCGATGGCGGGGGAGCAGTCCTCCGGCACCTTCGTGCCCGTGCCGGGGGAGACGCCCGAGCTGAAGGCGCGTTCGGCGGCGCGGGTGGAGACGCTCGAGGATCTGGGGCCGGTGCCGGGGCCGTCGCTGCCGGGGGCGGGCCGTGCCGACCAGGAGCACAGGCGGGCGCGGCTCACCCTGTCCTGGCCACTCGCCAACATGGGGCCGTCCCTGCCGAACCTGATGGCGACGGTGGCGGGCAACCTCTTCGAGCTCAAGCAGTTTTCCGGGCTGCGCCTCCTCGACCTGCGCCTTCCGCAGGCCTTCGCCGACGCCTATCCGGGGCCGGCCTTCGGGATCGAGGGCACGCGGCGGCTCTCGGGCGTTCTCGGCCGGCCACTGATCGGGACCATCGTGAAGCCGAGCGTCGGCTTCGACGCGCAGGAGACTGCCGACCTCGTGCGCGTCCTCGTCGAGGCGGACATCGACTTCATCAAGGACGACGAGCTGCAGGCGGACGGGCCGCACTGCCCGTTCGAGGACCGCGCGCGGGCGGTGATGCGGGTCGTCAACGACCACGCCGAGCGGACCGGCAAGAAGGTGATGTACGCCTTCAACCTCACCGGCGAGATCGACGAGATGCGGCGGCGCCACGACCTCGTGGAGGCGCTCGGCGGGACCCTCGTGATGGCGAGCCTCAACTCGCTGGGGCTCGTCGGCTTCTCGGCGCTGCGGCGGCACCTCAGGCTGCCGGTCCACTGCCACCGCAACGGCTGGGGCTACCTCTCGCGCCACCCGATGCTGGGCTTCAGCTACGTCGCCTGGCAGAAGGTCTGGCGGCTCGCGGGCGCCGACCACATGCATGTCAACGGCATCGCCAACAAGTTCTGCGAGGACGACGAGAGCGTCGTCGCCTCGGCGCGCGCATGCCTGACGCCGATATTTCCCGACAAGCCCTGCATCGCGATGCCGGTCTTCTCTTCCGGGCAGAGCGCGAAGCAGGCGCCTGCGACGTGGCAGACGCTCGGCTCGCCGGACCTCATCTTCGCGGCCGGCGGGGGGATCATGGCCCATCCCCAGGGCATCGCGGCCGGCGTTCAGAGCCTTAAGGAGGCCTGGGAGGCGGCGATGGCGGGGGAGGACCTCACCGAGTACGCGCGCACGCGGCCAGCCCTCGCGGCGGCGATCGGGGCCTACGCATGAGCCGCCGCCCTTCCGGCGGCGATCGGGGCCTCAACATGAGCCGCACCACCCTCGGAGAGCGGGCATGAGGCTGCCGGAGGGGCCGCTCGTCGCCTTCTACGGCGACGACTTCACCGGCTCGTCGGCGGTGGTCGAGGTGCTGACCTTCGGCGGCTTTCCGACGGTCCTCTTCTTCGACGTGCCCGACGCGGCGGCGCTCGCCCGGTTCGGGGCGGTGCGCGGGATCGGAATCGCCGGTGACGCGCGGGCGCGGGGGCCGGCGTGGATGGACGCGCATCTGCCGCCCGTGTTCGAGGCGCTGCGGGCGACCGGCGCGCCACTCGTCCATTACAAGGTGTGCTCGACCTTCGATTCGGCGCCCCACGTCGGCTCCATCGGGCGGGCGACGGATATCGCCCTTTCGGCCGGCGGGTGGGCGCCGCTTATCGTGGCGGCGCCCGCGATCGGGCGCTACCAGGCGTTCGGTAACCTCTTCGCCGCCGCGGGCGATGCGGTGCACCGCCTCGACAGGCACCCGACCATGTCCTGCCACCCCGTGACGCCGATGGACGAGGCGGACGTCACCCGCCACCTCGCGCGGCAGACGGACCGGCGGATCGGCCTCGTGGACATGCGCGCGCTGAAGGCGGGGCGGGGGCGGGAGGCGCTCGAGGCGGAGCGCGCTGCGGGCGCCACGGTGATCGCGCTCGACGTCGTGGACGAGGAGACGCTGGCGGCGGCGGGGGCGCTCGTGTGGGAGGCGGCCGAGGCGGGACAGATCTTCGCCGCCGGCTCGCAGGGTGTGGAGTATGCGCTGGTCGCGGCCTGGCGGGCGGCAGGGCTCGCGCCGGCGGTGCCGGTGTCTGCGGGCGCCGGGCCCGCGGATCGGGTCGCCGTCGTCTCGGGCTCCTGCTCGCCCTGGACGGCCGGCCAGATCGACAGGGCCGAGGAGGACGGCTTCGCCCTCATCGCGCTCGATGCGCGGGCCGTGCTCGACGCCGCCGCATGGGAGCGGGAGCGGGCACGGGTCGTCGCCGAGGCGCTGAGGGCGCTGTCCGAAGGGCGGGATCCCCTCGTCCACTCCGCGCGCGGCCCGCAGGACCCGGCGGTCGTCGCCTTCCGGGAGGCGAGCGGCGGGGACGAGGGCGCCAACCAGCGGCTCGGTGAGGGGCTCGGCGAGATCCTCTCGGCGGTGGTGCGGGAGGCGGGGCTGAAGCGCGCCGCCATCGCCGGTGGTGACACCTCGAGCGCGGCGGCGAAGGGGCTCGGGCTCGTCGCCGTCACCGCCAAGGCGCCGCTCGCCGCGGGCGCGCCGATCCTCCAGGGGTACGGTGACGATCCCGCCACGGACGGAATCGAGATCGCGCTGAAGGGGGGCCAGATGGGGCCGCCCCGCTTCTTCCAACACCTGAGGGCCGGCGGCCCGGGAGAACAACGATGACGAAGATCGCACTCCTCGGGGCGGGCGGGAAGATGGGCGTCCGCCTCTCTAAGAACCTTCTCGACACGCGCTTCACTGTCTCCCCGGTGGAGCCGTCGCAGGAGGGGCGGGACCGGCTCGTCGCCGCGACGGGCCAGCAGTGCGTGGACAGGGACACGGCCATCCGCGACGCCGACGTGATCCTGATGGCGACGCCCGACAGGCTCATCGGCAAGATCGCCCACGAGATCGTCCACGACGTGAAGCCCGGCGCGGCCATCGTCATGCTCGACGCTGCGGCTCCCCACGCGGGCGAGCTGCCGGAGCGCGGCGACATCACCTACTTCGTCACCCATCCCTGCCATCCGCCGATCTACAACGACGAGGACGGCGAGGCGCGGTGGGATTTCTTCGGCGGCATCAAGGCCAAGCAGCATATCGTGTGCGCGCTGATGCAGGGGCCCGAGGCGCACTATGCGATGTGCGAGGAGGTGGCGCGGGAGATCTACAAGCCCGTGATGCGCTCGCACCGCGTCACCGTCGAACAGATGGCGATCCTGGAGCCGGCCCTGTCGGAGACGGTCGGCGCCACGCTGGCGCTGGCGCTGAGGAAGGCGACGGACGAGGCCGTGAAGCGGGGCGTGCCGGAGCAGGCCGCCCACGACTTCATGCTCGGCCATCTCAACATCGAGCTCGCGATCGCGTTCGGCATCTTCCCGGAGGGCAGGTTCTCCGACGGAGCGCTGCATGCGATCGCCAAGGCCGAGCCGGTCATCTTCAGGGAGGACTGGCTCGACCGCGTGTTCGACCCGGAGGCGGTGAAGGCCTCCGTGCGCGACATCTGCCATCCGGGCGCCTGAGAACGTGCCCGTTCGCGAAACGGCGACCATGAAGAGGCCGATTCCTGCGGGCGGCGGCGCTCTTCCCGCGACCGTGGCCGTCACCGCCTCCGCCGTCCTCCGTCGCGGTTGGCTGCGCGGGGCGGCGAGGCCCGCCGTCCCACTCAGGCAGCGGTCATCCCGCGAGGGCGACGCGGCAGGGTGGCGCTTCCGCGCTTGCCTCAGGAGGCGGGGCCGGCGGGCGGGCTCGCGGCCGGTGCGTCCGCGGCGTTGCCGTCCGGCTTCAGCATGTTCCGGACGGTGGACATGAGGTCCATCGGGATGGGGAAGACGATTGTCGAGTTCTTGTCGCCGGCGATGTCGTAGAGGGTGGAGAGGTAGCGAAGCTGCATCGCCTCCGGAACGGTGGAGAGGGCCTGGGCGGCCTCGACAAGCCGCTGGGCGGCCTGCTGTTCGCCCTCGGCGTTGATGATGCGGGCTCTGCGGTTGCGCTCGGCCTCCGCCTGGCGGGCGATGGCGCGCACCATGCTCTCGTCGATGTCGACGTGCTTGATCTCGACGTTGGCGACCTTGATGCCCCAGCCGTCGGTCTGGGCGTCGAGGATGTCCTGGAGGTCGGCGTTCAGCTTGTCGCGCTCGGACAGCATCTCGTCGAGGTCGTGCTTGCCGAGGACCGAGCGCAGCGTCGTCTGGGCGAGCTGGCTCGTCGCCTCCATGAAGTTCTCCACCTGGATGACGGCCTTGTCCGGGTCGACCACGCGGAAGTAGAGAACGGCATTCACCTTCACCGAGACGTTGTCGCGCGAGATGACGTCCTGGCTCGGCACGTCGAGGACGATGGTCCTGAGATCGACGCGGACCATCTGCTGGACGAGCGGGATCAGGATCACGAGGCCGGGTCCCTTCACCGAGGTGAAGCGGCCGAGGGTGAAGACGACACCGCGCTCGTATTCGCGCAGGATCTTGAAGATGGAGGCGAGCAGCGCGATCGCGAGCGCCGCGATGACGAGATAGACGATGAGGTCGACGTTCATTCCTAAGCTCCCTTGGTCATCCGGTGTCGCCCGGATGGTCACGGACTGGCGGCGCGTCGCACGACGAGGACGAGCTCGTTGCGGCCGGTGACCTCGACAGGGTCGCCGGAGGTGAAGGTGGCGGTGCTGCGGGCCTTCCAGCGCTCGCCGTGGACCTCGACGTCGCCCTCGCCGCCGGACCAGGAGACGACGCGGCCGCGCGCCCCGACGATCGCAGCGTCGCCGCTGACCGGGCGGGTGCGGCGGGATTTCACGACGGCCGCGAGGGCGATGACGAGGAGGAGGGCCGTGAAGGCGGTCGCGACCACCACGACCGCGGGCGAGAGTGTGAAGCCCGGCACGTCGTCGAACATGAAGACCGAGCCGAGGGCGAAGGCGACGGCGCCGCCGATGCCGAGGATGCCGAAGGACGGCGCGAAGGCCTCCGCCACCATCAGGGCGATTCCGAGGAGGACGAGGCCGGCGCCCGCGTAGTCGACGCCGATGAGGTTGAGCGAGAAGAGGGCGAGGAGGAGCGCGATGGCGCCGATGACGCCCGAGAAGACGATGCCCGGCGAGGCGAACTCGAAGATGATGCCGTAGATGCCGATGAGGAGGAGGATGTAGGCAAGGTTCGGGTTCGCGATGGCGCCGAGGAGCTGCGTGCGCCAGTCGGGCTCCACGGTGACGATCTCCGCGCCGGCCGTCGCGAGCGTCGTCTCGCCGCCCGCCGTGCGCACCGTCATGCCGTCCGCCTCGTCGAGGAGGCGGCGCACGTCGTTGGTGACGATCTCGACGACGTTCTGCTCGAGCGCAGCGGTGGCTGTGAGGCTCTTCGCCTCGCGGACGGCGGCCTCTGCGAAGGCGGTGTCGCGGCCGTGGTGCTCGGCGAGGCTTCGCATGGTGGCGACCGCGTCGTTGACGGCCTTGGCGCTCGCGGCGTCGGCGGGGCTGGCGTCGTCGTCCTCCTCCTGCGTGCGGCCGGGGAGGGGCTGGGTGCCTCCCATGGGGATCGGCGTCGCGGCGCCGAGGTTGGTCCCGGGCGCCATGGCGGCAAGGCTCGAGGCGTAGAGGATGTAGGTGCCGGCGCTGGCGGCCCGGGCGCCGCTGGGGGCGACGAAGGTGGCGACCGGGACGGGCGAGGCGAGGATCTCGCGCACGATGTCGCGGGTGGAGGAGGCGAGCCCGCCGGGCGTGTCGATGCGGATGACCGCGATGGCGGCGTCCTGCCCCGCGGCGCGGGCGAGGCCGCGGGTGAGATATTCCGTGGTAGCGGGGCCGATGGCGCCGTCGACCTCGAGGAGGATCGCGACTGTGCCGGGGGGCGCCGGAGCCTGTGCGCGGCCGCCTGCGGACACGGCGATGAGGACGAGCGCTGCCGCGATGAGCGCGAGCGATGGGGCGAGGCGTCGGATCATGGCGGTCGCGTCCCCTCGTTGTGTCGTCGCGGGCGCGGCCCCTTGCGCGGGGGTCCGCGCCACGCGCCGACATGATCCTACGCGCCGCCTGCCGATCCGTTCCAGCGGTGCCGGCCGCCTGCGGCGTCACGCCTGACCGCGCCCTTAAGGTTTCGCGGCATCGCCCCTAAGTGGGTGCGCCCGGTGCGTGGCCGCGTGAGGCGCAGGGACCGGAGCGGGCGGCGCGCCCGCGGTCGTTCGCGAGCGCGACAGCGCGCCGCCGGCCGGTCCGGCGCCCCCTGCGGAGGGTAGCGACCGAAGACCGCTACGGCGAGAGGAGCAGGGAACGGTCTTGCCGGGGGAGAGACCGCTGAACCAGTGCACCGCGCGCTCAAGCAGCCCGAAGAGCGGTAGCGACCCCGCGCACCACGCGCTCAAGCAGCCCGAGGGGCGGTAGCGCAACGAAGATGGTGCGCCGGAGCGGGCGCAGTTCGACCCCGCGCACCACGCGCTCAAGCAGCCCGAAGGGCGATAGCGCACTCAAGATGGTGCGCCGGAGCGGGCGCAGTTCGACCCCGCGCACCCCGCGCTCAAGCAGCCCGAAGGGCGGTAGCGCAACCAAGATGGTGCGGGCGGCGGGACTCGAACCCGCACGGGTCTCCCCTTCGGATTTTAAGTCCGATGTGTCTACCGTTCCACCACGCCCGCGCCAGTGCGTCCCAGCGCTCGGGCTTCGTGGTTGCACGGGTCGGACGGGGCGGGCAAGGGTCGAGCGCGGCGAGCATCGGGGCGAGCATTGCGGCGGCGGGCGCACGCGGTGCGGGTGGCCATGGGCGGGCTCGACGTGCGAAGGTCGATCGAAGAAGGGTTTTCCGCCACGCCCTGAACTTCACAGCGGGCATCCGCCCGACGGGCGCAACGATGGAGGACGACGGCAGGCATGTGCGGCATCTGCGGCGAGGTGAGGTTCGACGGGGCGGCTGCGTCAGTGACCGCGGTGGCGGCGATGGCGGACGCGATGGCGCCCCGCGGGCCGGACGGTGCGGGGATACTCGCCCGCGACCGCGTGGCGTTCGGTCACCGGCGGCTCACCATCATCGACCTGTCGAACCGCGCCGCCCAGCCGATGACGGATCCCTCGCTCGGGCTCTCCATCGTCTTCAACGGGTGCATCTACAACTATCCCGAGCTGCGGGCGGAGCTCGCGGAAATGGGCTACGGCTTCTTCTCGACGGGCGACACCGAAGTCATCCTGAAGGCCTACCACGCCTTCGGCCCGGACTGCGTGAAGCGCTTCCACGGGATGTTCGCGTTCGCGATCCACGAGCGGGACTCCGGCCGCGTTGTGCTGGCGCGCGACAGGTTCGGGATCAAGCCGTTCTACTACACCGAAGGGCGCGGGCGGCTCCGGTTCGCCTCCTCGCTCCAGGCGCTGCTCGCGGCGGGGGACGTCGACACCTCCATCGACCCGGTCGCGCTCCACCACTACATGAGCTTCCATGCCGTGGTGCCGCCGCCGCGCACCATCCTGTCGGGCGTGAGGAAGCAGCCGCCGGCGACGGTGCGCACCATCGAGCCCGACGGGACGGCGCGCGATACCGTCTACTGGCGGGTGAGCTACGAGAGGACGGCCGAGGACGTCGAGACGCCGGGAGAGGTCTGGCGCGACAGGGTGCTCGCGGCGCTGAGGACAGCCGTCGACAGGCGCATGGTGGCGGACGTGCCGGTCGGTGTCCTCTTGTCGGGCGGGGTCGATTCGTCCGTGATCGTGGCGCTCCTGGCGGAGGCGGGGCAGAAAGGGCTCAAGACGTTCTCCATCGGCTTCGAGGACGCCCATGGCGAGGTGGGCAACGAGTACCAGTATTCCGACCTCATCGCCGAGCGGTTCGGAACCGATCACCACAAGATCTTCATTCCCTCCTCCGAGATGATCGAGGCGATGCCGGCGACGGTGGCCGCGATGCCCGAGCCCATGGTGTCCTACGACAACGTCGGCTTCTTCCTGCTGTCGCGGGAGGTGGCGAAGCACATCAAGGTGGTGCAGTCCGGCCAGGGCGCCGACGAGGTGTTCGCCGGCTACCACTGGTACCCGCCGATGGCGTCGGCGAACGATCCCGTGGACGCCTATCGCAGGGCCTTCTTCGACAGGACGCACGCGAGGATGAGTGAGGAGGTGTCCTCGCCCTTCCTCGCCGACCACGACGCGAGCCTCGCGCTCGTCGCCGACCATTTCGCCATGGCGGGCGCCGACGATCCGGTGGACAAGGCGCTGCGGCTCGATTCGACGGTGATGCTGGTGGACGACCCTGTGAAGCGGGTCGATTCCATGACCATGGCCTGGGGGCTCGAGGCGCGCGTGCCGTTCCTCGACCACGAGCTCGTGGAGCTCGCGGCGAAGGTGCCGCCGGAGCACAAGCTGAAGGACGGCGGCAAGGGCGTCCTGAAGGACGTGGCGCGCCAGCTCGTCCCGCACGAGGTGATCGACCGCAGGAAGGGGTATTTTCCGGTGCCTGCGCTGAAGTACATCTCGGGTCCCGTGCTGGAGATGGTGCGGGACGTCCTCGAGGCGCCGGCGGCGCGGGATCGCGCGATCTTCACCAAGGGGTATCTGGAGAGGCTGTTCGCCGATCCGCCGGCGCACATCACGCCGCTGCGCGGGTCGGAGCTCTGGCAGGTGGCGCTGCTCGAGATGTGGCTGCAGACCCATCGGATCTGAGGGAGACCGATGACCGACATCAAGGACACGCAGGCGCCGCGCGAGGACGACGTGCGGCCGGAGTTCCTGGGCACGGCGCCCGGAAGGAACGTCGCGCTCGACTGCGGGTGGGGCAACCTCCACTTCGCCGACACCTACGAATCGTCGGAGGCGCTCGCCGAGGCGATGCGGGCGGAGGGGCCGGGGCGGCGGGACATCGCGTTCTACGTGATGGAGCCGCACGTGATGCTCTCCGCGGCGCCCCTCGAGCTCTTCCTCGACCCCTCCCACGCCTTCCGGATGGACCTTGCCGCCTACGAGGACGGCGGGCGCAAGCCGCAGGGCTACACGATACGGCGGCTCGCCAACGAGGAGGACGCCGAGGCGGTGAACCGCATCTACGCCTCCCGCGGGATGGTGGCGGTGCGGCCGGACTTCTTCTGGCGCCGTCGGGCGAGCCGGGCGTTCACCTATCTCGTGGCGGAGGACGATGCGACCGGGTCGATCATCGGCACGGTGACCGGGATCGACCACTACCGTGCCTTCGGCGATCCGGGGCGCGGCACGTCGCTGTGGTGCCTCGCCGTGGACCCGCAGACGCGGCACTCCGGCGTCGGTGAGGCGCTGGTGCGCTCGCTCGCCGAGATCTTCCGGGAGAGGGGGTGCAGGACGCTCGACCTCTCGGTGCTGCACGACAACGATCTTGCAATCCAGCTCTACGAGAAGCTCGGCTTCGAGCGGCTCGCGGTCTACACGCTGAAGCGGAAGAACCCCATCAACGAGCGCCTCTTCGCGGGGCCTCAGCCGGAGGTGGACCTCAACCCCTATGCGCGCATCATCGTCGAGGAGGCGCGGCGGCGGGGCATCGACGTCGAGATCATCGACGCGGCGCACGGCTTCTTCCGCCTCACCTACGGCGGGCGCTCCATCCGGTGCCGCGAGAGCCTCTCGGAGATGACGAGCGCCGTCGCCATGTCCATCTGCGACGACAAGACGGTGACGCGCCACGTTGTGGAGCGGGCGGGCGTCGCGGTGCCGGACGAGATCGAGGCCGCGACTGCCGAAGACGCCCGGACGATGTTCGAGCGGCACGAGAGGATCGTCATCAAGCCCGTGCGGGGCGAGCAGGGGCGGGGGATCTCCGTCGGGCTCGTGGCGAGCGACGACGTGGAGGCGGCGTTCGCCCGTGCCCGCGAGGTGTGCGAGCGGGTGATCGTCGCCGAGTTCGTGGAAGGGGACGACCTGCGCCTCGTCGTGATCGACCACCGCGTGGTGGCGGCGGCGGTGCGCAAGGCCGCGCGAGTGTTCGGCGACGGCACGTCCACGATCCGCGCGCTCATCGAGAAGCAGAGCCGGAGGCGGGCGGCCGCGACGGGGGGCGAGGCGTCGATCCCCATCGACGGCGAGACGGAGCGGTGCCTGAGGGCGCAGGGGTTCGACCTCGACAGTGTCGTCCCCGAGGCCCTCGAGGTCCAGGTGCGCCGGACCGCGAACCTCCACACCGGCGGGACCATCCACGACGTCACCGACCACGTGCATCCGGCGCTGGTGAGCGCCGCGGTGCGGGTGTCGCGGGCGATCGACATTCCCGTCGTGGGGGTCGACCTGATGGTGCCGACCCATCTTGAACAGGGATATCGCTTCATCGAGGCGAACGAGCGGCCCGGGCTCGCCAATCACGAGCCGCAGCCGACCGCCGAGCGTTTCATCGACCTGTTGTTCCCGCTGTCCGTTCCGCACGCCGTGCGGCAGGCTGCGTGGCAGTCGGAGGTCTCGTGTCCCGTCTGACCATCGACACCGTCTACCTGAAGGACCAGCTCGCAGAGCTCCTGTCCATCGCCTCGCCGACGGGATACACGGACACCATCGTCCGCCACGCCGTCGGGGAGCTGCGGCGTCTCGGCGTCGGCATGGAGATCACGCGGCGCGGCGCGATCAGGGCGCGCATGAAGGGCGCGAGCCCGCGGGGGGCGCGGGCGATGATCGCGCACCTCGACACGCTCGGCGCCCAGGTGAAGATGCTGAAGGACAACGGGCGCCTCGCCCTCGTGCCCGTCGGCCACTGGTCGTCGCGCTTCGCGGAAGGGGCGCGGGCGACCGTCTTCTCGTCCAAGGGCGCCTATCGGGGGACGATCCTGCCCCTCAAGGCGTCCGGCCACACATTCAACGAGGAGGTGGACACGCAGCCCGTCTCCTGGGACCACGTGGAGCTGAGGGTCGACGCCATCGTGAAGGACGCCTCGGACCTGAGGCGCCTCGGCTTCGACATCGGCGACCTCGTCGCCATCGACCCGCAGCCCGAGTTCATGGACAACGACTTCATCGTCTCCCGCCACCTCGACGACAAGGCGGGCGTGGCGATCCTGTTCGCCACCATCGAGGCGCTGCAGCGAGAGAAGGCGCAGCTTCCGGTGGACCTCTTCTTCATCTTCTCGGTGTCGGAGGAGGTGGGGATCGGCGGCTCCTCGGTGCTGACCGACGACATCGCGTCCATGGTGACCGTGGACAACGGGACGACGGCGCCGGGGCAGGCGAGCTCGGAGTTCGGCGTGACCATCGCCATGGCGGACCAGACGGGGCCGTTCGACTGGCACCTGACGCACAAGCTCGCGAAGCTGTGCGAGGAGAACGAGATCCGCTACCAGAAGGACATCTTCCGATATTACCGGTCGGACAGCGCGGCGGCGCTTCTCGCGGGGCACGACGTGAGGACCGCGCTCGTCGCCTTCGGCGTCGATTCCTCCCACGGCTACGAACGCATCCATCTCCATGCGCTGCGCTCGGTGGCCGAGCTCCTGACGGCGTTCGCCGTGAGCTCGGTCGAGATCGTGCGCGACGCGGAGTCCATCGGCCCGATCGCCGGCTTCCCGACCCAGCCGATGGAGGACGCCGAGGTCTTTCCCCGTCCGGCGCGGTCAGAGCCGTGAGGCCGCGCTGATGGAGATCGTGCGCACGACGGAGGCACTCGCGGGCCTCTGCGAGCGGCTGAAGGGGGCCGAGTTCGTCACCGTCGACACCGAGTTCATGCGCGAGACCACGTTCTGGCCGAAGCTTTGCCTCGTCCAGATGGCCTCCATGGACGAGGCGGCGATCGTCGATCCCATGGAGGAGGGTCTGTCCCTGGAGCCCCTCTTCGAGCTGATGGTGGAGCCTTCTGTCATGAAGGTGTTCCACGCGGCGCGGCAGGACATCGAGATCTTCCACCACCTGTCCGGCCGTGTGCCGACGCCGATCTTCGACACGCAGGTGGCGGCGATGGTGTGCGGCTTCGGCGACAGCGTCGCCTACGACCAGATCGTGCAGAAGGTGACGGGGAGCATCGTCGACAAGTCCTCGCGCTTCACCAACTGGTCGGAGCGGCCTCTGACGGAGGCGCAGCTCGCCTACGCGCTCGCGGATGTGACGCACCTTCGCGCCGTCTACACCCACCTTCGCGACACGCTCGCCGAGAAGGGGCGGACGGACTGGGTGTCGGAGGAAATGGCGCTCCTCGCCGCCGAGGAGACCTACGATCTGAGGCCCGAGGACGCCTGGAAACGGCTGAAGGGGCGGGCGAGGACGCCCGTCGAGCTCGGCGTCCTGATCGAGGTGGCGGCGCTGAGGGAGAGGGAGGCGCGCGAGCGGGACGTGCCGCGCAACCGCGTCATGAAGGACGACGTGATCTACGAGATCGCGCTCCAGCGGCCGCGCACCGTGGAGGGGCTCGCGAAGCTGCGCTCGGTCAGCAAGGGCTTCGAGCGCTCGCGGCTCGGGCAGAAGGTGCTCGCGGCCATCAACGAGGTGGCCGAACGCACGCCGGCGGAGCTTCCCGAGCTGCCGAAGAGAAAGCCGAGCATCGAGGGGGCGGGCTCGGCTGTGGAGCTCATGAAGGTTCTCCTCAAGCTGACGGCGGAGCGGCACGGGGTGGCGCCGAAGGTGATCGCGACTGTGGACGATCTGGAGGCGATCGTGGCGGGGGGTGAGGCGCCGGCGCTGTCCGGCTGGCGGCGCGTCGTGTTCGGCGAAGATGCCCTGAGGCTGAAGGCCGGGGAGATCGCCATCGCCTTCGACGGGCGGGCGCTGAGGACCATCGAGTGCGACAGGCCGGTGAACCCGCTGCCGTCCGCGGGCGGCGGCCGGAGCCGGCGACGGCGCAGGAAGGGCGGCCAGGACGGGGCGGGCGCCGCCGACGCCTCGGCCGACGTGCCGGCCGAGGCGACCGGGCCGGAGACGACGGTGGAGGTCTACGGCGACGGTGGCGGCGACGGCGACGGTGGCGGGGAGGACCTGGACGGACGGTGAGGCGGCGCCGGTCCGTTCAGTAGTGGCCGCGGATCGGCGGCTGGAAGGAGTAGCCGAGGTCCCAAGGGAAGTAGATCCAGGTGTCCTGGCTCACTTCCGTGACGAACGTGTCCACCTGAGGGCGGCCCTTGGGCTTGGCATAGACTGTCGCAATGTGGGCGCCGGGGAGCTTCTGGCGCACGAGCTGCGCGGTCTTGCCGGTGTCGACGAGATCGTCCACCACCAGCGTCTTCCTCGGATCGGCGCCGGTGATGTTGGGGGCGACGTCCTTCAGGATCTCCAGATTTTCGAGCTGCTTGAACTCGCCGTAGGACACGATACAGATCGTGTCGATCATCCTCACGCCGAGCTCGCGGGCGACGATGGCGCTCGGCACGAGGCCGCCGCGGGTGATGGAGACGATCGCCTCGAAGGGACCGGCGCCGTTGAGTCGCCAGGCGAGGGCGCGGCAGTCACGATGGAACTGATCCCAGGAGACGGGGAAGGCTTTTTCGGGGAGCTTCTCTTCGGCCATGGCGACCGGTCGCGCCCCCCGTGGCCTTTGTCAAGGGCGTCAGTCCGGATTGTGGGCGCCGAAGGCGTCGAAGGTGTCGCCGGGCCCGTCGCTCTGCCCGTCCATGGGGACCGGGTCCGCCGGGGGCGGTGCGAGGGCGCGGTCCTCCTCGGTGAGCGGCCCGGCGCCGTCGCGAAGATCCGAGACGAGTGAGAGGAACGTCTCGCGGGTCTCGCGGGCGATCTCGGCCGTCTGGTGGCAGGCCTCGGGTCGGCGCTCGCAGAATGCGGCAGCGTCCTCGAGGGCGGCGCCGACGACGCGGCCCACCTCCGTGTTGGCGCCGACGATCGGCGCGAGCAGCACGACGACGACGGCAAGGGCGATCAGCTTGACGAGTGTGCTCATGGCCTGTCGGTCCCCGTTGGCGTTGGCGTTGTGGGGGCGACGATAGGCGGGGCGGGTAACGTCTCCGTTCCCGGCGAGGGTGCGATTCGATCGGCCGCGGTGGCGCGGCGTTTAACATCCCCTTCAGAATTTTGCAGGAAGCTGTGGACGGGAGGTGGTCGCCGTGCGTCTTGTCGAGCGTATCGAACGGTTGCCCGTGGAGGACTGGGCCGCGGCCGTCGGCCGTGGTGTGCGGCGCATCCGACGCCGCGCAGCGCGGCGCCGTGCCCTCATCCTCGGCGTCGCCGGCGGCGGTGTTCTGGTCGCCGCCGTCGCGGGAAACGCCCTCTTCGGGCAGACAGCGCCGCATCCGGCACCCCTATGGGGGGCTGCCGAGCGCGAAATGGCCGTCGCCGCCCATGGCGGTGCCGCCGAGGTGGTGGAGGCCGTGGAGCCGACGCCGCTCGTCGCGAAGATCCAGGAGGAGCTCGGCCAGCAAGGCTTCTTCGCGGGCGATCCGACCGGCATCCTCGACGAGGCGACGCGCTCGGCCATCAGGACGTTCGAGCGCACGCAGGGGCTGCCCGAGACGGGCGAGCCGAGCGTCGCGCTCCTCGCCGCCGTCGGCGCGGGCGTGAAGCCCGTGCCCCGGCCGGAGCCGCTCCCGCGCCTGTCCGTCTCCGACATGCAGAGGATTCTGAACGAGAAGGGGTTCGGCCCTCTCGAGGTGGACGGGCTGATGGGGCCGCGCACCCGCGCCGCGCTCGAGCGGTTCGCGGCCGAAAGGGGCATCTCCGCCGCCGATCTTCGCGCGCCTGCGATGATGCGGGCGCTTGCCGAAGGCGGCGCCTGATCCCAGTTTGGCCGGCGTGACCGGCTGACTGGAGGCGAATCCGCGAAGATGGACAACGTGAGGCTGAGGTCCTCTGTCTGGGTGACCGCCTATGTGAGGCGTTGCAGCCGGGAGGGCGCTTTCGTCGCCGTCTCGCGCAAGGGCGACGAGAGCGCGGGCGCGATCTTCCTCGAGTGTCTCCATCGCGGCGGGGTGGACCTGTTCGGGCCGCGTCTGCGCGAGGACGGCTCGCGCGGTTTCGAGAAGCTCATGGAGGGGGCCACCACCCTCGCCGTAGCCGAGCGGCTCGAGAAGGAGGCGCGGTTCGATTCCGACCTTTGGGTCGTGACCGTGGAGGACCGGGACGGGCGGCACTTCCTGACGGCCGACGAATATGGGTGAGCCGTTCTGGAAGACGAAGACGCTCGAGGAGATGACGCCGCAGGAGTGGGAGTCCCTCTGCGACGGGTGCGGGCGCTGCTGTCTCCACAAGCTCGAGGACTGGGACACCGGCGAGATCGCCTGGACGGACATCGCGTGCACTCTGTTCGACGAGGGAACGTGCCGCTGTCGCGACTATTCGCGGCGCGCCGAGAGGGTCCCGGACTGCGTGCCGCTGACGCCCGAGGCGGTGCGGCGGCTGACGTGGCTTCCGCCGACGTGCGCCTACCGTCTCCTCGCCGAGGGGAAGGCGCTGCGCTGGTGGCATCCCCTCGTCTCAGGCGATCGGGCCACGGTGCACGAGGCCGGCATCTCCGTGCGCGGGCGCGTGGTGCCGGAGGACGGGATCGAGGTGGAGGCCTACGAGGCCCGTCTCGTGGACTGGCCGGGCGAGGATCCCGAAGACTAAAATCTGAGGTTGACAGCGTCGCGGTCCTCGTGTAGGGTCCGTCCATCGTCGCAGAGGTGGGTGATGAGGCGGGCCGTCAGGCGCGCCGCCCGTCTGCGTCGGCTCCGGTGCCGCAATGGCGCGTCGTCCGAGAGGGCGGCGCGCCTTTTCGCGTTGCGCGCCGGGGTCTGGCGGTGACGGGCCCGAAGGGGAGGGGCAGATGGCCGAGGCCGCCGCGAACCGCGAGGACCTGGTGGAGCGTCTCTTCGGGATGCTCGCCGTGCAGGTGGGGCAGATCGAGGCGCTCGTCGCCGTCCACGGCGCTGACCAGATCCTCGAGGACCAGAAGATCCTCGCCGGTCTCGCCAAGACGATGGAGGTGCTCGTCTCGCTCGAGAGGAAGGTCTCGCCGGAGGAGAGCGCCGCGACGGACCTGGAGGGCATCCGGGCGGAGCTCGCGGAGAGGCTCGCGAAGCTGCGCGGCGGGGCGCGGCGGAAGGACGAGGGCGAGCTGGCGGAGCGCTCGTGAACGCGGTGACGGCGCGCGGCCTGAAGGCGGCGCTGATCGGTGCGGCGCGGCGGGGGGAGGCGCGGGCGTTCCTCGCGGCGCTGCCGGCCGAGCTCGCCGAGGCGCTGTCGAAGGACTGGGAGGTCTGGGCGCGCCCCGAGCAGCTGCCGCCCGGCGGGAACTGGACGACGTGGCTCGTCCTCGGCGGGCGCGGGGCGGGCAAGACGCGGGCCGGGTCGGAGTGGGTGCGCGGCGTTGCGCTCGGGCGGGCGCCGTTCTCGCCGCGGCCGTGCGGGCACATCGCCCTCGTGGGCGAATCCCTCGCCGACGCCCGCGAGGTGATGGTGGAGGGCGTGTCGGGCATCCTCGCCGTGTCCGCGCGGGGGGAGCGGCCGCAATGGCAGCCCTCGCGGCGGCGGCTCGAGTGGGGCAACGGCGCTGTGGCGCAGGTCTTCTCCGCCGCCGATCCCGAGAGTCTGAGGGGGCCACAGTTCGACGCGGCCTGGAGCGACGAGATCGCGAAGTGGCCGGCGGCCGAGGCGACGTGGGACATGCTGCAGTTCGCGCTGCGGCTCGGCGAGCGGCCGCGCCAGGTGGCGACGACGACGCCGCGGCCGGTGCCCATCCTGCGCCGCCTGATGGCGGACTCCGCGACGGCGACGACGCGCATGGCGACCGCCGAGAACGCCGCGAACCTCGCGCCGGGCTTCCTTGAGACCGTGGTGGCCCGCTACCACGGCACGCGGCTCGGGCGGCAGGAGCTCGGCGGCGAGCTCATCGAGGACCGCGAGGATGCCCTGTTCTCCCGCGCCGCGATCGAGCGGGGGCGCGTGGCGGCGCCGCCGGAGCTCTGCCGCGTGGTGGTGGCTGTGGACCCGCCCGCTTCCAGCGGCGCCCGGTCCGCGGCCTGCGGGATCGTCGCGGCGGGCCTCGGCGAGGACGGGGCGGGCTACGTCCTCGCCGACGCCACCGTGACCGCTGCGACGCCCGAGCGATGGGCGCGGGCGGCCGTCGGCCTCTACCACGCCTTGGAGGCGGACAGGCTCGTCGCCGAGGTGAACCAGGGCGGCGACATGGTGCGCACGGTGATCGCCGAGACCGATCCGACGGTGGCCGTGGTGCCGGTGCGGGCGACGCGGGGCAAGTGGGTCCGCGCCGAGCCCGTGGCGCTTCTTTATGCGCAGGGGCGCGTGCGCCACGTGGGCGTCATGCCCGAGCTCGAGGACCAGATGTGCAACTTCGTTCCGGCGGGGACGTCGGAGGGCGTGTCGCCGGACAGGATCGACGCGCTCGTCTGGGCGCTCACCGCGCTGATGCTGGAGCCGGCGGCGCCGCCTCCGCGTGTGCGGCGCGTCTCGTGAACTGGCCCCTCCGGGGCCTTTTTTTCTTTTCCGCGGGCGGAAGGGGCTGCCATGAAGATCTTCGGGAGGCGCGAGGAGAAGGCCTCGCGGGTGGGGCGCGTCCTGAGCCTCGAGCGGCTCGGGCGGCCCGTGTGGACGCCGAGGGACTACGCCTCGCTGGCGCGCGAGGGGTTCATGCGCAACCCCGTCGTCTTCCGCTCGGTGCGCATGATCGCCGAGGCTGCGGCCTCCGCGCCGTGGCTCCTTTACGACGGCGAGCGGGAGGTGGAGGGCCATCCGCTCCTCTCCCTCCTCGAGCGGCCCAACCCCGTGCAGTCCGGGCCGGCGCTGATGGAAACCCTCTACGGGCACCTGATGGTGGCGGGGAACGCCTACCTCGAGATGGTCGCTCTCGACGGGGCGCCGCGCGAGCTCTTCGCGCTCCGGCCGGACAGGGTGCAGGTGGTGGCGGGGCCGGACGGCTGGCCACAGGCGTTCGAGTACACCGCGGGCGCGCGGACCGTGCGCTTCCGCCAGGAGGGCGTGCCGCCGCCGATCCTCCACCTGTCGCTGTTCCACCCTCTGAACGACCATTACGGCTTCGCCCCCGTCGAGGCCGCGCAGACGAGCCTCGACATCCACAATGCCGCCGGGGCCTGGTCGAAGGCGCTCCTCGACAACGCAGCGCGGCCTTCCGGAGCGCTCGTCTACACCGGCGAGGGGTACCTTTCGGACGAGCAGTTCGAGCGGCTGAAGAGCGAGCTCGAGGAGGGCTACACGGGGACGCGCAACGCGGGCCGCCCGCTCCTTCTCGAGGGCGGGCTCGACTGGAAGACGATGGCGATGAGCCCGCGCGAGCTCGACTTCATCGAGGCCAAGCGCGAGGCGGCGCGGGAGATCGCGCTCGCCTTCGGCGTGCCGCCGATGCTCCTCGGCATTCCCGGGGACAACACCTATGCGAACTATCGCGAGGCGAACCGGGCGTTCTGGCGGCAGACGGTGCTGCCGCTCGTGAACCGCACGGCGCAGGCGCTCGGCAACTGGCTGGCGCCGGCCTTCGGGCAGGAGCTTCGCCTCTCCTTCGACCTCGACGCCGTGGAGGCGCTCTCCACCGAGCGGGAGGCGCTATGGGACCGCGTCGCGGCGGCCGATTTCCTGACGCGGGACGAGAAGCGCGTGGCGGTCGGCTACGGCATCGAGGCGCCGCCTGTCCGCGAGGGCGGCGGATCGGAGGGGCCGCGATGATGGATCCGGTCACGACCACCATCGTGGAGCGGGGTGACCTGGCGCACCTCGCTCTCTTTCTTTGGGCCACCGCGTCGTCCGGCATGCTCGTCTGGACGATGAAGGAGCTCGCGAAGTCGAACCGGCGGTTTTCCGACTTCGTCAACGCCATCGCCAAGATCAACTCGCTGTTCGGGCAGGAACGATGCTGAGGTTTCTGAGGCGCGCGAGCGAGCCCGTGGTCAGGCTCGCCCGGGTGGAGGAGGTGGACCACCAGCCGACCTTCGAGGCGTTCGCGGAGGCGATCGCGCGACGGCTGGTGGAGGAGCAGGTGCGCTGCGAGCCGCGGGTGGTCCGCCTCCTCGAGAGGCTCATGCGATGAGGCGCGCGCCGGAGGTCAAGTTTTCCGAGCCGCTCGGAGGCGTCGACGCGGACGGGCGGTTCTGCGGCTACGCCTCGCTGTTCGGCCGCGTCGACCTCTCTGGCGACGTCGTGATGGCTGGCGCTTTCGCACGGACGCTGAGGCTGAAGGGGCCGGCGGGGATCGGCATGCTCCTCGAGCACGACCCGGCGGCGCCGATCGGCGTGTGGGAGCGCCTCGAGGAGGACCGGCGCGGGCTCTGGGTCGAGGGGCGGCTCGGGGGGACGGCCGCGGCGGCGCGGGTCGGCGCGCTGATGCGCTCCGGCGCCCTCGACGGGCTGTCGATCGGGTTCCGCACCGTCGAGGCGGACGAGGACAGGCGGGCGCGCGTGCGCCGTCTGATCGAGATCGACCTGTGGGAGGTGTCGGTGGTGGTCGCCCCGATGCTGCCCGAGGCGAGGGCGCGGGCCGCTGGTGCGGCGCGCCGGGAGGCGGACGGCGAGGCCGTCCTCGAGGGGCTGGCGGCGCGCATGCGTGAGGCCGCTTCAATTCTCCGTGACGCGAGGTGAACATGACTGAACTGACGGGTGCGCCCGAGACGAAGGCCGATCTCTCCCGGGCCTTCACGGATTTCATGGGGGCGTTCGAGGTCTTCCGCGAGACCAACGACCGGCGGCTCGCCGAGATCGAGCGCAAGTCGGGTGCCGACGCGGTGACCCTCGACAAGCTCGCCCGCGTCGAGGCGGCGCTCGACGCCCAGCAGCGCCGGATGGACGAGATGGTGCTGAAGGGCCGCCGCCCCTCGCTCGGCGGCGGCGAGCCGGGGAGGGCCTGCGAGCGAAAGTCCGCCTTCGAGCGCTACGTGCGCTACGGCGACACCTCGGGCCTCGTCGAGACGAAGGCGCTCACGGGGACGCCGGCGGAGGCGGGCTTCACCGCGCCCGTCGAGATCGAGGCGGAGGTGATGCGCCGCCTGTCCCACGTCTCGCCGTTCCGCGCCATCTGCGGCGTGCGCGAGGTGTCGAGCGCCACCTACAGGAAGCCGGTGACGAGCGGCGCGCCGGTCACCGGGTGGGTCGGCGAGACGAACCCGCTCGTCGACACCACCGCCCCCGCCCTCGCCGACCTCTCCTTCGAGGCGATGGAGCTCTACGCGATGCCCGCCGCCACCGCCTCGCAGCTCGAGGATTCGGCCGTGAACCTCGAGGCCTGGCTCGCCGACGAGATCGAGACCGTCTTCGCCGAGCAGGAGACGGCGGCGTTCGTCGCGGGCGACGGCACGGCGAAGCCGAAGGGTTTCACCGCCTACGAGACCGTCGCCGAATCGGCCTGGGAGTGGGGCAGGATCGGCACCATCGCGACGGGCGTCGACGGCGGCTTCCCCGTCGAGAACCCGGCGGACAGGCTGATCGACCTCGTCTACACGCTGAAGTCCGGCTACCGGCAGAACGCGACGTTCGTCATGAACCGCGCGACGCAGGCGGCCGTGCGCAAGATGAAGGACACGGCCGGCGACTACCTCTGGGCGCCGCCCTCCATCCCCGGCGCGCGCGCGACTCTCCTCAACTTCCCCGTGGTGGAGGCCGAGGACATGCCGGACATGGGCGCGGCTGCGGCGAACGCCATCGCCTTCGGCGACTTCCGCCGCGGCTATCTCATCGTCGACCGGCAGGGCCTCAGGATCCTGCGCGACCCCTATTCGCAGAAGCCCTACGTGCTCTTCTACACGACGAAGCGCGTCGGCGGCGGGGTGCAGGACTTCGACGCCATCAAGATGCTGAGCTTCTCGGCGTAACGGCCGGAAGTGCGGGGCAACGGGGGCCGGCGGTTTCGCCGGCCCCTTTTCGTTTCGGCGGCGCGCTGCCGCCCTTTCGGGAAGAGAAGCGATGGTTGCGATCCTGGTGACGCCGCCGGCGGCGGAGCCCGTCACGCGCGAGGAGGCGAAGCTTCACGCGCGCATCGACGGGACTGAGGAGGACGCGCGCGTCGATCAGCTGATCGTGGCGGCGCGGGCGGACGTGGAGAACCGGACGGGGCGTGCGCTCGTCACGCAGGGGTGGCGGATCGTGCGGGACGCCGTGCCGCGCGGCGGCGTCATCCGCCTCGCGCCCGCGCCCGTGCAGGCCGTGAGCGCGGTGACCGTCTACGGCGAGGACGGCGCGCCCTCGGTGGTGCCGACGTCCCACTACGACGTCGACGTCGCGTCGTCGCCTGGCCGGCTCGTCCTGATGCGCGGCCTCGGCTGGCAGGGGCGGGCGGTGAACGGGCTCGAGATCGACCTCGTGTGCGGCTACGGCGGGCCGGAGGCGGTGCCCTCGCCGCTGCGTCACGCGATCCTGATGCTCGTCGCCTACTGGTTCGAGGTGCGCGAGGCGGCGGAGCACGGCCTCGTCGAAGGGCCTGTCGCCGGCAGGACGGCGGCGCTGCTCGCGCCCTACCGCGTGGCGCGGCTGTGAGGCTGCCGGCGATCGGCGCACTTCGCCGCCGTCTCCTCGTCGAGGCTGCGACCGAGGCGGCCGACGGGGCGGGCGGCGCGATCCGCAGCTGGACGCCGCTCGCGAGCGTCTGGGGCCGCATCGAGCCGCGGGGGCGGGGCGAGAGGGTGGCTGACGGGCGCGCCACGGGGCGCGTGACGCATCGCGTCACAATCCGCCGGCGGGACGGCATCGGCGGCGGCGTCCGCTTCGTCGCGGGCGGTGTGCGCTACCGCGTCGTCGCGGTGGAGGACCTCGACCCCGCGAGGCGCTTCCTCGTCTGCCTGTGCGAGGAGGAGCAGGCATGAGCGAGGCGCGCCATGCGCTGATGTCCGCCGTCCACGCCGCCCTGATGGCGGACGGCGGGCTCGCCGGCATCCTGGCGGGAGGCCGTGTCTACGACCGGGTGCCGCGCGGGGCCGATCACCCGTTCGTCGCGTTCGGCGAGGTGGCGAGCGCGCCGCTCGACGGTGACGCCGGCGGGCCGGTGGAGCACCGCCTCGAGATCCTCGTCCACTCGCGGGCCGAGGGGCGGCGGGAGGCCTCCGACGTCGCGAACCGCGTGAGGGAGGTCCTCGACGGGGCGGCGCTGACGCTGTCGGGGCACCGCCTCGCGGGGCTGAGGCACAGGGACACCGTCGTGAGCGCGAGCCGGGACGGGCGGGCCTACCGGGCGCGCCTTCGCTTCCGCGCGCTGACCGAAACCATCTGAAGGAGGGCGCGATGGGTGCGCAGATGGGCAGGGATCTCCTGCTCAAGGTGGACGAGACGGGGGGCGGATCGTTCGTGACGGTCGCTGGCCTCCGCTCGAAGCGGATCTCGTTCGGCGCCGAGGCGGTGGACGTGACCGACCAGGGCTCGGCCGGCCAGTGGCGCGAGCTCCTCGACGGTGCGGGCGTGAAGCGCGCCAACGTCGCGGGGTCCGGGATCTTCAAGGACGCCGCGTCGGACGCGACGGTCCGGTCGATCTTCTTCTCCGGCGCGGTGCGGGACTGGCAGGTGGTCGTCCCGCACTTCGGCACCGTGTCCGGGCCGTTCAAGCTGACGGCCCTCGAGTACGGCGGCAACCACGACGGCGAGGTGGTCTACGAGATCGCCCTCGAGTCCGCCGGCCCGCTCACATTCACGTCGATCTGAGGAACGACCAATGGCAAATCGGTATCGTGGCGAGGTGACGGCTGTCCTGGACGGCCGGCAGTGGACGCTGTGCCTGACTCTCGGCGCGCTCGCGGAGCTCGAGCGTGCCTTCCAGGTGAGCGACATGACGGCGCTGGTGGAGCGCTTCTCCACGGGCAAGCTCTCCGCGCGGGACGCGACGCGCATCATCGGCGCGGGGCTGCGGGGCGCCGGCAACTCCATCGACGACGACCAGGTGGCGCGCATGACCGCCAACGGCGGCGCTGCGGGCTTCGCGGGCGTCGTGACGGAGCTTCTCACCGCCACCTTCGGCGGCGCGGAGGAGACGGCGGCGGACCCTTCCTGAGCGCGGCCGCGGGGGCGCCTCCCCCGCGGCCCTTCCCGTGGCGGGACCTCATGCGCCTCTTCCTGGGGGAGAGGCGGATGGCGCCGCGGGACTTCTGGTTGCTGACCCTTCCCGAGATCGAGGCCGTGCTGTCCGTCGTGGCGCCCGAGGCGGCGCCGCGGCGGGACGCGCTCGCGCGGCTGATGGAGGCGTTTCCCGATGGATGAGGACGACTTCTTCGACGACGACGCCGCCGAGCGGATCGCCGACACGCTGACCATCTCGGCCGCCACCTTCTCGCGGGTCATCCGCTCGGGGCTGAGGGGCGCCGTGGTGGAGGGCCACAGCCTCGAGCAGGTGCTGAGGCGCGCTGCGCTCTCCCTCTCCTCCTCGGCGCTGACGGCGGGGCTGCGACCCCTCACGAACCTCCTCGGTCGGGGGCTGAACGCCGTCGTCGGCGGCCTCGGCGGGGCGCTCTCCGGGGGCGTTGCGGGTGCCGCGACGTCCCTGGTGCCGTTCGCGGAGGGCGGCGTCATCGGTTCGCCGACCACCTTCCGCCTGCCCGACGGGCGGACCGGTCTGATGGGCGAGGCGGGCCGCGAGGCGATCCTCCCGCTCGCGCGAGGCACCGACGGGCGGCTCGGTGTCGCCCTCGAGGGGGGCCGCGGCGCCACCACCGTCAACGTCACCATCAACGCGGCGGACGCGGAGAGCTTCAGGCGCTCGGAGACGCAGGTGACGGCGATGCTCGCGCGGGCCGTCGCGCGCGGGCGGCGGGGGCTCTGACGTGCAGAACTTTCACGACGTGCGTTTTCCGCTCGCCGTCTCCTTCGGGGCGACGGGCGGGCCGGAGCGGCGGACGGAGATCGTCACGCTCGGCTCCGGGCGGGAGGAGAGAAACCAGCGCTGGGCCATGAGCCGCCGGCGCTACGACGCGGGAACGGGGGTGCGCAATCGTGACGATCTTGCAGGCGTGGTGGCGTTTTTCGAGGAGCGTCGCGGCCGCCTTTACGGCTTTCGCTACGCTGATCCGCTCGATCACAAGAGCTGTGCGCCAGGTGACGAGCCGTCTGCGCAGGACCAGCGTCTGGGCGTGGGTGACGGGGAGCGTGCCGCCTTCCCGCTGATCAAGCGCTACGGCGACGACGTCCTGCCCTACGACAGGCCGATCCTGTTCCCCGTCACGGGGAGCCTCCTCGTGGAGGTGGGCGGAATCGTGCGGGTGGAGGGGCCGGACTTCACCTTCCTCGACGGCGTCCTCACCTTCCTGCCGCACGCGGTGCCCGCCCCGGGCGAGGACGTGCGCGCCGGCTACGTCTTCGACGTGCCGGTCCGGTTCGACACGGACATCCTCGAGGTGGACCTGTCGCAGTTCGAGGCGGGCTCGATCCCGTCGATTCCCATCGTGGAGATCGTGCCGTGAGGGCGCTTCCCGCCGCCCTCGCGGCGCACCTTTCGGGCGGTGCGACGACCACGTGCCGCTGCTGGCGCCTCGTGCGCGTCGACGGCGCCGTCACGGGATTTACCGACCACGACCGCGACGTCTCCTTCGACGGGGTGACGTTCGCGGCGATGTCGGGGCTCGCCTCGACGGGGGACGTGACGAAGGCGGGGCTTTCGGTCGGCGGGCTCGAGGTGATGGGGGCGCTCTCCTCCTCGGGGCTCGAGGCGGGCGAGCTCGCCTCCGGGCTCTACGACTTCGCCAGGGTGACGCTGTGGCTCGTGAACTGGGCCGATCCCGGCGAGCGCGTCGTTCTGCGGGAGGGCACGCTCGGGGAGGTGACGCGCGAGGACGGCGCGTTCCGGGCCGAGGTGCGCGGGCCCATGCAGGCGCTGGAGACGGTGCGCGGGCGCGTCGTGACGCGCGCCTGCGACGCCGATCTCGGCGACGCTCGCTGCAAGGTCCACCTCGCGGCGCTGACGGACGTCGCCGTGGCGAGCGCGGTCGCCGCCGAGGTGGTGACGGTGACGGGCCTCGCGCGTCCGTCCGGCTGGTGCGCTGGCGGCCTCGTCTTCGTCACGTCGGGCGCCGAGGCGGGGACGCGGCGCGGGATCGTGCGGCACGCCGTGGAGGGCGACGGGGCGGTCCTCGCGCTGCGCTCGGCGCTCCCCGGCCTCCTTCCGGGGGACACTCTCGAGGTGACGCCAGGCTGCGACAAGGCCTTCTCCACCTGCCGGGAGAAGTTCGCCAACGCCGACAACTTCCGCGGCTTCCCGCACCTTCCGGGCAACGACCGCGCCTTCGGCTACGCGAGGGGCGGGGCGTGAGGCGTGAGGCGATCGTGGCGGCGGCCCGGCGCTGGGTCGGCACGCCCTACCATCACCAGGCCTCGTGCCGCGGCGTCGGGTGCGACTGTCTCGGCCTCGTGCGCGGCGTGTGGCGCGAGGTGGTCGGCGGCGAGCCGGAGGCCGCGCCTGCCTACTCGCCGGACTGGGCCGAGGCGCGGGGGGAGGAGACGCTGCTCGCCGCCGCCCGCCGCCATTTCGTGGCGGCCGACGAGGTGCGGCCTGGCGCGCTCCTTGTGTTCCGCTGGAAGGCCGGAGCGCCGGCCAAGCACGTCGGCATCGCGACGGCGTGCGGGCGCTTCGTCCACGCCTACGACGCGGCCGGCAGGGCCGTGGAGGGCGCGATCGCGCCCGTCTGGTCGCGGCGTCTCGCGGCCGTGTTCGACTTTCCGGGGGTGAGCGACTGATGGCGACGCTGGTTCTCCAGGCGGCGGGGGCGGCCGTCGGCGGCCTTCTGGGGCCCGTCGGCGCGATCGTCGGCCGCGCGGCGGGTGCGCTCGCCGGCAACATCGTCGACCAGCGCCTCTTCGCGGAGAGCTCCACCCGCACCGTGGGCCGGATGGAGGACCTCTCCGTCCAGACCTCCGTCGAGGGCAACCCGGTGCCCCGCGTCCACGGGCGGATGCGGATCGCGGGCACCGTGATCTGGGCGAGGGACTTCAGGGAGCACGTCTCGACCCGCTCGACCGGCGGCAAGGGCGGGCCGAAGGTGCGCGAGTTCTCCTACACGGCGCACTTCGCCGTGGCGCTTTGCGAGGGGCCGGTGGCGCGGGTCGGCCGTGTGTGGGCCGACGGCGAGCCGCTCGACCTCACCACCGTCACCATGCGTGTCCACCACGGCACGGAGGACCAGCTTCCCGACCCCCTCATCGAGGCGCTCGAGGAGGTCGCGCCCGCCTACCGCGGGACGGCCTATGTCGTGTTCGAGAACCTCCCTGTCGGCCCCTACGGCAACCGCCTGCCGCAGCTCACCTTCGAGGTGCTGCGGCCGGTGGGCGAGCTCGAGGGGATGGTGCGGGCGGTGACGCTCATCCCGGGCGCCACCGAGTTCGGCTATCACCCCGAGGAGGTGGACCGCATCGTCGGCCCCGGTGAGGCCGCGGCGGACAACCGTCACCTTGCCGTCGCCGCTTCCGACCTCAAGGCCTCGCTGGACGAGCTCGTCGCCGTCTGTCCGAACCTTGCGCGCGTCGCCCTCGTGGTCGCCTGGTTCGGCGACGACCTGCGCGCCGGTCACTGCACCGTGCGGCCGTGCGTCGAGGCGCGGGAGCGTGACACCACGGTCCCCTGGCGCGTCGCCGGCGAGGATCGCGGCACGGCGCGGCTCGTGAGCGTCGGGGCGGAGGGGCGGCCGAACTACGGCGGCACGCCCGCGGACGCGGCGGTGGTCGCCGCCATCGAGGCGATCAGGGCGCGCGGCCTTTCCGTCGTCTTCTATCCCTTCCTCCTGATGGACGTGCCGCCCGGCAACGGTCTTCCCGATCCCTACGGCGGGGCGGAACAGGCGGCCTTTCCCTGGCGCGGGCGCATCACGGTCGCGCCGGACGGGGACGCCGCCGCCGATGCCGCGGTCGCCGCCTTCGTCGGAACGGCAGCGCCGGAGCACTTCTCCCTCGACGGGACGCAGGTCGGCTACTCGGGCCCGGCCGAATGGTCGTTCCGGCGCATGGTGCTCCACTACGCGCACCTTTGCGCGGCGGCGGGCGGCGTCGACGCCTTCCTCGTCGGCTCGGAGCTGCGGGGGCTCACCGCCGTGCGCGGCGCCGACGGGCATCCGTTCGTGGACGCGCTGTGCACCCTCGCGGACGAGGTGCGCGACGTTCTCGGCCCCGCCGCGAAGATCTCCTATGCAGCGGACTGGTCGGAGTATTTCGGCCATCACGCCGACGGGGACGTCACCTTCCATCTCGACCCGTTCTGGGCGCGGCCGACGGTGGACTTCGTCGCGATCGACAACTACTGGCCGCTGTCGGACTGGCGGGACGGCGATCACCTCGACGCCGCCGTCGCGCCCGGCGTCCACGATCACGCCTACCTCGCCGGCAACGTCGCGGGCGGTGAGGGGTACGACTGGTACTACGCGAGCGACGCCGACAGGGCGGCGCAGGTGCGCACGCCGATCACCGACGGCGCGGCGGGCAAGCCCTGGGTGTTCCGCTACAAGGACCTCGCCGCCTGGTGGTCGAACGCGCACTTCGACCGCGTCGCGGGGGTGGAGCTCGCGCAGCCGACCGCCTGGATCCCCGGCATGAAGCCCGTGTGGTTCACCGAGGTCGGCTGCCCGGCGATCGACCGCGGTGCGAACCAGCCGAACGTCTTCGTGGACCCCAAGAGCGCCGAGTCGGCGCTTTCCCACTTCTCGCGCGGGCATCGGGACGATGCGATGCAGCGGGCGTACCTGACGGCGATGCTGTCGGCGTTCGACCCCGCCCGGTCCCACGACATCGAGCGCATCAACCCGCAGTCGGGCGTCTATGCCGGGCGCATGGTGGACCTGGCCACGGTCCATGTGTGGACGTGGGACGCGCGGCCCTGGCCTGCCTTCCCGGGCCGCACCGACGTGTGGGCCGACGGCGAGAACTTCGAGCGCGGCCACTGGGTGAACGGGCGCCTCGGCGCGGCGCCCTTCGCCGAGCTCGTGCGCACCCTGTTCGCCGAGTGGGAGCTCGACCCGCCTGCCGTCGAGGGCGTGCCGACGATCTTCGACGGCCATCTCGTCGCCTCGCCGTCGAGCCTGCGGGCGGTGATCGAGCCGCTCCTGTCGGCCGCGTCGGCGGTGGGTGCCGACACCGGGACGGGGATCCGCTTCCTCGGCCTCGACCGGCCCGCGGTCCTGTCGATCGGGCGGGACGATCTCGTGGAGGTGGATGGGCGCACGCCGCTCGTGTCGGAGACGCGGGCGGAGGCGGCGAGCCTTCCCGTCGAGGTGCGGCTGAGGCACTTCGATTCGGACCGCGACTTCCAGGTGGCGAGCGCGCGCCATCGCCGGCCGGAAGGGTCGGCGAGGCAGGTGGACGAGATCCAGGTCTCCGCCGCCCTGTCGCACGCCCTCGCGACGCGCCTTGCCGACGTCGCCCTCTCCGTCGCCTGGGGCGGGCGCACCACTGTCCGCTTCGCCCTGCCGCCGAGCCGGTTCGCGCTCCTTCCTGGCGACATCGTCACCCTGCGCGAGGACGGGCGGGAGAGGGACCTTCTCGTGGAGGAGGTGGAGGATCTCGGCAGGCGGGAGGTGACGGCGCGCACGATCGACAGGCAGGGGCTCGTTCCGGCGCCGGCGCCGCCGTCGGCGGGCAGCCTCTCGCCGTCGCCGGAGGTGCATCCGGCCGCCCCCCCGTTCGCCGTGGTGCTCGACCTTCCCCTCCTGTCGGACGACGAGGCCGGGCACGTCCCCTTCATCGGCATTCATGCACGGCCCTGGCCGGGGGACATGGGGGTCTGGCGGGCGCCGCCCGACGGGACGTTCCAGCTCGTGCGCACGGTGACGAAGCCGGCGAGCGTCGGGATGCTCCTCTCGCCGCTTCCGCCGGGGCCGACGAGCCGCTGGCATGCGGGCGGCGTCGCCGACCTCGTGCTCTTCTCGGGAGAGCCTTTCGCGGCGACGGCGGCGGACGTCCTGGCGGGCGCCAACGTTCTCGCTGTGGAGGCGGCGAACGGCGCCTTCGAGGTGCTCCAGTTCCGCGACGTGATCCTCATCGGCGAGCGCACCTATCGGGTCGCGACGCTCCTGCGCGGCCAGCTCGGGACGGAAGACGCGGCGGCGGCGGGCGCGATGGCGGGCGCTCCGGTGGCCCTCCTCGACGGCAGCCTCGCCGAGCTTCCGACCCCGCGCGACGCCATCGGGCTCGAGCGCATCCTGCGCGTCGGGCCTCTCGCGGAGGGGATCGGCGGGCGCAACGTGACGACCTTCAACTTCACCCCGAGGGGCCGCGGCCTCCTGCCCTACGCGCCCGTCCACGGCGCCGTGCGGCTGAGGCCGTCGGACGGGGCGCTTCTCGTGCGCTGGATCCGGCGCACCAGGGTCGGCGGCGACGCCTGGCCCGACTTCGGTGACGTCCCTCTCGGTGAGAGCGCCGAGCTCTACCGGCTCGAGATCATGAACGGGGCCTCAGCGGTCAGGACCGTCGAGACCCAGACGCCGTCCTACGATTACGCGCTCGCGGACCAGGTGGCCGACTTCGGGGCGGCGCCGGCGACCCTCTCCTTCCGCGTCGCGCAGATCGCGCCGGGCTTCGGGCCGGGCGTACCTCACGAGGTGACCGTCGATGTCGAACAGCCTTAACCTCGCGCTGCCCTACGTGGAGGCGGCGCAGGCGCAGAAGCACGTCGTCCTCAACGACGCGCTGAGGCGCCTCGACGCCGTCGTCCAGCTCGCCGTGGAGGACCGCACGCGGACCTCCCCGCCGCCCGCCCCGGCGGAGGGCGACCGCCACATCGTCGGCGCCGCGGCGGTCGGCGCCTGGAGCGGGTACGACCGCGAGGTGGCGGCCTACGTGGACGGTGCGTGGGTGTTCTTCGCCCCGCGTGCGGGCTGGCTCGCGTTCGTGGAGGCGGAAGCGGCGATCCTCTACTACACGGGCACCGCGTGGGAGATCCTCGTCTCGGCGGGCGAGTTCGAGACGGCCGCCCGCTTCGGCGTCAACGGCGCGGGCGACGACGTCAACCGCCTCGTGGTCCAGTCGGAGGCGGCCCTCTTCGCGCCCGACCCGACGCTCCCGGTCCCGACGGGCGATGCGCGCATCAAGGTGACGAAGACTGCCTCCGGCGACGTCGCCTCCCACCTCTTCCAGACCGGCTATTCCGGGCGGGCGGAGTTCGGCCTCATCGGCTCGGACGACTTCTCCCTGAAGGTCTCCGCGAACGGGTCCACCTTCACCGAGGCGTTCAGCGTCGACCGCGCGTCGGCCCGTCTCACGTTGGCGCAGCCGCCCGGGATCGCGGGCGGCTTCGCCTTTCCCGTCGCCTTCCCGACGCGGGCTGCTGTGGCCGCGGCGACGGTTCCGGCGGAGGTCGCGGTCCTGTCGACGCTCGGCTTCTCGGCCGCCGGGGACGGCGGCGACGCGCGCTATCGCCGCGCCGCCGGGGAGCCGTCCCACGCTGGCAAGGTGCGCTCGGCGGACGGCGCCTGGTGGGAGCTCGACGAGGAAGTGGTGCGCCCGCAGATGCTGGGCGCCGTCGGCGGCAAGGTCGCGGCGGCCGGCAACGACGGCGCGATCAGGGACGCCTTCGGCATCGGCCGCCCGGTCGCCTTCGACACGATGTTCCACGTGACGGAGGAGATCGTCGTCCTCGACAACGTCACGATGCTCGGCAGCGCGGACCGTGTCGGCGGGCTCTTCTGGCCGGCCGATGCCGCCTCCGTCGGGCTGGTGGTGCGCCCGCAGGACCTCGCCCGCTGGACGACCATCCGCGACATCCACCTCGAGCGCGAGGGCGTCGGCGGCACGGCGCTCGTCGTCGACCTCTCCGAGCAGACCGACTGGGAGGTGACGGGAATCGATTCCCTCTCCCAGCGCGCCATGATCGAGCGCAACAAGATCTACGGCTCCGTCAAGCGCGCCGACGGCTTCGCCATCGGCATCCACATCGTCCAGGGCTTCAAGATCATCCTCGAGGCCAACTATATCGTCGGCGTGCGCGACGCGAGCGCGAAGACCTTCGGCACGACCTACGGCATCCTCGTCGAGGCCGGCGAGGACGGCTCCGGGCAGAAGCTCGACGACACGGTCTCGGTCGACCTCTTCCGCAACGGCGTCCACTACTGCGAGACGGCGGTTCGCATTGTGGACCAGGAAGGCTGCAACATCGCCTTCAACGACTTCCAGGCGGTCCGCTACGGCCTTTCCATCGACCAGACCTACCGCAAGAAGAACCAGTTCAGGATCGTCAGCAATCACATCGCGTTCTACAGCGCGGCGGCGATCATCAGGCAGGCGGACCACGTGAAGCTCGTCGGCAACGAGTTCGCCATCGTCTCCGTCTTCACGAGCTGGTTCTGGGATCCCGCGGTGGGCGAGGTGCTCGTCACGCTCGAGGGGGCGCGCTCGGCGGTCATCATCGGCAACACGTTCCGCATGAGGAACAACGCCGGCGACAACCAGCTCCCCGTGACGGGTCTGAGGCTCGCCGAGGCGCCGAACGTCGCCGATCCTGGGACGACCATCGAGCCGATCGGCATCATCGTGGACCAGAACCTCTTCTTCCACACGAACGTCGCCATCGACAACCGTCCGTGGGCGGAGAGCACGCGCTGGCACACCCTGCCGAACGCTGTCGTCACCATCGGCCCGTCGAACCACTACCAGAGCGTCATCACGCGGGCGACCCATGCCCCGGCGGAGGTTGCGGCGGTCCATCCGGTCGTCCAGGTCGCGGCGGAGACGGTCGAATCGTTTCCGGTCCCGACGTCGGGAATGATGCTTCTGCGGGTGGACTGGCAGACGAGCGCCCTCTTCGGCTTCCAGTCGGCGAACGGCAGGATCGACCTCATCGCCGGCGGCAACGCCGTGGCCGTCGTCGATCCCTCGGGCGGGGCGCTCGCCATCGGTGCCTGCGCGCCGGGCTGGCTCACCGTCGCAGTCCACGGCGGGCGTTGCTACGTCGGCAACCGCATCGGCGCCGAGGTCAGCCTGCGCTACGTCATCCTGTAGCCCCCCTGCCTTCGATCGAAACCGTCCGACCGGCCGCGTCCCGGCACGGCGCCGCCCGCCGGCAACGCCACGGTCCGACCGGTCGCCGCCCCTTCCGGGCGGTCTTCTTTCATGTCCAACCCGAGGAGGGCGCCATGCGGGACCGCATCCCTTGGCTCGACTATCTCGTCAACCACATCGGCCTTCAGGAGATCCCCGGCCCGGAGCACAACCCGCTCATCGTGGAGTGGGGGCGCGAGGCGGCGATCTCCTGGTGGAACAACGACGAGGACGCCTGGTGCGCCGTCGCCGTCAACGGCGCTCTGGTGCACTCGGGCTATCCTTCCACCCGCTCGGCGCTGGCGCGCTCCTTCACCACCTACGGCACGCGCCTGTCCCATCCTGTGCCGGGCGCCATCGTCGTCTTCCCGCGCGGGACGAACCCGCTCTACGGCCACGTCGGCATCGTCGAGAAGGTGCACGGCGACGGGACGATGACGGTGGTGAACGGCAATGTCGGCAACGCCGTCCGCCGCTCCGTCTTCCGCGTGGCCTCCGTGCTGCCGGAAGGGATCCGCTGGCCTCCGGGGGCTGTGCCGCCCGCGGCTGGCGAGCCCGTCGGCGCGGAGCTTCCGCTCGGGGTGAGGACGCTGTCCATCGGCGCCCGCGGCAAGGACGTGGAGGAGCTCCAGCGCAACCTCAACGTCCTCAACTACGGCCTTGCGGTGGACGGCGAGTTCGGCGGGCGCACGCGCGACGCCGTCATGCGCTTCGAGGCGCGCCGGGCGCTTCCCGCGGACGGCGTCGCCGATCCCGCGATGCTGGCGGCGCTGACCGTCGCTGTGGAGGCGCGGCGGAAGCGGGCGGAGCGCCGCGAGAGCGCGGAGCGGGCGGCCGCACCCGTCGCGGGCGCCGCAGTCACCGTCGGCGCCACCGCCGCCACCGTGGCGGAGGCCGCGCGCGAGGTGCGCACCCTCAACGACGGCACCCTGATCGGTGCGGGCCTCGCCATCGTCGTGATGGCGGTGGCGGTGGGTCTTCTCGTCTGGCGCTTCGCGCTGAGGCGCGCCGAGGGCCCGGCGCTGGAGGACGCCGAATGACCCTCGGCACCGTGCTCGCGGCCGTCGGGCTGCGCGGCCTCGTCGGCGCCGCAGTCGGTGCGGCTCTGATGGCGACCCCCGCCTACCAGGCGGGGCGATGGGTGGAGGCTGCGGCGGCCGGCGAGCGGCTCGCGCGCATCCTCGCGGAGCGGGAACGGGCGCGGCTGGAGGACGAGAATGAGCGGATCGCGCGGGCGATCGAGGCGCGGCGCGCGGCTTTGCGCGCTTCTCCTCGCGACGGCGGCGGTGGCGGGGTGCCGGACGACGGCTACCGGCGGGACTGACCTGTCCTGCCACGCCTTCGGCCCGATCACGTGGTCGCGGGCCGACAGTGTTGAGACCGTGCATCAGGTGAGGGGCCACAACGCGGCGTGGCGGTCCCTGTGCGGCGACGGCGCGCGTTGACGCGGCGTGTCTCTGCTAGGGTTCGGGACAGTCGCCCCGACCGTCCCCGCCGGAGGGCGTTCAGCCATCGTACACCGAGCCTCTCCAATAGTCCCGGCCATGCGCACCGCCCTCGCCTTCCTCCTCCTTCTCGCCATCGCTTTCGCCGCGCCGCTCGGACCGGCGCCCTCGGCGTGGGCGCAGGGATGCCTCTCGGCGCCGGAGCAGGAAGAGGCGATCCGCTCGGGCCGCGTCGTGCGTCCAGGCCAGCTCGGCCGGCAGCTCGGCGGCGAGGTCTTGCGCATCCAGCTCTGTCGCGGCAACGGAGGTCTCGTGTGGAACGTCACCGTCCTCGGCGGCGACGGGCGCGTGGTCAGCCGCACCGTCGACGCGCGGACGGGGCGGGTGCTGAGGTGAGGGTGGCACGGACATGAGACTGCTCGTCGTCGAGGACGATCGCGACCTCAACCGCCAGCTCCGCGAGGCGCTGGAGGGGGCGGGCTACGTAGTCGACAGCGCCCTCGACGGGGAGGAGGGGCACCATCTCGGCGACACCGAGCCCTACGACGCCGTGATCCTCGACCTCGGCCTGCCGCAGAAGGACGGCCTCTCCGTCCTCGAGGACTGGCGGCGCGAGGGGCGGACGATGCCCGTCCTCGTCCTCACCGCCCGCGACCGGTGGAGCGACAAGGTGGCCGGCATCGACGCTGGCGCCGACGACTACGTCGCCAAGCCCTTCCACATGGAGGAGGTGCTCGCCCGCGTGCGCGCCCTGGTCCGCCGCAGCGCCGGCTCCGCCACCAACGACTTCCGCTGCGGCCCTGTCCACCTCGACGCCCGCGCGAGCCGCGTCACCGTGGACGGGCAGCCGGTCAGGCTCACCTCCCACGAGTATCGCGTCCTCGCCTACCTCATGCACCACCAGGGCCGCGTGGTCTCGCGCACCGAGCTGACCGAACACCTCTACGACCAGGACTTCGACCGCGATTCCAACACCATCGAGGTCTTCATCGGCCGCCTGCGCAAGAAGCTGAAGGCCGACGTCATCGAGACGGTGCGCGGGCTCGGCTATCGCGTGACGCCGCCCGCCGATGCCGCTTAGCTCCCTTTCGGGCCGCCTCCTCCTCACCTCCCTCGGCTGGAGCGTCTTCGCCCTCGTCGCCACAGGCGTCGTCCTCACCTCAGCCTTCAGGCAGAGCGTGGAGGAGCGCTTCGACGACACCCTCACTGTCTATCTCTCGGTCCTCATCGGCCAGCTCGCCGAGACCGCGCCGCAGAGCTTCCGCGCCGCGCCGGTGGATCTCGGCGACCCCCGCTTCGTCCTGCCACTGTCGGGCTGGTACTGGATCGTCTCGGACACGGGGACGCGCGAGACGGTCGCCTCCTCCCGCTCGCTCGCGGGCGACGTGCTCCAGATCCCCGAGACGGCGCGCGAGGTGCGCCCCGGCCAGCTCTTTCAGGACTACGTCACCGGGCCGGCGGGCGAGCAGCTCCGCCTCGCCGGGCGCCGCGTCGCCTTCGAGGACGGGCGATGGGTGCTCGTCGTCGTGGCCGGCGCCTCCTCGGCCATCGAGGAGGACACGGAGGCGTTCATGGTCCGCGCGGCCGCCTTCCTCGGCATCTTCGCCGCGATCCTCGTCGGCGGCACGTTCGTGCAGTGGCGTGTGGGGCTGAGGCCGCTGCTCACCCTCGGCGCCGAGCTCCAGGCGATCCGTGAAGGCCGCTCGCGCTCGGTCGGCACCCGCTACCCGACGGAGATCGTGCCCGTCGCCGAGGCACTCAACGCGCTGATCGAGTCCAACCAGAAGACCCTCGAGCGCGCGCGCCAGCACGTCGGCAACCTCGCCCACGCCCTGAAGACGCCGATCAGCGTCCTCGTCAATGACGCCGCGCGGGAGGAGGGGCCGCTCGCCCGCTCCGTCTCGGAGCAGACCCAGATCATGCAGCGCCAGGTGCGCTACTACCTGGAGCGCGCCCAGATGGCGGCGCGCGAGCGGGTGATCGGGACGGTCACCGACGTCGGCCCGGCGCTCTCCCGCCTCCACCGCGCCATGTCGCGCCTCGGCGCGGCCCGCGGCATCGACGTCGCCTTCGGCGGCGCCGAGGGGGTGAGGTTCGCCGGCGAGCAGCAGGACCTCGAGGAGATCGTCGGCAACCTCGTCGACAACGCCCTCAAGTGGTCCGCCTCGGAGGTGAGGATCGAGGTGGCTGTCCTGCGCGCCCCGCCGGAGGGCATGACGGGTCCGGCCTTCCTCGTCGCCATCGAGGACGACGGCCCCGGCCTCTCCGAGGACCAGCTGCGCGAGGCGATCGCGCGGGGCAGGCGGCTCGACACGTCGAAGCCCGGAAGCGGTCTCGGTCTCTCCATTGTCGCGGAGATCGTCGAGCTGTACGGTGGCAACTTCCGCCTCGCCAGGTCCGAGCTCGGCGGCCTCAGGGCGGAGGTGTGTCTGCCACGCGCCTGACGCAGCTTAGCTGTGCGTTAACGACCCGTTGCCATTGTCGAAGGGACGTGGTCGCTGGCAGCGTCGTGCCAGAGGCCGATGGAGCGTCTATGTCCCGATTCGCCGTCGCTGGTCTGCTTTTCCTGTCGGGGTGCAGTGCGCTCGGCCTGACGTCGTCGGAGGCGCCGACGCACAGCGTCGCGATGCATCATCCCGGAGTGACGAGCGGTTTCGTTCCCGACCCGATCCTGTCCGCCCTCGGGGACGAGCCGCGGGGCGCCATCATGGCGGCCGAGCAGCAGGCGCTGAGGGCGCCCGCTGGCGGCGAATCCTACTCCTGGGCGGCCGAGGGCGTCTCAGGCCGCGTGGTGGCGGGTCCGATCTACATGGTGAATTCGCGCACCTGCCGCGCGCTCGTGCACGTCGCCGAGCGGGACGGGCAGCGCCTGCGCGGCAGCACGACCCTCTGCCAGACCGAGGGCGGGACCTGGGAGCCGGTCGGCTGAACCGCCCGTCCGCTGCGGGACGGGGCGCACAAGCGCATTGACCTTCGGCCACGCCGCGGCTTAGGCGTTCGGGCCAAGGGGCAGATGTGATGTTCGAGAAGACTTACGACGCGGCCGACATCGAGCCGCGCATCAGCAGGCTGTGGGACGAGGCGGAGGCATTCCGCGCCGGCGCGGGCGCCGAGCGGGACGCCGAGACGTTTTGCATCGTCATCCCGCCGCCCAACGTGACGGGCTCGCTCCACATGGGGCACGCCCTCAACAACACGCTGCAGGACGTCCTGATCCGGTTCGAGAGGATGCGCGGCAAGGACGTCCTGTGGCAGCCCGGCACCGACCATGCCGGCATCGCGACGCAGATGGTGGTGGAGCGCCAGCTCGCCGAGCGCGGAGAACCCTCCCGCCGGGAGATGGGCCGCGAGGCCTTCCTCGAGCGCGTGTGGACGTGGAAGGGGCAGTCTGGCGGGGCCATCAAGGGCCAGCTCCAGCGCCTCGGCGCCTCGTGCGACTGGTCGCGGGACCGCTTCACCATGGACGAGGGGCTGTCGGAGGCGGTACTGACCGTCTTCGTCCGCCTCCACAAGCAGGGCCTCGTCTATCGCGACAAGCGCCTCGTGAACTGGGACCCGAAGCTCCTCACCGCCATCTCCGACCTCGAGGTGGAGATGAAGGAGGTGAACGGCGAGCTCGTCCACTTCCGCTATCCCCGCGCGGACAGGACCTTCGACCCGGACGATCCCTCAACCTACGTCGTCGTCGCCACCACCCGTCCCGAGACGATGCTGGGCGATTCCGGCGTCGCCGTTCATCCCGAGGACGAGCGCTACGCCGACGTCGTGGGCGAGGACGTGATCCTGCCCCTCGTCGGCCGCCGCATGCCCGTCGTCGCCGACACCTATTCCGACCCGGAGAAGGGCTCGGGCGCCGTCAAGATGACGCCGGCCCACGACTTCAACGACTTCGACGTCGGCAAGCGCCACAAGCTGCGCCTCATCAACATCTTTGACGAGCAGGCGCAGGTCCGCCTGAAGGACAACGCGGACTTCCTGGAGGGCCTCGACGCCGCCGCCGTCGCCCCCCTCGTGGAGGCGCTCGAGGGGATGGACCGTTTCCAGGCGAGGAAATGGATCGTCGCCAGGATGGAGGAGGGCGGCTACCTCGAGAAGATCGAGAGCCATGTCCACCAGGTCCCCTACGGCGACCGCGGGGGCGTCCCCATCGAGCCCTTCCTGACCGACCAGTGGTACGTCAACGCCAGGCGCCTCGCCGGTCCCGCCATGGAGGCCGTCCGCGACGGGCGCACCCGCTTCGTGCCGGAGACCTGGGCGCGCACCTACTTCGACTGGATGGAGAACATCCAGCCCTGGTGCGTCTCGCGCCAGATCTGGTGGGGACACCAGATCCCCGCCTGGTACGGGCCGGACGGCAAGATCTTCGTCGAGCGCTCCGAGGCCGACGTCGCGCGCGTCGCGCAGATGCACTACGGCAGGGACGTCGCCTTCGCGGCGAAGGCCGAGGCGACGGCCGCCTGGGAGCGCGACGGGGAGGGGAGCGTCGTCCTCTACCGTGACGAGGACGTCCTCGACACGTGGTTCTCCTCCGCGCTCTGGCCGTTCTCCACCCTCGGCTGGCCCGAGCGCACGCCGGAGCTGCGCCGCTACTATCCGACCAGCGTCCTCTCCACCGGCTTCGACATCATCTTCTTCTGGGTCGCCAGGATGATGATGATGGGCATGCACTTCCTCAACCAGGAGCCCTTCCACACCGTCTACATCCACGCCCTCGTCCGCGACGAGAAGGGGCAGAAGATGTCGAAGTCGAAGGGCAACGTCGTCGACCCGCTCGAGCTCATGGACGAGTTCGGCGCCGACGCGCTGCGCTTCACGCTGGCGGCCCTCGCCGTCCAGGGGCGGGACGTGAAGATCGCGAAGGGCCGCGTGCAGGGCTACCGCAACTTCGCGACGAAGCTGTGGAACGCCGTGCGCTTCGCGGACATGAACGAGTGCCGGATCGACCCCGCCTTCCAGCCGGCTGAGGCCGGGACCACGCTCGCCCGCTGGATCCTCACCGAATCCACCCGCACCGCCGGGGAGGTCACGGCCGCCATCGAGGCCTTCCGCTTCAACGAGGCGGCGGCCGCCATCTACCGCTTCACCTGGAACACCTTCTGCGACTGGTATCTCGAGCTCGCAAAGCCCGTCCTGATGGGGCCCGACTGCGCGGAGCGGCGGGAGATCCGCGCGGCGACGGCCCATGTGGTCGACCGCATCCTCGCCGTCCTCCATCCGTTCATGCCCTTCCTCACCGAGGAGCTGTGGCACGTGACCGCGGAGCGGTCGGGGATGAAGCGCGACAGCCTCCTCGTCCATGCCCGCTGGCCGGACGGTGGGCTCGTGGACGAGAGCGCGGCGGACGAGATCAACTTCGTCGTCGACCTCGTCGCCTCGGTGCGGTCCGTCCGGGTGGAGACCAGCGTGCCCGCCTCGGTGGAGGCGGAGATCGTCGTCGTCGGCGCGTCGGAGACTGAGGAGGACTGGCTCGCGCGGCACGACGCCGCCATCCGCCGCCTCGCCCGCGGCTCCGCCGTGAGCGTCGCCGACGTCGCTCCGCCCAACTCGGCGCAGGCCGTCGTGGGGGACGTGGTCGTCTGCCTGCCGCTCGAAGGGATCGTCGATCTCGCCGCCGAGCGTGCGCGCCTCTCGAAGGAGGTCGGCCGGCTCGAGAAGGACATCGAGCGGATCGACGGGCGTCTCGGCAACGCGAGGTTCCTCGAGAAGGCGGACGAGGACACCATCGAGGAGCAGCGCGAGAAGCGGCGTGAGGCCGAGGCGCGGCTCGCCAAGCTGAGGGCCGCCATCGAGCGTCTCGACCCCGTGGCTTGAGGCGTTGACGTTCCGGCACGGGACGCGCAAGCGTACGGCGTGCGTCCCGTGGCAATGGTGGTGTACCGCGTCCGGACACGGGCGCGGAAGCGATTGGGAGTGATGCCGTGCAGGACATCGTCCACCGACAGGAGTGGTCGCCCGAGGTCTACGAGCGGAACGCCCGCTTCGTCTCCGAGCTCGGCTCCGACGTGGTCGAGTGGCTGGACCCGAAGCCGGGGGAGCGCATCCTCGACCTCGGCTGCGGCGACGGCGCGCTCACGGTCAAGCTCCTGGAAGCGGGGGCCGAGGTGGTGGGCCTCGATTCCAGCGCACCGTTCGTCGAGGCCGCGCGTGCCCGCGGGATCGACGCCCGCCTCGGCGACGGCCAGCGCCTCGACTTCAGCCACGAGTTCGACGCGGTCTTCTCGAACGCCGCGCTCCACTGGATGACCGACGCCGAGGCGACCGCCCGCGGCGTCCACAGGGCGCTGAAGCCCGGCGGCCGCTTCGTCGCCGAGTGCGGCGCCCACGGCAACGTCGCCGCCATCGTGACGGGCCTTCGCGCCGTCGCGGACCGCCACGGCATCGACGACCGCCTCGTCTCGCCCTGGTACTTCCCGACGACGGACGCCTACAGGCGCGTCCTCGAGGCGGCGGGCTTCGAGGTGGAGCGCATCGTGCGCCTCGCCCGCCCGACGCCGCTGCCGAGCGGTCTTGCGGGCTGGCTCGAGACCTTCCGCGGCCCCTTCTTCGAGGCGGCCGGCGTGCAGAAGGAGCGGGTTCTGGGAGAGCTCGAGGCGCTCCTGTCCCCGGCGCTGAGGGACGAGGAGGGGCGCTGGACCGCCGACTACATCCGCCTGCGCTTCGTCGCCCATGCGCGCTAGACGTCTTGCCGCCGGAGCGGCGGTGGCGGCGGCGCTCGCCGCCGGGACCCTCGCCGTCCCCGCCGCCGAACCCATCGAGAACCCGGTCGCTGTCTTCTCCGGCCTCGACAAGGTGACCGGCCGCATCATCTCCTTCGACGTCTACGTGGACGAGACCGTCCAGTTCGGCGCGCTGCGCGTGACGCCGCGCACCTGCCACACCCAGCCGCCCACCGAGGAGCCGAACACCATGGTGTTCGCCGAGGTGGACGAGATCACACTCGATTCGCGCATCCGCCGGATCTTCACGGGCTGGATGTTCGCCGCGAGCCCCGGCCTCAACGCCGTCGACCATCCGGTCTACGACGTGTGGCTCAAGGAATGCGCGTTCGACACCGATGTGCCGCCGCCGCCGGGTTTCGACGAGGCGCGCTGGCAGAAGGCGGATCCCGACACGCTCGGCCTCATCCGCCGGCCTGACGGCTGGTTCCCCCTTCCGCCGGAGAAGCCCGCCCGCTCGTGAGCCTCAGAGGGTGTTGTCGATGGCCGCGAGCGCCTCGGCGCCCGTCATGGCGCCCGTGGGGAAGTGGGCTGTGGTGGCGAGCGCCGCGTCGAGGCGGGACTGGTACTCGCGCCGGCTGATCTCCTCCGCCCCGAACTGGGCGAGGTGGTCGGTGATGAACTGCGCGTCGAGGAGGCCGAAGCCGCCGACCCTCAGCCGCGCCACGAGGTGGACGAGCGCCACCTTGGAGGCGTCGCGCGCCCGGCTGAACATCGATTCGCCGAAGAACGCCCCGTTGAGCCGCACGCCGTAGAGCCCGCCCACCAGCTCGCCGTTCTGCCAGGCCTCCACCGAGTGGGCGTGGTGAAGGGCGAAGAGCGTGCCGTAGAGCGTGCGGATCCGCCCGTTGATCCAGGTCCTCTGCCGGCCGGGCGCCGGGGCCGCGCACCCGTCGAGAACCGCGTCGAAGGCGGTGTCGACGCGGATCTCGTAGCGGTCCTGCCGCACGAGGCGGGCGAGACGGCGCGGCACGTGGAAGCCGTCCAGCGGCAGGACGCCCCGCCGCTCCGGCTCGATCCAGTAGAGCCCCGGATCCTCCGCCGATTCGGCCATCGGGAAGATGCCGCAGGCGTATGCCTTGAGAAGGACCTCCGGGGTGATCTCGAGCACGATGTTGTCCGGCGACGTCACGCGTCCGGCTCCTCCTGCGCCAGGAAGTTCTCGAGCCAGTGGATGTCGTAGGCCCCGTTGGCGATGTCGGGATGGTGGATGAGCTTACGGAAGAGGGGGAGCGTGGAGTTCACCCCGTCCACCACGAACTCGTCGAGCGCGCGCCTCAGCCTCATCAGACACTCCACCCGGTTGTTGCCGTGGACGATGAGCTTCCCGATCAGGCTGTCATAGTGCGGCGGGATCCGGTAGCCCTGATAGACGGCCGAATCGACGCGCACGCCGAGCCCTCCGGGCGGGTGATAGTGCGTGATGGTGCCGGGGGAAGGGATGAACGTCCTCGGGTGCTCGGCGTTGATGCGGCACTCGATGGCGTGGCCCTGGAAGCGGATGTCCTCCTGGCGGATGCCGATCAACCCGCCGCTCGCCACCCGCAGCTGCGCGTGGACGAGGTCGAGCCCGGTGATCATCTCCGTCACCGGGTGCTCCACCTGGAGGCGGGTGTTCATCTCGATGAAGAAGAATTCGCCATCCTCGTAGAGGAACTCGATGGTGCCGGCGCCGCGGTACTTCATTCCCCGCATGGCCTCGACCACGGTGGCGTAGATCTTCCGGCGCTGCGCCTCGTTGAGGGCTGGCGAGCGCGCCTCCTCCCACACCTTCTGATGGCGCCTCTGGAGCGAGCAGTCCCGCTCGCCGAGGGCGACGGCATCGCCCGCCCCGTCGCCGAGGACCTGGATCTCGATGTGGCGCGGCGTGACGAGGTAGCGCTCGAGATAGACGTCGTCGTTGCCGAAGGCGGCCTTGGCCTCGGCGCGGGCGCGGGCGGCGGCGGAGACCACCTCCGATTCGGAGCGGGCGATGGTCATCCCTCGCCCGCCGCCTCCGGCGCTCGCCTTGATGAGGACGGGATAGCCCACCTCGCGGGCGACGCGCCTCAGCTCCACGTCCGAGCGGATGGCGTCCTTCGAGCCCGGCACCACGGGAAGGCCGAGGGCGGCGGCCGTGCGCTTGGCCTCGATCTTGTCGCCCATGGTGCGGATCTGGTCGGCGGTCGGGCCGATGAAGGTGATGCCGTGGGCGTCGAGGATATCGGCGAAGCGCGCGTTCTCGGACAGGAAGCCGTAGCCCGGATGGACGGCGTCGGCGCCCGTGATCTCGCACGCCGCCACGATGGAGGGGATGTTGAGATAGCTCTCCGAGGCGGGGGGCGGGCCGATGCACACCGATTCGTCCGCGAGGCGCACGTGCATGGCGTCGGTGTCGGCGGTGGAGTGGACCGCGACCGTGGCGATCCCGAGCTCCTTGCAGGCGCGCAGCACCCGGAGCGCGATCTCACCGCGGTTGGCGATGAGGACCTTGCGGAACATCAGGCGATCGCCAGCAGCGGTTCGCCGTATTCCACCGGCTGGCCGTCCTCCACGTAGACCTGCGTCACGGTGCCGGCCCGCTCGGCGATGATCTGGTTCATGGTCTTCATGGCTTCCACGATCATCACCGTCTGGCCGGCGGCGACGCGGTCGCCCACCTCCACGAAGGCGCGCGCGCCGGGCTCGGGCGCGCGGTAGGCGGTGCCGACCATCGGGGAGTGGATCGTCCCTTCCGCGGGCTCGGCGGCGGACGCCGGCGCTGCGGTGATGGCAGGGACGGCGGCCGCGGCAGGGGCCGGCGCGGGAGCGGGTGCGGCCGTGATCTGGCGGGCGACGCGCAGCTTCACGTCGCCGGTCACGATCTCGATCTCCGTGAGGTCGGTCTCGTGCAGGAGCGCCGCCATCGCCCTGATGGCCGCCTCGTCGATGGTCGGGGTGTTTGCCATGTGGTTCGTCGCGTGCCCGGCTCCCGGCCGGCACGCCGTGCCCTCTCTCTGTGCGCGCGCGGGGGAAGGCCCCCCGCGCCTGTTGACCCGCCCGTCCGCGTCGCCCCCCGCCCCGCATCGGCCGGCCCCGCGGGCGCCGCGGGGCGAAGACGACGGCGCGCCGGGGGAGGGCGGCGGACGGGTTCCGCCGGTGGCAGCCGCCATACGGCCGGACAGTGCTCTAGCGCGCCGCCTCCCGCAACGAAAAGAGCGCGCGCCCGTCGCGGGCGCGATGCCCACAACGGACGGCTCGACGCCTCGACGCCTCGCCAAGATGGAGACTCGGGCGTCGTGCGTAAAGAAGCGTCGGGTAGTGGCGGGAAGGGAAGGCGCCCCGGCCGGCGTCACCGGCCGGGGCGGCGGCGATCAGCAGACGATCTCGCCGCAGCGCGTCTCGTTGATGCTCTCGCGCAGCGCCTCGACGCCGACGGCGCCGAACTCCACGTTGTCGCCGACGACGAAGGACGGCGTGCCGGTGAGGCCGAGCGCCTGGGCGATCTCGTAGCTCTGCTCCACGGTCTGCCGCACCACCGGCTCTTCCGCCGCCGCCTCGACGTCTGCGCGCGACAGGCCGAGCCCTTCGGCCACCTCGAGCGCCGTGTTGCGGTCGGCCGTGCCCTCGTGCGTCATGAGGACCTCGTGGAACTCGGCGAAACGGTCGGGGGCGAGGTGGTGGACCGCGATGGAGACTGTCGCCGCCTCCATGGACTGGCTGCCGAGGACGGGGAACTCCTTGAGGACGATGCGAAGGTCAGGATCCTCCGCCAGGAGCACCTCGATGTCCTCGAGCGCGCGGCGGCAGAAACCGCAGTTGTAGTCGAAGAACTCCACCAGCGTGACGTCGCCCTCGGGGTTGCCGAGGACCGGGTCGAGGGGCGAGTTCTCGAGTGCCTCGCGATGGCGCTCCAGCTGGTCGAGGCGGGCCGCGTCCGCCTCCACCTGCCGCTTCGCCTGGAGCTCGGCGAAGACCTCCTCGAGGAGCTCGGGATTGGCGAGGAGATACTCGCGGATGATCGTCTCGACATCCGAGCGTGTGAGCGAGTTGTCCTGTGCCCGCGGTGCTGCCGCGGGCGAAACGATGATGATCACCGCCGCGAGGGCGGCGAGAGCGATCCGGTACATTGTGAACCCCGGTTTCAGTGTGGCGCCCCTCGTTAGCGTGCCGGCTGGCCCTCTTGAAGTGTCTTGGCCGCCAGGACCGTCACGTCCCGTCACGATCGGGTGAGGGCGGGGGGCGCCGCGGCGCGAAGGCGTGGCCGGTGCCGCGCTCGGGCCTCGCGGAACGAAGAAGGCGCCGCGCATCGTGGCGCGGCGCCCTCGTGGACCGGGAAAGGCCGCAAGACGGCCGGCGCGGGCGCTCTCAGAAGAGCGAGCGCCTCTGCCACCAGCCGATGCGGCGCGGCCGGCGATCGTCCTGCCGTTCCTCCTCGCGTCGCTCAGGCTCGGCGGGAGCCTCGGCGACCGCGCCGGCGCTCTCCGGCGCGGCCTCTGCGGTGCCGGCCGCTGCGCCCTGCGGCGGGGCGGCCTCGTCGGCGCCTGGTGCGGAAGGCTCCGCCTCGGCGGGCGCGGCGGCGCCTTCTACGGCGGGCGCGGCGGCGCCGGTCGCCGGCTGCGCCTCCGCCTCGCCGGCCGGCGCTGCGGCGGCGCTCACCGTCTCCTCGGGCGGGCTTGAGGTCTCCGGCGTCGCGGCGGTGGCGGCGTCGTCCCCGTCGCGAGGCTCCACGATCGGGACGTGGCGAACCTCGGCCGCGGGTTCGCCCTCGGCCTCACGGTCGCCGTCACCCTCGTCGGACCCGCCTTCGGCGCGGATCTCGCCGCCGTTCTCGCGGCGATGGCGCCGGCCTCCGCGGCGGCCACGGCGACGGCGGCTGCGGCGCTCCTCCGCGGTCTCGCCCTCGCGGGTCTCGAGGTCCTCGCCGGCGTCGGCGTCGGCGTCGTCGTCCTCCTCGTCGTCGTCACGGCTCTCGCCGCGCGCCTCGTCCACCGTGTCGGCGGCGGCCTCCGCCTCGCGCGGCCCCTCGCCGTTGCCACGGCGGCGGCGGCGGCGCCTGCGGCGGCCGCTGCGCTCGCCACCGCCCTGGCCGATCTCCTCGTCGCCGTCCGCGACGGCCTCCGCCTCGGGCGCGGCATCGGTGTCCGCCGCGTCCTCCTCCTCGTCGTCCTCGTCCATCACGGCGACGGCGTCGGGCGAGACGAGGGCCACGGGCGGCGGGGCCGCGCGGTCGCGCTCCACGGCGGCGCCGCGCACGATCTGGAGGAGCTGCCCGCCGAGCGTCTCGTCCGCGTCGACGCCGATGTCGAGCCCGAAGCGCTGCTCGAGATCGTTGAGGTGCGCGCGCTTCTGGTTGAGGATGTAGAGCGCCACGGCGGCCGACGTCCTGATGGTGACGTGGTGGTCGCTGTCCTTCAGGAGGTGCTCCTCCAGCGTCCGCAGGCAGTGGAGCGCCACCGACTGGGTGGAGCGCACCTGACCCGTCCCCGCGCAGTGCGGGCACGAGACCATGGACGTCTCCACCATGCCCTGCCGGATGCGCTGCCGGCTCATCTCGAGGAGGCCGAAGGGGGAGATGCGGCCCACCTGGATGCGGCTGCGGTCGAGCTTCAGCGCGTCCTTGAGGCGCTTCTCGACGGCGCGGTTATGCCGCTTGTCGTCCATGTCGATGAAGTCGATGACGATGAGCCCTGCGAGGTCGCGCAGGCGAAGCTGCCGCGCCACCTCGTCGGCCGCCTCGAGGTTCGTCTTGTAGGCCGTCTCCTCGATGTTCGCCTCCTTGGTGGAGCGGCCCGAGTTGACGTCGATGGCGACGAGCGCCTCGGTCGGGTTGATCACGATGTAGCCCTTCGAGGGCAGCGTCACCTGGGGGGAGAACATCGCGTCGAGCTGCGGTTCCACCTGGAAGGCGGTGAAGATCGGCTGCGGCTCGCGGTAGGGCTTCACGTTCTTGGCATGGCTGGGCATCAGCATGCGCATGAAGTCCTTCGCCTCGCGGTAGGCGTTCTCGCCCGCCACCAGCACCTCCTCGATTTCCTTCGAGTAGAGATCGCGGATGGAACGCTTGATGAGGTTGCCTTCCTCGTAGACGAGCTGCGGCGCGATCGACTTGAGGGTGAGCTCGCGCACGTTCTCCCACAGGCGCAGAAGATACTCGAAGTCGCGCTTGATCTCGGTCTTGGTGCGCGCGGCGCCCGCGGTCCTGAGGATGACGCCCATCCCTTCGGGCACCTCGAGCTCGCCGACGATGGACTTCAGCCGCTTGCGGTCGGCAGCGTCCGTGATCTTGCGGGAGACGCCGCCGCCCCGGTCGGTGTTCGGCATGAGGACGCAGTAGCGGCCCGCAAGGGAGAGGTAGGTGGTGAGGGCCGCGCCCTTGGTGCCGCGCTCCTCCTTGACGACCTGGACGAGGATGATCTGGCGGCGCTTGATCACCTCCTGGATCTTGTACTGGCGGCGCGGCGTGTGGCGGCGCCGCTCGGGGATCTCCTCCAGGGCGTCGCTGTTGCCCATGGAGGTGATGGAGCCCGCCTCGTCGCCGTTCTCGTCGCTGCCGCCGTCGTCCGAGGCGTCGTCGTCATCCTCGTCGCGGCGCTCGTCGGTGTCGGCCACCTGCGGGTCAGCGAGGCCTTCGGCGGTCTTGCGGGTGCGCGGGCTGCGGCGGCGGCGCGGCGCGGGCTTCTCGGGCTCGCCGCCTTCCCCCTCTGGTGCTGCGGAAGCCTCTGGCGCTGCAGAAGCCTCTGGCGCTGCAGAAGCCTCTGGCGCTGCAGAAGCCTCTGGCGCTGCAGAAGCCTCTGGTGCTGCGGAAGCCTCTGGCGCTGCGGAAGCCTCTGGCGCTGCGGGAGCCTCTGGCGCTGCGGGCGTGCCGGGACCGGCTGCGTCCGATGTCGCCCTGGAGACCTCATGGGCGGCGCCCGCCTCGAGGGAATCGGCCGGGACGGGGGCCGGCGCCGCCTCCGCGTCGTTGCGGGGCGCTGCGTCCGTGGTCTCGACGTCGGAGGCGATGGTTTCGGCGATCTGCGCGACCGCGCGGCCGAGGGCGGCCGGCGCGTCGCCCGTGTCGGTGGCCGAGATCTCCGCCTCGCGCTCCGGCGCGGTGGCGGCGACGTCTGAGGCGACGACGTCGGGCTCGGCGGCGGTGCGGACGGAGGCTGCCGCCGTCCTGGCGGGCGCCGCGACGGCGTCCGCGTCCCTGTCCTCGTCCTCGTCCAGGCTCCCGTCGTCCGCGATCTGCGTGGCCGCGTCGTCGTCGGCCGATGCGCTCGCCGCGTCGTCCTTGCCTGTCCCGTCTTCCGCCGCGTGTGCGGCAGCGGCCTCGTCGGCAGTCTCCCCGGTGTCCCCGACGTCCCGGGCCTCCCCTGTCTCCCCCGTGTCAGCGTCCTTGTCAGCGTCCTCGTCCGGGATCTCCGCGGACGTGGCGGCGTCTGCCGCGTCGGCGGCCTCGGCCGCGCGGTCCGGGCGCTGGCGGCGGCGGCGGGAGCGTTTTGGCTGAGGCTCGTCTGCCTCCTCGGCGGCGGCGCGCTCCTCGGCGAGGAGGGCCGCGCGATCGGCCTGCGGGATCTGGTAGTAGTCGGGGTGGATTTCGCTGAAGGCGAGGAAGCCGTGGCGGTTTCCGCCGTATTCGATGAAGCAGGCCTGGAGTGAGGGCTCGACCCGCGTGACCTTGGCGAGGTAGATGTTACCGCGAAGAGGCTTGCGGCTCGCGGCTTCGAAGTCGAAGTCCTCCACCCGCTTGTCGCGCACGACGACGACGCGCGTCTCTTCCGGGTGGGTGGCGTCGATCAACATCTTGTTGTTGGACATGAATGAGCTCCTGGCACCGCGAGCGGCGGCCTGGTGGGCCGTGATCCGCGTTCGAGCGGGCCGATTGTGTCGAAAGAGGATGGGGGGCCGGCTGGCCGTTCCCGCACGCGGCGGCGAGCCTGTGCGGTGATCGGCGGTGCGCGGCGATGACCTTCGGGCGCCCTGCGGACGGGGAGGCGGGACGGTCCGGCGCTTGGCTGCCGGTGGCGCCGCGAGGGGCGCCACGGCGTCCGGCCGGCCCGTCCGGCGTCTGCCGTCGGGAGGGAGCGCACGTCGGCGGGCGTCCGACGACCGGGACCTGTGGCACGCCGCGAGCCCCCGGTCCGCGCGAAGCGGCCGGGGCGCGACGGTTCTGGCGGCCGCGGAGAGAGCCCGCCGCCGCATCCTGCCGTTCGGAACCCACGATCGATGGCATTCGTCCGTCGTCTCCTGCGCGAGGACGGTTCGACCGTCTCCGGCGCAAGCTGGCGCGCATGGCAACCGTACACCTGACGCCGCCCGTCCTGGGCGGGGCGTGCGGACCCGGCGCGCTCGTCTCACGGCCTGACGGCCGCATCGTTCTAGCGGATCTTCCCGAGGGAAGCCCGCGGCAACCTATCGGCAAAACCTATTGTCCACAATACGCTCCCGCAGGGCCGCATCCACGGCGCCCGGCAGGCGAGGGGACTCGATTCGCCGCTCCGCTTCCAGCAATGAAGGAGCCGGCAGGGGATGGCATCGCTCATATGGTTGATTTTCGACGAATCGGAAGCGCGGCGTTCGCATTTCTCGCCGTCCTGTCGCTCGGCGTCGCCCTGCCGGCCCCCTCCGCCGCCACGGGAGAGGGCGAGGGCGAGGGCGAGGCGCCTGTGACGGCCACCTCCGCCGCCTTCGCCGCGCTGGAGGACGGCGGCACCCGCTTCGTCCTCGAGGTCACCGGCGAGCCGGCCGTCCTCGTCTTCGCCGTCGACGGCCCGCCCCGGCTCGTCGTCGACCTCGACGGTCTCGCCTTCGACCTGCCGCGGGCGCCGCGGGCTGGCGGCATCGTGAAGGCCTGGCGCTTCGGCGCGCTGACGCCGGAGGAGGGACGCATCGTCCTCGACCTCGCCCGTCCCGCCCTCGTCGCGCGCTCGTTCTACCTGCCCTCGCTGGCCGGGCGCCCGGCGCGGCTCGTCCTCGACCTTTCCCCGACCGACGCGGCGACCTTCGCCAGCGCCGCGCGCACCGCCACGGCGGCTCCGGCCGAGACGCCGCCCCCCGCCGCGGTCGCGGGGCCCGGCCGCGTCGTCGTCATCGACCCCGGTCACGGCGGCGTCGATCCGGGCGCGGTCACGAAGGCCGGCGTGATGGAGAAGGAGGTGGCGCTCGCCTTTTCCGAGCGCGTGGCCGAGCGCCTGTCGGACGTTCAGGGCCTCACGGTGCGCCTCACGCGGGCGGACGACCGCTTCCTCTCCCTCAACCAGCGCATCAGGATCGCGCGGGCCTACGGGGCGGACCTCTTCATTTCCGTCCACGCCGACGCCGCGCCCGAGGACTGGGTGAGGGGGGCCACGGTCTACACCCTGTCCGAAAGCCCCTCCGACGCCGAGGCGGCGGCGCTCGCGGCGCGCGAGAACCTCGCCGATTCGGTGTCCGGCGCCATCGAGCCGCGGCGGCAGGAGGAGGTGAGCGGCATCCTCGCCGACCTCATGCGCAAGGAGACGAAGGCACTCTCCCACGCCTTCGCCGATCTCCTCGTGGAGCGGATGGGTCGTAGCGTGCGCATGAACTCCAATCCCCACCGCTCGGCGCGCTTCCGCGTCCTGATGGCGGACGACTTCCCGTCGGTCCTCCTCGAGCTCGGCTATCTCACCAACACCGCCGACACCGAGGCGCTGCTGACGCCGGAGTGGCAGGAGAATGCGAGCGCCGCTGTGGCGGAGGCGGTGCGCGCCTTCCTGGAGGAGGGGGCGGCGGAGGCCGGCCGCGCGCGCGCCGACGGGCTCCCTCCTGAGGCCGCGATCCGTTGACGACAGGTTCCGGCAAGGCACCGATTGTTGATACGCGTGGCGTTATCCGGTAGGGGATGTGGTTGTTGACTCCGGTCCTGCACCCGGTGGACGACGCCTGCCCGGCCTGCGGCGGCGCGACGGACGGACGGGGTGCTGGCTGGCCTGCGAAGGTTTCGGCGTGCGGTCGGCGTTGCTTGCGGGCGGCGGTGTGGCCGTGGACGTCCCGGGAGGCGTGACGTGTTGAGATTCCTGATCGGTTCGCTCGCCTTCCTGTTCTCGCTCGGTTCGGTGATGGGTCTCATCGCCGCCGCGGGCGTCGGCGTCTACATCTCGCAGCTCACCCGCGACCTGCCGAGCGTCGAGGTGCTGCGCAACTACGAGCCGCCGGTGATGACGCGCGTCCACGCGGCGGACGGCTCGCTGGTCGCCGAGTTCTCTCGCGAGCGGCGCCTGTTCCTGCCCTACCAGGCGATTCCGACGCGCATCCGCAACGCCTTCCTGTCGGCCGAGGATTCGGGCTTCTACGATCACAAGGGCCTCGACCCGCAGGCGATCGTGCGCGCCGCCATCACCAACCTGCGCAACCCGGGCGACAGGCCCGTCGGCGCGTCGACCATCACGCAGCAGGTGGCGAAGAACTTCCTTCTCACCAACGAGGTCTCCTACGAGCGCAAGGTGAAGGAGGCGATCCTGTCCATGCGCATCGAGGCGGCCTTCACCAAGGACGAGATCCTCGAGCGCTACCTGAACGAGATCTATCTCGGCCTCGGCGCCTACGGCGTCGGCGCCGCGGCGCTCGTCTACTTCGACAAGTCGGTCCACGAGCTCACCCTCGCGGAGACGGCCTATCTCGCGGCCCTGCCGAAGGCGCCGAACAACTACCACCCGTTCCGCCAGCCAGAGCGCGCCATCGAGCGGCGCAACTGGGTGCTGGAGCGCATGCTCATCGACGGCTTCGTGTCGGAGGCGGAGGCGAGGGCCGCGCAGGCCGAGCCCCTGCGCGTCAAGCCCCGGGCAAGGGCGCAGTTCCTGTTCGCGTCGGAGTACTTCGCCGAGGAGGTGCGGCGGGAGCTGGTCGGGCTCTACGGGGAGGACGCCCTCTATGGCGGCGGCCTGTCCGTGCGCACCACCCTCGATCCCGCGCTCCAGGAGACGGCACGGCGCACCCTGATCGAGGGGCTTCTGGAGATCGACGTCCGCAAGACCGGCTGGCGCGGCCCCATCGCGCAGCTTGAGCTCGCCCCGGGGGAGGACTGGGGCCCGAAGATCGCGCGGATCGACGATCTGGACGACGTGCCGGAGTGGAAGGTCGCGGTCGTCCTGTCCGTCAACGCGCGCGAGGCCATCATCGGCCTTCAGCCGAAGCGCGAGGTCTGGGGCGCCATCGGAGTCGAGCGCGAGCGCGGCGTCATCACCATGGACGACGTGCCCTGGCGGCGCGGCCGGCGCGGCGGGGACGGCGGCTACGGCCCGGTGCGCACCATGACGGACGTCCTCTCCCCCGGAGACGCCGTCTACGTGGAGAAGCGCACCGATTCGGAGGACCGCTGGCGCCTTCGCCAGGTGCCGGAGATCCAGGGCGCCATCCTCGCCATGGACCCGCACACAGGCCGCGTCCTCGCCATGCAGGGCGGCTTCTCCTTCGACCATTCGGAGTTCAACCGTGCCACCCAGGCGCGGCGCCAGCCCGGCTCCTCGTTCAAGCCGTTCGTCTACGCCGCGGCGCTCGACAACGGCTACACGCCGGCCTCCATCATCCTCGACGAGCCGATCGAGATCACCGTCGGGCGCGAGGTGTGGCGGCCGCAGAACTATTCTGGCCGCTTCTACGGCCCGGCGACCCTGCGGCAGGGGATCGAGCGCTCGCGCAACGCGATGACCGTCCGCCTCGCCAAGGACATGGGGATGCCGCTCGTCGCCGAGTACTCCGAGCGCTTCGGCATCTACGACAATCTCGGCCTGTTCCTGCCCATGTCCCTCGGCGCGGGCGAGACGACGGTGATGCGCCTCGTCGGCGCCTATTCCATCATCGCGAACGGCGGGCAGCGCATCAAGCCGACGCTCATCGACCGCATCCAGGACCGCCATGGCCGTACGGTCTTCCGCCACGACCGCCGGCGATGCGACGGCTGCCGTGCCGTCGCGTGGGCGAAGCAGCCGCCCCCCACCGTGATCGACGAGCGCGAGTACGTCCTCGACCCCATGACCGCCTATCAGATCACCTCCATGATGGAGGGCGTCGTCCAGCGCGGCACGGCAACCAGCCTCAGGGCGCTGAACCGTCCGGTCGCCGGCAAGACGGGCACCACCAACGACTGGAAGGACGCCTGGTTCGTGGGCTACACGCCCGACCTCGTGGCCGGCGTCTTCATCGGCTACGACGAGCCGACGTCGATGGGCAGAGGCTCCACGGGCGGCCAGCTCGCGGCGCCGATCTTCGAGGAGTTCATGCAGGCCGCGCTCGAGGACAAGCCGCCCGTCGAGTTCCGCGTGCCCGAGGGGATCCGCCTCATTCCGGTCGACCGCAACTCGGGGCAGCGCGTCTCAGGCTCCGGCAGCGGCGTCATCCTCGAGGCGTTCAAGCCGGGAACCGCGCCCGGAGACACCTTCTCCATCGTGGGCCTCGACGACCAGCCCGTCCGCCGCCGCATCACCCGCGAATCGGAGCGCGCGGTCCTGTCGGGAACCGGCGGCCTCTACTAGCCGCCACCCCCGGCCGCAACGCCTGGGCTGCCAACGCCCGGCTGCGAACATCTGAGCCGCCGACGCCTGGTAGCCAACGTCTGGGCCGCCAATATCCGGGCCGCAGACCTCTCGCCCCCGGACCTCGCGCCCACAGACCTCTGGCCGCCAACACCCGGCCGCCTTCGCCGGCCGCGCAGTTCGCCCGCCGGACCGCACCGTTCCGGGCGAGGGGCGCGCCCCGTCCGAAACCTCGAGCGACCGTGCCGCGGCCGCAGGGAGACCGATCCCCTCAATTCGGCCCGCGCGGAGCGCCCGCGGGCTCGTGGGCGGCGGACCGGAAGGCGTCTTTCCTCCACCCCGCGCGGCAAGGCCCGCCGCACCGTCCGGCGCCGCTCGCCATCTTGCCCCGCGCGCGCGCCCTCGCTACCTCACGGGAAGCCACAAGGAGTGCGATGTGAGAGCAGAGACCGAAAACCTGGTCGACGAGATCAAGCAGGCCGTAAGCCTGCTGAGGAGGCATCTTTGACTGGGACGAGGCGAACAAGCGGCTCCTCGAGCTGAACGCCGCCGCGGAGGATCCGTCCCTGTGGAACGATCCCGGCCGCGCCCAGTCGCTCATGCAGGAGCGGCAGCGTCTCGAGACGTCCATCACAGCCATCAACGGCATCGAGCGCGACCTTGCGGATACCGTCGAGCTCATCGAGCTCGGCGAGATGGAGGGTGACGACGGTGTCGTGGCGGAGGCGGAGGCCTCGCTGGTCCAGCTGAAGAAGGACCTCGGCAGGAAGCAGATCGCGGCCCTCCTCTCCGGCGAGGCCGACTCCAAGGACGCCTACCTCGAGATCCACCCCGGCGCGGGCGGGACGGAGGCGCAGGACTGGGCGCAGATGCTCCTGCGCATGTACATCCGCTGGGCCGAGGACAGCGGCTTCAAGGTGTCGACCCTCGAGTACCAGGACGGCGAGGAGGCGGGCATCAAGTCCGCCACCATCGAGGTGAAGGGCGAGAACGCCTACGGCTGGCTGAAGACCGAATCGGGCGTCCACCGCCTGGTGCGCATCTCTCCCTTCGACAGCCAGGCGCGGCGGCAGACGAGCTTCGCCTCGGTGTGGGTCTACCCCGTGGTGGACGATACCATCACCATCGAGGTGAACGAGGGGGACGTGCGCGTCGACACCTACAGGGCGTCCGGCGCGGGCGGGCAGCACGTCAACACGACTGATTCGGCGGTGCGCCTCACGCACCTTCCGACCGGCATCGTCGTCGCCTGCCAGAACGAGCGATCGCAGCACAAGAACCGCGCCCAGGCCTGGGACATGCTGCGCGCCCGCCTCTACGAGGCGGAGCTGAAGCGGCGGGAGGAGAAGGCGATGGCCGAGGCCGCCTCCAAGTCGGACATCGGCTGGGGCCACCAGATCCGCTCCTACGTCCTGCAGCCGTACCAGATGGTGAAGGATCTGAGGACCGGCGTGGAGACGAGCTCGCCGCAGGACGTCCTCGACGGCGAGCTGACGCCCTTCATGGAGGCGGCCCTCGCCCAGCGCGCGTTCGGGACGACGGAGGTCGTGGCGGACGTTGAGTAGAAGGGGATGCGGCGCACGGGCGGCTCGTCGATTGCCGCGTCGCCTCTCTTGTCGGGGCGCCTCTCTTGTCGGGGCGCCTCTTGCCGTGTCGCCGCTCACCGTGTCGTTCTCCGGGCGCGTGCGGCCGGACAGGTGCGCAAACCCCCGGCGCGTGCCCGCCCCCGCATCCCCGCCCCCGCATCCCCGCCCTCGCATCCCCGTGGGAGCGGTGTCGGGGGCGCCCTTCCGGCCGTGCGGTGCGTCGGCACCCTCCTGCGGCCTCCTCCGCGGAGGGCCACGGGGCGCCTGGCAGGGGAGCCGTGATCGGCGCTTGCCTCCTCCCGGCCGCTCGCGACGCGGTCCACCACCTCGTCGTTCAGCTTCCGGAAGGGTTCGTCTGCCACTTATCCAGAGAAATCGGGCACTTTCGGCGCAATCGCCGCTTTGCAGGGGCGCGCGCCGGTGAGAATGTACCGGCGTCACCCGCTAGAGGAGAGAGGGGATGAAGAAGGCTGAACTCGCCGCCGCGGTGGCGGAGGAAACCGCGCTCAGCGCCAAGGACGCCGCCAAGGCGGTGGATGCAACGTTCAACGCCATCATCAAGTCCCTGCAGGATGGCGAGGAGGTGCGCATCGCCAACTTCGGGGTCTTCCAGGTGACCGAGCGCCCGGAATCGCAGGGCCGCAACCCGCAGTCCGGCGAGACCATCACCATCAAGGCCGCCCGGATCCCGAAGTTCCGGGCCGGCAAGCCCTTCAGGGACGCGCTCAACCCCGAGTGAGCCGTCCTTGCCCTCCCGGAGCTTCCGCCGGATCGATGCCGGTGGGAGCTCCGCGAGGGGTCTTCCGGAAGGCCCGGCCGGCCGCCGTCAGAGACCGCCGGCCCTCGTCGCCTCTACCTCGATGGGCGGCTCCTGCTCCATCTCCACGTGCGTGGCACCGGACAGGAACTCGCCGAACGGCGCGAGGGAGGTGATGTTGTCGCAGACCACCTTCATGATGATGAGGATGGGCACCGCGAGGATCACGCCCGCAACGTCCCACAGGAAGCCCCACAGCGCGATGGACAGGAGGATCGCGACCGGGTTGAGCTCCAGCCTGTGGCCGAGGACGGATGGCGTGATGAAGTGCCCCTCCAGCGTGGTGATCCCGAAGTATGCGGCCGCCGGCGCGATGGCCCACAGGGGATCCTGATAGGTGAGGACGCCGATCAGCGCGCCGGAGATCGTCCCCACGAACGAGCCCACGAACGGCAGGTAGTTGAGAAAGAAGGCCGCGAGCCCCCACAGCACGGGGCTCGGCATCCCGAGCCCCCAGAACACGAGCCCGATGGTCACGCCGAAGCCGGCGTTGATGACCGTGATCGTCAGCAGGTAGCGCGACACGATCGTCACGATGCGGTTGACGATCACGAGAGAGCGCTTCTTGTCCGACAGGCGGGGTGCTGCGTGGACGATCTTCTCGTAGATCAGGCGGTTGGTGGCGAGCAGGAAGTAGGAGAGGGCGATGGCGACCACCACGGTGGAGGCGAGCGAGCCGATGTTGGTGGCGCCGCGGCTGACGAGGCCGGGCTCGCGCACGACCACCTCGTCGACGTTCGGATCGGTGGTGGCGGCGGCGATCTCCTCCACCTCCTCGCTCGCCTGGCTCACCGCCTCCACCGGCTCGCGCAGCTCGTAGAGCCTCTGGCGCAGCTCCGCCCCGATCCGCGGCGCGTCAGCGATCCACTCGCCGACGGGCTGGGAGAGGGTGAGGGCGCCGACCGCCAGCGCGCCCGCGATGGCGCTCACGAGGAGGAGCGCCGACAGGGCCGCACCGATCCGCCGCTGCAGCCACATGTTGACCGGCGCGAGGGTGAGCGAGACGACGAACGCGAGCACGATCGGCAGCATGAGGCTCTTGGCGTAGTCCATGGCCCCGAGGAAGGCGATGATCGCGATCACGAGCAGAGGCACCTTGACACCCGCCCCGATCACCGGAGCTTGCACGGGCGTTTCGCGGGCGGCCTCCTCGTCGGTGTTCGCTTCGGCTGTCACGCACGTCCCTCCTTCCGTGGCCCGGCGAAAACCGGTAACCACTGAACGCGCGAAAGCGTGGGAGCGTTCGGGGAGCGTCCGGCGACAGATGGGGCGTGAGCGTTGAAACCGGTCGACCAGCCGACACGCCTGACGGCGCTGGACGAGGTGTCGCCCGTGACGAGGCGCGCCGTCCCGCCGGACAGGCTGCCCTATCACGAGAGGCTTCGCGGCCGCGCGGCGCGCAACCCGTTCCAGGTGGGCTGGCGCGGCTGGTGGGACATCCTGAACCGCGTGGTGGAGCGCGTCGGGATCGACAATCTCGGCCTCATCACCGCGGGGGTGACGTTCTATGTCTTCCTCGCGATCATCCCGGCGCTCATCGCCATCGTCTCCTTCTACGGGATGATCGCCGACTCCCTGACGCTCGATTCCCACGTGAGCTTCCTGTCCGGCTACCTGCCGGAGCAGGCGCTCGACTGGATCGCCACGGAGATCGGCCGCGTGAAGACCTTCCAGGAGAACGGTCTCACGTTCGCCTTCGTGGTCTCCCTCGGCATCTCCTTCTGGTCCATGAACAACGCCGTCGTCGCCCTGTTCGGCGCCATGAACATCGCCTACGGCGAGGTGGAGAAGCGCGGCACCATCAGCCTCTATCTGAGGACGTTCGCGGTCACCATCACGTCGCTGATCGTCGGCCTCCTGATGATCGGCGCCATCGTCGTGGTGCCCCTCCTGGTGGGGGCGGAAGCGCTCGACTATGGCGGGCGGCGGGTCACCGCCCCGGTCCTGTTCTGCGTCGTCGCCCTCGGCTCGGCGGCGATCTTCCGGCTCGGTCCGAGCCGGCGGCCCGCCAGGTGGCGCTGGATCGCGGTCGGCGCGTTCACCGTGGCGATCGGCTGGCTCGCCGTGTCGACCCTCCTGTCCTGGTACCTCTCCAACATCGCGAACTACGCGATCATGTACGGCTCCCTCGGGACCATCATCGCTCTGATGTTCTGGTTCTACATCTCGGTCTACATCTTCCTCCTCGGCGCGGAGCTCGCCGCGGAGACGGAGCACCAGACGATGGTGGACACCACCATCGGACCCGAGCGTCCCATGGGGCGCCGCGGCGCCTACGTTGCCGACACCGTCGGCAAGAAGGCGGGGCACTGAGTGGCAGCGCCGCACCAGGCCGCCGTGTCGATCTTGTCCAGGGCTGTGGATGAGAAAACCGTCATGCAACGGAAGCCCCGGCCGTCCGTTTCGCCCAGACATCCGGCGCGCCTTTCCGATCACGCTGATCCGAGCTGATCGATCGGAAACCGCGCCATCGTTGAGACGAGCACGTCGTCATCCGCTCGATCGATCCTGATCGGGCGGATCGTGCTCTAGAAAAGGAGGACGCCGTGAACTGGGATCAGATCGCGGGGAACTGGAAGCAGATGAAGGGCCGTGTTCAGTCCGAGTGGGGCGAGCTCACCGGCGACGACCTCGATATGGTGGAGGGTGACCGCACCCGCCTCGAGGGGAAAATACAGGAAAGGTACGGCAAGACGAAGGAAGAAGCGCGTCGCGCTGTCGACTCCTGGATCGAGCGGCTTTAGTTTGACCTGGATGAAGGTTGCGAGGAAGTCCCCTTGTCCGTCAGATGTGCGGCACGGCGACGGGTGAAAGGCGTGCGACCATGAACCGGCGCCCGCGCGCAGAGGCGTGCGCGTGACGGACGGGGGAGCCCTCGCGACGATCCTCATGATGGCGGCGCCCCTCGGTGCCGCCATCGCTCTTGCGATCCTCGCGGCCTTCGCGGCGAGCGTGAAGGTGCGCCTTCTCGGCGCGCTCCTGGCGTTCGTCCTCGTCTCGACGAGCCCCGAGGCAGCCTCCCTCACCGGCGTCGTCGGCGGAGGAAGCCTTGCGGCCTCCAACGCGCCCGTCGCCGCAGCCGCCGCCGTCGCCGCCTTCGCGGCGACGCTCGTCGCGGCGCTTCTCGTGGCGGAGCGGGCGGGCCGGTCGGCGTCGGTGATCCACCACGGCATTCCCTTCGGCCGCTCCGGCGAGCAGCGCGCCGTCGACCGCAGGACCGCACGCATGCGCGACCTCCTGCGCAAGCGGCGCGAAAAGCTCGAGACGGTGAACGAGATGCACCGCTTCTTCGAGCTCGCCACGCGCAACTCCCAGATCACCGTGTTCTACCAGGACACGGATCTGCGGTATCGCTGGATCGTGAACCCGCGCCTCGGCTTTGCGACGAAGGACATCGTCGGCAGGACCGACGACGAGATCATCCCGGCAGACGGGCGCGCCGTCATCGTCGGCCACAAGCGCCGCGCCCTCACCACGCGCACCACCCAGACCTTCGAGGTGGAGCTTCCCGAAGGCCTCGAGAGGAGCTGGTTCCGTGTGGACGTGGTGCCGATCATGGAGGGTGGCGCGGCCGTGGGCGTCGTGTGCACCGCCATCGACATCACGCGGTCGAAGCGCCTCGACAAAATGCGCACCGACCTGTCGCGCCGCCTCGCGGAGACTCTCCAGCGCTTCAACCTGGCGCTCCGCTCGGAGCGCATCACCGTGTTCTGCCAGGACCTCGACCTGCGCTACACGTGGGCGAACACCAGCGAGACGCAGGTGGGCTCCATCGTCGGCCGCACCGACGACGATCTCCTGCCCGCCGCCGACCGCGAGCCCGTTCTTGCCCTCAAGCGCCGCGTCATCGCCGAGAAGATCCCCGCCTCGGCGGAGATCGGCGTCGGCGAGGGGCGCGACAGGCGCTGGTACGACCTCCACGTGGAGCCGAACCTGTCCGCCGACGGCGAGGTCACGGGAATCACCGGAGCCTCCATCGACGTCACCCACCGCAGGCGGAACGAGGAGCAGATGCGCCTCGTCATGCGCGAGCTCACCCACCGCACGAAGAACCTCCTGACAGTGGTGATCGCCATCGCGCGGCAGACGGCGAACCACGCGACCACGGTCGACGAGTACGTGCCGGCGCTGATCGCACGCCTGCGCGCGCTCTCCGCCGCGCAGGACCTCATCGTCGCCGACGACTGGGCGGGCGTCGACATCGCCGACCTCGTGCGCGTCCTCGTCGGCCAGTACGTGCCCCCTCAGTCGGAGCGGCTGAGGCTCGAGGGGCCGCCGATCATCCTCTCGCCGGAAGCCTCGCAGAATCTCGGCCTCGCCATCCACGAGCTCGCCGCCAACGCCGCGCGCTTCGGCGCCCTCTCCAATGCCACCGGCCGCCTCGCGGTCCACTGGCACGTGCGGCACGGCAAGGGGGAGGACCTTCTCGCCCTCACCTGGACCGAGCGGGGCGGGCCGGCCGTCCTCGACAGGCCCTCCCGCCGCGGCTTCGGCATGACCGTGATCGAGCGCAACCTCACCCGTGCCCTCGGCGCCGAGGTGGACATCGCCTTCGAGGAGGCGGGCCTCAGGGTGGAGGTGGTCCTGCCCCTGCGCGGCGTCCTCCCGCTCGCCTCGCCGGACCGGCTGCGTCTCGCACAAGCCTCCTGACACCCCCTTGCGGCGCCGCCGCGCGACCGGGGAACGTCCCCGCGCGTCGGCGTATTGGCATGCACGACGGCGTCGGCGGCAATCGGGGACTTGTTTCAGGGAGTTGAATTGAATGGCGATCGACGAGCGCGATCTTGTCTGGCGACAGGTCTCGCGCATTGCGACCTGCATGGTGATCACGCGCGACGGCGGCACGATCCGCGCCGCTCCGATGATCGGCACTGCTGACCGGCTGAACCACACCATCTGGTTCGTCTGCCCGGGCTCGCAGCAGGATCACGGAGACCGGGTCACGGGGGATGAGGGCAGAAAGGATCGGGGCAGGGGAGGCCGGGGCGCCGGGGAGACCGTCGCTGATCGGCGCGTGTGCCTCGCCTACGTCGACACGGCCTCCAGCACCTACGTCACCGTCAGCGGCTGCGCCACGGTGGTCGACGACCGGGAGACGCTGAGGAAACTCGCGCGCCCATCCGCCGGCGCCTTCTCCGCGGGGGAGGAGCCCGAGGTTCGCCTCGTCGCCGTGCGGCCGGAGACGGCGGAGATCTGGGACGAGCCCGGTTCGGACCTCGTCACCGCGCTCAGAACGCTGACCGCGAAGGACGATGACGACGACGACGAGCCACCGGCGATCGGTGAGAGGCGGACCGTGTCCATGGTCGCCATGGAAGGCTCCGGCGGCTGACGGGATATGGACCGCAAGGGCGGCCCGAGGCGATGGGAACCCTTGCCGATCGAAAGGTTCGGGCGATCAGAACTTGCGTGCTTCCACCACCGAGCGGCTCTGGTGGTCTGGGCCGTACTCGCCGCCCGACTCGACGGCGAGAAGCTCGGCAAGGCGCGTGCGTGCCCGATTTACCCGGCTCTTCACCGTGCCGACCGCGCAGCCGCAGATCTCGGCCGCCTCGTCGTAGGAGAAGCCGGAGGCGCCCACGAGGATCAGGGCCTCGCGCTGGTCGGGCGCCAGCTTGTCGAGCGCCTGGCGGAAGTCCACCATGTCGAGGTGGCCCGGCTGCTCGGGATGGGTGGCAAGGTTCGCCGCCATCTTCCCGTCCGCATCCTCCACCTCGCGCCGCTTCTTGCGGAAGTCGGAGTAGTAGACGTTGCGCAGGATGGTGAAGAGCCAGGCGCGCATGTTGGTTCCGGCCTCGAACATGTCGATGGAGGCCCATGCCTTCATCAGCGCCTCCTGCACGAGGTCGTCCGCCCGCTCGGCGTTGCCGCACAGGCTGACTGCGAAGGCGCGAAGGTTCGGGATCTGTCGCACGAGCTCGTCGCGGACGCTCATTGACGCTCCGTGGAGTTGTCGTTGTCCGGTTCCACCTTGGAAGTCGGTTGTGCGTCATTCCGTTCCGCCGCAGGTTCCACATCATCGAGGCGAAGCAGAAGCTCGACGATCCTGTCCGGGATGGGTTCGACGAGCACCGAGTCGTAAAGGTGTCGCAACTGCTTTCCGATCATGTCCTGCATGGCGTCTTCGGGCGGGGTTTCGCCGCTATCCTTCTCAGACATGGGCTCGACCGGACCTCGCACGCGCGTCTCCTTGGGTGTGGGCGTCCCCGCGGTGCGGGCGACTGTTACGGCCGTCCTGAAATGGGCGCACCGGTATGGAACGCTGAGCCATGCTCGATCGTTCCATCAAGCCAGTGGTCATCTCCGCGTCGTCCCGGCAAGCCCGGGGCGAGCGCGACGTGGTGTCGGCTGGCGTAGAGGAATCCCACGAGGACCCGGAATGTCGCTTGCCCAGACCGTCGCCCCCCACATCCCCTACCTGCGCCGCTTCGCCCGGTCGCTGACAGGCAGCCAGCCGAGCGGGGACGCCTATGTCGAGGCGGTGCTGGAGGCCATGCTCTCCGATCCGTCCCTGTTCGAGAGCGGCCTTCCCCCCCGGATCGCCCTCTACAGGATCCTCATCCGCGTCTGGGACTCTGTGGACGTGAACCACGAGACGACGCCGCGCGCGGAGGTGTTCGAGAAGCGGCTCGATGCCATGGTCCCGCGCGCCCGCCAGGCGTTCCTCCTCACCACGGTGGAAGGCTTCGCCCCGCAGGAGGCGTCCGTCATCCTCGACACGGACGCGGCCGGCATCCGGGACCTTCTCGACGAGGCGGGCCGCACCATCGCGGACCAGGTGGCGACCAGCGTCCTCATCATCGAGGACGAGCCGATGATCGCCATGGACCTCGAGGGTCTGGTGGAAAGCCTCGGCCACGAGGTGGCCGGCATCGCGCGCACCCATACGGAGGCCGTGGAGGCGGTCAATCGCCGCCGTCCGGGCCTCGTCCTCGCCGACATCCAGCTCGCCGATGGCAGCTCGGGCCTCGAGGCCGTGAACGAGATCCTCTCGTCCGTCAACGTGCCGGTGATCTTCATCACCGCCTATCCCGAGCGGCTCCTCACAGGCGCGCGGCCCGAGCCGGCCTTCCTGATCACGAAGCCGTTCGAGACCGAGACTGTGAAGGCCGTGATCAGCCAGGCGCTGTTCTTCTCCACCCCGGCCCAGCCGGGCGGTGGCCCGTCCGCAGGACTCGCCGCCCAACCCCACTGACCGACGTCCCCCTGAAAGACGTCCCCCTGAGAGACGTCCCACTGACCGACGGCCCGCCGACCCGCACCCCTCGCACGGGCGGCACGTCGGCGTTGCCTCCGCGCAGGCCTTCGTCCTTCGAGGGCGCGGGCGATCGCTCCGTCCCCACGACGGTGAGCGGTTCCCTCTCGCCGGGATGACCCGCGCCGATCCGGAACCGCTTCGGCGCTACTCTGCGGCCTCCACCAACCCGTCGGGACCGCTGCGGCGGGACCCGTCATCGGGCTTCCGCCGGGGAAGCGCCGGGGCGAGGACGGGGGCGTAGACGTCGGGCGCACCTTCGAGGGCGCGCTTCGGCGTCGCGGAGGGCGCCGGCACGCCGCCAGGCCCTGCGACCGGCTCCACGATTCCCGGCGCAGCGGCGCGCGGCTCGGCAAAGGCGGCCGGCTCGAGCCGCACCACCCGCTCGGCCTCGACAGGCATCGCAGCACCCCCCGAAGGCGTCGCGGCGAGCGCCGCGGGCTCCAGGACCGCCGGCACACTCGCCGCCGGCGTCGTCGTCGTCTCCGGCAGGCGGCCCCTGAGACGCGCCATGGCGCGCGACACCGTCTCCGGCATCGCCAGCATCACCGGCACCACCACGAGCGTCAGCAGCGTCGAGAAGGCAAGGCCCGAGATGATCGCCGTCGACAGCTGAATCCACCACACCGAGGTGATGCCGCCGACGGCGATCGTGCGGGTGAAGAAGTCAAGGTTCACCTGCGTCGCCATCGGGATCAGCCCGGCGATGGTGGTGATGGTGGTGAGCAGGATCGGCCTCACGCGCTGCGCGGCCGTGGCGAGCACCGCCGTCAGCACGTCCGGCTGCTGCAGGCGCTCGCGGTTGAACGTGTCGATCAGCACGATCGCGTTGTTCACGACGATGCCCGCGAGCGCGATGATTCCCGTCCCCGTCATGATGACCGAGAACTTCTGCCCCGTGAGAAGCATGCCGAGAAGCACGCCGAACACGGACAGGACGATGGTCAGCAGCGTCAGCGATGTCTGGTAGAACGAGTTGAACTGTGTGACGAGCACGAGGAACATCAGCACCAGCGATGCGATCATCGCCTTCATGAGGAAGGCCATGCTCTCGGCCTGCTCCTCGTTGGCGCCGCGGAACTTGAACACGACGTTCTGCGGCCAGTCCTGCGCCTTCACCCAGGCGTCGATCTCGGCGATCTTTGTGTTCTGGTCGAAGCCGAGCTCCTCGATGACGTCGGCCTTGACGGTCATCGCGTAGCGCCCGTCGATCCGCGTGATGGCGGAAACGCGCTGCTGCGGCGCCACGTCGATGAAGTTGATGATGGGGACCTGGCCGAACGGCGTCTGGAGCCTGAGGTCGGCGAACTGGTCGAGCGTGCGCTCCTCCTGCGGGTAGCGCACGCGGATGTCCACCTGGTCCTCCGAATCGTCCGGCTGGTAGCGCGTGAGGAGGACGCCGTTGGTGACGAGCTGGATGATCTGCCCCACCGTCTGGATGTCCGCCCCGAAGCGGCCGGCCTCCGCCCTGTCGACGTCGAGCTGCCACTCGATGCCGGGAAGCGGCCTGTCGTCCTCGAAGTCGCGCAGCCCCTCCACAGTCTCGAAGTGGTCGCGCATGCGGCCGGTGACGGCGAGCAGCGCCCTGTAATCGTCGGACGTGATCTCGAGCTGGATGTCCTTGCCCGTCGGCGGTCCGCCTTCGATCTTGCGCACCTGCGTCTTGATGCCGGCGAAGTTCGTGCGCTCGCGGATGTCGGCGAAGATCTCGCTCGCCTGGCGACGGCAGCAGTAATCGACGAGCTCGATCTGGAGCTGGCCGATGAGGTCGGCCGGCTTCTCGCCGCCGTCGCCGAGGCCGCCGCCGGAGCCCGTGTTGCCGCCCGAGGGGAAGGCCGTGGCGACGACGTCGGCGACGCCGTCGATGGCGAGCACCTCGCGCTCCACCTCCGTCACGAGCCGGAGCGCCTCGCGCGCGCTCATGTTGCCCCGCGCGGAGATCATGACGACGGCGACGTCGGGCTCCTCGTCCACGAAGAACTCGACGCCGTTGTTCTGCGTCATGAAGGCCGACAGGACGGCGACGGCGATGGCGATGACGCCGACGAAGGTCACGACGATGCCCGTCACCGAGCCCGCGAGGCGCTTGAGGGCGCGCACGTAGATCCCCGTCGCGCCGCGCGCGGAGGCGGGATCGTAGTTCGCCGTGATCGGGTCCACCGGGGCGGGGGGCCGGTTGCCGCCCCAGCGGTGTGCGAGCTTCGAGGCGACGATGGCCCCTGCGAGGAAGGCGAGGGCGGCGGCCGCGTAGGCCGCCATGCCCTCTCCGGCGAGCGCGACGAGGGCGGCGCCCGCCGCGGCGGCGCCCGCGAACAGGCCGACGATGATCGGCCCCGACAGGACGGTGCCGACGACGGGCAGGAAGATGACCGCGGTCACGAGCGCCACCGAGAGGACGATCATCACCATGATCGGCAGGTAGCTCATGAACTCGCCCGGGACGCCGGGCCACAGGAGCAGCGGCAGGAAGGCGATCAGCGTCGTCGCGGTGGAGGAGACGAGGGGCCAGACCATGAGCTTGGCCGCCTGCCTGAAGGCCTCCGCCCGGCTCCACCCTTCCGCGATCTTCCTGTCCGCGTACTCCACCATGATGATCGCCCCGTCGACGAGGAGGCCGACGGTGAGCACGAGGCCGAACATCACCATCATGTTGACGGTCATGCCGAGCCCCGAGAAGACGAGGAAGCCGAGGAGGATCGACGTCGGGATCGCGATGCCGACGAGGAGGGCCGAGCGGAAACCGAGCGCCGCCACGACGACGATCATGACGAGCACGATCGCCGTCGAGATGGACGCCTCCAGCCCGCCGAGCACCTCGTAGATGAAGCTCGACTGGTCGAGCAGGTAGTCGACCTTGATGGTCTCCGGCCAGTCCGCGGTCGCCTGCGCCACCGCCGCGCGCACGGCGGTGTTGTTCTCGATGATGTTCTCGCCGAGCCGCTTGACGACGTCGATTGTGATGGCCGGCCGCCCGTTGACGCGGGTGTAGGTGGTGGGGTCCTCGAAGGTGCGGCGGATCTCGGCGATGTCGCGGACGGTGACGACGCCCTCGTCCTGCTGCTTGACCACCATGGAGAAGACGTCGTCGGCGTCGCGGATGAGACCGGGCACCTTCACCGAGAAGCGCCCCTCGCCGGTGTCGAGGAAGCCGGCGGGCACGAGGGCGTTGTTGCGCCTCAGCATCTCGAGGAGCTCGACCGGGTTGAGCTCGTAGCTCTCCATCAGCGTGCGGTCGATGATGATCTCGAGCACCTCCTCGCGCGCGCCCGAAAGGTCCGCCGAGAGGACGGTCGGGATCGCCTCGATCTGGTCCTGGAGGCGGCGGGCGTGCTGGAAGAGCGTGCGCTCCGGCACGTCGCCGGACAGCGCGACGATGATCGTCGGGACGAGGGAGAAGTTCGTCTCCGTGATCGTCGGCTCCTCGGCGTCCTCGGGCAGGTCCGTCTTGGCCGAATCCACCTTCTCGCGCACGTCGGCGAGGGCGCTATCCTTGTCGAACTCGGCCTCGAACTCGAGGATGATGCCGGCGTGGGATTCCGACGCGATGGCGCGGATCTCCTTGAGGCCGTCGAGCCCGCGCAGCTCCCGCTCCATGGGCTTCACGAGAAGCCTCTCGGAGTCCTCCGGCGAGATGCCGGCCTGCGTCACCGAGACGTAGAAGATCGGGACGTCGATGTCCGGGTTCGCCTCCTTGGGGATGGTCACGTAGACGTACGCGCCCGCCGCAAGCAGGAAGATCATCAGCGTCAGCAGTGTGCGGGGCCTCGAGAGGACCCCGTCCAGAAAAGCGTTCATGCGTTCTCGTCTTCCTTGACGACTTCGACGGTCTGGCCGTCGATGACGTATTCCTGGCCGACAGTGATGATGGTGACGCGCTCCGGCAGGCCGGTGACCCAGAAGCCGGCAGTGTCCTGCATCGCGATCTTCACCGGCATGAAGGTGACGAGGCCGTCCTCGTCGACCGTGCGCACGCCGACCTCGCCGTCGTCGGACAGCGTGAGGACGCCGGGCGACAGGCGGTGCGCGCGGATCGGCGCGAGCGGGATCCGCGCCTCCGCGGTGACGCCCGCGCGCAGCGCGCCATCGGGGTTCGGGATCGTGATCTCGACGGTGAACGTGCGCGTGTCGGGATCGGCCGTGCGGGAGATGAAGGTGAGCTCGCCCTCGACCGTCTCCCCGGTGAGGAGGCGGACAGTTGCCGTGGAGCCGAGCTCCACGGCCGGAACGTCCCGCTCGGAGACCTGCCCCGTCACGATGACGGGATCGGCGTCGACGATGGTGGCGCACACGCCGCCCACCGGGAGCGTCTGGCCGACGTCGGCGAGCGGCTCCTGGATGGTGCCGCCGATGGGGGCGCGCACCACTGTGCGCTCGAGCTCCTGCTCGGCGGCGGCGACGGCGGCCTGTGCCGCATCGAGGGCGGCGCGTGTGGCGGCGACGCGGGTCTCGGTTTCGAAGCCGCGCCCCTGGAGGCGGGTCGCCGCGGTGAACTCGAGCTCGGCGCGGGCGGCCTCGGCCTCGGCCTGGGCGAGCTGGGCGGCGCGCACGCCGGGGTCGAGGCGGCACAGGACGTCGCCGGGCTCCACCTCGTCACCGCGCGAGACTGGCCGCTCGTCGATCCGGCCCGTGGTCTCGGCGGCGACGGAGACGAGGGCGTCGGCGCGCGTGCGGCCACGCTTGACGAGGACGCGCTGGCGCTCCTGCGCCTCGATGGTGCGGGCGCGCACGCGGAACAGCGACTGCGAGGCGTCGGAGCGCTCCGCCGGCGGCCTCACGGCCGCCTCCTCGGCGATGCCCGAGACGACGATGTCGCCCGTCAGCATCCATGCAGCGACGCCGCCTGCCATCAGCGTGGCGAGGAAGAGCTTCGACTTCATCGGAAATGCGTCCTATTCCGCAGCGTCTGCGACGGGAGGGCTCGCGAGCGACACAAGCTGGTCGCCGTGGCGCTCAAGGTAGTCAAGGGACGCCTGCATGCAGGCCAGCCCGTAGCTCGTGATCCAGTCGACGCCCGCGTCGTCGTGCTCTGACCGGATGCGCTCCAGGTGGCCGATCTCCTCCCGCAGGTGCCGCTTGCGGTCCTTCACGGCGGCGCGCACCACCTCCACGGGAAGCTCGGCGGCGAACTTCGCGACGAGCAGGAAGCGCGAGCGGAACACGTCCTCCCCGGGGTCCTCGGACAGCGCCGCGCGCAGAGCGTCCCGCCCCCCGGGCGTGATGGCGTAGATCTTGCGGGACGGCCGGCCGGACTGCGCCTCCTCGCGCACGGTGACGAGACCTTCGCAGGCGAGCCTTGCGAGCGCGGGATAGATGGAGCCGTAGCTGGCGTCCACGAAGTAGCGCCAGTCCTCCTCCATGGAGGCCTTCTTGATCTCGTATCCCGTCGCCTCGCCGCCGTGGAGGATGGCAAGGCAGAGCGTGCTCACGGGGCTCAGCGTGTCCGACTTCAATCCTGTCCCCTTCGTGGTATGCCGGCGTGGTATGCCGGCGTGGTATGCCGGCGTGGTGTGCCGGCGTGGTGTGCCGGGCCGGCATATTCCGGTCCGATATATGCTGGAACGCCATATAGCGAGGCGAGGACACGACGCAAGAGGAAGCGCCGGTTTGCGCGCTCAGTGCGCCTCTCTTCCTTGAAATCGGCATCCCGGGTGCATACAGTCGAAAGCAGGAGAACTCTCATCCAGGATGGAACGTTGATGGCACACTACCGCCTTTCCTCGGGGGCGATTGATCGGGTCGTGGACTACGATGTCACCCCTGAGGCACCCGAGGTCATGTCCTCGGGGGATGATCACATGATGATCCGGCAGGGTGTGCGTTGCGCCGGCGCTCATCTGATCGTCGACGTCTTCGGCGGCGAAAGACTGGACGATATTGCCCACGTGGACGAAACGTTGCGCAAGTGCGTCGAAGTCGCCGGCGCCACTCTACTTCACGTCCACCTCCATCACTTCGACGAGAACGGGGGCGTCTCGGGCGTCGCCGTGCTGGCGGAAAGCCATATCTCGATCCACTCGTGGCCGGAGCACGGCTACGCCGCGCTCGACATCTTCATGTGCGGCGAGACGCGGCCGGAGGCTTGCGTGGACGTCCTGCGCGGGGCGTTCTCGCCGGACAGGATCGCCGTCAGCGAGTTTCTGCGCGGCAAGGGGCTCTGACGCCCGCGATGGCCGACGAATGGGTCGTCGAGACGGTCAACGACGACTGGGGCTTCCGCACGGCGCTGAGGGCGACCGGCGGAGTGACCCGGATCGGCTCGTCGCAGGACCTCGCCGTCTTCGACAACCCGTCCTTCGGGCGGGTGATGGTCCTCGACGGCGGCTTCCAGATCACCACGGCCGACGAGTTCGTCTACCACGAGATGATGGCCCACGTGCCGCTCTTCTCCCACGGCGCGGCGCGGGACGTGCTCATCGTCGGCGGCGGTGACGGCGGCGTCGCGCGGGAGGTGCTGCGCCATCCGGTCGAGCGGCTGACCATGGTGGAGATCGACGCCTCCGTGGTGGCGCTCGCGCGCGAGCACTTCCCCGAGGTGTGCGCCGGCGCCTTCGACGATCAGCGCCTCGACCTCGTGATCGCCGACGGCGCCGCCTTCGTGGCGGCGGGGGAGGCGGCGCGCTTCGACGTCGTCATCGTCGACGCGCCGGATCCGCTGGGGGAGGGCGCCGTCCTCTTCACGCCGCGCTTCTATGCCGAATGCCGCCGGCTGCTGCGGGACGGCGGCGTCATGGTGACGCAGTCCGGAATGCCGTTCCTCAGCCCGCGATGGATGCGCGAGCACGCAGGGCACCTGCGCGCCGCATTCCCCGACGTCGCCTTCTTCCTGACGACGGTGCCGAGCTACACGGGCGGCCCGATGGCGCACGGCTTCTCGTCCAGCGACGCCTCCCTGCGCGAGACTCCCGTCGCCACCATCGCGATGCGCCACGCCGCCCTCGGCGGGTTCGCCACGCGCTACTGGACGCCCCAGGTCCACGTCGCGGCCTTCGCCCTCCCGCCCTACGTGGACGAGGTCGTCCGCCCCTGACGGGCGGTTTCACGCCGCCTCGGGAAGCTCCTCGCGCATCCTCTCGATGTCCTGGAGCGTCGGCAGGGAGGCCTCGTTGCCGAGCCGCTGCACGGCGAACGCCGAAGCCGACCGGGCGAAGTCGAAGTGCTCCGCCCAGCCCGCGCCGGGCCGCGTGAGCGCGGAGGTGAAGTAGGCGCCGTGGAAGACGTCGCCAGCGCCCGAGGTGTCGATCACCTGCGCGGCAGGCACGTGGCGCGCGGGCATCGTCTGCGCCTCGCCGCCGCCCTCGTACCAGACGAGACCGCGCTCGCCGAGAGTCACCGCGCCGACGCGGCAGCCTCTTCCCTTCAGGTAGTCGAGCATCGCGAGCGGGTTCAGCTGCATCTGCTCGCACATCCTCTCCGACACCACCGCGACGTCGATGAACTCCAGAAGCTCCCCCGTCCCCGGCCGCGCCGAGCCGCCGTCGAGGGAGGTGAGGATGCCCGCCTCCCGGCACGCCTTCGCGTAGTGGAGCGCAGCGTCCCCCATGTGCCCGTCCACGTGGAGGCCGCGGCAGCCGTCGAGATTCACGTTGGGGAAGGGGTGGATGAAGTGGTCGTCACGGCAGCGCACGATGGCGCGCTTGCCGTCCTTCGGCATGATGAACGACAGGGACGAGTGGGCCACCTTCCGCGGATGCACCGAGATGCCCGCCCGCGAGGCCATTTCGATGAACATGCGCGACAGCCAGTCGTCCGCCTGCTGGCAGATGATGTCGCAGTCGAGCCCGAGCTTGGCCGCGCAGAAGGCCGCCGTCACGGCGTTGCCGCCGAAGGCGACGGCGTAGTCGTCCGCGATGGTCTTCTCGTCGCCCGTCGGCAGCTCGTCGGTGATGAACGTGATGTCGATGTAGGCGTGGCCGATGAACAGGGCCTCCATCTCGCGCTCCCTCTGGGTGTCGTCGGCGAAGGGTCGCCGAGGTTCGCGCCGCGCGCAACCGAAAGGCTCGCCGCTCCCGGTGCAGCCCGCCGCGGCAGCAGGTCTCCTACCAGCCCTCGCTCCCGGGCTCGCCCTTCACGGGTCCCGTGATGCGCCGCGTGAGCCAGCCCGAATAGTAGCCGCCCGGCTGGGGCGAGGCCTTCTCGTCCCCCACGAAGGCCGCGTCCACCCTGCCGGCATAGAACACGATCCACCCCGCGATGCCGGAGAAGCCACGGTCGAGATCGTCGAGCGGGTCGGGATAGGTGTAGGCCGCGCCCGCGCTCCGCCGCCCGTCCACGACGAGGTCGAAGTAGGTGGCGGCGCCCTTCCACTCGCACACCGTGACGTCGCCGTTCGGAACGAGACACTCCGTCGCGACGTCCTCGGGCGGGAAGGCGTAGACCGGCGCGCCGGCGGTCTCGACGATCCGCCTGCCACGCACCGTGTCCGCGATCGTGCGCCCGGCGAACTCCACCCTGAGGCGCTCGGCGACAGGCTCCACCGCCGGCGGGCGCGGAAAGTCCCACACCGATTCCTGCCCCGGTCCCGGCACCTCGATCCGCGCGGGACGGCGGGCGTGGCGCCACGCCGCCCTGTGGGGGCCGACGCGGGCGAGGAGCCAGTCCTTGTCGGGAAGTCTCGTCATGGGGGAAAGCCTAGAGGAGCCCGGCCCACCAGGAGAGGAGACCGATGGCCGCAACCGCCTGCAGGACGGCGATGGCGATCAGGAGTCCCCGGAACGGCTGCTTGCGCGTCTTGTGGCGGATGACGTCGCTCGCCACCAGCATCGCCGGCGAGGCGCCGAGGGCCGCGAAGGACAGGAGCACGCGCTCGGGCACGCGCCTTCTGCCCGCGCCGGCGGCACGCTTGTCGTGGGCGAAGAGGACGAAGCCGGCAAGGTTCACGAGGAGGAGCCAGGCGATGGCGAGGAGGGGGCCGCTCAAGTGGTGCTTCGCTTCTCCTTCTGCCCGGCGTTGGCGCGGCGCTGGCGGGGGGCCGGCGGCGGCGGCGGATCGGTGAGGACGTTCGCCGAAAGGTCCGGCGGAGGCCCCGCGTCCTCGGTCGCCGGCCGCCCGCGGGCCGTGTCCCTGATGGCAGTCGCCACCCTGTCCGGCGCCGAATGATGCACCATGTGGCCCGCCGCGGGAACCACGATCAGACGCGCCTGCTTCGTCTCCGCGGCGAAGCGGCGGGACTGGGCGTCGGGGTCGAAGATGCCGTCGCCGCTCCCGGTCACCACGGTGGTGCGGCACTGGATGCGCGGGTAGTGCGGCGCGAAGCGGCGCACTGCGTGCTCGATCCCGCGCGTGTCCTCGGCCGCCGCGGCGAGCTGTCCCGGGCGCACCACGAGGGGGAAGGGGTGTCTCTCGAGGAAGGCGAGGGTCGGCGGCTGCGGCTCGAACATCGCGTCGATCAGCCCCGGCATCGCCCGGCTCGCGAGCGTCGGCGCGAGGGTGAGCCGCGCGAGCGGCCCGACGATCGGGAGCGACGGCACGAACTCGCCGGTCTCCCCCACAGGCGCGCCCGGAAAGTACGATCCCGCGACGAGGACGAGCGCCCGCACGTAACCCTCGTGCTGGAGATGGAGCGCGATGGCGGGAAGGACCCCGTAGGAGTGGGCGACCACGATGGCGTCCTGCGCGCCGAGGCGGTGCATCATGGCGGCGATGGAGCGTGCCTGACGCTCCGGCGTCCAGCGCTCGTTGCCCGGCCGGCCCGAGTAGCCGTAGCCCGGCCGGTCGACGGCGATCACCCTGTGCTGCGTGCTGAGGCGGTCGACGATGCCGCTGATGAACCAGTCCTCGAGGGTCGTCCCGACGCCGTGGACGAGGACCACGTGCTGCCCCTCGCCGACGTCAACGTAGTGGAGGGTCGTCCCGTCGGCGTCGATGAAGCGGCCGCGCGGCGGGTAGGCGCGCTCCGCCTCGGCGGTCCTGCGCGAGCGGTAGAGCATGGCGCCGAGGAGGGCGGCGCCGCCGTAGACGAGCGCCGGGGTGAGCCAGCCGGAGGCGCCGTCATGGCTCTCCCGCGCGGGAGGACGGGCGCGCACGTCCATGATGTCGCGGAAGGGCGGCTCCCCGCCGCCAAACCGCTCGCGGGCGGTCTCGGTCATGATCCCTCCGTCAGGCTGGTCCCAAACGGCGGCGCGCCGCAACGGGTTCCCGTCGCGGCGCAAGAGGCGGAAAGATCCGCAAGACCGGCGTTACTCGTTGGCGCCGATGGAGACGTTGAGAAGCCCCGCGAGCGCCTGAGGGGCGGTCATCGCCGCACCCATGATCTGCGCCACTGGCACCGGCGCCGCCGGGTCGAGGGTGAGGCGGATCGACTGCGGGTCGGACAGGAACGCCGCGACGGCGCCGCTCGCCTCCTCCGCGAGCGCAGCATCGCCGAGGAGCATCGCGCCCTGCATCCGGATCTGGGAAACGATGCCGTCGATGAACTGCGCGCGATCGAGGCCGGTCTGCTCGGACATCATGCCGAGAAGGAAGCCCGTCAGCCCGCCGTCGGTGAAGACGACGTCGAGGCCACCGATGGCCGCCGTCGCGATCGCCTCCTGGGCGCGCATCGGGTTCTCGAAGACGAGGCGAGGGATGCCGCCGACGGAGCCTTCCGCCTCCAGCGTCCCGACGTTGCCGACCGACAGGTCGACGCCCATCGCCATGTCCGACGTGGCGTCGTCCCAGGAGAGCGTGACCTCGCCGTCCGCCGTCAGCGGGTCGGCGCCGATCGCCTGCATCATCATGCCGGTGTCGAGGTCGGGCATGGCCGTGGCGGGGAGGCTCAGCCCCTCGAGGGCGACGGTCACGCGCGTCGGGATCGGCGCCACGAAGTCCTCGAGGCGCGTCTCGAGGAGGCCGAGGGAAACGGTGCCGATGTCGGGCGCCGTCACCTCGAGGGCCGACAGGGTGATCCGGCCGAGATAGGGAATGGAATCGAGGACGGCGCGAAGGTCGGGCTCGATCCCCGCCGCGCCGGACATCACCGCCGACAGGAACGCCTCCCGCTCGGGGAAGACGAGGTCGGCGACCTCGAACGCGCCGATGGCGCCCGAGCCGCCGGCCGCGTCCACCGACATGCCGCGCAGGGCGAAGAGGTCCATCCCCGCCGCCGACAGCCCCTCCACCAGGAACTCGCCCATCGTCGCGGAGAAGTCGGTCCCGGCGATCTCGACGCCCTCGATGGCGTAGGCGCCGACGCCGAACGCGCCATAGACGTCGATCAAGGTGTCGAAGAGGACGTCGGGCGAGGGCTCCTCCCCGGCGAGCGCCGCCACGACGAGGGGGTCGAGCGCCTCCATCAGCGGCGCCGTGCCGGGGTCGATCGTCACCTCCTCGATGCGGTTCGCGCCGATCGACATGGAGAAGAGGTCGCCCGCATCGACGTCGGTGCTGTCGATCACCATGGACCCGACGAGGGTCTGCGGCCCTTCTCCGGCGCCCGTGCCGGTCAGGAGCGCGGCGACCGGCTTGCCGTCGATCCTCTCGCCGCGCGAGGCGCCGTAGCGCACGTTGACGGTCGCCGTTTCCATCTCGCCGTCCCCGACCGGAACCGCCATCCGCTGCGTCGTCTCGACGGGGGCGTACTCGAACGACTCGAGCGCGCCGTCGACCACCGGGCCGACGCTGACGGCGCCGTAGTCGATCTCCTGCTCGCCGTCGCCGGTGACGACGACGCCCTTGACCGAGCCCACCTCGTTCAGCGCGTAGGACTGATGGATGACCCAGTCGACGAGGGGGGCGAAGCGCGAGACCGGCCTGTCCGGATCGGGCTCGATCGTCGGGAACGGGTTCCACGAGGCGTCCAGCAGGCGGTAGTCCTCGATCGTGAAGTCGTAGCTGAACGGCTCGTCGCCGCCCTGCGCCTGGACAACGAGGCGTGCGACGGGAACGGCGATCTCGGCCGCGCCGAAGCCGCCGTCGTCGGTGCGCTCGAGGGACGCCACCTCCACGCGGTCCATGGTGGCGGCCGCGGAGAGGAGCACCGTCTCGCCCTCCACCTCGAAGGTCGTCTGCCAGCGCATGGACACGTCGGTCGCGACGATCGTCTCACCGTCGGCGGTGACGGAGCCCACCGTCGCGCTGTCGGCTCCGAGGAGGTCGGCATCGGTCAGGAAGCCCCTGACCGCGGCCACCGGGTCGATGGACCCCATCTGCGCGTCCTGGGCGAGTGCCGGCGGGGCCGCGAGGGTGACGACGGAGAGGGCGGGGACTAGGATGAAGAGCCGCATGGGTCTTTCCCTTCGTGTGGCGGTCTTGCCGGCCGTGTGACATGCCCGGCGGGGGGGAAACCAGCAATCCGTGAAGGAGTTGCCGGACGGTGCGCAGGAAGGCCGACTTGCCGACGAAGATGTGTCCGGTATGCGCACGACCCTTCGCCTGGCGCAAGAAGTGGGCCCGTGTGTGGGAGGACGTGAAATACTGTTCCGAGCGGTGCCGCCGCAATTCACGAGCCCGTTCATTCCCCGACGGCGAGCGAGAGGTCGAGGATCGTCGATAGCCTCAGGGGCGCGAGCGTGGCCGCCGCGGCGATCTCGGTGAGCGGGATCGGGCGTTGCGGCGTCGCCGCGATCACGATGGTCGCCTCCTCCGCGAGGATCCTGTCGGCGAGGGCGAAGGGGCCCGAGCCGAGGGGCAGCGGCACGAACGGGGCGACGGTGGTCTCGAGAAACCCGGCGACCGCGGCCACCGCCTCCTCGCGCGTCCCTCCCGTGCGCTCGAGGAGGTCGATGCCGATCGGGCCGAGCCCGCGGTCGGCGATCTCGAGCCGCGCGTTCGCGAGGGCGAGCGTCGCCATCGTCTCGGCCGCGCGGCCGGGCGCCTCGAAGACGACGCGCGACAGCCCGGAGAGCGAGAAGGCGAGGCTGAAGCGCGCGAGAGAATCCGCCTCGCCCTCCCAGGCGACGGAGAGGGTCTCGGTCGCGCCGTCATAGTCCGCGGCCATCGATTCGGAGACGGTTATCGCCTCGATGCCGCGCGCCCGCAGCATCTCGGCGACCTCGGGCGGGGTGCCCTGCGGCAGCGCGATCCTGTACTGCGCCGCGTAGCGCACGCGCGTCGGCAGGGGGCCGATATGCCCGTCGAGGTCGATCGTCACCCTCGGCGAGGCGATGGAGACGACGCCCGCGGCCTCGCGTGCCACGAGGTCCCCGAGCTCGATCCGGCCGAGGCGCGGCACGGCGGCGAGGACGTCGGCCGCCGCGGGCTCGGCCGCGAAGAGGCGCGCCACCGCCTCGGCCTCGGGAAGCTTGAGCCCGATCTCGGCGAGGGCGAGGTCGGCTGTCCGGCGGCGCTCCGGGGACGCGCGGCCGATGTCGTCGAGGAAAAGATCCTCCGCCACGATCCGCGTGCCGGCGCCGGCTGCGACGGGGCCGACGGCGATCCTGCCGGCACCGTTGCGCGAATGCGGGCTTTCGGCGAGGACGCCCTCGAAGGCGATCTCGCCGACGGAGACGACGCCCGCGGCTCTGGCGAACGCGGCCGCGCGGCTCTCCGGCGCGACGGCGACGCCCGCCGCGTCGAGCGCGAGGAGGCCGTCGATCCCCGCCGCGACGCTGGGGGCCGCCGTGCCGAGCGCGAGGTCCTTGAGCACCACGCGGTCGATGGAGACCCTGCCGCTGCCGGCGTTCCCGGGAACGAGGCGCTCGACGACCGCCCTCTCCACGAAGGTGCGCCGCGCGCCGTCCGCGGCGCTGTCGTAAAGGGCCGCCAACAGCGCGCGGAGATCGAGGTTCGTCACCGTGAGCGGTCCGACGGGGCCGTCATCGACGGTGTCGGCGACCCGGATGGTGGCGAAGCGCCCGTCCGCGATGCCTTCCGCCGAGACGACGGTGCGCCCGGCGGAGAGCGTGACCGCCGCGGCGTCGAGCCGCGAGAGCCAGCGAAGCGCCGGCTTCATGGCGGCGAGCGGTCCCGCCGGGTCGGCCGCCCTCGCGGGTGCGGCCGGGAAGGACGGCGAACGGAGCGACACGTCCGCCAGGATCAGCTCGTCATCGCCGGACGAGAGGCGGACCAGCGGAACGTCGATCCTGTCGGCGGCATGACCCTCGTCCGTCCGCACGAGGCGGCGGATCTCGATCAGGGGCACGCTCATGGCGAGGGACGCCGGCATGCCTTTCTGGCGCAGCGACGCCGGAACATCCCACAGCACCGCCACGTCTTCGATGGCGAGGACGTCCCCGGAGAGCGTGGCGCCGTCGAAGCTTGCCGAGGCGGCGCCGAGGGGGGCGAAGAACGCTTCCGCCGCGTCGGCTCGGGGCACCTGCGCCGCCGCGGGAAGGGGAGCCGCCAGAGACAGAGACAGAGACAGAGCCGAGGCGAGCGGAAGGGCCGCCGCAACGCACCGGAGCGGCCGACGCACGGCGGCCCGGCGCACGGTCGGCGGATGCACGGTTGCCCGGCGCGCGGTTGCCCGGCGCCCGGTTGCCCGGCGCACGGTGACCCCAGCGTCCCTCGTGATCACCATCTGCTTCTCCGCGCTCGGCGTCCCTCGCTCCGTCATGGAGGGGCCTGACGCACTTGTGGCCGCCGCGGCCGTCCGTCACCCGCCGCCGGCGATGGCCTCCGCGAGCTCGGCGACGCTCTCCACCGAATGGATCGGCCGCATGGCGTCCACATGCGGCAGAAGCGCGCGAATGCCACGGGCCCGCGCCTCGAAGCCGTCGTAGCGCAGGAGCGGGTTGAGGAAGAGAAGGCGGCGGCAGGAGCGGTGCAGCCTGTCCGCCTCCCGCTCGAGCGTCGCCGTGTCGCCGTCCCGCTCCAGCCCGTCCGTCACGAGAAGCACGATCGGCCCGCCCGAGAGGACGCGCCGCGACCAGGCCTTGTTGAACTCCTCGAGGGAGGCGCCGATCCGCGTGCCGCCCGACCAGTCGGCCACCTGCGAGGTGCAAAGGGCGAGCGCCTCGTCGGGATCGCGCCGGTCGAGGGCGCGGGTGACGTTGGTGAGGCGCGTGCCGAACAGGAAGGTCGTCACCCGCCGCCGCTCGCCGAGGGCGTGCAGGAAGTGGAGGAGGACGCGCGAATAGTCCGCCATGGAGCCAGAGATGTCGCAGAGCGCCACCACGGGCGGCGGCTTCACGGCGCGCTTCGTGCGCTTCGGCGCCACGAGCTCGCCGCCCGTGCGCATGGCGCTTCTCATGGAGCGGCGCGGGTCGAAGCGGCCGCGCGGCGAGGCGACGCGGCGGCGCGTGCGGGTGCGGTCGTCGGCGAAGGCGAGGCGGGCGATGGCGCGCTTCGCCGCCTCGATCTCCGCCGCGGTCATCTGCGCGAAGTCCTTGTGGCGCAGCACCTCGTTGGCGGAGGCTGTGAGGCGGGCGTCCACCTCCACCTGCGGCGGCGGCTCCTCCTTCTGCCGCTGCGGCGGGCGCAGCGCGTCGGACACCCGCGCCGCGCCCGCCCGCGGCTTCTCCTGCGGCGCCCTCTCCTCCACGACGGGGCTCATGAGCTCCATCATCTTGTCGAGGAGGTTGCGGCCGCGGAAGAAGGCGTCGAAGGCGGCGTCGAACACGGCGATCTGGTCGCGCTTGTGGACGAACACGGCCTGGAGCGCGGCGCGCACGTCCTCCCGGGAGGCGAGGCCGGCCGCCTCCACGGCGCGCACCGCGTCCACCGCGTGGGCAGGCCCGACCGGAAGACCCGAATCGCGCAGGACGCGGGCGAAGACGGCGATGTTCTCGGCGAGGCGTCCGCCCTCGCGGACGGGCGCCTCCTCGGCTTCAGTGGCGCTCATCGGCTCCCCGGCGCTCCTTCACCGGCCCGACATGGCACGGCGGGCCGGCGATGACGAGGGGCGAGGGCCTAGAGGAGGGTGACGCCGAAGTTGCGCGCGGGGTCGAACTCGGGCGCGAGACGGCCCGCGGGCGCAGCGGCCCGCCCGCCCGTGCGCGGCAGGAACGCCCCGCTCCCGGCCTTTCCCGTCAGCGTGCCACCGTCGACGATCACCTCCCCGCGGCGCAACACCGTGTCCGGCCAGCCCTTCACGGTGCGCCCGGCATAGGGCGTGTAGCCCGTCGCGTCGGCGACCATGTCGTCGGACAGGGTGACCGTGCGCTCGGTGTCCCAGATCACGACGTCGGCGTCCCGGCCGACGGCGAGCGAGCCCTTGCGGTCGGCGATGTTGTAGATGTGCGCCGGCGCCGTCGCCGTGATCTTCACGAAGTCGGTGACGTCCATGCGCCCGCGCGAGACCATGGCGTCGAAGAGGAGGGGCACGCGGGTCTGAAGGCCCGGGCAGCCGTTGGGGATCGCCTTGAAGGGCGGGTTGGGTCCGGCGACGAGCTTGCCGGTCCCGTCGAACGCGAACGGTGCGTGGTCCGAGGTGACCGTCTGGAGGTCGCCCCGGTCGAGGGCGGCCCACAGCGCCTCCTGATCGGCGCCGGTGCGCAGCGGCGGCGAGCAGCACCACTTGGCGCCCTCGGCCCCCGGCCTGTCGAGGTCGGCCGCCGTGAGGAAGAGGTACTGCGGGCATGTCTCGGCCCACACCTTCACGCCGCGCCCGCGCGCCTCGCGGATCACCGAGACGCCCTCGGCCGTCGAGACGTGGAAGATCATCACCGGCTGGTCGAGGAGCTCCGACATGGCGATGAGGCGCACGAAGGCCTCCGCCTCCGAGGCGCGGGGATGGCTGACGGCGTGGAACTTCGGCGCCGTGTGCCCGCGCTCCACGAGGCGGTTCACCATCCACTTGATCATGCCGTGGTTCTCGGCGTGGACGCAGACGAGCGCGCCGAGCTCGCGCGCCTTGAGGAGGACGTCGAGCATCTCCTCGTCCTCGAGGCGCATCGGATCGTAGGTCATGAAGACCTTGATGGAGCCGTGCCCCTCCCTGGCGAGCGCCGGCAGGTCCTCGTTCATGGTCTTGGCGTCCGGCGTCGTGACGATGAGGTGGAACGCGTAGTCGACGATGGAGCCCTTCGCGGCGAGGGCGTGGTAGTCCCGCGCGATGGCGGCGAGGTCGTTGCCGCGGTGCTGGGCGACGAAGGGGATGACGGTGGTCGTCCCGCCGAGCGCGGCGGAGGCGGTCGCCGTCTCGAAGGTGTCGGCGTTGCGGATGCCGGCGGCGGACAGCTGCTCGATGTGGCAGTGGCTGTCGACGCCGCCCGGCGTGACGAGCCGGCCGCCGGCGTCGATGGTGCGCTCCGCCTCGCCGAGCCCCTCCCCGAGGGCGACGATGCGCCCGTCGCGCACGCCGACGTCGCAGCGCATGGTTTCGGTTGCCGTCGCGACCGTGCCGCCGCGGATGACGAGATCGAGCGTTGCCATCGAGCCCTCTGCCGTGAAGGAATGGGGAGGCGGCCGCGCGGTGACGGGCCGTCGTGGAATTTCGCCGCACGCCGGCGGCGCAGCATCAGGATAGCCGATGGCCGGGACGACACAACGCATCCTCGTCGTGAACCCCAACTCCAACGAGGCCGTCACCCGCGGGATCGACGCAGCGCTGGAGCCGCTGCGCTTCGCGGGCGGGCCGCAGATCGCCTGCGCGACCCTCGCGGTGGGTCCGTTCGGGATCGAGACGCAGGCGGACGTGGAGAGCGTCGCGATGCCGCTGCGCCGTCTCGTGGAGGGCGACAACGAGGCGGACGCCTTCGTGATCGCCTGCTACTCCGACCCCGGCCTTCACGTCTGCCGGGAGGCCACGGAGCGCCCCGTGTTCGGGATCGCCGAGTGCGGCGTCCTCACCGCGCTCGCCGAGGGCGACCGCTTCGGCGTCATCGCCATCAAGTCCCGCTCCATCCCGCGCCACATGCGCTACCTGAGGCAGATGGGGCTGACGGACCGCCTCGCGGGGGAGCGCGCGCTCGAGATGAGCGTCGCCGAGACCGCGAGCGGGGAGGGGACACTCGACCGCATGACCGAGGTCGGCCTGGCGCTGAAGGAGAAGGACGGGGCGGGCGTGATCGTCATGGGCTGCGCGGGGATGGCGGCCCACCGCGGCCCGCTCTCCGAGCGCCTCGGCATCCCCGTGGTCGATCCGACGCAGGCGGCCGTGACGATGGCCCTCGGTCGCGTCGCCCTCGCCCGCGCCGCCGCGATCGCCGGATGAGGCCGCCCGTCGGCACGGGAAGGCCGGCGGCGCCGGGCGCAGGGGCGGCACGGTGAGCGTCCTCGTCGTCGGCGGCGCCGGCTTCGTCGGGCTCAACGTCGCCGAACAGCTCCTGTCGGCTGGCCGCGCCGTGCGCATCCTCGACCGCGGCCCGCCGCCGGACGCGGCCCTCGCCGCCTTCGCGCGCCTTCCGGGCGAACTGTCCATCCTCACCGGCGACGTTCGCGATGCTGCCGCCGTCGGCGAGGCGGTGGCGGGCGTGCGCGACGTCGTGTTCGGCGCCGCCATCACCTCCGCGCCGGAGCGGGAAGCCACCGAGCCCTCGACCATCCTCGAGGTAAACCTCAACGCCTTCCTCGCCGTCCTGGACGCCGCGCGTGCTGCGGGCGTGCGGCGGGTGGTCAACCTCTCCTCCGCCGGCGCCTACGGCCGCGCCGCCTTCCTCCCCGGCATCGTGACTGAGGAGCGGCCCGTCGATCCCGAGAGCCTCTATTCGCTCACCAAGTTCGCCACCGAGCGGGTGGGCGCGCGCATGGCGGCGCTCTGGGGGATGGACGTCGTCTCGGTGCGGCTCTCCGCCGTCTTCGGGCGCTGGGAGAGGCGCACTGGCGTGCGCGACACGCCGACGCCCCAGTTCCAGATCATGGAGGCCGCCGCGGCGGGCGCGTCGGAGGTGCTTCTTCCGGGCGACATCGAGCGCGACTGGATCTACGGGCCGGACGCCGCCAGTGCGATCGTCGCGGTCCTCGACGCCGGGCGGCTGACCCACGGCCTCTACAACGTGTCCACCGGCAGCACCTTCGGCGTGGTGGCGTGGGGGGAGGCGTTCGCGGCGGCGCGGGGAGGGCTCTGCGTGCGGCGCGCGGCGGCGGGGGAGGGGGCGACGATCGGCTTCGTGACGCCGCCGCCGCGCTCGCGCCTCTCGGTGGAGCGCCTCTTCGCGGACACGGCCTTCCGCCCCGCCTTCGGCCTTGACGCCTCCGCCCGCGACGCGGCGGCATGGATGGCCGCGACGGCGCCGGCCTGACGAGACACGGGCGCCGGGCCTGCGGCAGAAGGGCGCATGGCGCGGTCGTCCGGGAGCCGACCGACGACGCGACCTCCGCTGCACCGGGACGGCGCGGGCGCGCCCGGACCGGCGCAACGGGGGCGGAAGGCCGGCAGGAAACCCCTACACGGCAAGGTGACTGGCGGCCGCCGCCGGAGCGTGGAGAGTTGCCGCACCCGCCACGCGAGGCCCTTCGACCGGCGGCATGCGCGCCACATCCTCCATCTGTCGTGCCGTCGCGGCCCGCCGCGTCCCGCCCCTGCGGAGCAGCGAGACGCAGCTCCTCCCGCCGGGGCGGACCTGCCGTATCGTCGGCGCTCGCGCGCCGCCACCTCGCGGGACCTTCGGGCCCCGCATCGCCAACGCCCGGAGAGACGCCATGAGCGAACCCGTCGCCCTGTGGAAGCAGGCCCTCGTCAGCGCCGCCATTCTCGCGGCGGGCATCGGCGTGTGGCAGTTCCCGGACGAGGCGCTCGCGCTCCTGCGGCTCGGCAGGCCCGAGACGCCCATGGCCGTCGAGCGCGGCCGCGGCGGCGGGCAGGCGATCCCCGTCATCGTCGCCCCGGTCCTCGCCGCCCGCGACGACGTCACCATCGAGGTGATCGGCAGCGGTCGCGCGGCGCGGTCCGTGACGCTGCGCACCGAGGCCTCGGGAAAGATCGAGGCGCTCGCCATCGAGCCCGGCGCGCGCTTCTCGGCCGGGGACGTATTGATGCGCCTCGAGGACGAGGAGGAGCGCCTGCGCCTTCGTCTCGCCGAGACCCGCCTCGAGGAGGCGCGGCGCATCCTCGAGCGCGTGACGAGCCTCCAGGGCCGCGGCGTCGCTCCGGACGCGCGCCTCGACGAGGCGTCCACCGCCGAGGCCATCGCAGCCCTCGAGGTCGACAGCGCCCGCAAGGCCCTCGACGATCTCGTCCTGCGCGCCCCGTTCGACGGCGTCACGGGCCTTGCCTCCCTCGAGGTCGGGGACTGGGTGGACAACAGCGTCGACATCGCCTCCTTCGACGACCGGGCGAGCCTCCTCGTGGAGTTCGACGTGCCGGAGGCTGTCCTCTCCCGCGTCACGCCCGGCCTCGCGGTCACGGCCACCACGCCCGCCGTCCCGCGCCGCACCTTCGAGGGAAGGGTGGTCGCCGTCGACAGCCGCGTCGCGGTCGCGAGCCGGACCGCCCGCGTGCGGGTAGAGATCCCGAACGACGACGACGTCCTGCGCCCGGGCAGCTCCTTCTCCGTCCGCCTCGACCTTCCGGGCGAGACCTATCCCTCCGTCCCCGAGCTCGCGCTGCAGTTCTCCCGCGACGAGCTCCACGTGTGGCGCGTCACCGGCGCCGAGGCCGAGCGGGTCGCGGTGCGCCTCGTCCAGCGGCGGGCGGCGCGCGTCCTCGTGGAGGGGCCGCTCGAGCCGGGCGACGTGGTGGTGGTGGAGGGGACGCAGCGCTTGAGGCCCGGCCGGCCCATCAGGGTGACCGGCGAGCGTGCGGAGGGCGCCGCGTGAGCGCGGAGGGGAGCGGCGTGAGCGCGGAGGGGAGCGGCGTGAGCGCAGAGGGGCGCGGCGTGAGCGCAGAGGGGCGCGATCAGGGCGGCCTTCCCGGCCTGTCGGTCCGACGCCCGTGGCTCGCAGCCGTCATGAACCTTCTCGTCGTGATCGCGGGACTTGCCGCGCTCGGCGCCATCGAGGTGCGCGAGCTGCCCGACGTCGACCGCCCCGTCGTCTCCGTCCGCGCCGACTTTCCCGGCGCGTCGCCGACGACGGTCGACGCCGAGGCGACCTCCGCGGTGGAGGCCGCCGTCGCCCGCGTCGCCGGCGTCACGGCGGTCCGCTCCGCCTCCGAGCAGGGCAACTTCCGCATCCACATCGAGTTCGCCCCCGGCCGCGACCTCGCCCAGGCGGCGAGCGACGTGCGCGAGGCCGTGAGCCGCGTCGAGCCGCGCCTGCCGGACGGCGTGCGCGACCTCTTCGTCGTGAAGTCCGAGCGCGACGCGAGCCCGATCATCCAGATCGCCGTCACCTCCGACACCGACCCGATCGACGTCCTCACCCGCCGCATCGAGGACGAGATCGTCCCCGCGCTGACGGCGGTGGACGGCGTTGCGGAGGTGGTCCTCTTCGGCGAGCGGGAGAGGGTGATCCGCGTCGCCGTCTCCCCCGCGCGCCTCGCCGCCTACGCGATCTCCATCGGCGAGGTGGCCGAGGCCCTGAGGGCCGCACAGTTCGACGTGCCCGTCGGCGCCTTTTCTGCGGGCGAGCTCGACGTCCTCGTGCGTGCCGACGCCACGGTGACGGACCCCGCCCGCATCGAGGCGCTCGTCCTGCGGGAGGGTGTGCGCCTCGGCGACGTCGCCGACGCCTACTATGGCCTCGCCACCGCCGAGAGCATGGCCCGCCTCGACGGGCGGCTCGTCGTCACCCTCGGGATCGTGCGCCAGTCGGCCTCCAACACGGTGGAGATCGCGGCCGATGTGAGGCGGACGGTCGAGCGCCTCGAGGCGCGCTTCCCGGGCCTTTCCTTCCGCGCCGTGAGCGACGATTCGGTCTTCATCGAGGGGGCCATCCGGGAGGTCGTCACCTCGCTCGCCCTCTCCCTCGCCGTGGTGGTCCTCGTCATCTGGGCCTTCCTCGGCCGCGTCGGGGCGACGCTGGTGCCCGCGGTGGCGATCCCCGTCGCCCTCGCCGGCTCGCTCGCGGCGGTATGGGTGATGGGCTTCTCCATCAACCTCATCACCCTCCTCGCCCTCGTGCTCGCGACGGGCCTCGTGGTGGACGACGCCATCGTCGTCACCGAGAACGTGCAGCGCCGGCGCATGGAGGGGATGGGGCGCAAGGCCGCCGCCGTGATCGGGACGCGGCAGGTGTTCTTCGCCGTCCTCGCCACCACGGCGACACTGATCGCGGTCTTCCTGCCCATCTCCTTCCTGCCGAGCGAGGCGGGGCGCATGTTCCGCGAGTTCGGCTTCGTGCTCGCCGTCACGGTCGCGATCTCCTCATTCGTGGCGCTGACGCTGTGCCCGATGATCGCGTCCATCGTGCCCTCGCTCGGGCGCGAGGGCGGGCTCTTCGGCCCCGTGGGCGGCTGGCTCGGCGCGGCCTACGGGCGGGCGCTGCGGCCGGTCCTCGCGGTCCCCCTCGTCGCCCTCACGGTGTTCGGCCTCCTTGCGGGTTCCGCACTCCTCGTCCACGGCACCATCGGCCAGGAGCTCGTGCCGGCGGAGGACCGCGGGCGCGTCACCGTGCGGCTCCAGGGCCCGGACGGCACCGGCCTCGACTTCACAGACAGGCAGGTGATGACGGTGGAGGACATGCTGCGCCCATGGGTGGACGAGGGCGTCGCGACGGGCCTTTACTCCATCACCGGCCGGTGGGATCCGAACCGCGGAGAGGTGGGGGCGACGCTGGTTCCCTGGAGCGAGCGCACGATCTCCCAGAGGGACATCGAGGACGCGCTCCGCCCCGCGCTCGGCGACCTTCCGGGCGCACAGGTGCGCATCGCCTCCGGCAACAGCCTCGGCCTGCGCGGATCGGCCGCCGGCGGCATCTCCCTCGCCCTCACCGGGCCGAGCTACCCGCGGATCGCGGAGGCGGCGGACGCCTTCGCCGACCGGCTCGGGGAGATCGAGGGCCTCTCCGGCGCGCGCGTCCGGTACCAGGCAACGCAGCCGCAGCTGTCCATCGACATCGACCGCGACGTGGCGGCGGACCTTCGCGTTCCCATGAGCGAGCTCTCCGCGACGCTGCGCGCCCTCGTGGACGAGGACCGCGTCGCCGAGCTCACGGTGGACGACCGCGCCGTCCCGGTGATCCTCCAGTCCGCCGCGGGGTCGGTGCGCGACCCGGCGGACCTTCTCAACCTTTCGGTCCGCTCCGAGACCGGCGCCCTGGTGCCGCTCGCCCAGCTCGTCACGTTCCGCGAGGAAGGCGTCGCCGGCCAGCTCGACCGCCACGGCCAGCGGCGGGCCATCGGGATCGGCGTCTCGCTCTCCCCGGACCTTCCCCTCCAGGAGGCGGTGGACCGGATCCGCGCGCTCGCGCAGGAGACGCTTCCGCCGGACGTCGGCCTCCTCTTCCTCGGCGAGGCGGCGACGCTGGAGGAGACGTCGTCCGAGCTCGCCATCACCTTCGCCATCGCGCTCCTCGTGATCTTCCTCGTCCTCGTCGCCCAGTTCGAGAGCCTGACGAGTGCCGTCGTCGTCATGATCACGGTGCCCTTCGGCGTCGCGGCCGCCGTCGTCGCGCTCTGGCTGACGGGGACCACCATCAACATCTTCAGCCAGATCGGCGTCCTCATGCTGATCGGAATCATGGCCAAGAACGGCATCCTCCTCGTGGAGTTCGCCGACCAGCTCCGCGACCGGGGCGCCAGCGTCCGGGCGGCGGCGGAGGAGGCGGCGCGGGTGCGGCTGCGGCCGATCACCATGACGCTCGCCTCCACGGTGCTCGCGGCCCTTCCGCTGATCGTGGGCTCGGGGCCGGGGGCGGAGGCGCGCGAGGCGATCGGGTGGGTGATCTTCGGCGGCCTCGGCCTCGCGGCGGTCTTCACCCTGTTCCTGACGCCTGCCGTCTATGTCCTCGTGGCGGGTCTTGCGAGGCCACGGGCGGCGGCCGGGGAGGCGCTCGACGCCGAGCTCGCCGCCGCCTCCCGGCCGGCGCCTGCGCCCTAGGGGCGCTCGATCCCCGCATTTGCATCATGGAGTTGTCGAAAAGGCGGCGCGAGGCCGGCAGCCTCTGGTGGTGGACGCCTTTTTGACGCATTCTGCGGATCTGGCAATGGCTGGAGTGGATTGGGGGAATGTCGATCACTGGCGAGGTCGTCGCAGGCGCCCGCGACTTCGGCCCTGAGCCGCCGTTGCCGTCGAGCCGGTTCACCACCGCCGATATTCCCCCCGACAGGCGCTTCGCCGTCTGGCGGGAGAGCATCGGCGTCCTGTTCGACAACGCGCTCGACGCCCGGGGGGAGATGCGCCCCTTCCACGTGGAGCTCGAGACGCTGAGGGTGGGCGAGATCCTGTTCTCCCGCTGCTGCTCGCTCACCCAGTCCTTTCGCCGCGATCCCCTGAAGATCTCGGCCGACGGGTTCGACCACTACCTCGTCCAGGTGCTGCGCCAGGGCTCCATCGAGATCCTCGGCGATGGCCGTGTGGTCCGCCCGGGCGACATCTACGTGATGGACATGGCCGCGCCGCTCCACACGGTGGACCACGACTTCGACTATCTGACCCTCGTCATCCCGCGCCTCCTCGTCGAGGGGCATCTCGCAAGGCCGGACGAGCATCACCTGAGGATCATCCCCCGGGAGAGGACTCTCGCGCGCCTCCTCGCCGGCACCATGGCCTCCATCGACACCCTTGCCGGCGAGCTCACCGCGGCGGACGCCGGCGCCGTGATGAATGCGGCTCTCGGCCTCGTGACGGGCGCGCTCAACGCCGAGGCGCCGGCGCGCCGGGCCGAGCTCGAGCCGGGCGCCGCGGACCAGGCGACCCTGCTCGCCGCGAAGCGCTTCATCGAGCTCAACCTCGCCGACGCCTCGCTTCGGCCGGACGCCGTCGCGTCCGCCATCGGCGTGTCCCGCAGCCGGCTCTACCGCCTGTTCGAGCCTCTCGGCGGTGTCGCGCGCTACGTGAGGATGCGGCGGCTGAAGCGCAGCGTGCGCGACCTCCTCGATCCGCGGTCCGCCGGCCGGAGGGTCTACGACATCGCCTACGCCTGGGGCTTCCGGGACGAGACCGAGTATGCCCGCGTCTTCCGCCGCGCCTTCGGGATGACACCGCGGGAGGCGAGGGCGATGGGATCGGCGCTCCGCCGGAGCGGCGAGGCGGTGGACGACGGGCGACAGTACGAGCGCTGGCTGCTCGAGCTCGCGAGCTGAGCCCGCCACCCCCGCCACACCGCGACGCCCGCGCCGTCGGCGGCGCGCCGGATCAGGCGAGCGGCGCGTAGGGGAGCGCGGGCGGGACGTGGAGGCGCGCGACCTCGCCGAGCGCGATCCGCCCCGGCCGCTCCACCCAGGCGGTCACGCCCCGCTTGCCGCGCGCGATGGCGGGGAAGCGGTTGCCGTGCCCCGGACGCGCGGCCTCGATGGCCTCCGCCGGAAGCCGGCAGGGCGCGTTCTCCATGTCGACCACGAGGCCGACCCCGCCTTCGAAGACGAGCCGGGAGGAGGGCGGCACACGGGTGAACTCTGGCGCCCCCTCCACCACCATGGAGGCGCCGAGCCAGCGCGGATCGAGCGCATCGAGGTCGAGGCCGGCTGCGATCTCGGCGAGCTCCTCCGCCGAGACGATGCTGATCTGGCGAACGTTCCGGATCAGGGCGCCGCGGGGATACTGGTGCTTCGTGCGTGCGCACGAGCGGCGCGTGAGCCCGGCGTGCGCTTCTCCGGCGAAGCCCTCGAACGTCACCTCGACGCTTTCCACGGCCTCGGAGGCCAGCCCCTCCGCCCTGTCCCTCACGACGCCGAGCCAGGTGATCCGCATCATGATGCCGGTCGGCCTCAGGACGGACATTCGCACTTCCTTCTCACGGGGGCGGTCGCGTCGCGGAGAGCATGGCGAGGGGGCCCGCCTCGGCGGCGCCCGCTCTGCCGGCGGCCTCGAACAGGCGGCGGCGCGACATGAAGATGTGGTTGCGCATCACGAGGCCGAAGCCGACGGGATCCTGGTCCTCGGCGACGCGGATCAGTTCGCCGATCTCGTTGGACACCGCGCTGATGATCGGCTCCCAGTCCATGCGCGGGAGCATGACGAGCCACATGCGGGAGGTGTGGAAGAACAGGCTGAGCTGGATCTCGCGCACGAAGCGGTTGCGGATGCGCTGCGTCACCTCGGTGTAGTAGCGCACGTTGACGTCCGCGAAGCCCTGAGCGTCACCGGCGGCGAGCGCCTCGAACTCGCGGCGGCGGAATGCGAGCGCCTCGACGAACGGGGCGTCGAACGGGACCTGAAGATAGGGGCCGCACTGCATGGCGAGCATCATGCGCAGCTCGTACGCCTCGGCGAGCTCGTCGCGGTCGACGGTGGTGACGCGCGCGCCGACGCCGTGGCGGATTTCCACGAGCCCCTCGTGCTCGAGCTTGGCGAGGGCGCGGCGCACGGGCGAGCGGCTGACGGAGAACTCGCGCGCCAGCGCCTCCTCGTGGAGGACCTCACCGGGTGCGATCCGGCTCGTGCAGATGCGGGCGCGGATCTCGCAGTAGATCTCGTCGGGGCGCGTCCGCTCGGGGCGTGCCGGCTCGGTCTTCCCGGCCGCGCTCACGGTGCGCGGCCCGGCAGCGCGAAGCGCCGGTCGAGCCAGCGCATGAGCTGCGCGGCGGCGAGGCTCATGACGAGGAAAAAGATCCCGGCGATGGTGATCGGCTCCGTGTAGCGAAAGGTGTCGTTGCCGATGATCCGCGCGGTCGCCACGAGTTCGACAACCGTGATGGCCAGAAGCACGGGAGTTTCCTTGAACATTGCGACGAAATAGTTTCCGAGGGGCAGGATCACCGGCGGAATCGCCTGCGGCAGGATGATCCGGCGGAACGTGTGGACCGTCGACAGGTTGATCGACCGCGCCGCCTCCCACTGCCCGCGGTCCACCGCTTCGAGCCCTGAGCGGTACACTTCCGCGCAGTACGCCGAATAGTGAAGGCCGAGGACGAGCACGCCAGTCACCGTCGCCGACAGGAAGATCCCCTGCATGGGCAGGAAGTAGTAGACGGCGAAAAGCTGGATCAGGAGCGGGGTGCTGCGCATGAACTCCACGAAGAGGCGCACCGCGAAGCTGACCACCGGGATCTCGAGCATCGCGAGCACCGCCCACAAGAGCCCTGCCACCGCCGCGAGGGCGAACGCCATGACGGTGATGCGGATCGTCACGAGCGAGGCTTCCGCGAGGCGCGGCAGGATCTCGACGGCGTAGCCCCAGTCCCAGATCATCGCGCCGCCGCCCTCACGACGCCGCGCGCGAAGCGCCTCTCGAGCAGCCTCATGCCGATGGTGATCGCAAGGCCCATCGCAAAGTAGAGAAACAGGATGATCGTGAAGATCTCAACCGTGCGGTAGGTCGTCTGGTTGAGCTGGTAGGCGGTGTAGGTGAGGTCGGAGATGCCGATGAAGGAGACGAGCGCCGTCAGCTTGAAGAGCTGGATGGCGAGGTTGCCGAACGGCGGGATCATCATGCGGATCGCCTGGGGCAGGATGATCCGGCGCATCTGGTCGAACGGCGACAGGTTGATGGCGATGGCGGCCTCCCTCTGCGCCCGCGGCACGGCCCGCACCGAGGCCTCGACCACCACCGCCGCATAGGCACCGACGTTGAGCGAGACGCCGAGAACGCCCGCGGCGAAGGGCGGGATCGTCGGCCCGAAGAGGGGCAGGACATAGAAGAGCCAGAAAAGCTGGACGAGGGCGGACGTGCCGCGGAACACTTCGACGTAGGCCGTCGCGATCCAGCGCACGGGCGCCCACCCGGACAGCCGGGCGAGCCCCGCGGTGAAGGCAATGGCGAGCGAGAGCACCCCGGAGACGAGGAGGATCTGGAGCGTGACGACGGCGCCGTCGACGAACACCTCGGGATTGGCGGCGAACGGCGTCGTCCTGAAGTAGGCGACGCCGAGCACCACCGTCGCGATCAGGACGGCGACGAGAGCGCGGATCGACATGAGCGCCTCGTTTTGCAGGCAAGGCGTGCCGGACCGATGCCCGGCACGGGATCTCGCGTCAGAGGCCTTCCGCGCAGAGCTCTTCCATGGTGAGCGCCGGGCCGTCGGCCTCCGTGAAGCCCCAGGCGCTCGCCATGTCGAGGTAGGCGCCGCTGTCCATGTACTCGGCCTGGATCTCGTCGAACGCGTCGCGGAAGGCCATCTGCGCCGCGAGCTCCTCCTCGCCCTGGCCCTTCGGGAAGGCGATGGCGCCGTGGCCCTTGTAGATCTCCCCCGCGATCTCCGTGATGGAGCCGGAGCTCTCGACGCCGATCAGGTCGCCCGCGGTGCGCACGATGTCGGCGATGGCGAAGGCCGACAGGGCGAAGCCGTCGGCGCGGCCCGACAGGACGGCCGAGATGCCGGCGGCCTTGTCGCCCACCTTGAGGAGCTTCTCGTCGGGCACGCCGTCGCGCTTGGCGAGGGTCTCCTCGGTGCCGCCTGCGAGGACGGCGAGGACGGCGTCGTCGCTCGCGGCGATATCCTTGAAGTTGCGCAGATTCTTGGGGTTGCCGGCGCGCACCACGTAGGCCGCGCCCTGGCCGAACGTGGGCTCTGCGAAGAGCACCTGCTCGCAGCGCTCGGGCCGGATGTAGATGCCCGCGGCGGCAAGGTCGATGCGGCCGGCGACGAGGGAGGGGATGAGGGCGCCGAAGTCCATGGCGACGTACTCGATGTCCTCGATCCCCATCTTGCCGAGGACGTGCTTGACCACCTCCACCTGCTCGCCGGTGAAGCTGCCGTCGGGCTGCTTGTAGCCGTAGGGCGCGTAGCCCGCGATCCCGACGGTGACGCCTTCGGCGCGATAGGTCTCGACGAGGTCGGTCCCGGCGTGTGCGGCGCCCGCAAGGCCGATGGCGAGGGCTGCGACCTGCATCGCCGTGGCGAGGCGGTGGAAACGGGTCATGTCGGGTCTCCATGCGCTTGTGTTCGGGCCGTGCGGCGCGCGGGTGCGCCGAGGCTTTCAAGGCTCCCACATTGAGGCGCAATGTCCAGAGAAAAATACATCTCCATCGGAAAATGCCGAAGATCCGTGCGATCTGACCGAAAATTCGGCCTCTGACGTCGCTGATGTATCCACCTTGACCGCAGGCGACCGCAGGAGCGCGGCTGACACGGAGCCCCCCGAGCGCGGCACCGGCGCCGCGGCGGAGCGGGTGCCGGCGGCCCGCCGGTCCAGTGCCGATGCGTGCGGGTGCCGATCGTGCCGGCGCGCCTCCCGAAGCAGCCCACAGGCGGCGGCGAGGACCGCGCGGCGCCTCGGCGGACCCCGCGTG